>WBZU01000836.1_pt1 | contig 11526 bp, 10 predicted proteins | sample 5204311 | NCBI WGS metagenome assembly WBZU01 (sample SAMN12344359, study PRJNA552823) | activated sludge metagenome | biome: Activated sludge suspended growth; feature: Nitrification reactor; material: Wastewater; isolation source: activated sludge from nitrification reactor of wastewater... | reverse complement strand
TGTCCTTCCGCGGCGCGGCGCAACAGCCTTTGCAACAGACCTTCAAGCTTCGGCAAGGCCATGGCCGGTCAATTCAGGAGACTGGCGGCGATGTTGATCGTGAGTGCCAGCAAGGTCGTGTTGAAGACAAAGGCGACGGCGCCATGGATCATCACCAGCCGTCGCATTGGCGAACTGGCGACCGCGACGTCGGCAGTCTGCGACGTCATGCCGATAACCATCGAAAAGTAGAGGAAGTCGACATAGGCCGGCGAGCCCTCGCCCGGAAACGCCAGGGGTACGACGCCGTTCCTGCCGACTGCGATGTAGTACGCGTGGGCGTAATGCAACGCAAACGAGGTATGGACGAGCAGCCAGGAAATTGCGAAGGTCAGGGCCACCAGGCCGACATGCCGCGCTTGCTCGGCAAGCGGCAGGGCCTTCAATCCGGACAACTCCAGGACGATCGCCGCCAGGCTGGCGACTGCGGCGGCGACGGTCAGGAATAGCACTGCGGCAGCGCCGTCGTCCTGCATGCGGGCACGCCACTTCATGTGCTCGACCGGCGCTTGCGCGATCATGACGAGAGCAAGAAGAAGGTAGAGGCCCGCGCCGACATCCCACGTGAGCAAGACGCGGGGCGTCGTTGACGTGGACGGCAGCGCAATGAACGTGAACGCACCGGCCAGCGAGGCGACCAGCAGTCGTGGGTGAGCGCGGAATTGGCGCCACAACCGGGTAGCCGGGGAGTGGGAATCATTCATGGCGGTGAATTATGCGCGTGGTCCGGTTCCGCGGGGGGCCGTCGAGCCAATGGCCTGCGAGTATCCCTTGATGTGATGGCTATTGACGCTCGCGATCTCAAGAGCAAAAAAACAACGAGAAAAAAGAGACCGGAGGGTACATGGCAGAGGAGGAAACTCAGCCAATCTTGACGAGACCGGATGTGACTACGACAGTGGACAACCAAATGGCAGCCACTATGGTTGCCTTCAAGCCATCCCCTTCCCGCAACTTTCCAAGCAGTGCCTTATAAAAGTAAAAGGTAACCACGAGCCCAAGCAGCCACTGGATGGTTTTGAGTAGGCTCATGCGAGCTATCTAAGCTGATGGAGGGACGTCGGTTTGCCGGTAGCGGGAAGGCTTAGGTGTCACCTTTCGCTCATGACCAACTTGGCCCCAAGCCCAGCAAAGGCTGAGTTTACCGACCTGCACAGCTTTTCGCGCAGGTCCCGTGGAATGCGGGATTCGATTTCTTCCACTTGCGTAGCTTGGCCCTGGCGCTCCCATATGGCGCGATGGTGTTTACTTGAATCCACTTTGCCAAAGACCACTTCTGTCCCGCCCAATGGCGTTTTCCCTTGCCGAATAAGGTGTCTTCGGCGCTCGATTCTATGAAGCTCCGTATTTCTCCGAGACACACCTCAAACTGCACAAGTAATTGCCTAAGCGTTTGCTCGCGATGTTCACGGTAGAAGGCGCTTGCCAGCAACCCAAGTTGATTCCACTTGAAGCCGGGTGCGGGCATCTCGACAGGTTCACCTCGAGCTTCAAGGTCGTCCCAAGCCAGAAGAAGCCGGCCCCAACCAATCTGATATGCGATCAAGTCACACGGCGAGATACCGCCTTCAAGCTCAGGGGTGCGTTCCAACTCCGAGGGAATCTCGGCAATCTCTTCAACCAACTTTGAGTAAGCGGCTTGCAGGCTACTTAATAGTTCGCATTTATCGGCGGGTAGCGGCATCAGGACATTGGAATCGAACGTTTGACATAAGCAGCGACTGGAGGCAGGCAAAGCTTGCCCTTGATGGAAGAACTAAGCGCCGCTATCGTGCCATGTCGACGGGGCGGCTTACCGTATTGCGCAGAAAGTCCGTAAGCGCCTGAACCATATCTTCGGCAACGGGCAGGGCCGGCAATCGAAATGAACGCCAAAGCAGGGGTGCACAGCGCGGCAAGCATGCCGATCAACGAGCTTTCACTATGAGCAATGACGACCACGATGGAGAACCGTGAGCCCTTCGCCAGGGCGTCTATCCAGGCTGCCGTGTCCTGAACATAGTCTTCGAATCGAAGTTGGCTTTCTTCGCGGGCCGCGCTTCGGCCGAAATACTGGAAGGAAATTCATTGAGGAAACACCGTTGCAAGCCAATAGGTTTCCTCAAGCGGCGAATTAGATATCGTCATCGGCAGGAACGAGCACCAGCTTATGGCTTCCCAAACGGGATGACAGTAGCCAGCAAATTAACAAATAGAGAAAGAAAACGCTACAAGCAAGGCCCAATATGCCACCAACGACAGCGGCAGCGTTTTGCGGCGCGCCAACCAGGCCCAAAATAAAGCCAACGATACCTCCGAGCAATCCGCCTCAAATTGCGGAACCAAGCATGGTGACGATCCCTCGCCAATAGAACCCCCAGCTGATGCTCGCTTTGGCGGAGAGAGGTAGACTCTTGATGTCGATTTGATTCATGCGCAATCCCCGATTGATGAAAGAAAAAATCTAAAGAACCCCTGGAAAAACGTCAAAGCTGTTTGTCATGAGTGCATTCTGCGGTGAATCATGCGGGATATCAAGTGTCATAAGCGTATCCCGTTCTGAAGTGTAATCATGGCTTGCTATGAGCAGTAGCGAAAGGCGCGAGAAATGATTCGTTTGGCATCGAAACCAGCAGATCGCGAAAGTCAGTCGTGGTGGTACGCCGCATCATGGGTTTTTATCGACAAAATCCGGAATGATGCGATGGCCATCGCATCATTCTTTGCCCGCAGCCTCCGTCATCAGCGCTGCTGCAACTGCCCAAAGAGCCACAATCAGAGGAACTGACAGGAATGGAGCCATGTGCACAGCCGGAACCGTAAGGAACGCTACTTGAAAGGGTGTCATCAAGTGAGATAGGCGAATAGTCGATTTTGTGGCCTCGAAGCCGGGTGACGGCAAGACGTAGGACCACAAAGATAACCACAAGGGCAGAGGGCAAGAAGACCCAAAATGCGGTGGAGCTTCCCATTTACGATCGTTTGGTGAGGGCCAAATCGATCGCTGCGCCAAGAGCGCCTGGCGCGAGCAACATGAATACTTTGAACGAGTTCTTTACATCGAATGGCTCAAGGCCAACGACCGGTGACCAGTTCTGCGTGATCATGATGTTGGACAACGCAATTATCGCCACAGCAAAAACCGTCCATGAAATTGATGCCCACTTCAGAAATTTGCGAGCTAGCGACGAATCTCGCATGGCGCCTGTACTCACGATGCTCAAAGACGACGCTCACCGACGATCCGATGGAGCGAATTGTTGGGTACTACGCTCACTTAGTGGCACCTGCTAACGAAAGTACTTCAGGCACGAGAGAGGCTGGAAAAATACTTCCAATCTCACTGGGATTGGACTTGATTTCTTGAAGCGGTATGAAATGGGTGATTTCGAAACGATTGCGCTGAATTGCCGCAACGCGTACAGCCCCCTCTTTGAGAGCGTTAGCGCCAGCTAACGCTTTGACCCAAGCGTAGTACTTGGGATATGAAACTCCTGATTGAGTGGGGCCCTCTCGCAGAAGTTTGAACTGAACTGTAGTGACAGATGGAGTACCTGATGCACGGAAATAAGCCAGCAAGTCACGCTCAAGAAGCGGCCGAAACTCGCTGGCGCTAGGAACGTTTGCCTCAATATGAGATTGCTGAATGCGCGACTGTGCAAATGCTTGCGAGCAGCACAACATGATGGCGGCGAGTAATGTGAGTATATTTTTCATAGTGACCAACGCGTGAGTTAAGTAGGGTTGCGAAGCGGGCGCAGCTTGAACGAATTGCTAGGACGAAGTCTGCTTCCGGCGCAACAGCTTGATTGGTCTGAAAAAGTTCTCGGTTGTTGCCAAAATTGCTTGCGTCATACCCCAGTTATTCCACCAGCCGATGAATTCGAACGCTTTCAGTGACGCAATAAAGAACACCTGCCCGCAGGTTTGGGCAATTTGGTCAGTTACCCAACAGATCCAGGAGTTGCAAGAACAGGTTGATGATATCCAGATAGATGCTGATCGAAATTCTCATCGCGGCCGACCAAGTGTTGGCTGCCGTGTTTTCGCTCAGCAGGCTAAGTCGATGAAAGTCATGTAGCAGGTAGGCGTCCCGCTCGCTGGCAGCCAGCTTGGCGCCGAGGCCTGCAAAGGCTGCGGTAAAGCTGTAGCAAAGCCAGCGCTGCATAGATGCGGACTCGATTGACCAATCGTTGAAATGCGTGCGCCACGAAGCCATAGACCACGAGGATGGCAAAGGTCGGGTCGAGCGCAGGGTCATGCATCTACGCGCTTAGCGCCCGGAAACCATTCCACGTGATGGTCGCCGCCACGGCCCAGGTACGTCACGCGCTGACCACGCAGAAACGCATAGTAACCTTGCACTCCTGCCTCCATGGCGCGTGCCGAGAAGCGAGGATATTTCTGGTTGTGTTGCTGACTGTCCAAGATGGCGGCACGCAACTCAGGCACATTGAAGTCGCTGGCAATCACTGGCAGCCCCTCCAGCGCTAACGGTGCGACAACTACCCCACCGCCAGTTCCGTAGAAGGTGAACTGTAGGCTGACGTAATCAACGTGGTAATACTCCACGCCTTCAGCGATGAGTCGTTTGACGATCTCCGGAAATGGCAGCGAACCTGAAAGCGTTATCTTCGCCAACTCGCAAACAGCATCTGCATTCATGTTATTTCCTGCTTTTGGAATTTCCACCATGACTGCCTAGGCGCATAACGTCCGAGTTAAGGCGGCGGCGCGTCAGCGACGTCGGCCTTCAACGAGTTGTTGAGCACCATCTTCATGGACGCTCCCATGATTCCACTTCACCAGCCAGAACTTTAAACAGGGGATGGGCATCCCGCACTTCTGTAGCTCGCCACTTTCGATAAAGTGCAGGGTTGCGTTCCTTCAGCTTGGCCAAGAGATGCGCCCACTCATATTCCATCTGGCCGGTCGCGACTTTAAGAGTGACTGCCTTACGGGTTGGCTTGATTTTGCTCTCATCAAAAGAATAACCACGCGCCTCTGCCTCAGTATGAATAGCCTTCAGGTATAGCGAGATGGCTGCGAGTGGCGCCGCATGGCCTTTGAAACGCTCGAGCTGAGGATGATTGCGATAACCGCGGGTTTCTCCACGCAGTACCGCTTGCGCCAAGAGCGATTCTCGCCACAGCGCGACCAGCCCTTGAGGATCGAGATACTTTGGATGTAGTGACCAGAGACGCATGTTCTATGGCGTCCAACGTTTCAATTCACCGGCCTGCGCGGCTTTTCGCGCAGGTCCGCTCGGCTGCCGGGTTGGGCGGCACCCGGCGGGCAAAGTGACATGAATGAGGAGGCGCACTAGGACAACGCATACTCAATAGCCGAAATAGTCAGTGGCACAAGCACCTTCTTCGAGAGCGCGACGTACCCAAGAAAAGCCGCAAAGCCGACAATACGCCCGAGATCGCCGCGAGCACGAAGCCACGCGGAAAGCTGCGAGGGAAAGACCAGGAGCAACAGAATAGGAAGACCAACAATCGAAGATGCGGCGAAGACAACGGCAAATGAGGGACTGAAAAGGGCGGCGAGCGCCGTGATGCTACAGCATACGGTGACAAGCATAAGCCCCCAGTGCTCTTTGCGCTCAAGGGGAATGTTCAAGTTCGGCGGCTCAATTTCCATAGGGTGACGCCCTACGTTTGAGTTCAGGGAGCGACGGAGGGCGAAGCCCGGAGCGAACCGGCAAGCGCAGCCTGCCGGCGGTCCGCTGCAACGAGATGTTAGGCTTAGACGGGATTACCATCGAAGTCAGACGAAAGGTCCACCTGATCCAGGATGTAACCGAAGCACCGCGACTCCGTAACGGCTGGAAGGACGGATGAAAGAGCATCTTGGAAGACGTGCCGCTTGTAGGATGGCATGCGCGGATCAAAGCACACGGAATCGAGGAATGATGAGCTCACCTGGGCATACACAAAGCTTGGGAGTTCGCCGACATTGGCATCCGTGAATAGATTTTCCATTACGTCGTTCCTTTCGCGAAAGGCTTCCACGGAGATATCATTTCGAACGCCACAGTAGAGACACGCGCGCACTTCGCGTTCATGAAGGAACGCCTCGTCCTTCAAAAACAATCCATCCCTACTCAGCACCTTCTCGCTATGAAATTCCAGCCAGTCCTTCTTGAAACCGTCCTCGGACTCGTAATACCCAGTTCGAGATCGCGCTGTCTCGGCCGTTCGCTCTCGAAAGGCTCGGTATTTCGTCCGGATCTCGTCGTGTACGCGAATGTAGTTGATGTACTCCACGGGCCCCAACTGGCTGTACCAAGCCACTTGCTTTCTGGTGCCGGGTTCTTTAACGCAATGCTTCCAGTGCATATCCTCAAGGAGACTACTGAGGGCAGCATTGAGCTTCTGGACCGTTGTGGTAATCCGAATTGACGTTGAATCAGGAGAGTACAACGACCACATAACCAGAACATCCAATAAGGCAAAGCGTCCCATCCATCCGGCGTGTCGGCAAAGAAATATCTGCATGAGGTCTAAGGTTCGAGGTAACCGGCCGGCGGAGGCTGAAGGCCGGAACGAACCTGCAAGCAAGCAAAGCGTCGCTCGCAGGCGGTCCGCTTGGCCGAGGGGTTAGAGCCCAACAGAAGCCGTTGCAGGCGACATGAGCCCATTACGACTGCTTTCCCGCACGGTGCCAACGCCAACTCATCACGATGAGGTATGACAAAGAAAAGATCGTGACGCTCATTCCAAGCGAATGGGCCCAAGGAATCCCTGGCAATAGCCCCATGAAAATGCCGCCGACAATGTACCCCAACGGCAGAAACGGAATCATTGGAACAAGCCACAGCTCTTCATGGGCCGGAAACCACCAGGAGCAAAGCCACGGCCAAATCGACCATGCTACCAACAGGCCGAGCTGCCACCAGCGAAGGCGCCAGTATTGAAGCTCAATGTTCCAGCGGTCGCGCAGTGAGTGGACGGAGAACATAGGGGCTCTAACGTTCAAAATTGCCGGACGGCAAAAAGCGCAGCTTTTGACGGTCCGGTGGACTGCAGTGTTAGGCATCGGCGCATTACTTCGAGAATGGGCGTGACAGAAGATATGCTACGACCCACCAGATGGCAACCCATACAGCATAGACGATACTCCAGCCGAGTAGTGACGGTGACGACCAACCGAAAGACTCTGCTGCAGCAAATACAGGGACTCCAGCTACCTGTAACGGAACGAGTGGCAGATACACGGAACCCGCCACAGCAGGCGCTAGTGCATTCGGTGCAAAAAAGGCAGCCGCTATATGACTGCCCGCAAGTACAACGAAGAAGTACCAACGCAGAAGCATGGGTACGATGCCTAACGTAAAGCTAACCGGCGCTGCGCGGTGTTTTATCGCGCAGCGTCCAGCGGCCGAAGGGAGCAGCCTTGACCGCGATGTTAGGGGGCTGTAGCGCAGTGATGGGCAAGATTTAAACTACGTTGATAAAGAGCAACTGAAACACTTCTTTTCGATCACCGAACAAACCGACCCACAAGGGCCCAAGCCCGATTAAAAGAGGAATGAAAAAAGCGTATGGGTTGAAAGGTGATACAGAGAACAGTACCCAGATGGCTAGCATAGCCAAAATCAGTGCAAGAAACCGTGGCATGTGGGCTCCTGATGTGGGCTAACGTGGAGCTAACCGGCCTGCGCGGCTTGTCGCACAGGTCCGGTTGAGCGCAGGGTTAGAGCGCGCGGCTCGGAGGAACATTAGTCGAGCCATCGCGCCAACAGACGACTAAAGAAACTGACGTTGCTCTCGCCATAACGACCAAGACGTTCCGAGGCGAAGTAGTTCCGAACAGTGAAGAACGTGCAAACAAGGGCGAGCGCAATAGCAAGCCACTGAAGCCAATGAACCCGACGAGCAAAAACGGCCTCGACCATTGGGCGAAACATGTTGTTTTGCAGTGAATCCAGTTGGTGATTGATCCATGCCGGAAGCAGCCAATAGAACACCACGAACTGAACGGCCCCAAAGAGGGCGGCGCCTTTCCACGAAAGGCGATTGGCGATGAACGCCGTGTCGGCCAGAGCTTCCCCATCCATAGAACGCTTTCGACGGTAGCGGCGGTAGCCCATGGATTCGGTAATGCGCTCTAACGTGAAGTGGACGTCAAAAGTGTCCAATAAGCTGGACGCCTGTCCAATAAGCTGCCGGTCCGGACAACGGGGAGGCTTGTCATAGGGGCTGTTTGCGTATATAACTGGTTATCCATACAGTATTTGGGTGACCATGAAACCGGACACTGATATTTCCTCTTCGAGGCAGCCGATCAGGCTGCTGGATCAGGTACGGGCTGCGATTCGCATTCGTCATTACAGTATAGGGACGGCGCAGACCTATGTCCATTGGATAGCGCGCTTCATCCGCTATTCCGGAATGCGCCACCCGAAGGACGTGGGTGCTCGGGACGTTACGGCCTTTTTGTCAGCCTTGGCGACCGAGCTGGATGTGGCGGCGGCGACCCAGCAGCAAGCGTTGTCGGCGGTGCTGTTCCTGTACCGTCATGTGCTGGAAATCGATTTGCCCTGGCTGGACGAGCTGGTGCGTCCGCTTGATCGCGTCGCCGTCTGAATGGCCGGGAGCGCCATGCTGCCAGATTACGCCGAGCTCCACTGCTGCACCAACTTCAGTTTTCTGCGCGGGGCGTCGCACGCCGAGGAACTGGTGGCGCGGGCGGCGGAACTGGGCTACGCGGCGCTGGCGATCACCGACGCGTGCTCGCTGGCGGGCGTGGTGCGCGCGCATGTCGCCGCAAAAGTCGCGGCTCTCAAGCTGATCGTCGGCAGCGAGATCACGTTGGCCGATGGCATGAAGCTGGTGTTGCTGGCGCGGAACCGCGCCGGCTACGGCAAGCTCGCGGCGCTGATTACACTGGGCCGGCGGCGTGCCGCCAAGGCTGACCAGCCCGCAGGGCGCAGGACGCCACGAAGTGGCGGTCCCGAGCAACGCGAGGGATGGGGCAAAGCCCCACACTTTCGGTTGTCGAGGAACGATCTCGACTGGGGCGTGCCCGACTGCCTGTGCCTGTGGCTGGCTACGCCGGATGCCACGCCTGCCGACGCCGACTGGCTGGCGGCGCGCTTTCCCGGCCGCTGCTGGATCGCCTACGAACGCTTTTTGCAACCGGACGATGCGGAACGGCTGGCGCATTTGCGTGCGCTGGGCCTGCCCTCGGGTCTGCCGCTGGTCGCGGCGGGCGATGTGCACATGCACGCGCGGGCGAGGCGACCGGTGCAGGATGCGCTGACGGCGCTGCGCCTGAAGACGACGGTCGATGCCGCCGGCCACGCGTTGTTTCCGAACGGCGAGCGGCATTTGCGCTCGCGGCTGGCCCTGGCGCGCCTCTATCCGCCCGAGCTGCTGGCCGAGAGCGTGAAGATCGCCGCGCTGTGCGAGTTTTCGCTCGACGAACTCAGGTACGAATACCCGGAGGAGATCGTGCCCCACGGCATGACGCCGGCCGCGTACCTGCGCGCCGAGGTGGAGAAGGGCCTGCGCGTGCGCTATCCGCTGGGCGTTCCGGACAAGGTGCGCGGGCAGATCGAGCACGAATTGTCATTGATCGGCGAGCTAAAGTACGAAGCCTATTTCCTCACCGTCTACGACATCGTCGCCTACGCGCGCCGCCAGCACATCCTCTGCCAGGGGCGCGGCTCGGCGGCGAATTCGGCGGTGTGCTACGCGCTGGGCATCACCGAGGTCGACCCGGCGCGCTCCGCCTTGCTGTTCGAGCGTTTCATGTCGAAAGAGCGCGACGAGCCGCCGGACATCGACGTCGATTTCGAGCACCAGCGCCGCGAGGAAGTGGTGCAGTACATCTACGGCAAGTACGGCCGCGCCCGCACCGCGCTCACCGCCACCGTCATCACCTACCGCAGCCGTTCGGCGCTGCGCGATGCCGGGCGGGCGCTCGGGATGCCGTCGGCCGCGCTCGGTGCGCTCTCGGAAAACCTGGCCTGGTGGGACAAGCCGGACAGTTGGCCGGAACGCATGGCCGAAGCGGGGCTGGACGCGGCCAGCCCGCGCGTGCGCCAGTGGCTGTGGCTGGCGCGGCAGTTGCGGGGCTTCCCGCGCCACTTGTCGCAGCACGTCGGCGGCTTCGTCATGGCGCGCGATCGCCTGGATCGCCTGGTGCCGATCGAGAACGCGCGCATGGCCGGGCGCAGCATCATCCAGTGGGACAAGGACGACATCGAGGCGCTGGGGTTGATGAAAGTGGACGTGCTCAGCCTGGGCATGCTCTCGGCCATTCGGCGAACCCTTGACTGGATATCGAGGCGGCGCGGCGCGGTTTTTCGCATGCAGGACATTCCGGCCGAGGACCCGGCGGTGTACGACATGCTCAGCCATGCCGACGCCATCGGCGTCTTCCAGGTCGAATCGCGCGCCCAGATGACCATGCTGCCGCGCCTGAAGCCGCGCGAGTTCTACGACCTGGTGATCGAGGTGGCCATCGTCCGGCCCGGGCCCATTCAAGGCGACATGGTGCATCCCTACCTCAGGCGCCGCGATGGCAAGGAGGCGGTCGAATATCCCTCGCCCGAGGTTGAGGAAGTGCTGAAGCGTACTTTCGGCGTGCCGATCTTCCAGGAGCAGGCGATGCGGCTGGCCGTGGTTGCGGCCGGCTTTACGCCCGGCGAGGCCGACCAGCTCCGGCGAGCGATGGCGGCTTGGCAGAGGAAGGGCGGTCTCGAGCCGTTCCGCGACAAGTTCATCGGCGGCATGCGGGACAAGGGTTATGCGCCGGAATTCGCCGAGCGGCTCTACCGGCAGATCCAGGGCTTCGGCGAATACGGCTTTCCGGAATCGCACGCCGCCAGCTTCGCGCTGCTCGCCTACGTCTCGGCCTGGCTGAAATGCCACGAACCGGCGGCCTTCCTGGTCGGCACCCTCAACGCGCAGCCGATGGGTTTTTATCCGCCCTCGCAACTGATCCAGGATGCGCGCCGCCACGGCGTCGAGGTGCTGCCGCCCGACGTGACGGCAAGCGCGTGGGAGACGACGCTGGAAGGCGGCGTGGGAAATGAGGCCGTTCGCCTCGGCCTGCATCTGGTCAAGGGTCTCGGGCAAGCGGCGGGCGAGCGCATTGCGAAAGTCAGGCTCGGCGGTACGCCGATCACTGCCATGGCGGAATTGGCCCGGCAGGCGGCGCTGGATCGCAACGACCTCGAGGCGCTGGCGGCGGGCGGGGCATTGAAAGCCCTGGCCGGCCATCGTTTCGGCGCCGCCTGGGCAGCGGCGGCGGTCTCGGTGCGGCGCGACCTGCTCGATACCGCGCCGGTGGTGGAGGCGCCGGCGGCCTTGCCGACGCCGACCGAAGGCGCCGACCTGGTCGCCGATTACGCCAGCCTCGGCCTCACGCTCGGCCGCCATCCGATGGTTCTGTTGCGACCGCGGCTGGATCGGCGTTACGCCACGGCTGACTTTCTGCGGGGTATGGCTAATAACGCGGCGGCGCGGTGCGTTGGCCTGGTCACTTGCCGCC
>WBZU01000313.1_pt3 | contig 11527 bp, 9 predicted proteins | sample 5204311 | NCBI WGS metagenome assembly WBZU01 (sample SAMN12344359, study PRJNA552823) | activated sludge metagenome | biome: Activated sludge suspended growth; feature: Nitrification reactor; material: Wastewater; isolation source: activated sludge from nitrification reactor of wastewater treatment... | reverse complement strand
GTTTTAGGCGGGGATTACTGGGCGACACCTGCTCAGTATGCCGGATCAAATTGGACATATAACAGAATGCGAAATGTTTATGGTATAGCATTAGATAATGCAACACCACCAAATATATTTGTAGCGAGCTCAGCTTTGAATGAATTTATGAGTAACAATGATTCAGTATTGATTTATCGTATAGACGGAATCACCTGGAACGTTACAAATTATGTTATGAGAAGTTTTACGCCTGGACCTCCGCAGATTGGTGTTAATAGTATTCCAAATATCTCAGGTTCAGCCATGGGAAATCTATGTTATGATAATCTGCATAATCAGATTTTTACAACAAACTTTGAAGATGGAAAAATATACAGGATTGGAGCTAATGGAATTATTTTAAGTGTGTATGATCCCTTCGCCATTGATGACGGTTCAAACGGCTCATCTCCCGTTGGTGAGAGGTTGTTTGGAATTGGAACTTATGGTACTAACTCAGGGAATGTAAAGGTTTATTTCAGTAAATGGAATTCTGATGCCTTACCTGCAAATACAGGTCAAAATGAAATATGGTCTATTGCCCTGAATAATACCGGGGAATTTATATTTAATTCATTAAGCAACGGACCCGAGATTACTTTACCTCTATATGACATTGAATCGTATTCTCAACCTGTTGCTGATATTGAATTCTCATTCAATGGGGATATGCTTCTGGGGGAAAGATCCATGAAAGGATTCATAGTCGAGTTGTGGGCACATGAATCAAGAATTATTGAATATAAAAGAGAATTGAATGGAGGGTATATAACGCCCATAATTATCAACGTTGGTATTTATGACACTAAAACTAATTCTGCAGGAGGAGTCGACTTTGATTTTGGTGTCTCTGATTCTCTAAATAATGTTAATGTTTTATGTGATAGCTTTATTGTAGGTACAGGAGATTATCTCTATACATTTTATAACGACACCATTGTCTATGGATTACAAATCACTGAAAGGTCTAAGGGGTTCGGTACAAATTTTATGGATTACAGTCACTATGTTGACTTAAATGGAATTTTTGATATATATTGGGATAAAACTAAACAAGGCGACGTTGATGTCTACCGTAAAGACCTCTGCAGTGATCCGATCGTTGATACAAATTGCATAACAATAATAAGCGACACAACTTATTGTGATTCGTCAGGGACTTATATTTACGAATTCAAAGTTCGAAACAACTCACCAACCAAAACCATTGAGCAGCTTGAAATAACTGTTGACTCTCCGGGACCTCCGAATTATGTAGTGACTGTTCCGAGTACTTTAACCATTACTATACCACCACTTGGTACCTCTGGAGTTCAGAGTGTCAGGCTAATAGGACCTGGAGCTGTAGCAAGAACAGAAGTATGCTATACTCTTTCCGTTCATTTTGTTCATGATGATTGTCCGTGGTGTTGTTATATTGAAAATTGTATAAAGCTTCCGGATTGCGGCTCATGTGTTCAGGTTTTAAGTGACAGTCTGTATTGTTTAAATAATAATTATTTCTACAATTTCTTATTGCAAAACGGAACAATATATGATGTAACAAAAATACAGCTTACATCACCAGGTACAGATCCAATTACATTCGTTCCCCAGATAATTCATTTTGCAACACCTATAGCTCCAGGACAGGTCTTCCCGAATGAGATTGTTCAGGTACTCGGAGGAGCTGCAGGAATGAAAATTCCAATAAGGATAAAACTATTCAGTGATGATTTTGAGTGCTGTTACATTGAGCTGTCCCATACATTTCCGTATTGTGACTCTTCCACAGTGATCATTCAGGGCCACGAGCTGAGTATAGACAATTATAAACTCGGGCAGAATTATCCAAACCCGTTTAATCCAATTACTAACATCAGCTTTTCCGTTCCGGAAGAATCTGTAGTTGAAATTAATGTTTATGATGTTTCAGGCAGGCTTATTCTGAACCTTATAGACAATGTTAAATATGCCCAGGGAATATATTCTGTAAAATTCGATGGAAACAGTCTTCCGAGCGGAATGTATTATTACAGATTAAAGACAAAAGACTATATTGAGACAAGAAAGATGGTGCTGATAAAATAATAACAGTCAATAAGTAATATTAAGAAAGCCGGAGGGAACAGATCTCTTCGGCTTTTTTATTCCATATGCTAAACTTCAATACAACTTTATTCATTGCCGTTGACTTTAGTCAACGGTTAAGATTGAAATCTAACTGCTGCTCTTCAGGAGTTTTTTAAAAAATTAAATAAAGAGCGTTGTTTCCGGAAACAAAATTTGAATTTTATAAATCGTTTTGGACAGTATTGAAAAATTCTCATTTTTTATTATCAACTTTAATTGTTCAATTTTACATTTGTAATTTGTAATTTGTAATTATATGATCAAACCTTCAGGCAACGTCACATTTCTCTTAACAGACATCGAAGGCAGTACCCGGCTCGCTCAGGAGTTTCCTCCGTCTCCCTCCAGCAGGCCGGAAATTACACGGAATGAATCATTCGGAGGACGAAGAATTCAAATGATCAGAGTATTTAAGTAAAAACAATTACAATATGCTCCTTAAGAAATTTGAAAGGACAAAATTTAGCTGGTATTCAAGAATTTATATTCTATTATTCTCATTAGCCACAATATGTATTGTATTGCTAATCATATTTTTTTTTGAAAAAGACAAAGGTCTCATTCCGGAAAGTTCAAACCTAATAAAATTATTGTATTTGATAATCGGTATTTCCATTATTGGAACATTTATAACAATAATTATCGACAAATATTATAGAATAGAAAAGGAAAGGAAAAAACAAGAAGAGTTTTCGAGAATGCTTATTCAATCCCAGGAAAATGAAAGAAAAAGAATTGCTTCCGAACTTCATGATACAATAGCACACGATGTACTGATCGCTAAAAATAAAGCAGACATTGGACTGAAGCACAGCGGTGAAAAAGAAAGAGTCGAAAATATTTTAAGAGAAATTTCGGAATTGTCTTCTGCGACAATAAAAGATGTAAGGAACATTTCCTACAATCTTCATCCGCATCAGCTGGAAAGACTTGGCTTTACGAAGACAATAAGAGCAATAGTGAATGAGGTCAGCAATGCTACTGATATTAATTTCAGTTTTGAATCGGATGAAGTCGATGCTCATCTTTCGAAGGAAAGTGAAATTAATTTATTCAGAGTGATTCAGGAATCCATTAATAATATGATCAAACATTCAGGAGCTGATAAAGCTGAAGTGAAATTAATGACATCGGATGATTATATTCTTGTGGTATTGAAAGACAACGGGAAAGGAATAAGTTCGGAAAAAAAAGACATTAATGATACCAAAGGCGGATTTGGACTTTCAGGGATGAAAGAAAGAATAAAGTATATGAAAGGAGAGATTCGTATTGAGTCAGAGGAGAATAAAGGTACTTCGATAATCATAAGGATACCCATGAAATTGAAATGAATAAGAATTTCGATACTCATTTCATGGAATCTTAATTCAGGACCTGGCAAATTAGTATTTTGTAACTATAGACCTCGAAGTCAGCACCTGACTTGCTCATTAGTTTACTGAGTTATTTATCTTTGCATTGGAAAACATCACGACTTAATGCAAAAAACAACAGAATCAAATAATGGATTTGTCTACGAAACAGTTGGTGATGTATTACACTTACAAAATTTATTATTGAATTATTATAGTAAATTGTCTTTTCGCCAAATCAACAACTCCATCTCCCTTAAGATCTGTTGTTAAATAATGTCCTGTTATAAAAGTAATCGCATCATTAAGGAATAAGAATAATTTTAATAATTTTATATAAAAGAGAATAACCTTTGCTGTTAGGCAAGGTTATTCATAATGTATCAAAATTGAATAGGTATGTATTACTACGGTCTAATTACACCTACAAAATTACTCGAATTATTATAAGTAATTAATACATCGGACAGATCTGTTATGTTATCTCCATTAACATCTGTATTGATATAACCGGTATTAAATATTGAAGCATCATTATAAACCAGTAAAACATCCGACAAATCAATAATCGCATCCTGATTTATATCACCATTATAAACTGCATACTTAACAGGCGAAATATCAACTTGAATCATATTATTCCCAAATGCTTTTGAAACCGATGGAGTGAAATCAATATTCAGATTAGAGTTTACAAAACTTTTTGCACTATCGCTCCATGTCTCAATTGAATTTCTGTGCTTGAGTTGCAAATAATAATTAACTCCATTTACTGCTTTTGAAAAATTAAATGTTCCCGTCCCGGAAGAATTTAAATAACCCTTTGCAGAGTCGACAATTACATAAGGTGATAAATAATTTCTTAGATAAACTCTTAATGTATCTGAAATCAATAAATTTGAATTATTATCATAAAATCCCTCGATTAAAGCAGTGAGGTTCAAAGTACATGTACCTTTAAACTCATCAGCTCCGACATCAGGTGCTGACGCATTGCGTATATTTCCGTCATAATCATCACTGATGCCCGTAATATTGATTCCTCCGCTTTCTATCTGAGTAGCTAAAGTAGAGTCAATATGAAGAAAGTTTACATTAGAACCTGACACACTCAGGAAATTCGGATTTTCAGAAAATGAATTTGAATCTCTCGGAGCGACTCTTGTTTTATAAGATGAAATTGTCTGGTCCGAATTTGTCCCGTCATAAAAAATTAGTTTGGAGGAACTTGGGATCCCTGCATAAAATAAGTTATTATTTGAAGAAGAGATGTAATTATTCAATACATTGCCACTTCTTTTAAATGCAACTGTCTTACCGGTTCCATTTGGAGTTGAAGTATTAACTAAAATGTTGTTAATTAAATTAAGTGTCTGAGAAGTCGGAATACTGCTTGCAGTGTGATATATTCCAGAAGTACTGAAATTAGTTCCTGTCGAACTTGCATTTAAACATATTGTATTATAATATATGTTAGCGGAAGCTCCGTTTACATTTATACCTATGATTGCTTCGGATGATCTATTGGCTAATGGAGCTTTTAAATCCCCAATAAAATTATTAAATGCATTTATCTTTCCAGATGTTAACGAAATTCCATATACAAATCCATTAGTGTGATTCGATTGCAAATTATATATTTTATTTGTAAAAATATTTAATGAATTTCCAAGGGATCTAATTCCCAGGATTGATCCATTAGCTGAAATATTACTTATTATATTACGGAAAATATTTACTTGATTTAACGAATCACTTCCATAAGAGTCAATAACTCTAACTCCCCCAGTTCCAGCTCCGCTAATATTATTGAAGGTATTGTTACTTATTACCTTTCCACAAGCATCATTATTTTGCCAAAGTATAAGAGATGAATTTCCTCCGTTAAGTGTAATGTTTGAAAAATTATTATAAGAATTGGTTTCTGTGGTATTTACCGGACTGGAATTCTGTCCTGAATAAACAAATACAGTTCCTCCGGCACCAATTTTATTGAAAGCTGTTACAATTGAGTTATTGTTAACAATACAACTCGTACCTGCAATTCGTTGTGCATAATTTTCAATGAAATTTATATCCCCGGTTGTATTTATGCTAAGGTTTGTAAAAGTGTTGCTATTTATGTTTACCGACCCGCAATTGGTTGCCTGATTACTTATAAATCTGCAAGTTGCGGTTGATGTGGCTGAATAGTTTATACCCTGAAAATTATTATTACTTATAGAAATTGCAGCGGCGGATGAGGTGGAGGAAACATTTGAAATACCATTAAAGGAGCCTCCGCTAAAACTTATAACTCCTCCGGAATTATTTCCGATCTGATTATTATTAATATTAATAGAATCAGTAGCAGGTTCGCCATTCACTATGCCAGAGCAAATAAAACCCGCAGCTATCGAAACATTACCCTGAAATACATTATTATTAATATTTAATGTTTTTGTCGGCGAATAATTTTCAATATATGAAATATTCCATGGATTCCCCGAAAATGAGCAGTTCAAAACCAAATTATTTATTATGCTTAAATTCATTGTTGAAACACCTCCATATGAGTAAATAGCATTGAAATAGCCCCCAAGGTCAGTTGCATTTGCATTTAAGCTAATAGTATTGCTGGAAATGACATTTGAAAATGATCCAATCGGGCTGGGGTTGAATCCTTGGAATAACCCACGCAGATTGCTTGTATTGATTGAAGCTGAAAGTGAATTGAATGAAACATTCGTTCCTGTTTCGTTAAATATTGATATCCCAATACTGCCTGAAGGAACCAACACATAGCTGTTTGCAGGAGCAGTAGTCCAATCCGTTATTGAATTCGCTTTAGAAGCATCAGATCCCCCTATATCATTTCCGGTATCCATATATGCAGGATTATTTGATCCAACAAAGCAAATAGGACGGCCAACATTACTGATTAAATTAGTATATATTTTATTATTGTTGTTAGCGCCACTAACTGAAGTAATATTGGTTGAGTTTTGAGCATCAATTGTATCATGGGAAGTATTACTGTAAATTCCAAATGTATTGGTATAATTTTTATTAAGAGAAATTGTACAGTTTTTTATTGTGTTACTCTGTGAGCCGTTTGTAGGAGAAGCCCGCAGTAATGCGACTCCCCACTCAGTCATGTTATTTACTCCTCCGTTATTGTTTATTGTGTTTGATGGATTTTCTCTCAATACAAAACTTTCTATTGTTATATAATCACCGCCCTTTATCATAAAAACTGCATCTTTAATTGAACCGATTGGCTGAGTACCGGAAGCAGTAATTGTATTTCCGTTTCCTTTAATTGTTATAGTATTAGCTATATTGCCGATCGCTGAAATACGATAACCTCCAACTGGAGCTGTCTGTGGATTCCCCGATAGCAGATTTAAAGTCACACCGCCTGCTCCGACACCATTATTATTAAGATCAGAAATTGCAATTGCTAAGGTTGCATAATTACCCGGAATGTTTTTCACTCCTGTAAGCTGGGCATTTACTTTTTCAATTTTCACAAAACTGAAAAAGAAACTCAGAATTGATATGGTATAGATTAATTTTTTCATTTTTTAGTTTTTACTATATTTGTTAAAATTTATTAATAATTTGTAACTTTGATTCAAAAATCGAGATTTTGATTTTTAATTTGAATAAATGTTATTACCAAATATTATAAAGGTTTACAATTATAAATATAGGTGTCTTCACTTTGATAAAATTATTTTTAAAAAAGTATTTTATTGAAAACTGTTGATAAATTTAGAATCAACTAAAGTACTCCTGGAATAAACCTATACTTAACTTTCATACAATATTTCTGATATTCTTCATCTTTTAATAAATGTTCCTCTTCAGTTAAAGCTCTCATAAAATACACAAAAGACCATCCGATCATGCTTAGAAAAGCAAAATTATTTTCGTAAAGAACTGGAGTTAAAGCTATCCACCAAACTAAATTCTTCGAGATGTATGCCGGATGTCTGACATATTTATATGCTCCGGTTTTTACAATTCCGCGATTTGTCAGATTAGAACATTTTGTTCCTAAAGAAATTGTAGCAAACAAATAAATTGAAAGTAGAAGAATTATTAATATTCTGAAGAGTACATTTACGTAATTATCACCGAATGAAATATATTCATTCGAGCTCCATGGAAAGTACATAGATGTAATCGATGAAAATGGAGGATAACAAGCAAGCGCAAATATCCATCCGGAATAAGTGCAATCAACGGATTTTAATTTATTCTTTAGAAAGTCTGCTTCAAAAATATAGCCAAAACAAAAATATGCCGTATCTTCTAAAAATATTATTGAAAGCACTAATTGAAAAAAGTACTTATTAAAAAAATCTATTAAATAATAAGTGTTAAAAGATGATACAGAATCTGTAAAATTACTTTTTAAAGAGAAAAAATTATTAAACATAAAATTCAGCTTTATCGGCAAATAAATTATTTTCACTAAAGTAAATAAAATTGTTTTTTTTTAGTCTTTGTTAATTGCTCTTTGCTTTTCACAGTCTTAAAAAAGGGATTTTTTAAAAAACACCAAAGATTTTTTAAAGTTTTGATACCGATCTAGCTATGATTAATCCTCTGGTTTCTGAATTTCTATTTACTGCACGAATTGAAGAAAAAACACTTATGACAGAATAAAAGAATGCTATAATTTCTATAGCATTCTTTGAGTATTCAGAAATAAAATTAATGTAATATGGGTTGTAAGAATAAAAGATTATACAAGTCCAATTTACAATTAAGTTAGAAATCAATAAAGTTGAGAAAGATCCTATTTTAGATTTTTGATATGTTAATTTTATTATGTTCTCCATTTCTTAAGGATTTGGTTCCGGTGGACTTGGCATTGGACATTCACCTCCGACTGTTGAAGGTTTTGCCCAGACATAATAATCTCCGGTTGCCGGACATCCATAAAACGTTTCTGATGACCCGGGATTTTTCCACCATGCCCCGCAATCATAAGTGCCGTTTTCTCTTTTAATGCAGACTTTAATATACATCTGAACATTCGCGTTGTTTGTAACTTTTACTCTTAGAGTATTTTGTGATGAACATAGATCATAAGGACCCCAGGATGGTGTAACTCCAATTAATGATTTCCAATATTCCCATTGGCACTGCTCTGAACCATTTCCGGACAACTGGATTGTTTTACACTTCTCTTTATCTATATTTACTGTTCCTGACCATTGAATATTTGAATTAGACCTGGCTACATAAGTATAACTCCCGTTCTTCTTTACTGCAGAAACCGTCCCGTTTGTCTGGTCACAGTTTGGAGCACCTGAATTAAAATAATGAGTTAATGTACCAATGTTAGTGTCCTGAAGTGTAACATTTATATTACTCCAGCCCGATGATAGCGTTGTATAGAAAGTTACTTTTCCATTATCGCCACCATATGGATTATTATTTGTATTTGTGTTTGTATTAGTACTTACCGGATCTTCATTCTTATCACAAGATTGAATGTAAAGAATAAAAATAACAAGAAGTAATAAAGGTATAGAGTTGATTAGACGATTCATATTGTTCCTTTTTAATTATTATTTGAAAATTTATTTTAAAAATCATTCCCGGCAGATTTGAATCTGCCGGAAAATTGAGATCATTTATTTTATTAACATCATTCTTTTTACATCGGAATAATTTCCGGTTTCGATTTTATAAAAATATACACCGCTCGTTAATCCGCTTCCGTCAAATTCAGTTTCATAACTTCCAGCAGAAAAATTTTCGTTTATAAGAGTTGAAACTTCATTTCCAAGAATATCATAGACTGTAAATTTTACTAATCCGGATTTTACAATATCGAATTTTATTTTTGTAGTCGGATTAAACGGATTTGGATAATTTTGGAATAATGAAAATCTATCAGATAAAAAATTACTTGTTTGAATAATACCGGATTTTGTTCCATAGAGTCCAATATTATTTGTTATACATGAATCCCAGTTTGATGTGAAACTCCACCAATTGGTAATTATATTCTCTTGGTTATAGTAAATCAAATTTTCAAACCCCGGCATATTGTGGAACCAGTAAATATACCAGTGAGATTCGATTTGCTGAGAAGGAATTACATTAAATGGCCATTCATAATTAATATTTCCCCAAGTATTTGCGTTAACATTTCTGAGTTGACCGGTTCTGTTCGGAGTCCAGTCCTCTATATCACTTTGAACAAATGTAAAGTTTTGATAATCATAATCAGTGACTGTATTTGGAGGCATATGAGTCCATCCGCATCGTCCTGTAACAAAAACATTATTTTGCTTTCCTACAAATTTATTCCAGAATAAAACGGTATTGTTCGATTGTCTATTATCAATGTAACTTAATATTGCTTCAAGCTGATGACCATGATTATGAACAGCTTCAGCTTGAGTTCTTCCAAAATTGTAATTATAAACGACGTAAGTTTTATTATATATTGGAAGATCATCGTTTCTTCTTTCACTATTTGAGATATCCCCTGTTAATGCACTCGACATATTGGATTCAGCAGGCTCTAAGTCTCCATAATGATAACCCCAGATCCAGAATTCCTCAACACCAAGTTGTTCAACATAGTATTGAGCATTGATGCGGTTTAATATTGCATTGTAATCAGGTCTGTAAACACCCGGATTCTAGGGTACCTGAAAATTACTCCTGGGAATATTTTCGTAGATAGTAAGATAGTAAACAACTTTATAGCCCAGAGACGGTCTGGCGCTAGAGTTTGAATATCCATGATATTTACTCCCTTCTTCTAGTGAAAATTTAACCTGCTTATCCATAATATCAATTTTGTTTTTCATATCCTCCAAGGTTGATGTAATTCCTGTCTCGTTTGAATTTAAATTAATATTGTCTGTAGTTGGTAAAAATCGTATTATCACTACAGGAACCACACTGAGATTATTATTTGCCGGAGTAGATAAGTATGTATGTATTGGTTCTATTACTTGTGCATTTAACTTTGACATTCCAGTAATCGCAGTTAGAAAAAGAATTATGATCATTGCGAAAATAGTGGATTGTAAATTTTTAATAGAATTTTTCATTTTTGCTTCCTTTCAATTTTTATTTATTCTACTGATTTTCTAATTCTTGTATTTTTGCTATTATTTAAATTTAATCAATTTAATTCCCTCAAAAATTTAAGTACAAATTAAGAGAATATTTTTGCTGAGAAGCCCCGTCCTGTTTTATTCCTTCTTCATTTGATGAATAATAACCTTTCAAACCTCCTCTGTATTCAAAGAAATTATATGGATTTATAAGCAGTCCTATTCCTAATGTTGCACCCTGAAATCTAATTTTTGCTGTAGGCTCTATGTATAAAGGGAGAAAGTTCAACGTATACATATAGTTTTTATTCAGCCAGCTTCCGGGAGCATCAAAGTATGTAACTGTCCCCCCTATGTTCAATCCTGAGATTGCCAGACTTAATTCTACTGATCTCTTCCCAGGGATCATCAGGAAATATTCGAAATTAACATTCATTGTAAACAGGTCAGCAAGTACAGTATAAGATTTAACTCGATTTCTACTGAAATTTTGAATTCCTTCAACTTCCATTCTATCGGGAATATTCAGTGAATCGTTACCGTAAGTAAACCCCAGCATGAAAGATCCGCCAATATTTAATCTGGCTTTTGTGAAATTTCCGACTTCTATTTCCTCTATGGTTTTTAAATTATATTTTGTGCCAATCTGTAAACCGCTTTGAGTTTTGCTTTCCATTTTAAATCTTTCGGGAAAACTCTGATTTATTTTTAAATAACCAAGAGTGAAGTATGTTTTATGAGTCGTGAGATCAATGTAACTTTCGTCTTTATATTGACTAAAAGAAATATTTCCTATACTCAAAAAGACAATTAGAATAATTATAATATATTTATAGTTCATAATTTGTTTTTCCTTAATTTTAAATTAGTTTTTTGAAGATTTTTCAGAGTCACTTCGCGCTTTTTGCGAATGACTCGGAGAATTAGTAATCCTACTTTATTAATATCATTTTCTTAGTATCT
>WBZU01002908.1_pt1 | contig 11530 bp, 15 predicted proteins | sample 5204311 | NCBI WGS metagenome assembly WBZU01 (sample SAMN12344359, study PRJNA552823) | activated sludge metagenome | biome: Activated sludge suspended growth; feature: Nitrification reactor; material: Wastewater; isolation source: activated sludge from nitrification reactor of wastewater... | reverse complement strand
AGATCAAAATCAACTGGGCTAATGCAGTTGCTGGTGATATCCCGACTACAGACATGGTGCTGTTCATGTTCCGAAACGCCGCTCGCCATTTCATCTTCTACGATTCCAATCCCACCAACGCCGTTGCCACTTACCAATGGAGATCATCATACGACGATGCCAATCCTACACGCTTCGTTACCGCTGCTGGAGCTGGTCCTAGCTCTCTCGGTCTCCACGAAATAGAGCCTACAGCGGCCACTATTGCTACTCCATATGCACCTCACGGACCGATCCTGTTCGCTGGAGAAGCTGAAGGGCACAAATACATTTGGGTTGATGAACAGGGTGGTATCGCTGTTACCACCAACGTTACCGGCGCCGTAGCAAACAACGACATCGTCTTCGAGGTGTTCCAGTACATCGATGGTCGTCGCAAACTCGCCTTCACGACTGCTGTAACAGCAGGTGCTATTCCCGCTGCCTTTACCACAGGAACCACCCTCAGCAAAGGCTACTACAACGTTCTGATCACCCACACTGCTGGTAGCGATGTGCTCAACTATGTCACTGTGGCTTCTTCCAACGGTGCTGGCCCCGCTGGTGTTTGGTGCCATCGTCCCCTCTCGGGCTTCACCAGCAACATCCAGAAGATCCAGGCCTACGCTATCACTGCTGCGTCTCTCTTGTGGCGCAACACTGCCTCTTACCAAAACGCTCAAGGTGACTTCGGCGCTACTCAAGTAGGCAAAGGTGTTGGCTGGGAAATAGTAGCCGCTCAAGGAGGCTATAGCGGCATCGCAGCTGCCTACGCTAACCAGTGGGTGTCTCGTTTCGCCGCTAAGGGCGAGTACGCCTTCATGAAACCCGAGGATGCGCAGGACTTTGCGATGAACGCTGATGTTGAACAAGGCTCTACGACCTGGTCTACTTGCACTTTCCCGCTCGAAGAACGCTCTGCATTCCTTGTCTTCGCAGCTTCGGTTTCGGACGCCGCTGGTAGAGACACCACTGTCCGTCTCGCATCGCATGTACAGTATGAAACTAACGACACCTGGAGTGACATCCGTCCTCCTACAAGCATCCGTGCCGATTGGGAGAATGCCATGGCTGCTCTCTGTTCCATGGAGCAGTTCTATGAGAACCCCACTCACATCAAGGAGATCCTTGCCAGTATTGGAAAATATGGCAGAGTTGCGGTGGACATCGCCAGCTACCTGCTCTCAACTTTTGGAGGCGAAAAGTACGCTGGATATGGTGAACAAGCAAAACGTCTCGGTCCTGTAATGGACACCCTCGCCTCCTTGAAGAAGAAGAAGAAGATGTAATCATTTGTTTTCCGCCCAGGCACACACCTTAACCATTAAATGTCTGTTGCTGATGCTATCTGCGCTAGCATTGCACTCCCTGATGAACTGCCTCCAGTTAGAGTCTCAGACTCGTACACTACGAATCCTGTAGCGCTCGCGAAGGTTAATCAGGATATCAAGCTCAACTGGCAAGGGCCTGCTACCGGCGTTGTGGCAGAGTCCGAACAGCTTGCATTCGTCTTTCGCGATGCGCTGCGCTTCTGTGTGTACTACGACAAAAACAGCGCAGCTCAAACATACCGTTACAACTGGATTCAGTTTCCCGGTCTTAGCGCATGGGTTGTGAATTCCTTCCAAGAAGTTGATATTCCCGTGTGCGCTGGCCTTCTCGATATTACGAGCGCTTGGAATCCTCACGGAGATCTCTACTTTGCTGGCGATGCCGACGGACTCGGCTATATGTGGATGGATGCCGGTGTTAAACTCGTTGTCTCCGACGCTGGCACACTCGATAACGGATATGCCAACTTGTGGCATTACACTCAAGGCCAACGAATCACTGTGCAGCAACTCGGTCTGCCTGGTAACGGCACTGTAACTTTCACAATTCCGTTTTCCGGCTACTTTGGCGTGAGCGTTATGTTCCCTACGGCAGCCGCTAATCACACCATTCGCGTCTACCACGAAGACATCACTGGTCTTGAAGTGTGGCGCCATATTGCTGTCCCCGATGCTGCGGCTAATCTTCCTCGTGTGCAATCTCTCTGTGTCTCTGCTGTCTCTGCACTGTGGCGCAATACGGCCTCGTACGACAACGCTCAAGGAGACGTCGGTGCTGTTATCATCGGCCCAGGTTACGAGTGGTGGAGCATCTTAACTCCACCCAGCAACGCCTCTTACAGCGGACTTGCAGCCTTGTTCCCGAACGGCTTCAAGAGCTTCTTCGCCGCTAAAGGCATTTACACGTTCCTCAAACCCTCTGACGAAGAAGATCTAGAGTTCAAGACCGACATCAAGACTTACCCAGCTGGTGAGTGGTCTTATGCGCGGTTCAATCTGCGCTCCAACGCAAATTACGCCGCTCTTGCAATGAGTGTGTCGCTTGACGCTGGTCGTGATACTACCTTACGTCTCGCTGCGCACATCCAATACGAGACCAACGATTGCTGGGCTGATGCTCGTGTGCCTGAAGCTAACGTTGATGACTGGCTGACTGCCGTTAAAATGCTCGCCAACGTCCCCAACATCACCGAAAATCCTCTGCACATCAAGTCTGTGCTCAATGCAATTGGCAAAGTTGGGCTCGTTCTCAACAGCGTTCAAAGTGCTCTTGCGCCTGTCGCTTCTGGCGTGGCTTCGCTCATACCTGGTGGCGCAGTGCTCGCGAAGATCGGCCAGGCATCGCTTCCATACCAGCGTAAAGGCTGGCAATACCTCGCCGACTACGGCAATAAGTACGATGATGGTCCTCGTACAAACGTTGATCCTCGTCAGATGTAATACATTATGCCTTTTCGATTCCTTTCTTAAATACAAGTCCAAGACACGGTAGTCTTGCTTCTCTTCTATATATGTCCACCGCTTCGCGATACTGGTCTTCTGTATCAATATCATAATAGTTGATTCTTTCTGTGTCGTGGCCGTCGTCGGGATGAAACTGCAATATCATCTTGAGATATTGATAGCCGGGTCTTTCCATACTGCCGTGTAACGACATTTGAGCAATGATTTCAGACTTGCGCAATTCACGTTCGCTGTGTACTTCGTGCCATTCATCTTCATCGTATGCAATGCCACCATCCAAATAATAAATATAAAAACGCACAGCATATGTGGCCATGAGAAATGTTTTTAATGACTGTACAAGTTAGAATAGTTGAACATTCTGAGGCTCTGGCACTTCTTCACACATCTTGAACTGATGCCCATTCACGTTGAAGTGAATACATCCGAAGAGCTTAAGCATCAAACGATTCCACGTCTTCTGAGGAAACAACAGCACTCCTGCTGCGATGATGAGGAACAAGCAGGCAGTAACGAGTAACAGATTTCCTCTCGTGGCTCGCTGAAGCCGAGCATACGTAGACGAAAAGAATCCATCCGAACTCCCTGGCTGTTGAGTAAGAGGTTGCTTTTCTTGGTTGTCCATAGTAGCCAAAGGCACTGACATGGTTGAGTGGGAAATACACAATGACCAATTTCTTCCCTTCAACTCAAGACATTCGTGTACAGCTCTCTTAAAATTGCGTTTTGGACAAATTTTAATGACAATTTCTGCCGACTTTTTGGCTGAGTACAAAACTTCCATTATGGTAAGTCAGTAAGTACACGATGTGCCACATTAAAATGTGACAAGCACATATGACATTCAACTTTGTTGTGTTCATATTCCACATGCACAAAGCGAACTGCAATTGTGGGACACTCAGGAATTTCACAAGGCTTTTCCCACTTCGCTTTGATATGTGCATGACACCAGCAAACAACCTTGGGCCTTCCGTAATCGCATTTTAATAACTGCTTGACTTTTTCCTCCTTCTCTTCAGCCTTTCTTTGTCTCCAGTTATTGGTATTATCAATTGCTCTCTCTTTTCGTATACGTTCCACACGAGCGCTAATGTATTTTTGACTGTAACCTATCGACACGAGATATGCGGCTTGAGCATCCATTAGAACCACGAACAATGAACCGGCATTCAAAGAAAATAGCCGTCCAAAAAAGGAAATCTTAAATCTGTCCAGGCCTCATATTATATAACCGGTGGCTACTAAGAACTCAGTGTCGGCTACCGTCGGCTACCTCCGGCTACCTTCCTAATGCGGTATGCGTAGCCCTATTCACGCGCCCCCATTACCGAACTTGGTGGGGGCGCGTGCGGCTACCTTCCGGCTACCTACCCTTTTGGGCGATGACGTCATCATGTATACGTCATCACTATTGCCCATATATGGTCATGTGGCAGATCTAACCATATATAGGCAATTCAAATGGAACACCATATTAGTGGTATGGTGTTCGGTATCACCGAAATTGCCCCTTTCCAATGGCCACAGCTAAACCAATTGTCACAGAGTACACTTATACTCCAATTTATGCAATGTACGCTGGAAATAAACACGAGGAAATAATAGGCTGGAGACTCAACGAACATATCCCTCACTGGTTGCCAAGTCACTATCCGCCTCGTGTAATCGACCACTACCTGCTCCAATACTACGATTGCACCTTCAGTGCAACTCACATGAAATTACATTGGACTCCTGCATACGAAAGGGAAATGGTACGCCGTATGGGCCGTAACCTTGATATATCAGTTGTTTTATAAAGCCGATGCCACGCTTCCCGCATTTTGTAAACACCAAAACCGAAATTCGCAATTCCGATTTTAGATTTCATTCTCTCATTCGTGAAGCTGAATTATGTCTCGCAACAGAGGACCTTGGCACAGCGATATCTGCTATCACTGCAAAAAAAGAGGACACTGGAAAAGAAATTGTGCTGTATTGGCGAGCAAAAAATGGCTTTCGATGACCTCTAACCAGCTCATCGGCCACTATGTAGGAAATGCCTACTGCATTTATGCAAATAATACCGCTAACGTTCATTATTGTAATGGCTATTGTCACTGTAATGGCTATTACGCCTACCATAATATCAATACGATTGTTTAGTTGTTCACTGAGTCTTTCGACCCTCATTTATTTCATACAGATCATATTTATGAGAAGCTAAAAACAAGCGATAGTGATCGGTAGGTTGCGCAAATATTTTCAAATGAGCAAAGTACGTGCGAATTATGACGCGATCACAGCGAAGTACAGAAATAGGTTGCATATCGTCCCAATATTTTTCTATTGAATAATAATGATGATCTTGAATCGGTTCTTCACAGTAACGGCAGTTCTGCCTCGTTGGATTGAATAAATCGCACACTGATGGATAAAGATCAAGGCATTCATCCCATTCCGTTACTTTATATTTTTTGGTTAATTCTTCGTCCAGATCCTCTTCGTAAACTCGCTTCTTCATGGCTTCGGGCGCGCGTAAGCTTGATTGACTGACAAACATGACACGTACCCGATACTTCAATTGTCCTTATATGGCGCTTACCGCCGCTATGGTGCCATAATCAATTCATGAACTGGCCATACAATACGATAGTGAATTTCCGTTGTACTTATCCTGGTTGTGAAGCAAAAACATTCCATCAAATTGACACGAAGGGAATTTTTCGAAACGACAAAGGCGTTGTTATTTGGGATCTCAGCACCGAAGTCGCTATTATATATTTTCCAACCTGCGCATATCACGCTCTAGAACAAGAAATTTCTCCTCAAACTAATTGTGAACCGCAATAGTAGCTATGCGAGCCTTCCGAAGAAACCTTAACTACGCTGAAAGAACGGCTCGGGTTGAAAATGCAGAGTTACGAAGAGCTGAACTGGAACGATTTAATCGTAGAGCCGAACAAGGAGAAATTAACGATTTCATAAATACTTATGAAGCTGCGTATGCCGCTGTGGAGCAACTTCCGCAGTTTCTTAATTCCCCTGTTGGAGCCTATTTTCCTGTGCCTTACAATGTTTACATGGCTTCTGCCAGAGAGAGACTGGCACTAAGCTTTCGCAACTTGTTTGCTCCCGATGGAGTTGGCGGGCTTACACCAATTAACTCTGCGTTGGATTGGGACCCACATGTATACGTGATGGCCTATCATCCACCAATGGAATTACGTCCCCCATTAACTTTTGATGTATTTAAACAACCACGATCGAGAGCTGTTTAATAAATCATCGGCGCAGAACATTAGGCGCTGGCTTCTTCATCACAGGCGTCTCCACAACGCTGATCTTCGGCGACTCGACTGGCTCGGCAGTTGCTTCAGGCTCCTTTCTCTTCTTCAGCTCCGCCAAGACGTCATCAACGCACATAACGGATTTCTCGACTTCGCCAACTTGAAACTTGCGGTCGTCGATGACCTTACGGAGGTAATTTGTGTACTCTTCCAGCTGCTCCAAATAAGTGCAAGCCACATCATAAGTAACCTTCACATTTCTTCCGTATATCATCCTCGCCTCCGCAGGAATTTCTGGCCCCATCTTTATGACCAACGACTTGCATTGAAGAGTTGTTTTCCAGCCCTTGAGATGTAACTTAGCGTTTTCAACAAGAGATTCCATAGACGTGGACTTGGGAAAAACAGCAAATGATTTATTACGCGTTCTTCATGAGCTGACGGTTGTAAACCTCAATGTCAGACACAGGTACAGCAACAATTCTGTTTCTTTGGCGATTGTTGCCAAGCGACACAACATGATAATATCTGCCAGGCTTGAGCTTCTTCCACTTGGTAATTGCTTGACCGTCTTCTTGCTCGCTGCTAGCGTCGTCTTCCTTCTCGGAATCATCGTGGAGAACTTCCTTTTCGGGCTTGGAACGCTTCTTAGCCGGCTTGATTTGGGTCTTATCCTCTTTAGGAAGCTTCTCGTTAAGGCTAGTTCCGTTTGCAGACATGTGGCCGATGCGAAAACAAAGAATGACTTTGGCGGTTCACTATGAGCCACAAGAGACGCTTCATAGACGACGAAGCAGCGGCATCTGGCGACGAAAAAGATCACGAGGACAATTTTAACGAAGAACCTGAAAATGCCGAAGACCGTGAATTCATTAATGACGAGATCGAGTTCGTACCTTCAGCCCCGCCTCCGATCTTCAATATTCCTGACTTTGATGAGCCAGAGGAAATTATTGAGGACCTTTCCCGTGCGATAGTACCGTACAAACCGCCTCCAGTACCACCAGCGAAGCCCTTTCCTAAATTGGCCGTACCAAAGGGCGCTCCTCCGCCCGCTCCTAAGCAGCCCAAAAACGAAGAAAAATTCATTAGACCGAACGACAAGGCTAACAAAAAATTAGTGCAAGCTCTGGCCGCTACGGTTATTCCAGCCTGTCAAGTTGGCTCGCTCACGTTCAATCTCGTTACGATTATCCCTGACTACGAACGATCTTTGGAGGATTGTTGGAAGAACGTCAAGAATGATCGTGCTCTTATCGTTGAGCAAGTCAATCTCTTACCGGGGCTCTTTTGTGCCTTCGTTGCGCTCGAAACTCATCCTGGCTCTCGCCCTAAAGGCCCTGATAAGAACGACAAGAACAAGAAGGCGAAGAAAGGAGACGGTGCTGTCATTGAAGAAGTTCAAGTAGACGAGAACGACCCTGCTCCTGAAGTCGTCAAGATCACTAAGAAGAACAAGCTCGCCGGCAAGCCTCACTTCCATATTCTTCTCTTCTACTCCGAATTGCACTTCCCTCGGCTGGATTTGTCGGCATTCAAGCGGCGTATGATGTTAATTATGCCCAAGTCCGATGTCAACGAGAAGGTGCTCCCAGAGGGCATTCGCAACAAGAATCCCCACTACGTGCGTGCCCTTACCTACGTCTTGAAGGGTGTTAAGTGCCCTTCCACCGCTGATGCCTGGAAGAAGTACGTTACTTCGGATGCCGACGATAAGCCTCCGATGCCCGAATTCTATGCTGGTCCGACGTTTGGCTGTGAAGCGGCAGACCCTCTTCGAGAATCTACTCAGCGTTTCATCGATATGCTTCAGCGCATTCAAGAATGGTGCAAAGCTACTGTAGACTTTGCTGACGGCGCTGCGAATCCTCACTTTAGAGAGGAAGCGAGACGCAGCAGAGAACAGAAAGATATGATCAACTTCGCATCGTTAATGCGTACTCTAGGGATCTTTGTTGGTGGCGCTTCTTGCGACAAGTTCTATCGCAGGGAGATACGGCAGGATTACCTCGTTCTCAATACGTATTCGGAGGCGATCGATTTCTGTACCCTACACAAGCAACTCTCATTCTGCCCTCAGGCTATCCAGTATTTACTAAAGTACAAGGAACGCATTATGTACTGGTTTAAGTTCCAGGCCGTGTTCCAGCATCTTCCCGAGCACAAGTACGAGTGGGTTGAGCTTCGTGACGGCTACTACAACGTGCGTACCGGTCTCTATCACTCGAAGGTCGCTCCCTTCCACGAGGTGTGCTTCCGTTCTTACGGTTACTCTATGGACGAGCTTCGTTATGATGAGCCTACCGAATGGCTCGCTCTGCTCGACTTTATGTGCAGGCCTCACGTTACCGCTATTCTTCCCGATCCTCACAATAATGGCGCTCTAACTCCAAAGATCCATCAAGTCGACAAGGCCACTCTGCTTTATCATCTATCTCGCTTACTTCGCCTTCGCTATCCTAAGCAGCCTGTTCCCTTCCTCTACGGTGCGAGTAACAGTGGCAAATCTACTCTGATAAGCTTCGTTGTGGATCTTTATCCTAACGCTGCTCGCGGCTTCCTCAACAGCTCCGTCGCCTCTCTCTCTGGCATACACGAGGACATCGTTATACTTCACTGTGACGAGTTCAAGACCGATTTGATCTCGCGCGAGGATCTTCTGATTCTACTCGATGGTGCGCAACCTCTTACTGTACGTCGCTATCACCAGGATGCTAGGCAGATTAATAATCCTCTCATGCCTATCATTCTGGCTGACAACTACAAGCCGGCGTACTACAACGACGACTCCAAGGCCTTGGAGAATCGTCTTATTTTCTTCAACTTCCTCAACGAGTTAGTACCGAATAACGATAAGGCCAGGCTCATTCGAGAGCAACATCTTCTCATTGTTCGTTACTTGAACGATTGTATTCTTAGAGCTAAGCAAGCTCACTAATAAAGGAAAGTCACCATCGAGAAGGTATTGTCCATATATGGAGCATGTCCGCAACAGGAAGGTAGCCGACATCGGGCGCTATCACTCATGTCAGCACGTTGGTATAAGCGTTATTCGTTCACTATGGAAGCCACCAAGCAAGAATATAACTCTGAAAAATTCCAAGCGGTTGTTAATCAATCGGAGGAGCTTTTGCGAGACGGCTATAAGTTAATTTCTAACGAAGGTGAACGTCCCGATATCACCGCTGAGTGGGCTGTACGGCTTCCTCCATACAATTTATCGGATCGTTTCGGCACCTCATATTTTGGCCGTTACCGCTGGTTTGATTATAATCCTCATCCCAGCTCCAAGTCACCTGCAAATCCTCTCAAGGCCATAGCTCCTGGATTTATTGAAGAATGGGAGACGTGGTCAAGCCTGAAGAAGTTTCTGGACCTCCTCAGCCTGTGGCAAGTGGAGTGGCTGGTAAGACTGGTGGGAACCCCCCTAGGGGCACTGCAACTCGTCGTGGACGTGGCGGATCATCTGCTGAAAAGGGAGCTTCTGCTGCACGCAGAGAAGTCACCTACCGCGACTGCACTTTTAACATCAGCGGAGTCTCTCCTGAAGTGGCCTGCGCATTACTTAATGCAAATGCGCCAAGAAAGAAGCCATCCACTCCGCGAGCTAAAAAACCATGCCAGCGAGATGTGGGCCGAGGCCGTGATACAACGGCAATACTTACAAAGATGTGCGATGACCTCTTACGAGACGCTGACGACAGCGAAGGCTCTCCATACCGAGCTGGTACGCCTCCTCTCGACCAAGATAGCGAAAAGCGAACTAGCGAAACCGGTTCAACCAAGCGACGTTCTCCAACTCCCCACGTTCCCGACGAATACGAAGTGCTTGCCGAAGGATTCGTTCAAACCCAGCAACCCTCTGAAGGAACCCACGATCTCAGTGGTCTTAACGATCCGAAAGCGCACTCCTGAAGACACTATCAAGGCTGAAATGGCCAAACGAAGCAAATTAGCACGCCATGAAAACGACCGCGGTTTTAGGGTGTAAAATGCCAATGTTCTACATGTATGAACCCTTAACTTTACCAATAAATTCCGTCATGTGCACTTTGGTATCTAACAAACACCATCGGAATTACACTGGACTGACCGACGTTCTAACGCCCAAACCGCTTACATAGAGCAAATATTAGCAAAAATGAGCCACCATGAATCGGATAAAATCCTCAAAAACATTTTTCTCGCTCATTCGTTAAAATCCTCCCTCCCACAAATGTCTACCGGTGGAAAAAGACCTGGTGAGGCAATTGAAGAAGCCGTAAATAAGCTTGTTGATCAAGGAACTGGCATTAGAGGCGCCGCAGCTATGGAACAAACACCGGCATCAGAAGCTGCTGGCTCAAGCGGCGAGGAGACTAATGTGTATTTGAATCCCCCTAGTCCTCTTCCACCGCTGATGACAGTACCTGCTCCTGCTGCTCCAATGCTCTTCGCCAACCAATATGGCCCTGATTACTTCGCTAGACGAGCTGCTCATGAAGCTACCTTAGCGCAGAATCGTGCGCTAGCACTGCAAGCTGCTGTGAATCTTCCCGGTGGTGCTGCGAATTACATAGCCTACAACATGCGTAACTCGCTTGGTGCTCTTCGCACCCGTCCTCTTCCTATCGAAAACGATCCGCTCGTTAAGCAACTCGCTGTGCAGCAGAATGACGTCGCTACGAAGATCGATGCTCTCCTTCCGGTTCTCACCATAAAGCAAGCACAGAAGATCAAAGCTCGCATGGAAAACATCACCAAGGTTCAAAAAGGCAAGAAGCGCGGACAACCAAAGACTCCGACACAGGATCAGCTGCAAAAGGTGCTTTACAGAGCACTAGAGTTCCATGCCTCTCGCCGAGCAGCGCAACTCGGTGCTCAAGCTCGCCGAGCAAGACGCGAACGCCATGCTCTTATGAACCATCAGCGTGGTGTCGCGATGGCCGATGGCACTACTGTCGGACTTAGCCGGCGCTACTACAAGAAGCGCGCTACCTCCGAAATTCAGCGCAACGCAGATGAGCAGGCCAAGGCCGAGAAGAAGGCCTTGAGATTACAGCTCACAAAAATCAACAAAGACAATCGTGTTGCCATTGCAAGAGCACACGAGAGAAAAATCAATCCCAAAGATCTTCAGCCAGCAAAAAATTAAAAGTGTTTTTTGTTGTTTTCCTTCCAAGCCACATCTCCCATGGAAGCTTTACAGGGTTCTATGGATACAGGCTCTGAAATGGGCGGTATCGTTGCCGCTACTTGCCTTCCGGACAAATATCCTCCAGTTCGCGTGCGTGATAGCTATTCAACCAAGCCCGTAGCCGTTGCTAAGCCTATTCAAGAGATCAAAATCAACTGGGCTAATGCAGTTGCTGGTGATATCCCGACTACAGACATGGTGCTGTTCATGTTCCGAAACGCCGCTCGCCATTTCATCTTCTACGATTCCAATCCCACCAACGCCGTTGC
>WBZU01002907.1_pt1 | contig 11533 bp, 11 predicted proteins | sample 5204311 | NCBI WGS metagenome assembly WBZU01 (sample SAMN12344359, study PRJNA552823) | activated sludge metagenome | biome: Activated sludge suspended growth; feature: Nitrification reactor; material: Wastewater; isolation source: activated sludge from nitrification reactor of wastewater... | reverse complement strand
GCTCCGTGCGAATCGAGGCGGCGGCTTCGGTGGCGCGCCACTCGAAAAGTTCGACGGGCTCCCAGCGCTTCGACTCCGCCGATTTGTAGCAGGCATCGAGGATGGCGTTGATAACGTAGCCGTCGTAGAAGGTCTCCATGGGCTGGCTGCCGCTGTCCATGGCCTCGAACATGTCGGTGAACATGTGGACGTAGCCCAGTTCGTGCACCTCGTCGCCCACGGGGAAGAGCCAGCCGGAGTCGGTCTCGGCCTTCTCGGCGGTGTAGCCGCTGCGCGCCGCGGTGAACATCTCGGCACCCGTGCGCAGGAAGTGGTTGAGCCAGATGGTGCCCTGCGTGCCCGCCACTTCGTCGCGCAGATCCATGCCGCCGCGGAAGGTCCAGCTCACCTCGAACTGGCCCACTGCGCCGCTCTCGAACTTGATCAGCGCGATGGCGTTGTCGTCGGCCGGGATGGGGTGGACGAGCGTGTCGGCCCAGCACATGACCTCGACGGGGCGATTGTTCTTGCCCACGAAATTGCGGATGATCTCGGCACAGTGGCAGCCCAGGTCGATGATGGCACCGCCGCCCGCTAGCTCCTTGTCCCAGAACCAGGCGCTGTGCGGGCCGGAATGGGTCTCGCGCGAGCGCACCCACAGCACGTCGCCCACCGCGCCCGCCTTGACGGAGGCCAGCGCCTTGAGCGTCTTGGGCGTGTAGACCAGGTCTTCCAGATAGCCGGCAAAGACACCGGCCTGCTCGACGATGTCGAGGATCTGCTTTGCCTCGGCCGCGTTGCGCGCCAGCGGCTTGGTCATGAGGATGGCCTTGCCCGCCTGCGCGGCCAGCGTGACCGCCTCCAGGTGCTGGTAGTTGGGCAGGCCGATGACGACGGTGTCGGTCGCCGGGTCGTTGATGGCAGCGGTTATGTCGTCGGTAGCGCTGGGAATGTCCCACTCCTGGGCAAACGCCTCAGCACGCGCCAGCGAGCGCGAGTAGACGGACAGTACGTGGTCGCGGCCGCGGTTGCCGTGCAGCGTCATCGTGTAGAACATGCCGATGAGACCGGTGCCAAGCATGGTCACATTGTGAGATTTGGACATGGTGCACTTCTCCTCTATTGGATTTGCTGCGATTGGGTTGGTGAGGAATCTGGATTGCGTGCAGTATACCTAATGCCGACGGCGCCGCCAATCCACACCGGATGGCCAGGCGCGCCAGACGTTCTGGCATAGGTACGGGCGACAGGCTATTGAACTTGCTCGAGCCGCAGGCCAAGTACGGTAATGCGCTGGTCAAGGTTATAGGCTGCGCGAGCAGCGGAGTTCGCCGTCGGCAAGAGTTCGCGGCAACGGCCGTGCAACGTCCGCGCCAGTGCCTTGGCGGAAGCGGCAAGCGACGCATTGCCCTCGGCGCGATGGCTTGCGGCGCGGTCGAGACACTGGCCGGCAGCCCAAAGGGCATGGTATACCCCGTCACCGGCCATGCCTATCTCGCTATAGAGCTGATTTGCCATCCCATAGTGACCCGCCGCCTCCCCATACCGGGCCTGCATCAGCGCCGCCTCCCCAAGACCCACCAGCGCGTTCGCCTCGCCCACCCGAGCCCCGATCGCACGGGAGATCGCCAGCGCCTCCCCATAGTGACCCGCCGCCTCCCCATACCGGGCCTGCATCCGCGCCGCCCCCCCAAGACCCCGCAGCGCGTTCGCCTCGCCAGACCGATCCCCGATCGCACGGTAGATCGCCAGCGCATCCCCATAGTGACCCGCCGCCTCCCCATACCGGTCCTGCATCCGCGCCGCCTCCCCAAGACCCCGCAGCGCCGCAGCTTCCAGACGCCTGTTTCGCTGCTGGCGCGCCCACCACAGCACCTGGTCGAGCGGTACGCCCTTTGGCAGCGCGTCCTCTGCCTCCTCACCTGCGCCACCGGCCGTCATCCCGTACCAGACGGCCAGGCGGTCGGCCAGACATTCGCGTAACTCCACGGGCAGCCCAGGCGTGTCGAGCAATCGCCGGATACGGCGTTCAGCCAGCGGGCCGTTGCCTTCGCCGTGCGCCAGTTCCGCCTTGTAGAGCGTCATCCATGCCAGCCCGGTCGGGTCCAGTTCCATATCGCCAGTCAGGTCGATCAGGAATTGGACCTCTTTCCATGCGGCGTCGGCAATTGCACCTTCGATTCTGCTGCGCAGCGCGGAAAGTGCGGCAGCGTACTCAAATTGCAAGGCGTGGTAAAGACGCTCCAGTTCGTTGCCCTGGGCGGCATACCAATCGGCAGCACGCCGGTGTAGATCGTGCCAGGTGGCGCGGTCTTCGGCTGCCACGGCCGCCAGCAGCCCTTCGCGCATGAGTTCGTGATAGACAAGGCTGCGGTCCGGCTGGGTGGCGACAAACGCCTCGCGCGTCAGGCGCGAGCGCAATCTATCGTAATCGGTAGTGGGGCCAAAGCCGGTCCCCGGCAGATTGCTGAACATGGCGCGCAGCAGGCCGCTGCCCGCCGGTATGCGCCGCGGCACCGCGGCATATTTGACCACCCTGGCCTGCTCGCTGACAGACGCATCCTGTTGCGCGTCCGCTCGCTCGTCGAGCGCGCCCAGGTAGATGTGGAGGACGTAGCGAAAACGCTCGGCATGCGACGTCGGCGCCGGGCCTCTGTCCGATTCCAGCAGCGCCGGATTGTGCGCGGCCACATCGGCAAGCAGGCCTAGCAGCAGGGGAACGCCTTCGCCCATTTCGATCAGCCGGCTCTGCACCGGTGTCGCCTCGCGGATCGCGTTCAAGTGCGCCAGCGGCGCGTACTGGTCATTTCTGCGCTGCTGTTCGCCGATATACTCGCGCAGGTAGAGCACGGCGTCCGCTGGCGACAGCGGCGGCAGTGGGGTTTCGATCAATCCCGGCATGCGCTCGCGCGCCGCTGCCACGACGACCACATGGTAGTGCAGCCCATTGCCATTCCACAGGTCGGGCAACCCGGCGGGCAGCCAGACGCGCAGCGCCTTGGAGGCCGCTTCCACGGTGTCGAGGATCACGACGATCAGCGGCCGCGGTTCCGGCTTGGTGCCGCCGCTCTGGCGGGTCACCTTGCCCTTGACGCGCAGGCAGGCAAAGGCCTCTGCCAGATGCGGCGCCAGTTGTGGCGGCAGCGCCGTGCCGTCCATGAATACCTGCACTGCTTGGCTTTGGGAGGTATCAGCCAGCGTGCTGTCGCGCGTGTCGATCACCTGCTTCTGAGAAATCGTCACGCCTGGCGAACGCAACGTTTCGCAGCACTTCGCAAACGGCGACTTGCCGCGTGGCAGCAGGCGCTGCAATCCCGAACGCGCGGCATCGTCGGCACGGTCGAGGTCGTCGATGATCCGCTGGACAAGCGCCTGCGGCGATCCCGGCGGCGGCCCGGCTCTGCCGTCAAAGTCGATTGCCACCACGTAGGGTGTCACCTGGCGCGCCCGGCTCTCGATTTCGGTAAGCAGCCGGCTCTTGCCTACGCCCGCCAGCCCATAGAATCCAGGCTGGATAAAGAGCTTGCCGCGGTCGCGATATGCCTCGCGCACATCGTCGGGCCGCGTGAGACGGTCGAGCACCTTTTCCACCAGGTCGTCGCGGCCTACCATCGCCAGCGTGTGGGTATTTCCGGCCATCACTCTACTCCGGCTTCAGTTGCTGTGGTTACTTGGGTATCGCCACCGGCTATTTCTGCACCAGCTTCACGTCGTCCAGTTCGGCGTCTTTGGCATCCAGCTCCTGGTCGCCATCGACCTGCTGCTCCATGCTGACGCCTTTCAACTTGCTACCCTGTGCCGACAATCGCTGCCGGCGCTCCGCTGGCGGTTGCGCGCGGCGGGCATCGTAGATCGCCATGCCCACGGTCGTCACCAGGGCAATGCCGATCAGCACCCACAACCAGAGACGGTAGCGATCGACGAACGCCTCCATGCCGGAGCCAACCAGGTTGGATGCCATGCTGCCCGCAAAGAGTATGACGGCCACGATTGCCGGCCACATCCATCGTCGCATCAGGCGCTCCTTTCACTTGCACCGGGCGCGCCGCCAACGGCGCGCATCGCCTGCGGTCGCCAAAGGGTAAAGACTTCAACTCTATGCTTTACAGTCGGGTTCGTCACTCGCCACCGTCGGTTCGGGATCAGACGGCCAACCGGGCCGCCGCGCTGTGGTGGTAGCTCAATGGAATCCATTGTAGATCAGCTTCGACAGGCCGGGCAACCACTTATCAAACGAAATCGATAACTCCGGGAGTTGCCGAAAGCGGGAAGGTTACCGATACTGTGCTGATATGGTTCGCTTATTTGTATCCGAGGTTTCTTGAACACGATGTCTGCAATCACGACCGACCTTCACATGCATTCCACCCACAGCCTGGACGGCAACAACTCCATCGCCGAGTTGTGCAAACAGGCCGCTACCCTGGGGCTGACGCACATCGCCGTGACCGACCACGTGGAATGGCCGCCCAACGGCCATCATCAGCGGCCGGACTTCGACCGCTATTTCGACGAGATTGCCGCGGCCCGTGCGCGCTTCGCCGGCCAGGGGCTGACCGTGCTCAGCGGGCTGGAGTTGGGCAATCCGCACGAGCATCGCGCCGAGACGGAGGCACTGCTCGCCCGCTACGAGTTCGACGTCGTCATCGGCTCCATGCACTGGCTCGACGGCGAGAACATCCACTACACACGCTGCTTCGACGGGCAGGATCCCTACGCCGTCTACGGCCGCTACTTTGCGCAGATGGCCGAGCTGGCGCGCACGGTGCCGTGTGACTTCATCGCCCACTTCGATCGCATCTTCTGGCCGGGCACGCAGCGCTTTGGCCCGCCGGATATTGCGTACATCGAAGGGACGGTGCGTGACGCCGTAGCCGCCATGGCCGAACATGGCCGGGTGCTGGAACTGAACACGCGCTTCCTGACGCACGAACCCAGTTGGAACGACAGCCTGCTGACCGTGCTGCGCTGGTACCGCGAGGCGGGCGGTACGGCGGTGGCCGTCAATTCGGACGCGCACCGCGTCACCGAGCTGGGTCGCCACCGCGCGATCGGCGCCGACCTCGTCGCCGCGGCCGGCTGCGTGCCCTACCGCTGGCAGGCTCAGCGCGTGCCGGCGTAGCGCGTCAAGAGTGAAGGGAAAAGAGCGAACCACATAGCCACGAAGGGCGCCAAGCGGCACAAAGAGAAGCAAAGGCAAGCGCCGCAAGCGTAAGAACTCCTTTGTGCCCCTTTGTGAACTTCGGGCCTTTGTGGTGAGGCTTTTCAAGAGGAGTGAAGGCAATGGGCAAGACGTGGATGTACCGGCTGTTGGGCGCCGGCAAGCTTCCCCACCAATTGCGCGAAAAGCTCGAGGCCGAAGGGATCGTGCTGCTCGACGAAGGCATTGGCGGCAACATCACCTACCAGGACTTCCGCGCGCCGGGCAAGGCGAGCAACTGGAAGCGCAGCCACTTCACCGGCGCGGTCGTGCTCACGAAGACACGCTTTGTCGGGCTGGCGTACACGCGGCCGGTGATCAACCTGCCCTATGACGACCCGCGCCTGCCGCGCGTCCAGGTGACGCTGCCCGACGCGCAGACGATCAGCCTGGCCTTCGACGCCGCCACCTTTCACGACGACTGGTCAGGGTCCATCGAGTGCCGCTTCAACACCGAGCACGCGGCGCAGATCCAGGCGACGCTGGTCGGGCACCTTTCGGTATAGGGAGGGATCGCCATGAAACCGATACTTGTTCTGCTGCTCCTTGTGCTTGGCGCGCTTTTGTTGACTGGGTGCCAGCCGATCGTGGCGCCAGACGGTACGCCGGTCGAACCGCCGACCGGCAGCCCGCCGCCCGTCATGCTCGAACCGGAGGGCTTTGTCCAGCGCATCCACGACCCGGTCATGGCCAAGGAGGGCGACACCTACTACGTCTTCTCCACCGCCAGCCGCATCATGGTCATCTGCTCCCAGGACATGGTGACGTGGGACTTCTGCGGCCGCGTCTTCGAGCGCGTGCCCGTGTGGATCATGAAGGCGATCCCCGGCGTGGGCGATCTGTGGGCGCCGGACATTTCATTTTTCAACGGGAAGTGGCATCTGTACTACGCGGCGTCGACCTTTGGCAGCCCGCGCTCGGCCATCGGTCTCGCCACGAACACGACGCTCGACCCCAACAGCCCCGACTTTGAATGGGTCGACGAGGGCATGGTCATCGAGTCGACGGGTGCCGAGGACTGGAACGCGATCGACCCCAACCTGGTGCTCGACGACGCCGGCGATCCGTGGCTGGCCTTCGGCTCTTACTGGAGCGGGCTCAAGCTGATCAAACTTGATGCATCCACTGGGAAGCGATCCAGCCAGGATCAGACCATTCACTCGATCGCGCAGCGGCCGGCGAACGGTCCCGGCGGCACCGCCATCGAGGCGCCCTTCATCGTCAAGCACGGCGATTTCTACTATCTCTTTGCGTCCTTCGACGCCTGCTGCCGCGGGCGCGACAGCACCTACAACGTGCGCGTCGGCCGCTCGGAAGCGATCACCGGCCCGTATGTCGACCGCGACGGCGTGGCCATGCTGGAGGGCGGCGGCACGCGCATCCTCGACGCCTACGGCCAGTGGCGCGGCCCCGGCCACAACGGCTTCTACCGCGAGGCCGGCGTCGACTGGTTCCCCTACCACGCCTACAACGCGCAACTGAACGGCATCTCCTACCTGCGCCTCGAGTCGCTGGGCTGGGATGAGGAGGGGTGGCCGTATCTGCCGAGCCAGGGCGGGAAGCGAAGAAGTGAGGTGTTGAGGTCTTGGGGTTGTAGGGTTGTAGGGCCATGTTTCAGTGACCCCAACACCCAAAGACCCCAACACCTTAACACCTCAAAAGACTATTCCCCCACCCTCTCCACACACGCCTCCCCCTCATTGCGTGGGCTGTTGACGTAGGTGCTGACCGGGTAGAGCGTGATCAGGCGGTCGGGATAGGGGCGGAAGAGATGCTTGAGTTGTGACAACTGCGCGGGCGTGGCATCGCCGGGCTTGCCCAGCCACTCGTCGTAATCCTCGGGCGCCAGGATGACGGGCATGCGGTTGTGCAGCTTGGAAACGGCCTCGTTGGGGTCCGTGGTCAGAATCGTGCAACTCTCCAATTCCTCGCCGTCGGGCCCGCTCCACTGCTCCCACAGCCCGGCAAAACCCAGGATGTCGCCCGTGGCGGAGGTGATGTAGTAGGGTTGCTTGGCGCCATTCGTCTTCTGCCATTCATAGAAGCCCGAAGCCGGGACGATGCAGCGCCGGCGCTTGAACGCGGCGCGGAAGGAGGGCTTCTCGTCCACCGTCTCCGCCCGTGCGTTGATCATGCGCGCGCCGATGCTGGGATCCTTGGACCACGACGGGATCAGCCCCCACACGGTGAGCGCCCACTCCCGCTCGCCCGTGCGCGGGCTCAGCCGCACAACGCCCACGGGCTGCGTCGGCGCGATGTTGTAGCGCATGGCCAGTTGATCGGGCGGCGCCGGCAGGTCGAAAAGATCGGCCAATTCTTCAGGTGATACGGTCAGGGTAAATCGTCCGCACATAGTCGTTAGAACATCCTTTCGACGCCATTATACCAGTTCAAATCACTGCCGTAAACCGCCACAGCGCCGCCACTGTGGTATACTCTCCAACCGTCCGGCCGTCAAGGGGTACGCGCCCCGCAGGCGAGCGCCGGCGCGCACCGTGAAGAGTGGACGAGAAGTCGCGTGACGCACAGCACCAACAGCCGGCCCGGCGCCGGCCAGATTCCCGCCGGCGTAGCGGATTATTTCTGGGGCGAGGCGTATGAGCGCCGCACCCTGGAGGATGCCCTGCTGGCCTTTTTTCGGCGCTGGGGCTACAGCGATGTCATGACGCCGGCCTTTGAGTACGCCGAGACCTGGATCGCCAGCGGCAGTTGGGCCGAGCAATCGGAACTCTGCCGCTTCCTCGACCGCGACGGCAGCATGCTCGCCCTGCGCGCCGACATGACCATCCCGGTGGCGCGGCTGGCGGGCGCGCGCCTGCACGATGTCGCCCCGCCGCAGCGCTTCTGCTACGCCGGAAACGTCTTCCGCGATGTCGAATCGCGCGCCGGACAGCAGCGCGAATTCTGGCAGGCTGGTGTCGAGCTGCTGGGCAGCGCCGCGCCGGCCGCCGACGCCGAGGTGCTGGCGCTCACCGCACAGGCGCTGGAAGGCGTGGGCATCGCCAGCTACCGCCTGGTAGTCGGGCAGATGCTCTACTTCGACGGGCTGCTGCGCTCGCTCCAGTTGACGCCGGCCCAGCAGGCGCGCCTGACGCAGGCCATCGACCGCAACAGCCAGCCCGAACTCGACGACTTTCTGCGCGAAGTCCGCCTACCGCGGCGCCAGCAGCGCGCGTTGGCCGAGGTGCCGCACCTGGGCGGCAGCAACGTCGACGACATCCTGCGTCGCGCCGAACGGCTGGCGCTGAACGTCTCCATGCAGGCAGCCGTGGCGAACCTGCATGCGATTTGCGAGACGCTGGCCGCGTACGACGTCCTCGACCGCGTCACGCTCGACCTCAGCGAGATCCACAACCTGGGCTACTACACCGGCATCACCTTCGAGGTGCTGGCGCCGGGCGTCGGCTTCCGCATTGCCAGCGGCGGCCGCTACGACAATCTCGTCGGCGCGTTTGGCAAGGCCATGCCGGCCGTGGGCGTCGCCTTCGGCCTGGAGCGCGTGCTGCTCGCCCAACGTGGCGGTACAGCCGCAGCAGCGCCGCTGCCCATTGCGCCCGATCTCCTCGTCGCTACTGGCAACCGGCGCGCGGCCTTTGCCTTTGTCGAGCTGGCGCGGCAGCGCGGGCTGCGTGTCGCCGTCGAGGTGGACGGCCGGCGCGGCGACGCACTCTGGCAGGCGGCGCAGGCAGCCGGGGCAAGCTGCGCGCTGGACTGGAGCGATACGCAGCCGGTGCTCTACACTTCGGCAGGCAGCCGGCAAGTCACGGGCCGCGACGATACCGAGACGGGCGCACTCCTGCTGGCAGCCCTGGCCGGCGAGATCGCGACAAGCCAGCCGGCGGACGCGCGCCAGGCGGTGCAGGTATGACGCAGACCAACGGTGCGCCAGACGCGGCGCTCATGATCGCCCTGCCCAAGGGCCGCCTGGCCGACCAGACGCTCGACCTCTTTGCCGCGGCGGGTGTGCCGCTCCCCGGCCGCGACAACGGCCGCCGCCTCATCCTGGCCAGCGACGACGGCAGCGTGCGCTACGTCATGGCCAAGCCGTCGGACGTTCCGACTTATGTCGAGTACGGCGCCGCCGACCTGGGCATCTGCGGGCTGGACACGCTGCGCGAGAGCCGCCGCCACGTCTACGAACCGCTGCTGCTGCCCTTCGGCTTCTGCCGGCTCTGCCTCGCCGCGCCGGCCGACCGCCCCGACACACCGCTGCGCTACCAGAGCCAGCCGCGCGTCGCCACCAAGTACCCCAACCTCACGGCCGACTTTTTCCGCGCACGGGGGGTCAACGCCGAGATCATCGCGCTCAACGGCTCGGTGGAACTCGGCCCGCTCGTGGGGCTGGCCGACCTCATCGTCGACATCGTGGAATCTGGCAACACATTGAAAGCAAATGGGCTGGTGGAAACGCGTACAATTCTGGAGATCCAGGCCGTCCTGATCGCCAACCGTGCGGCCTATCATCTCAAGCGCGCCGCCATCGACGCGGTGGTTGGCCGCTTGCGGCGCCATCTGGCGACGCTGGCAGCGGTTGACCTGCCGGCCCAGCAAACAAGGTAGAGGAACCATGACCGAAATTGTCGAGTCCGGCCACATTGCCGGGTTGAAGATTGCCAGGCTCACGGCGTTCGGTGACGAGCGCGGGCGCTTTCTGGAAACCTTCCGCAAGGATTGGTTCCCCGAGCGCAGTTGGGAGATCGTGCAGACGAACCGCAGCGACAGCCGCGCCGGCGTGCTGCGCGGGCTGCACTATCACTTCCAGCAGGTCGACTACTGGTACGTGCCGCGCGGGCGCATACGCGTGGGGTTGGCGGATCTGCGCCGCGGCTCGCCCACCTTTGGCGCCAGCGAAGTGCTGGAGATAGGCGAGGGGAACGAGGCGGGCATCTTCATCCCCTGCGGCGTGGCCCACGGCTTCTATGCGCTGACCGACGCCACGCTCACCTACCTGGTCGACAACTACTACAACGGCAAGGACGAGTTCGGCGTGGCGTGGGATGACCCGACGCTGGCCGTGCCCTGGGGCGCAACGGCGCCGATCCTGTCCGGCCGCGACCAGGCCAACCCGCGGCTCGACGCCATCCCGGACGCGCACATGCCGGTGTGGAACGGCTAGAGCGGCGCCAGAAGACCATCCATCCGCACAAACACGGAGAGCACCATGTCAGAACACATTCGTATCGGCGTTATCGGCGGCAGCGGCGTCTACCAGATGGAAGCGCTGACCGATGTGGAGGAAATCGTGCTGGAGACGCCCTTCGGCGCGCCGTCGGACGCCTATGTCGTCGGCACAATGGCCGGGCAGAGCGTCGCCTTTCTCGCCCGCCACGGCCGCGGCCATCGTGTCAGCCCCAGCCGCGTCAACTACCGCGCCAACATCTACGGCTTCAAGATGCTGGGCGTCGAGTACCTCATCGGCGTGAGCGCGTGCGGCAGCCTGCGCGAGGACATCGCGCCCGGCCACATCGTCATACCGGACCAACTCTTCGACCGCACGAGCAAGCGCGCCGGCAGCTTCTTCGACGACCCCAGCGCGGGCACGGGCGGTCTCGTCGTCCACGTGGGTGTGGCCGATCCATTCTGCCCGCTGCTTGCCGACATCTGCTACGAGGCGGTCAAAGAAGCCGGTGCGCCTGTGCACTGGGGCGGCAACTTCGTCACCATCGAGGGGCCGCGCTTCAGCACCAAGGCGGAGAGCCGCGCCTATCGCGCCTGGGGCATGGACATCATCGGCATGACCACCTCGCCCGAGGCGCAACTGGCGCGCGAGGCGGAGATGAGCTATGCGGTCATGGCGCACGTCACCGACTACGACGTCTGGCACGAGAGCGAGACGCCCGTCACCGTGGAGATGGTGATCCAGACGCTGCTCTCCAACGCGTCGGTCGCCAAGCAGGCCGTCGCCAACGCCATCGGGCGGCTGGCAGGCGCCGGGGCGTCGCCGCAGGCCGGCGCGTTGCGCGATGCCTTCATCACGAATCGCAGCGCCGTCCCGGCCGACGTGGTGGCGCGGCTCGAGCTCCTGGTCGGCAAGTACTTCCAGTAGCATGTAATGTGATTACCGCCAGGGGGCGCGCAATTTGCCGCCACCCGAACACATGCGCTATACTGCTTGTTTGTTGGTTATGGCAAAAGAACTAAGGAGAGTGCGATATGGCTAAGAAGGGTCCACGCCAGATTATTAAGATGCGCAGCACCGAAAGCTCGCACATGTACCTGAGCAGCAAGAATCGCCGCAACGATCCGAACCGGATCGAGCTGCGCAAATATGACCCAATTGTGCGCCGCCACGTGATCTATCGCGAAGCGAAGTGAACGCACACGACCGAGAATAGAAATAAGCAGGGCGCGGGG
>WBZU01002906.1_pt1 | contig 11533 bp, 9 predicted proteins | sample 5204311 | NCBI WGS metagenome assembly WBZU01 (sample SAMN12344359, study PRJNA552823) | activated sludge metagenome | biome: Activated sludge suspended growth; feature: Nitrification reactor; material: Wastewater; isolation source: activated sludge from nitrification reactor of wastewater treatment... | reverse complement strand
GGGGTTCATGGGATGACGGGCGTCGCGCAAGAGATACGACAAGAATCGGCGGGCTCGTTCGTGGGGAACCATCGCGGCAACCGCTGCTCCCGGGTGCACATCGTGAAGCAATCGTTTGGCCAAAAGATCAATCGCGCGCATCGCGCTGATGGGTACGAGCGCGAGCATGAACGCATAGCCCCACCGGGCGAGGCGCTCGCGCGGGAAGTACCGACGATGCAGGCGCACCCAGGAAAACGTGGTCATCAGCATCGAGGCGTAAATGACGATGAGTGCGATAAGCCAAATTCGTTCAAATCCGTAACGCAATGCGACGGCCGGCACGAGCACCAAGGTGAGCAGCCACAAAATGAAGCTCGACGTACGGAGTCCCGAGGTGTCTTCATAAAACGATGCAAGGCGCGTCTTGACGGCCGATACGTCGAAGCGTTTGTCCAAGAAATCATCTATCGCTCGAGTTCGGTCTTTTTCGGGAAGTTTTTTCAACGAACCGATGATCGCAACGATCTGCTCCGCCATGCCTGGGGAGACGACTTCGGTGATCGTTTCATTGTTGATTGAAATCGTGCGGCCGTCCGCGGCGATCGAGCGAATGTCGTCGAAACGAAAGAATTGTCCCGGGTGTTTGGCCCGTTCTTCCAACTCCATGGATTCGGCAACCCAAAAGAGAATGCCTCCTGGAGAAAGGGAAACGGGCCATTGTGGAACGACGAAGATGGTCGCTTCCGAAAGAAATGGAAACCCCAATACGGCGCCCCCTCGGGCATTACCAATCGTCCGATGTGGGAGTTTCGGGTGCGCCGAGGAAGCGGATCGGGCAACCAAGGCCATGCTGCCTCGTGGCACCCACGCCGCTCCCTCGAGCACGTAGAGCGCGACGAGGACCAAATAGAGGGTTTCGCTGTCGGTCATTCCCGCTTGCGTTCAGGAATCGCCGGATTCGGCATCGACATCATTTTTCTTGCGCCCGAACAGCTTGGAAAGCAGCGCACCCAAGCCGGCAATGATCGCCGCGCCCAGCTTGAAAATGCCTTTGCCGAGTTTCGCCAAGATGCCCGTTTTGGCCGCAACGGCGACGGCGCCTCCGGTCATCAGGCCGATCAACCCGATTTCCGCAACTTTGTCGCCGGGCTTGAATTCCGAATATCGTTTTCCCTCTTTGAAGGAAAAACCTTCCAGCAGCTTGCGCGTATTCGGCAGCGTTTGCGCGTAGTTTTCCGGACCGACCACGAGGCCCGCTTCCATCACGCCCCCGCGACCGAGAATGCGAATGTCGTGGTTGATGCTTTCATCGCGCGTTTTGTCATTCCGCAATTTGGTGGCCCATTCCAAATTGTGCGTCGTCGGTTCATATCGCGGGTTCGACGCCCATCCGACCACCGTGACCGCATCCCATCCACGCTGGCGCCGAATCTTGTTCGCTTCTTCCGTGCCTTCGCGAAGCGACTTCAAAATGGCATCCGCATCGATTTCGTCTTTTTCGTCGTCCTTGACGTACCCGATGTCCGAAAAATCAAAAATCACGAACCAGCTGTGATCTTCCGCCACGACCATGCCCAATTCATCGCCGTTGGTCGGATTGTGATTCAGCTCGAGATATTTGCGCGTCCCGGCTCCATCCGCGAACATCGCCCCCGCGGGAACATTGATCGTCGCGTGATTGAGATCTCCCGTCGTCGGACCGTGTTTCCAGTCGATGCTCTCAATTTGCCGAATCTTTTCGAGAACCTCAGGGGGAATGTCCATCGGCACTTCCCCTTCGGCCATTGCGGAACCTGCGGGCAGAGCTGCGGACGCATTCGGCGCCGGCTGCGCATACGCGGAAAACGCGGGCGTCAGGGATGTCGCGACAAACAATCCGGTGAGGAGCGTAAAACGACGAAACGCGTTGGAAAACACCATGGCCCGGCATGTCAACCCAACTGCCGCCGCGCGTCAAGCGTCATTCACAAAAATCGCTGTGCCCGAGCTGCTTCAGGCGGGACGGATTTGTCCGAGCTACCGCGCCAAACGGAGATCAGGCGCCCTTGACCATTTTCTCGAGACGCCCGAGCGCTCGGGTAATGGATTCCTCCGACGGGCCGAACGAGAATCGCACATGGTGACGGAAACGCGACAGACGATGGGCGCGGCGTTTGCCCGGGTTGACGTCGAAAAACTCGCCGGGGACCACGATGACTCGATGTTCGAGTGCCGCCCGGAAAAACGAATGGCCGTCATTCATTCCCGCCGGCAAATCGGCCACCGAACCGAAAACATAAAATGTGCCCTCGGGAGGCACGTCGACCACGACGCCGATGCGTTTGAGCCCCTCGAGCATCAAATCGCGCTTGCGGGCGAACGTCTTTTGAATTGCGGCCGTTTCGGCGCGCACGTGCTCCAAGTCCAAAAGCGCAATGGCAGCTCGTTGCATTGGTTTGGACCCGCCGCCGTCGAGAAAACTGCCGGCACTCGCCACCGCGTCGATGACCTCTTTCGGGCCGATCGTCCACGTCACACGCCAACCCGGATAACGCCAATTCTTGGTCAAACCGTCCAAAATGACGACCGGATCTTGATCGACGTCTTCGACATATCGCGCCGCACTTTCCATCGGCGCCGGACCTCCGACGCCGTAAATGTAATGCGAATAGAATTCGTCGAAGAGCATCGTGCAATCGAGGTCCCGAGCGGTCCTCACCCAAGCCGCGAGCTCTTCGCCGCGCACGTGTTTGCCCGTTGGATTGCAGGGATTGGACATCAATATCGCGCCAAGTCCGCGACCTTGAATTTCCCGCCGCAAATTGCCCACCGAAAATGCATATCCTTGTTCGCTTTCGAGCAGGATCGGAATGGGCGAAAAGAGCCGAAAGACATCGAGCAATTCTTCGTACGCCGTGTAATCCGGTAAGAAGTGCCCCAAATTGATTTGGCCGAGCGCCGCGGCGGCTCGGGTCAAGGCGGCCCGTCCGCCTCCCGAAACGGACACGTTTTCCGCGCTGTATTTGGAGGGCATGCCGCGTCGATATTCGCGATTGTAAAAATCAGCGATGGCTTCGCGTAGCTCCCACAATCCGGCGACCGGCGCATATTCTTGATCATCGCCCGCGATCGTCACGGCTTCACAACGTGCCGGTGCTCCAGGCAATGCTCCGGTTTCCGGCTGTCCCTGGCCAAGATTGCACCAAGCATCCGGACCGGGCTCCGTTCCCGAGCGATATCCATATTTTGCGGCTTCGCCCATGACGTAAATGACGCCCGTACGCGGCACTTTCCGAAATGCGCCGAGAGCTTTTTCGTCATTCGGAGCGCGGGCGGGAAACGATGAGCCCTTGTTGTCGGAAATGGGCGTTTCCGACGAAGTCGGGACTTCGGGTTTGTCGGGGGACGTGAGGCTGGACATGGTGTTTCTCAGGCTGCTTCAGCCGGCTTGGTATTCACCGAGGGTTCGTCTTTTTTCGGGAAGAGTTTTTCCAGGTCACTCTTCGGAACCAAGGCGAAGAAAATGCCGTAGAGGAAAACAAGCGACACCAGCGTGAGGGCGGTGTATTTGTCGTCGTTGTAGTACGTGCTGCGGAAGATGAATTGCGTCAGCAGCGCGAAACCGAAAATGGGGGCCTCGATGTCGCGCCGCACTTTGATGAGCGGGGCGAGCAGAATCATGAACGAATAGTAGTAGCAGGTGAGCTGCGCGAGCAGAATCATCCAGATTTGCCCGAGGCATTGCGCGACCCAAAGCGACTTCAATCGCCGGTGCACCCAGACGCTCAGAGCCAAGCTCAACCCGATGATTCCATAACCCACCCAGCGGTATTTCTTGTACCGATCGTTGCGCATTTGTTTCCAGATCTCGAAAGGATCTTTCAACGTATTGTTGCGCGTGAACTTCATACGCCCGCTGGCTTTGCTCGCCGCGTCGTCGTTATGGACCGCTTTGATGAACTCTTGGGCTTTTTCTTCGCTGATTCGGCCGGATTGTTGCAGTTTTTCCGCGCCGGATTCCAAGAGGTCCACGACCTGCGCAATGGCTTGTCGCCTCATGTCGTGGGCAATGAGCACGCGCAGACCCGTGTGATTCGTGAGCGGCGTATGATCGTGCACTTCCAACGTATGTTTGTAGAAGTCGACATACGAGCGCGGTCCGGAAACCGCAATCGATAGCGGAATGAGCACCGCTGCGGCCGCCGTACCGCCGATCAGCATTTGTATTTGCTCGCCGGTCATCTTGTGTTTGCGGTAAATCGTCCAACCGACGACGACCAAGAGTCCCACGACGACGAGTCCCGGGAAAATACGCAATAGGCCGGCATACACGAGCGCCGCGCCCGCGAGCTTCGGGTATTGTTTGCGGAGCAGACAAACCGAGGCGACGAGGAAGAAAAGCCAATCCTGTCGCAGGAATGCGCCGAAGGTCCAATACGACGTCGCCGTATGTTCGCAACCGTAGAGAATCGCGCCGACAGCGAAAACGCGCCAGCCGAACGCCCACCACAACATCGCGAACATGCCGAGCGTGTAGATCAAATCGAGCGACGCCAGGAATTGACAATATCCGACGGTGGCCGGGTGCAATTCCGAGAAAAACCGGCCCATGATGGTCCACACCGGCGGCGGATTGTACCCGTGATCCTTGAGCATGTCGTCCCAATAGCCTTTGCCTGAAACGACCCGGAAAAACTTCACGTCTTCTTTGAATTGTTCCCACCGCGCTGCCGGAAACGTGTTTTTGCATTCCTCGGGATGCTCGAGGAATTGCATGGCCGGTTTCAGCAGGTTGTCCCCGCCGAGATTGCGGATTTTTCGGTCCGGGTGACGCGCTTCTTTCGACAAATCGACTTTGTACGAACGTCCGTCGTCTTCCGTGTACGAAATCGTGCCGAGCTCGTCGGTGGCGATCAGCGCGCACTTGTAAAGGCCGTCATACCCCATTTCTTTGAAGTACTTGGCCCCCATGTAATAGTGAAATTGATCCCAACGATGAAAAAACTTGGGATATGGCGAATGAAAGCCATTGAAGTAAGCGACGATCGCGGCGACGCCCAAAGTCACGCCGACGAATTTTTTCCAACGCTCGCCGATGGGCTTTTTCTGAATATCGCGAAATCGTTCGTAAAAGACGCACCCCGTTGCGGTCAGGGCGATGGCGATTTTCACGACATCCACGGAGATCTCGTGATTGTCCACGCGGCCCACCCCGATCCCCAACAGGGCGATCGTCGCAATCGCGGCCAGGTATCGGAACCAGAGCTGTTTGCGTCCACGAAGCGACTGGTCGATGAACCAGAGCAAATACACGTAGACAAAGCACGCTGGGAAAAACACCAAGATCTGCGCGAGTGAGTACTTCATTCGATTCGCTGCGGCTGTGCGACCTTACTCGGTGACGTAGTCGGCTCGTCGTCGAGTGTGAGTCGGACGTCTGCGCGCACCTTATGCGGACATCCGGCGATTGCCTAGTCCTAGTTCATCGAACGGCTGAGATTTGAGTCTTCACTGCGGGACGGATCACGCTTGTGGGGACAGTCCGATATTTGTCCCGTGCGGAGCTGTTAAATCGCCGTAAATCCACCGAATTTCCCGGTGTTGGCCGATGCGTCTCGTGTATCTTCCAACGCGTGATCACGGATAGGAATTCGCCTTCGTCTTCTCCCGCCGACACCCGCGAAGAAGACCTGCTTGGATTCGTGCTCGAAGCGGAAGGGGCGGTCGCTCCAATGCCTTGCCAGCTCGTGGGGGGCTTTCGCGAGGCCATTGCAGCCGCTCATGATCCGCGTTCGCCCATGCCCCCGCGACTCGTGATTCTGCGTCCCGATGTCGCGACCTTCGACTGGCTTGCGGCTTGGTCCGAAGACGACGTGCAAGTGCGTCGAACGCTCACGATTCGTCGGCGAGCGGATGGCGCCACGGTCGTTGCTGTTGCAACGATTGCCGCATTCGGCTTTGGCACACCGACCATGCTCATCGTCGAGTCCCTGACTTTGCCTTCGCAAAAACGCCGCATCGTGCGCAGCGGAGTGCATCCGAAATCGTTTCTCGATGCGATTCGGGCTCATCACAAGCGGTCGTTGCAGCACCCTACGGCCAACGACGTGCGTCCGTTTCCGATCGATCCATCGAGCGTCGACGTCGAATAAAAATCCGTATTTTCGTTGCCGCTCCACTTGCTCGATCACGTTCGCGTGATATTTTGAGCGGGCACCAGAGGGGTGAAGACCCGGGGTTGGTCCTGTCGGAGAGCACTTCGACGCTGGTGTGAACGACATCGAAGCTTCGCAAGACGTTTTCGATGCCCCCACACGAACACCCCCAACTGCCCGCCGCTCGTACGGTTTGGCACGGGGTGCCGGCACGCCGGAGGAGGAATGGTCACCATGCACGATTTCTGTGGCTCTAACCCGGAGGTTTCGAGCAGTTGACCGAGTGGCCCCCGGGTTTGGGCCGAACGGGTCGGAGGAAGTTTCCTCCGGCCCGTTTTTCTTTTGTTCAACTTGCGCCACCATCGCCACGATGTCGTTTGCATCCGCTCGTGCTCGGTTCTTGGTCGCGCTTGCCCTGTCACCTCTCGTCGGCTGTCTTGACAAACCGTACGATCCCGATGGCCCGGGCGAGTTCATCGGGGTTTTCTCCGTCGATGCCAAGCAGGAAGCGAACTCGTGCGGCGCCGGTGCCCTCGATGCTCCCGCTTCGTGGACCTTCGACGTGCGTTTGTCCCGGGAGGTCGGCGTGCTCCTTTGGAACAACGGCACCGAATACATCGAAGGCGAGTTGTCCTCGGACAAACGTGTGTTTTCGTTTGCGACGTCGGTGATCGTCGACATGCGGGATCAGAACAGCCCCGCCTGGCTCCCGCCTTGCTCGATCGCGCGAGCGGATCGTTCGAACGGCACGATCGCCGGTGACGACGCTTCGTTCACCGGAAAACTCAGCTACGACTTTGCTCCGACGTCCGGTTCGGATTGCACCGATCTCGTCACATCGGCGATGCCGGAGTTTGCCGCGCTTCCTTGCGGCATTTCGTACACGCTCGAAGCAAAGCGCACGTCGACGACGTTCTGATGCGCATGTCGCGTTCTCGCTTTTGCGAGGTTCGCGCGTTACCGTGCCGCGCGATCCATGAACAAAGACATCGTTTCGGAAGACGGGATGCTCGGGCGTTTTGGGGTTGTCGTGCATGGAGGCGCCGGGCACGTGCATCCCGAGCGTCATGCGCTCCATGTCGAGGGATGTCGTCGAGCGGCGCAGGTTGGTCTTGACGTACTTCGTGCCGGAGGCAGCGCGCTCGATGCTGCCGAGCGTGCTGCACGGGCGCTCGAAGATGACGAGTTGTTCAACGCGGGCACCGGCGCGTGCCTCGATGAAGACGGTCGCGTGATGCACGATGCGTCGATCATGGAGGGGAGGGATCTGCGCGCCGGTGGCGTGTGTTCGTTGGCGGGTTTTCGCAATCCGATCTCCATTGCCCGAGCGGCGCTCGATGATGGACGTCACGTGCTTTACGCGGGTGAGGGTGCGGCCAGGTTTGCCCGGACGCATGGGTTTGTCTCGGTACCCGAAGCGACGCTGGTGTCGAAAGCGGCGGTGGAAGCGCTGCACGCGGTGCGGGAGGGGCGTGCGTCGACGGGTTGGGCGGGAAGTACCATTGGCGCGGTGGCGATCGATGCGACGGGTCTCTTGGTCGCGGCGACGAGCACGGGAGGCATGGTCAACAAGCGAGCAGGTCGAGTGGGGGACTCACCGCTCATCGGTTCAGGTACGTATGCCGATGATGGAGCGGGAGCTGTCTCGACGACGGGTCACGGCGAAGGGATGATTCGTTTGTGTATCGCGCACGTCGTCGTCGACTTGATGCGCGAAGGAGCGACGCCGGAAGTGGCGACGCGCAATGCGATTCAGCGCTTGCAGTCGCGCCTTGGAGTCACGGGTGGAGCCATCGCGATTGATCGTACGGGTAGGTTTGGCTTGGCACGATCGACGGCGACGATGTCTTGGGCCGCCGCGAGCGAGAATGGACTCTACGGAGGCATTTGAGAGAATGGGGGGCGCGTATCAATCACGGACGGCGTGATTGGTCAATACCCTATTTGTGCGTATTGAAAGAAATTGGTCTCGCGTGCGAAAGTGGTGCGATCTTCGAAGTATCGTGGGGTTTTGGAAAGCATTTCGGGCGATGCTCTTCTGAAAAATTGCGTCGATACGGAAGCGCTGGAGAAGCCGTCGAAGAAAAAAGACGAATGCAAAAAGAATTGCTTGACGGTTTTGGAGAAAGGCTGAAAATAGCCTCCACCTCACGACACCTTGCGGTGTATCGAGAGGACCACTCGAAAAAAGATTCCGAATCGAAGTCGAATCTGCCAGCGCGCAATAGGGCGTAGACTGAGACCAGGTGCGAAAAAGATGAGGAATCAGGTCAGGTTAACATGGCTCTCAATGCGTATCTCCGTTTGAAGGGACAGAAGCAAGGCGAGATCAAGGGCTCCGTGACGCAAAAAGGTCGCGAAGGCTCGATCATGGTCATTGCGGTTTCGCACGAAATCATCAGCCCGCGTGACCCCGCTTCTGGTTTGCCCACCGGCAAGCGCATGCACAAGCCCTTCGTGATCACGAAGGAACTCGATAAGTCCTCGCCGCTCCTCTACAACGTGCTCGTCAACAACGAGAACGTTCCCGAGTGGAAGCTCGACTTCTACACGCCGCAAGTGAAGGCGCAACAAGGCGTGGGCACCGAGGTCAACCACTACACGGTTCGTCTCGTCAACGCCAACATCGCGTCGATCAACTTCCGTATGCCGAACAACCGCAACCCCGAGCTCATGAAGTACGCCGAGTACGAAGAGGTCGCTTTCACGTACCAGAAGATCATCTGGACGTGGAACGAGGGTGGCATCACGGCCGAGGACGACTGGGAGAACCCGCTCGCCTGATTCTGATTTCGTTCCCTTGAGACAAACCGGGTGGCCCATGGTCGCCCGGTTTTTCTTTGTTAATCGGAACAATTTCCATTGTCGTTGTGATCAAAACTCATTAAACTTTTTCCGACCACCGTTTGCGTCATTCGTGCATCCATGGCCCTGAACGCGTATCTCAAAATTGTTGCGCAACGACAGGGCACCATTTTGGGTTCTGTTACCCAAAAGGGCCGCGAAGGAACCATTCAGGTTGTCGCGGTCATGCACGAGATCGTGAGTCCACGCGATCCGGCAAGCGGAAGACCGACAGGCAAACGTGCGCACAAACCGTTTGTCATCACCAAACTTCTCGATCGATCCTCACCGCTGCTCTACAGCGTCCTCACCTCGAACGAGAACATCCAAAGCTTCGAGCTCCAGTTTTTCACTCCCGACAAGATGGGGATCGAAAAACAGCACTACACCGTGCGTCTGACCAACGCGAACATCAGCGCCATCAACTTCCGCATGCCCAACAATCGCTCGAAGTTCGGGATGCAAATGCCCGAGCGCGAAGAGGTCGGCTTCACCTACCAAAAAATTAGTTGGACCTGGAACGAAGGCGGACTGTCGGCCGAAGACGACTGGGAAACACCGCGTTGACTCGCCTTTTCCAGCCGAATTTTTCCTAGACAAACCTGTCCCAGACAAACTGATCCTCGACAAACTCCAACCGCCTCGAGCTACGCGAGCCTCCGGCCGTGTCTTCCCGCTCCATCGAGGAATCGAGTCGCTCCTTCGACGGCTTCTCCCCCGAGCGCTCGCAGTCCGTGCTGCAGTTCGTTTCGAAGCGCGTCGGCAAATGAAAGATCGAATTGTTCGTATGTGCTCAAACGGTCTGTACGCAGACACGTTTGCGGAAGTGCGGCGAGCTCGTGTGCCAACGCCTCCGCGGCTTGGCGCGCATGTCCCTTCGGTACGATGCGGTTGGCCAAACCCATCTGAAAAGCTTCCGCTGCCGACACTGCGCGTCCGGTCAGGATCAGATCGAGCGCTCGAGACAAACCGATGAGCCGGGGCAAACGGATGGTGCCGCCGTCGATCAACGGAACGCCAAAACGCCTGCAAAACACTCCCAAGACCGCGTCTTCTTCGACCACGCGCAGGTCACACCACAAGGCCAGTTCGAGGCCTCCGGCGACGGCGTGACCGGCAACGGCGGCGATGACCGGTTTCGACAAGAGCATGCGTGAAGGTCCCATCGGCCCGTCACCTTCAGGGTCCACTCGGTTTGGCGTGCCAGACGCGATCGCCTTGAGATCGGCGCCGGCGCAGAACGTCCCGTGATCGCCGCAAAACACTCCTACGCGCGCGTGCGGATCCGCGTCGAAGGAGCGAAACGCGTCGGCGAGTGCTTCCGCCGTTGCGCGATCAACCGCGTTGCGACGTTCGGGCCGATCGAGAATCACGGTCGTGATCGGACCTTGTTGTTCGATGCGTACACTCATGAACCCGTTCCTCTTTTCTGCTGCGTGTCGTGATATGAAGCGGGCGACGGACCTGACGATATGGTCTGCGCAGAAAGGTCGACGCGCCATGGATTTCGACGTTCCCCAGGCTATCGCGGACCTGCGCCTCAAAGTGCGGGCGTTCATGAACGAGTTCGTTCTTCCAAACGAGCGACGGATCGTTGAAGAAGATCGTCAGGGCAAACCCGACACGTTGCGCCGTTTGCAAGCGGAAGCGAAGTCGGCCGGATTGTGGGTGCCTCATTTGCCCGCGGCGTATGGCGGCCTGGGTCTGGGCATCATGGGCATGTGTATTCTTTTCCGCGAAATGGGGCGTTCTCCCGTCGGAGCCAAAGTGTTCAATTGCGACGCACCGAATCAAGGCAACATGGATTTGTTGCTGCGTGCGGCGAGCGATTCTTTACGCGAGCGGTATCTTGGACCCTTGGCTGCGGGCGAAATCACGAGCGCGTTTTGCATGACCGAACCGGCTCCGGGGGCGGGAGCGGATCCGTCGAATCTGCGCACGCGGGCCGTCAAAGACGGCGATGAATGGGTCATCGATGGACACAAATGGTATTCCACGGGCGGGCGTGACGCGGCATTTCTCATTTTAATGGCCCGAACGAGCGACGATCCACGAAATGGTGCGACGATGTTCATCGTCGATCGTCATGCTCCGGGCGTCGAGTATGTGCGGGATATTCCGACGATGTCCGAGCCGGTTTTGGATCATCGCGAAGGCGAATTCCGTTTTCATGCGGTTCGCGTGAAAGAAGAGGCGGTTGTTCGGGCCGTGGGGGATGGTTTTCGATTGGCGCAGGAAAGGCTCGTGCCGGCGCGTCTCACGCATTGCATGCGGTGGCTTGGTTTGGCAGATCGAACGCTTGAATTGTGCAAACCGTATCTCGTCACGCGCGAGAGTTTTGGCAAGAAGCTGGCGCAGCATCAAATCATGCAGCAGAAAATCGCGCATCATGCGCTGGGAATTCATGCCGGCAATTTGATGACATTTCATTGCGCATCGATGATCGAAAAGGGGCTCGACAAGGAAGCCCGTCCGTATTCGTCCATGGCCAAATTGCATGTGGCGCGTCTTTTGTGCAATGTGCTGGACGATGCGATTCAAATGCACGGCGGCCTTGGATATAGCGATGATAT
>WBZU01002905.1_pt1 | contig 11536 bp, 8 predicted proteins | sample 5204311 | NCBI WGS metagenome assembly WBZU01 (sample SAMN12344359, study PRJNA552823) | activated sludge metagenome | biome: Activated sludge suspended growth; feature: Nitrification reactor; material: Wastewater; isolation source: activated sludge from nitrification reactor of wastewater treatment... | reverse complement strand
AGGTGATTTTGTAAAAGTTGGAGACGATCTCGAAGTGGTAATTCTCGGTGTGGATGTAGCAAATCAGCGGATTTCACTCGGAAGAAAGCAGCTTCTCGAAAATCCCTGGGATTCGCTTGAAGATAAATACAAAGCCGGAACCGAAGCTGAATGCAAAGTGATTAAGCCGATTGAAAAGGGAATAATAGTTGAACTTCCTGATCAGGTGGATTCATTTATTCCGGCATCGCAGTTGTCAACTGCACCGGTAAAGAATTTCGGCGAGTTATTTAAAGTTGGAGATAAACTCAAGGCGGAAGTGATCGAATTTGACAAGACCAATAAAAAAGTAGTACTTTCAGTTATCGAATATCTGAAAGATAAAGATGATAAAGAGATAGATGATTACATCAGCAGATTCAAACTCCCGAAAAAATTCTCTACAAAAGATATTCAGGAGAAGACAAGAAGTTTCGAATCAGAGCAGATAGATTTTAAGATCGAAGATATAATAGGAGAAGATGTTCCGGAAATGAATCATCCTCCGGTAATGGAAGTTCCTGCTGAAGTCAAAACTGAAGTCAAAACTGAAGTCAAAACTGAAGTCAAAACTGAAGTCAAAACTGAATCAACTGTTTCAGAAATTCCTGCATCAGCGCCTGTATCTGAAGAAAAGAAAAACGAAGCTACAGTCTGAAAAGAATGATATCATAAATATTAAAAAGCCCTGAAAAGAAATTTTCAGGGCTTTTTTGTTTTAATGGCTGTACAGTACCTGACTTACTGACCTATTTGCGCCGGATAGATTTTTAGATATGAAATTTATTAATATTGTTTTTGAATTGTTCAGTTTATAAACTGTGCAATTTTTATTAATACATCAGATTGTCTGTAAAAAAGTCTCAGGACCGAAAAATTTTTTCACAGCTGAAAGATTAAAGGAAACAGAAATTAGAAAATTAAAATAATAATCTAATGCCAAAGGGTCTCAATAACTATAACATATAGTAAGCCCTGAGGAAATCAACAAGTACTCCGTCTATATTAGTCCATACTTAATTTTGAAAATGAATATCCCTGATGCATCTTACAGACAATCCGCAGTCAAACTGCATGGATGAAAAATCTGCTTTATCCGATTCAAAGCTCAGAGTTAAGAAAGCCGGGAATTTACGTCCATTAGGATCATGTTCATATAAATCCTTACTCCACCAGAAACCATAAGTGTGCATATATTGAAACAATTTATCCGAGCATATCCAGCCACCGGGAAGAGCTTTGAAATGACTGCTGTCATCAGCATCAAGATTAGGAGATGCCCAATGAGTCGACTTATTTTCTTTTAATTTGCCACCAGCTTCATCAGGTCCTCCAAGGAATTCAATAAGATTTAACCATTCCTTATTATCTGGTATATGCCAACCTTCAGGAGCTAATTCTCTTTGATCAGTTACTGCAGCTCTGTTATACAATTTACCATAAATTCTACCGTTGCAATGATTAAAATTGTAATAACAATAGTGAGGTCCTGCAGAATTCCAGTCTTCAAAAGTCAATGCTTCGGGAATTAAATCTCCATTCCGGAATTTATTTACATTCAGATTCTTTGGCATCCAGCATTGAGTTCCGATTTTTACATAAAGAAGCGGAGCTAAATCAATATCCATTTTCTTTTCCTGTTCTAATGAAATTTTTTGCATGATATTAAAATTTGAATTAATGAAATCAGTTAATTTAAACAAACATTTTTTTAATTATCTTTGCGGATATTTTTTTCAGGGTATTGAGGAAAGAAATGTATGAATTGCGGATAAAAAGAATTGTAAAATTTTCGAACACATCTTTCCCACCATTTGTATTCCGCATTGAGTTTCATGTTGTCATCAGCTAAAACATACTCATTGCATTGTCAAATTAATATCCATTATTTTGTATACAATTTACAATATAATGAATACATGAGTGTTTCTTTTATACTAATGAAACATTGTTCAACCGATCAGGTATCAGTTTGTTAGAAATCATCCAAAATGATTTTTTTAATGTAATGATGTTTTCAGAAAACTGTTTTTGCAGATATTTCTGCAATTACTGTTAAATTATATTTTTGTATTATACTGCCATTCTCTTTAAATTAGTTTACAGGTAAGTAATACTTTATTCTAATAAAATATCATTAACGCATTCGCTATGACTCTGCATCATAAAAATATTTATGGATAAATCCATACAAAAAAGTTACATATCAGCTAAGGCAATTGCATCAGCTTTAACAGGTTTTTTATTTCTTGCATTTGTAAGCGTGCTTATCAAACTGGAAGAAAATGCTTCAGCCTCAATTGAATGGATCGTATTTATACAATACCTGACATGCCTGACAACAATTACTTTTATTTCATCAAAAACTAAATTCAGGTCTTTAAGAACTAAACATCTGAAGTATCATATAATAAGAGGTGTTACCGGTGTCCTTGCTTTTACATTTTATGTAATTGCAATTACAAAAATCCCTCTTGTAAACGCCGCTCTTCTTAACAATTCAACGCCTTTATTTATACCTGTGATTACAATGCTCTGGCTTAAGAAAAGAATTGATAAAAATATATGGTGGGGAATTTCAACAGGTCTGATCGGAATAGTCATAATATTGAAACCCAGTGTTAGTTTATTGTTAAAACCCGGAGATCTCTTCGGACTTGCATCCGGAATAATACTCGCAATTTCTTATGTTGCTCTGAGAATACTTACCAAAACAGAATCATTCGCGACTATCATTTTTTATTATTCATTAATTGCTTCCATATTGTCATTTCCATTTGCTCTTAATAACTGGACGAACCCGCCGTTACTTATCTGGATTTACGGAATCTTATCGGGAGTATTCTTTATGAGTTACCTGTTTCTATTACAATATTCATACAGATTTATTGAACCTGTAAAACTCGCCCCATTCAACTACACTGTTATAGTTTTCTCTGGTGTGCTTGACTGGATATTATTTAATTATACTCCGGATTTATCTACAATTATCGGAATAATATTAGTAAGTGCCGGAGGTATACTTGCAATAACGCTTCATGAAAGAGACAACAAAAAAGAATCATCATTTAACAAGACAATTACTGTTTCAGATACCTGTTGATAATTTTCATAGATGATAGTATTAACTGATGAATCTTAATTTTAAATATTATTAATCAAATTTTAATGTAAATAAATATCTATCTATGCCGCTTAAAGTAATCGGAACAGGGCTCGGACGAACAGGCACTTATTCCCTTAAATTAGCTCTCGAACATCTTGGGTTTGGAAAATGCTACCACATGACAGAGCTATTTCAAAACCCTGAAGGAGTAAAGCATTTTCTTCAGGCGGAAAAAGGAGAGAAAGTGAATTGGGAAGAACTTTTTAAAGGATATAAATCATCAGTTGATTATCCGGCAGCCAGATATTACACGCAGATAGCCGGTCATTACCCTGAAGCTAAAGTAATTCATACTCACAGAGATCCTGAGGAATGGTATGACAGCGCAGTGAATACTATTTTCATGGCTCGTAATCTTACAATAAGCCGGTTAATCAAATTTGGTTTGAAGTATCCTTTCTCAAGGATTGTACAAAAGAGATTTCATGTTTTCAAATACAACAGAAAACTGATTATCAATGAATTCGGGAAAGACCTCCTTGACAGAAAGAAAGTATTAAAAGCATTTGAACAACATACAGAAAATGTTATTAAGAGAATTTCATCAGACCGCTTACTAATCTTCAAAGCATCAGACGGCTGGGAACCGCTTTGCAGGTTTCTGAATGTACCTGTTCCGAAAAATATATTTCCTTATTCAAATACCCGTGATGAGTTTTTAAAAAGAATTGATATTATCGGAAGTGGTGATTTCTTGCATGAAGAGAAAGCATAGTAACAATCGCAGCTAAACAGTTTACGGATGTATTTAAGAGAATGTGCTGTCAGTTGCCGAAAATTATTTTAAATTAAATTTATTAATGATGATTAAAAATCCTGATGCCATAAATTATTTTTTGAACAAATAATCCATGCAAACATCAGAATTCTACGATTAGCCCTAATCGGTGCTTGGAATTAGAATTATTATTTGTTAAATTATTTCATAAAAACAGAATGGACAATCTAAAAAATAATATTCTAAAAACGCTTTTATATTATGATATCTTCAGACATCCTTTGAAGTCTGAAGAAATATTTTCGCTCCTTCCGCAAAATTCCGTTACTAAAAAGGACATTAGCGATGTTCTGAAACAGATATCAAAAGAGAATCAGAATGTTTATTCAAAGGATGATTATTATTTCATAGGGAGAAATGAGAATTATATTGAACTGAGAAGATCCAGAGAGTTGTATTCTAAAAAAAGCTGGAAAATGGCAAGGTTTATTACTCATATTATTAAAAGATTTCCTTTTGTGCGGGCTGTGTTTGTTACGGGATCGCTTTCCAAAAACAGTTCCTTGCCTGACAGCGATCTTGATTTTATGGTAGTAACGGAAAAGAACCGTCTTTGGATCAGCAGAACACTGTTAATGCTGTTCAAAAAAATTCTTCTTTTTAACAGCCACAAATTCTTTTGCATTAATTATTTTATATCTGAGGATTCGCTCCTCATCAGTGAAAAAAATATATTTATTGCAACGGAGATCGCACATATAAAATCCACATTTAATTCCGGTATGATGTATAAATTCCTTGAAGCGAATTCATGGATAAAAGAATATTTTCCGAATTACAGAACTGCAGATGCTTATTTCAATTCTTCCGGATTTAAGGTAAATGACAGAAAAAGTTTTTTTCAGAGTTTTGCGGAAATTATCTTTTCAGGAAAGACAGGTGATAAACTTGATGTTTATTTCAGAGAAAAAACTATTAAGCACTGGAATAATAAGTATTCGAGCTATGACAAGGAAGAAAGAGAACGGCTTTTTACTTCTACTTCAGGCGTTTCAAAGACACATCCCGGGAATATGCAGAAAGTGATTTTAAACAATTACAGGGAAAGACTGAAAAGATTTAATCTGGAATTGAATGAATAAAATCCTTCTTGCGAGTTCTTATTTTCTTAAACATGATCCGAAGGAATACAATGCAATGAATCTGTATGCTCCTTTGGGAACACTTTACGCCGCCTCTTATCTGAAGCAGAAGGGATATAAGGTTAATCTTTTTGATACAATGCTTGCAGATTCCGAAAATGATCTAATAAAGGAACTGAAAATTCACAAGCCGGGTATTTTTGTAATTTATGATGACGGATTTAATTATCTGACAAAAATGTGTCTTACAAGAATGAGAGAAGCCGCTTTCAGAATGAGTTCGATAGCGGCTGAATACGGCTGCAAGGTAATAATATCCGGCTCAGACGCAACTGATCATCTTGATAAATATTTTAAGCAAAAAACTGATTACATTATCTGCGGAGAAGGTGAAATTACGCTGGGCGAGATCGCTGATTATCTTAATAGAACATCCGATAAAGATCTCAATGAAATTGAAGGTCTTGCATTTATAAAAAATAATGAGATTTATAAAACAGGTAAAAGAGCGCTTATCAAAAATCCTGATCTACTTCCGTTTCCGGACAGAAGTCTTATAGATACTGAAAGATACAAAAACCTTTGGTACAAACATCACGGGTATTTTTCAATGAATGTGGTGACGACACGGGGGTGTCCGTATCACTGCAACTGGTGCGCTAAGCCGATTTACGGACAGGTATATAATTCAAGAAGTCCTGAGAATGTTGCAGAAGAACTGAAATTTCTGAAAGAAACTTATTCACCGGATCATATCTGGTTCTGTGATGACATTTTCGGATTAAAGCCAAACTGGATAAATAATTTTGATGAAATTGTAAATAAAGAAAACGCCAAAATAAAATTTAAATGTTTATCAAGAGCCGATCTGCTTTTAAAGGAAAACAATATTTCTCATCTTGCCGGCGCCGGATGCGATTCTGTCTGGATTGGCGCGGAGTCAGGTTCTCAGAAAATACTTGATGCAATGGATAAAGGTACAAAAGTCGGACAGATATATGAAGCCAGGAAACTTCTTAAGAAAAACAATATAAAGACTTGCTTCTTTCTTCAGTTCGGATATTCGGGTGAGACAAAAGAAGAAATTGAAATGACAATAAATATGGTGAAGGACCTGATGCCTGATGATATAGGAATATCAGTGTCTTACCCTTTGCCCGGTACAAAGTTTTACGACAGGGTTTTGGCGCAGATGAAAAGTAAACAAAACTGGGAAAGATCGGATGATTTTGAAATGATGTTTGAAGGTGAATACACAACTGGTTATTACAAAATACTTCATCAGAAAATACATAAAGAATTCCGTGCGCTTCAGATCATCAGGGAACCTTTAAAAAGAATGAGTTCTCTTTGGAAGCTGCCTTTTTATTTAGCGGGCTGGTTTTGGAATTCAGTTAAGCTGAAGAAATCAGAGCAGGTTGAAAAAAGAAATAAAAACATTTTGAAACTAAAAGAAGCTGTTAGTTAAAAAGTGGAAGAATATTTAATTCATACAAAAGATTCATTTAACAGAATAGCTGATGCGTTTGACGAAGAAGATCAGGAAAACGGCATTCTCCAGTGGATGAGAAACAGTGTTTACGGAATTTATCTGACTCACTTTAAAAAAGGAGATAAGCTTCTTGAGCTCAATGCAGGTACGGGAATTGACGCTGTTTATCTTGCATCACAAGGAATCAATGTCTTTGCCACTGATATTTCCGATGAAATGATTTCAAAGTTAAAAGCAAAGATCAGGGAAAAGAATTTACAGGAAATGATAAGAGCGGAAAATTATTCATTTGGCGACTTAGATAAAATAAATGAAAAAGATTTTGACGGTGCTGTTTCAAACTTCGGAGGATTGAATTGTATCAACGATTTTGACTTACTCTCTGAATCTCTGGGAGCGAAGATCAAACCAGGCGGGAAGTTTATTGCTGTTGTTATGAATTCTTTTTGTCCCTGGGAGATTTTTTATTATCTGCTTAAATCCGATACATCGAATGCATTCAGAAGATTTAAGAAAGAAGGAATAGAAGCTAATCTGAGTGAATTTAAAATAAAAACTTTTTATTTCACTCCTGATGATTTTGCTGACAGGTTCGGGAAATACTTTGAAACCGAAAAAATATATTCGCACGGACTTTTTACGCCACCTCCTTATTTGTACGGAATCTATAACAGGGCAAAGCCGGCAGTAAAAGCTTTTATGAAATTGGATGATATTACAAAAGGCATCTTTCCTCTGAACAGGATCGGTGATCATTTTGTGATTGTCCTGAAGCGGAAACAAAACTGATTGACGATGGCTGACATTTTCAACAACAGATCATATCACGCTATTCTGTTTTTTATCCTGCTTGCTTTATTCTTTAGTCTTGTTTTTTTTCCTTCAATAAAAAAGATCAATACGGATTTTCCGAATTACTATGTATCAGCGAATATGTTTCTTGACGGCGCAGATCTCAAACTCGCTTATGATAATGTTGAGTTTAACAAACAGGTTCTTATTTACGGGATAGAAAACCAGATAGTGTCATTTGTACCTTATCCGCCTGTAAATTCTTTGCTTATGCTGCCTGTTGCCAGGCTTGAGCCGCTTACTGCAAAATTAATCTGGAATATTCTGAATTTATTATTTTTTATTCTGAGTGTTTTATTTATTTCTAAAATATCCGGATTAAATATATTTCTGACAGGAATATTGTTCTTCATATCAGGCTATGCATTTGTAAATAATTTTTTCTTCGGACAAGCGTATTTGCTTGTTTTGTTATTCTTCTCTGCTTCACTTTATTTCTTATTAAAGGAAAAAGACGTATTGTCCGCTTTCCTGTTTTCCATGAGCGTACTGTTAAAATTCTATACAATATTCTTCTTAATACTTTTTCTGTGCAGGAAAAAATTCAGATTCGTTCTTACTTCAGTTGTATTTATTTTTCTTCTCAATTATTTGGTTTTTACCATTACAGGATGGGACATTAGCATTTATTATTATTCAACTATACTGCCGCGCATCAGCGACGGCTGGATAGGCACTGTATATGCGCCTGAATATCAGTCAGTAACATCATTGCTTCATACTTTGTTTTACCGGGAACTCTCGTTGAATCCGAATCCACTTGCCGAAAGTCCTGAGCTTTATTTTATTTTTAAATATTTATTTTATTTCGGAATCATTCTTACTTCTGTTATTGCAGTTATGAATACAAGCACAGACAAAGATAATAGCTCAATTAAAAAGCAGATCCCATTATTCTCTTTTGTCTGTATGTTGCTGCTCCCCGTTAATGCTTCCTATCAATATGTGATCTTAATTCCTGCAATTGCCATACTTATCTTTCATTACATTTCTGAAAAAAAATATATTCTGACACTTTTAATTATGAGTCTGTTTTTTATTATGAACAGTCCGGTATCAGCTTATATCATTAACATTACTAAAAACAAACCTTACTTTTTATTAGGATACATTAAGCTATTTATACTGATAATTTTCTGGATCACCGGACTTTCAATCAGCGGTAAATCATTTATGAATAATATTTCAAAAACCACTCTGCTGAGATACGCTTATGTTTATGTGTTTCTAATACTGATCTTTACTGAATTATCACTTATGCAGATAAGTGATAATAATGACGGCGCTGAAAACATTCTGATCAATTCAAATTACCTTATTTCAATGCCAACTGTTAAAGACGGACACATTATTTTTACGGAATGCAGGAATGAGAAATTCATTCTAAATTCTAACTTCGGATTTAAATCTGAAAGTGATAATTACTTTAATCCGAATTTTGTAAATGACAATGAAATAGAATATACGTCTTTCGGCAAGGGCAAAACTAATTTCAACACATTATCCTTAAATACTTTAGATCATACTGAAACAGCAAACCTGACTGATACAGGCGCAGCAAAGTATTCCGGAGACAAAACAATGAAATGTTATTCAGCGAACGGACAAATATTCATAGAGAAAATTAATGAAAACAAAACTGAACAGATAACGTCCGGCAGATCGTTCAATTATTTTCCGGTCTTCAATGGCGATGATTCCGGAATAATATTTTGTTCGGACAGAGGAAGAGGAGTCGGGTTTACGGCTTTGTATGAAATTAAAATTATTAAATAATAAGAAATAAGATAAATGCCCATTTCCTTAATGAAAATAATTGATGAGTATGCAGGCAGAATGATAATGTTTTTTATTTCCGTATTTAAAAATATTTGCGGAAAAAAGAACATTAATGCGGATGTCAGCCGTAGAAACATACTGTTCATAAAATTCTGGGGAATAGGCAGCATTATTCTTACTACAGCAGCTGTAAGAAAAGTTAAATCAGCATATCCGGGAGCGAGAATCTTTTTTCTTACACTCAATACTAACACGGAGATCTGCAAGGAAATAAAATGCGCAGATGAAATAATTTCAATAAATATTTCAAATCCCTTTGATTTCATTTCTGATTTTTTCATTAAGACATACACATTGAGAAAGAAAAGTTTTGACATTATTTATGACTTTGAATTCTATACATACTTTTCCGCAATTATTGTTTCTCTGTTGAAATGCAGAAGAAGTTTCGGTTTTGATAATTTAAAGAATAACCGTAAAATAGTATTCACACAAACAATATCTTTCAAAGACAATATTCATACAAAAGATAATTTCATTCATCTTGTAAATTCAGATGAGTCTGTTCTTTCAGAAACTTCAGTTAATGATGATCTTCCTTCGCTGAAATCATTTACCGCTCAGGCAAACGGCGTACTTAAAATTACAATCAATGTTAATGCAAGCAAGCTTGCATACGAGAGACGGCTTCCGGGAGAATATTATGTTAAGATTACAGATTACATTACAGAGCATTTCAGTTGCAAAGTAATCCTTACAGGATCAGCGGATGAGACTGAATATGTAAAAAATATTTACAGGCAAATTAAAGAGAAAAATCTTGTTGATAATCTTTGCGGAAAAACATCCGTTAAGGAACTAATCTCCCTGATAAATTCATCCGCATGTCTGATAACAAACGACAGCGGACCTTTGCACATTGCATCCGCTCTGAACATTCCTGTTATTGCTTTCTTTGGACCGGAATCTCCGCAAAGATACGGTCCTCTTAGCTGTAAAACATTAGTCTTTTACAGGAATCTTGAATGCAGTCCGTGCATGAGCGTCAGTAATTCAAAAACAGTGAACTGTATTTACGATTCGCCGAAATGCATGGAAGAGTTTGATATAACGGACGTGATCAGAAAAGTATATCTATTTATAAGAGAGCTGAACGTTCCTGAGAAAATCAAAGAATCAGAATGGTTAAAGAGCACATAAAAAAAATATCGAAGGACACTTTCCTTGTACTTGCGCTTAACACAGTAAATTACTTAAGCTCATTTATTCTTGCAGTTCTGGTATCAAGGTATCTCGGTATCGAAAGTTTCGGAAATTACAGTCTTATATTTGCTTATGTCTTGTTACTCGGGGTAATTTGCGATTTCGGTTTGTCAACATTACTTGTCAGGAAAATCAGCGAAAACAAATTCAATGCCGGAGAGACAATTAAAGACTTTAATCTGATAAAATTATCAATATCAGTTACAGTACTGATGTTTCTGTTTCTGACAATATATTTATTCTTTGGAAATATGTTTTCCGCTGCTTTTATAACAGGAGTTTCACTTATATTGCCGCGCTCGTTGATGTCAACATACGAAGCTTCGCTGAGAAGTTTTCAGAATCAGAAAATTCCCGTAACAATTAAAAGCGCAAACTCACTTCTGCAGCTTGTATTTTCATATTTTCTGTTGACGGCTGGTTCAGGACTTACATTAATAATGCTGTGCATTCTTATGCTTGACATTCTTACTTTGATAATACTCATTTCTGCAAATAAAGCTTTGATTGATAGATATAATTCAGGAAAAGAGGTAAGTGGAATGCAGACATTAAAACCAGAATTAAAAGGGAAATTCATTTTAATACTAAGAGAGAGCTCCGTATTTTTTCTCAATAATTTTCTGATGCTTTCAATAAAAGGTATTAATGTAATTTTGCTTGGATATTTTTCCACAGCGGCTTCAATCGGAATATACTCTGCCGGATCAAAATTCGTAAACGGAGCCGGACTCTTATCCGGAGCTCTGTTCAATTCTTTCTATCCCGTGATTTCGAATTTAAAGAATAATTTTAAAGCCGGGACAGATTTGACAAAAAAATTCATACTATATTCATTCATTACAGGGATGATAATAACAATACCAATTTATTTTTTATCCGGATATCTGATCGAATATACATTTAAAACCGCGGAGTCTGCAACAGTTCTTAAGATACTTTCATTTACAATAATTCCAGTACTTGTATATACTGTAACGCAGTCTTACTTATTTTCTGTTTATAATGAAAAATTCCTCACAAGGGTTTTGATTACAGCATGGAGTATAAATATAATTATGAGCATTATTCTGATAAGACTATACGACTATACAGGAAGCGCAATT
>WBZU01002904.1_pt1 | contig 11546 bp, 11 predicted proteins | sample 5204311 | NCBI WGS metagenome assembly WBZU01 (sample SAMN12344359, study PRJNA552823) | activated sludge metagenome | biome: Activated sludge suspended growth; feature: Nitrification reactor; material: Wastewater; isolation source: activated sludge from nitrification reactor of wastewater... | reverse complement strand
TGCGCTATCTGCTGACCGAAAGAAGCACTGTGCTCACGAGATCGGACGAAGCGACGAGACGCCTCATCCTTGCTTTCTATCCGGAACTGCGCGAATGAGAACCCACCGGGATGATGCACCCCCGAACGTCATTCGCACCCTGCGACTGCGTCCGTCCGGCCCGGTCTGCGAAATGCTCCGCTAACGCGCGGGTGCCGACCCGCCGCATGTGCCACGAGGAATGGCCAGCGGATCCCGCTTTTCATACCAGTGCGTGATCGCGCGCCCATCCCAATGCAACGCAATGTGCGCAGCCGCGCGGATGTTGGCCAGGGCACGCGGGCGCAGGACTCCGACACAGAGCCCATCGGCGTGCCGCACGCTGAGGTACTGCACGCCCCAGCTGTCGCGCTCGCGCAGCACGCGCCCGAGCACCTGCGCGGCGCCGTAATGGTGCGGATCGTAGAGCGCGGGGGCGGTTTCGCGCAGCGCGCGCAGATCGTGCAGGGGTGCGTCGACATCGGCGGCGATCAGCCGCATGTCGAGGTCGATCGCCGGCTCGGCGGTGCGCGCCATGAACACGGCGCGGTGGTAGCTGACCTCGGCCAGCGCCGTCTCGAGCGACTGCGCGGCGTAGTACACGCCATAGCTGCCGTCCGAGAAGCGCGACCCCTCTGGATTGAGATGGGTGAAGGCCGCCATCACCATGGTCGCACCGGGACCGGTCAGCCGCTCTTCCGGCGACACCAGGCTGATCTGGCCGAGTTCGTCGCGGATGCGAGGATTGGTCAACGCCTCGATCGCGAACACGGCATCGAGGTCTGCCGGATCGGCGATCGCGTCGTACAGCCCGACCGTCGGATAACGCGACGGAATCAGGCGGTAGCTCGGGGTCCAGCGCGTGATGGCGACCGGGATCGCGCCCGCATCGATCAAGCCTTGCCTCCGCGTTGCGCGTCGAGATACTGGCGCACGACGTAGAGATCGGCCACCTGCCCGCCCAGCATGCGGTCGAGCGCCGATTGCCCGTTGAACAGCGGCGCCGCATTCGGCTTGCGCACCCATTCGTCGGCACGCTCGGCCACCGGCAGCAGGATCTGCAGCGCGGCATAGATGCCGAACAGGTAGGACAGGCGCTCCAGCACGTGCCGGTCGAGCGGCCCGACCTTACCCTGCTTCCAGTGGAACAGCGTGGTCCGGCCGACACCGAGCAGGGTCTGCTGCTCGGCATTGCTGAGCTTCCACGCCTCGGCCAGGCGCCAGAAGGTGCGCAGCGCGGCCGCCGCGGCCTCGGCCGAAGCCGGATCGACCGCCTTGCGCGGCGCTTCGAGCACGGCACTCATGTCGCGCTCCGGCGTACGGAATATCGGCAAATGACAAGCATGAGCCGACTGTAGTTCAATTTCGGACTGTTTTCAACTATTAGTTCCGACACGAACACTCCGAAGCCGGGCGATCAACCGCCGTCGCTGCGAAATCCGCGCGGATTGGCGCTCTGCCAGCGCCAGGCGTCGGCGCACATCTGCTCGATGCCGCGCTCGGCACGCCAGCCCAGCAGTGCCCGGGCGAGGCTCGGATCGGCGTAGCAGCTTGCGATGTCGCCCGGACGCCGGTCGACGATGCGATAGGCCACCTTGCGGCCCGACGCCGCCTCGAACGCCCGCACCATGTCGAGCACGCTGTATCCGATCCCGGTGCCAAGGTTCACCGCGAACAAACCCTCGTGCGCACGGATGCGGTCGAGCGCACGCAGATGTCCGATGGCGAGGTCGACCACGTGGATGTAGTCGCGCACGCCGGTACCGTCGGGCGTCGGGTAATCGCCCCCGAACACCGACAACTTCTCGCGCGCGCCCACTGCCACCTGCGCCACGAAGGGCATCAGGTTGTTCGGTATGCCCTGCGGATCTTCGCCGATGGTGCCGCTGGCGTGCGCGCCGACCGGGTTGAAGTAGCGCAGCAGCCCGATGCGCCAGCCCGGCTCGCTGCGCGCCACATCGCGCAGGATCTCCTCGATCATCAGCTTGGACTGGCCGTAGGGATTGGTCGCCGACAGCGGATGGTCCTCGGTCAGCGGCAGGCGCTGCGGGTCGCCATACACCGTGGCCGAGCTGCTGAACACCAGGTTGCGCACGCCGGCCGCACGCATCGCCTCGAGCAGGCGGATGGTGCCGACCACGTTGTTGTCGTAGTAGAGCAGCGGTTTCGCGACCGACTCGCCGACTGCCTTGAGGCCGGCGAAATGGATCACCGCCTCGATATCATGGTCGGAGAACAAACGGGCCAGGCAAGCGGCGTCGCGGATGTCGCCCTCCACGCACAGCGGTGCCCGGCCGGCGATCGCGCCGACGCGGCGCACAGCCTCCGGGCTGCTGTTGCTGAAATTGTCGAGCACGATGACCTGCTCGCCGGCCTGCAGCAGTTCGACGCAGGTATGCGAGCCGATGTAGCCCGCGCCGCCGGTCACGAGGATCGCCATGTCTTCAGCCCCTGCCGTAGGTGTCCTGGAAGCGCACGATGTCGTCCTCGCCGAGGTAGGCGCCCGACTGCACCTCGATCATCTCGAGCGGCACCTTGCCCGGATTCTCCAGCCGATGCTTCGTGCCGAGCGGAATGTAGGTCGACTGGTTCTCCGACACCAGAAAGACCTCTTCGCCCCGCGTCACCCGCGCCGTGCCGGTCACCACGATCCAGTGCTCGGCGCGATGGTGGTGCATCTGGAGCGACAGCGAGGCGCCCGGATTGACCACGATGCGCTTGACCTGGAAGCGCGGCCCGGCATCGATGCTGTCGTACCAGCCCCAGGGCCGGTACACCTTGCGATGGTTCGTCACCTCGCTGCGGCCGGCCTGCTTCAGGCGCCCGACGATCTGCTTCACCTCCTGGGTGCGGTCCTTCGAGGCCACCAGCACCGCATCGGGCGTTTCCACGACCACCACGTCGTCGACGCCGATGCAGGCCACCATGCGCCCATCCGCCAGCACCAGGCTGCCGCGGGTTTCATGAAGCATCACGTCGCCGCGCGTCGCATTGCCGGCCGCATCCTTGTCCGCCACCTGCCACAGCGCGTCCCACGCGCCCACATCCGACCAGCCGCAGGACATAGGCACCACGTGGGCCGCAAGGCCCGCGGCTGCATCCGACGGCAGTTTTTCCATCACCGCATAGTCGATCGAATCCGACGGGCAGGCTGCGAACGCCGCCTTGTCGACGCGCAGGAAATCCGCATCGCGCACACCCTTCCCGATCGCGCTCCGGCACGCAGCCAGGATGTCCGGCCGATAGCGTTCGATCGCCTTCAGCCAGACCGAGGCTTTCATCATGAACAGACCGCTGTTCCACAGGTACTCGCCGCTCGACACGTAACGCCCGGCCGTTTCGAGATCGGGCTTCTCGACGAAGCGCGCGATGCGCCTGGCGCCATGCGCCGTGCCTTCGCCGGTCTGGATGTAGCCGTACCCGGTTTCCGGCCGATCGGGCACGATGCCGAAGGTCACGACGGTGCCATCGCGCGCAAGCAGCGCACCGGCGTCGATCGCCTGCTGGAAGGCCGCGCGATCGGTCACCACATGATCGGCCGGCATCACCAGCAGCACCGGATCGCCCTCGCCTGCAGCCAGTGCGGCCAGCGTCAGCGCCGGCGCGGTGTTACGGCCCATCGGCTCGAGGATCAGCGCCGAAGCCGGCTTGCCGACGGCACGCAGTTGCTCCGCGGTGATGAAGCGGTACTCCTCGTTGCACACGACCAGCGGCTGCGCCGCCACCTCGAGCGCGCCCGTAAACCCTGCGAGCCGCGTCGCCGTCGCCTGCAACAAAGACTCGTCGCCATGTAGCGCGAGCAACTGTTTCGGATGCTGCTCGCGCGACAGCGGCCACAGGCGCGTGCCCGAGCCGCCGGAGAGGATCACCGGGAGAATCCGAGTCGTCATGACGATTCCAGAAAGGAAAACAAGAGCCTCAATGTACTCACCGCGCGGCGAGTTCGGCAACGCACAATTCCACGCCATGCTGCCAATTCGGCATGCGCAGGCCGAATGCGCGCTCCAGCTTGCCGCAATCGAACACCGAGTTTGCCGGCCGCTTCGCCGGCAGCGGATAGTCGGCGGTCGCAATCGGCACGATCTCGCGCACCTTCAAACCATCCGCCAGCGCCGGCGCGCGGCGCGCAAGATCGACCACCAGGCTCGCATACGCGTGCCAGGTGGTGCGCCCGGCCGCGGCAAGGTGATACACGCCGTCGACAAGCGGCAGCCCGACAGCCTGCCTGCCGAGAATCTGCGCCGTCACGTCCGCGATCAGCCGTGCCGCGGTCGGCGCGCCGAACTGGTCGGCAACGATGCGCAACTGCTCGCGCTCGCGCGCCAGCCGCAGGATAGTGCGCAGGAAGTTGCCGCCGTGCGAACCGAACACCCATTGCGTGCGCAATATCAGGTGGCGGCAGCCGCTCGCCGCCACCGCCTGCTCGCCGGCGAGCTTGCTGCGGCCGTAGGCGCTGCGCGGGTCGGTCGCGTCGTCCTCGCGGTAGGCACCGGCCCGGCTGCCGTCGAACACATAGTCGGTCGAGTAATGCACCAGCAGCGCATCGCATGCCTTTGCCGCCTTCGCCAGGGCGGCCGGCGCCGCGGCATTGACGCGGAACGCCAGCTCGCTCTCGCTCTCCGCCTTGTCCACGGCGGTGTAGGCGGCGGCGTTCACGATCACGTCCGGTCGCTGCAACGCGATGCATGCGGCGATGGCCGCCGCATCGGCGAGATCGAGTTCCGTGCGGCCGAGCGCCATGACCTCGCCCAGCGGCTGCAGGCAGCGCGCCAGTTCCCAGCCGACCTGGCCGTTGCAGCCGGTGACCAGCATCCTCATGTCGGGTTCCTGCGCATATCAGTCGAACAGCTCGGCATCGCACAGCAGTACGCCCTGCGCGTCCTTGGCGGACAGGCTCGGCGCTTCTTCGATGCGCCAGTCGATGCCCAGCGCCGGGTCGTTCCAGCGGATGCAGCGCTCATGCTCCGGCGCCCAGTAGTCGGTGGTCTTGTAGAGAAAGTCGGCGCTCTCGCTGAGCACCACGAAACCGTGTGCGAAACCCGGCGGCACCCAGAACATGCGCTTGTTCTCGGCACTGAGTTCCACCGCCACATGGCGGCCGAAAGTGGGCGAGGCGCGCCGGATGTCCAGCGCCACGTCGAGCACGCGGCCTGCGACCACGCGCACCAGCTTGCCCTGCGGCTGGCGGATCTGGTAGTGCAGCCCGCGCAGCACGCCGCGCGCCGAGCGCGAATGGTTGTCCTGCACGAAGTTCCATTCGCCGATCAGTGGCGCCAGGCTGCGCGCGTTGAAACTCTCGAAAAAAAAGCCGCGCTCGTCGCCGAACACGCGCGGCTCGATGATGGCAAGGTCGGCAATCGAGGTATCGATGCGCTTCATGGCGGCTCAGAACACCTGCTCGTCGAGGATCTGCAAGAGGTACTGGCCGTAGCCGTTCTTCGCCAACGGTCCGGCCAGCGCACGCAACTGGTCGGCATCGATGTAGCCCATGCGGAACGCGATTTCCTCCGGGCAGGCGATCTTGAGACCCTGCCGCTTCTCGATGGTCTGGATGTACATCGACGCCTCGATCAGCGATTCATGCGTGCCGGTATCCAGCCAGGCATGGCCGCGGCCCATCACCTTCACGTCGAGCGAACCCATCTCGAGGTAGCGCCGGTTCACGTCGGTGATTTCCAGTTCGCCGCGCGGCGAGGGCTTGAGCGCACGCGCGATGTCGACCACCAGGTTGTCGTAGAAATAGAGCCCGGTCACGGCGTAGCGGCTCTTCGGCTTCGCAGGTTTTTCTTCCAGGCTGATCGCGCGGCGGTTGGCGTCGAACTCGACCACGCCATAGCGCTCGGGATCGTGCACCGGATAGGCGAACACCGTCGCGCCACTTGCGCGCTCGGTGGCATCGCGCAGATCTTCGGCCAGCTCGTGGCCGTAGAAGATGTTGTCGCCCAGCACCAGGGCGGACGGATCGTCGCCGACGAAATCCGCGCCGATGATGAATGCCTGCGCCAGCCCGTCCGGCGAGGGCTGCACCGCGTAGCGGATGTCGATGCCCCACTGGCTGCCGTTGCCGAGCAACTGCTCGAAGCGCGGCGTATCCAGCGGCGTCGAGATCACCAGGATCTCGCGGATGCCCGCCAGCAGCAGCACCGATAGCGGGTAATAGATCATCGGCTTGTCGTAGATCGGCAGCAGCTGCTTGGAAACCGCCTGCGTGATCGGATACAGACGGGTGCCGGAGCCGCCGGCGAGGATGATGCCTTTGCGATTCATGGTTCCCAAAATCCCAGAATAAACCTCGCTGCACAATTGCGCAGCCAGGCGACGCGCCTCAACGAACGCGTCGAGCGCCGTAGTTGGTGTCGATCCACTCGCGGTACGCCCCGCTCTGCACGTGCGCCACCCAATCGGCATTGGCCAGATACCACTGCACCGTCTTGCGTATGCCGGTCTCGAAGGTCTCGGCGGGCCGCCAGCCGAGTTCGCGCTCGATCTTGCGCGCGTCGATCGCGTAGCGGCGGTCGTGGCCGGGGCGATCCTTCACGTACGTCATCAGGCGCGCGTGCGGGCCGGCGGCATCCGGCGCCATCTCGTCGAGCAGCGCGCAGATCGTCTTCACGATCTCGATGTTCGGCTTCTCGTTCCAGCCGCCGATGTTGTAGGTCTCGCCCGGCCGGCCGCGCGCCAGCACCTCGCGGATCGCCGTGCAATGGTCGCCGACGTAGAGCCAGTCGCGCACGTTCATGCCGTCGCCATAGATCGGCAGCGGCTTGCCGGCCAGCGCGTTGGCGATCATCAGCGGAATCAGCTTTTCTGGAAACTGGTACGGACCGTAGTTGTTCGAGCAGTTGGTCGTCAGCGTCGGCAGGCCGTAGGTGTGGTGATAGGCACGCACCAGATGGTCGGACGCCGCCTTGCTCGCCGAATACGGGCTGTTCGGCTCGTACGCCCGCGTCTCGACGAACGGCGCATCGTCCGGCCCGAGCGACCCGTACACCTCGTCGGTCGACACGTGCACGAAGCGGAACGCCGCACTGTCGGCCTCACCCAGTGCGCCCCAGTAGCCGCGCACCGCCTCGAGCAGCGTAAAGGTGCCCACCACGTTGGTCTGCACGAAGGCACCAGGGCCGTGGATCGAGCGATCGACATGGCTCTCCGCCGCAAAGTGGATGATCGCCCGCGGCGTGTGTTCGGCCAGCAGGCGATCGAGCAGCGCGCGGTCGCAGATGTCGCCCTTCACAAAGGCGTGCCGGCCGTCCCCCTCGAGCGCAGCCAGATTCTCGAGGTTGCCCGCGTAAGTCAGCGCGTCGAGATTGACCACCGGCTCGCCGGTTTCGCGCAGCCAGTCGAGCACGAAATTCGCGCCGATGAAGCCGGCGCCGCCTGTGATGAGGATCATGTCCCTGCCTGAAAAGCGACACTGCGTCGCGGTATGTGGCTGAAGAAGCGCGAGTTTACTTCAGTACGGCGTACTGCGGCCCGACTGGCGCGAAATCACCCCGCCCGCCATGCCTGAAAGGCGCGCAGACTGGCGATCCCGAGGCACACCACGCCACAAGGCTCATGGATAGGCGATCTCCGGCATGGCATGGCTGCAGCCCAGCATTCATGCACCTTCCAGACCGATGCCTCGTTCGCCCGATCCGCCGTCAGCGTCGCCCCTGCTCAGTGAGGAAGCTGCGGTAAGTGTCCGCGATGCCGCGATCGAGCGGAATCGACGCCCGCCAGCCCAGCGCATGCAGGCGCGACACGTCGAGCAGCTTGCGCGGCGTGCCGTCCGGCTTCGACGTATCGAACCTGAGCTGCCCCTCGAACCCCACCGCGGCCACCACCAGCCGCGCCAGTTCCGCGATCGTCACGTCGTCGCCGACGCCGATGTTGAGCAGCGGCCCGTCGTAACCCGATTCCATCAGAAACACGCAGGCATCGGCCAGATCATCCACATGCAGGAACTCGCGCCGCGGCGTGCCGGTGCCCCACACCACCAGTTCGGCATCGCCGCGCAGCTTGGCTTCGTGCGCCTTGCGGATCAACGCCGGCAGCACATGCGAATTCGCGAGATCGTAATTGTCATTGGGGCCGTAGAGGTTGGTCGGCATCACCGACACATACCGGTGGCCGTACTGGTGGTTGTAGGCATCCGCCAGCTTGATGCCGGCAATCTTGGCAATCGCATAGGGCTCGTTGGTCTGCTCCAGCGGGCCGGTCAGCAGGTAATCCTCGCGGATCGGCTGCGGGCAATCGCGCGGATAGATGCACGACGAGCCCAGCACCAGCATGCGCTGCACGCCGGCAAGGTGCGCACCATGCACCAGGTTCGCCTCGATCATCAGGTTCTCGTAGATGAACTCGCCGCGAAAGGTGTTGTTCGCCTGGATGCCGCCCACCTTCGCCGCCGCGCCGAAAATGAACTCCGGCCGCTCGCGCATCAGGAAGGCGCCGACCGCATGCGGGTCGAGCAGATCCACCTGCTGCCGCGTCGCGGTGACGATGTTCGTGTAGCCGCCGCGCGCGAGCCGGCGCAACAGGGCCGAGCCAACGAGGCCGCGATGGCCTGCGACGAAGATGCGTGCTTGCTTGTCGATGCTGTTCATCATCTGTCCTGAAGAATCGGAAGGATCGCGAGGCGGTGTACAACCTTGCGAGGCCGGCCGGCAATGATAAGAGTCGGGGTCTTACCTTCGTGTGACGTTGGCTCGAAGCCATGCCGCAAAGGCGGCCTCGTCGAGATCGCCGGCGGCAACGGCCAGCATGGCCAGCGTCGCCTCGGCCTGCGAGACGGCGAGTCGATGTCCATTGAGCCAGAGAAACAAACCCACCGCGAGAAAAGCGGCGCGCTTGTTCCCATCGACAAAGGCATGATTCTTCGCCAACCCGACGCCATAACTCGCGGCAAGCGCGGCCACATCGGGCTCGCCGTAGGCGGCAAGGTTCAAGGGGCGCGCAAGCGCCGAATCCAGCAAGCCCTCGTCGCGCATGCCCGAAGCACCGCCGTGCTCTGCCAGGCTTTCGTCGTGGAGCAGCAGCAGTGCGCGCTTGTCGATCCAGCACCATCTCATGCCGACACGCTATTTCGCCAGTTCGTGAAACGTATCGCGAAATTCGCGCATGAAATCGCGCCCGGCCTCGATCTGCTCTGCAATCGACGGGTCATAAGGCGTAATGCGCAGCCCCTCGGGCGAATCCGTCAGAAACACCGTGTCGCCCTTCTCCAGCTTGAGCCGTGCAAGGATCTCCTTCGGCAGGATGACGCCGACCGAATTGCCGATCTGTGTGAGTTTGAGCGCGTGCATCACGGTCTCCGCCTTAACGTTATAACGGTTGTTATATTAATGGTACCAGCGGGCACGGGCAAGTTGACGTTGCGTGTTACCTGTCATCAATCGCGAACCCGGCGCTCCCGTGCCCGACTGCCACCCACATCACGCGCTGTCCCAGCAGGCCGTACCAACTGCCGCAAGGCGCCGAACACGAACAGGCTCTTGGTCACCAGGTCGCAGCGCCAAAGGCGCTGTGGTTCGGAAACCAGCCGCTGCAGCCATTCCAGTCCGGCATGCTGCATCCACGGCGGCGCCTGCTCCGGGCAACCGAGGCTGGCGCCCCCCTTGCCGAAGCGCGGTTGCGCACAATTCGCAAGGTAGGGCGATGATCAGGCTTTCGTAGGCGAACGCGCCACGTCAGGTGTTGCTCGCGTGGATGCCGCCGATTCAAGCGTTTCCAAATCTGCGATTCCCAAGGCCAATGGCGCTGGATCATGCGCCGTCCAATGGAACGTCGCACATCGTCCAAAAGCCCTGACAGAAACCGGATTGCATTTCGACAGGCGTCGCAAACTCACGACACGTAAAACGTCTCTCAAACCAGTGCGCGAACCAAGGCCGCTGCGTGCCACGGATACTGCGGCGGTTTCTGACTGATCGTGCATGCGCCGTGCAGGACCAACTCTTGCATGGCGCGTTTCGGAAAAGCATGCATTAAAGGTTAATGACACCTTTCCGATAATTCCGACACAACCAACGGTCACGTCCAACCACCTCGCTCGGCAAGGATGATTCAATGAAGGCGTTCGTTTCAAACGGAATTATCGCTGCGGTGCTGGTCGCAGCAAGTTTTGCGGCAAAGGGCGCCACCTACTACGTAGATGCGTCGGCGGGAAACGATCTCTGGCCGGGCACATCGCCATCGCCGAGCGGAACGCCGCAGTCGAATGGGCCTTGGCAATCACTCAACAGGGTTCGCTCGGCGCCTCTTTCACCGGGCGACAGCATTCTTCTCAAATGCGGCGAAACCTGGTCCGAAGAGCTCGCGATTCCCGCTTCCGGATCTGCGTCCGCCCCGATTTCCGTCGGGTCACATCCGGCAGACTGCGCCAACCGGCCTGTCATAGACGGATCGATTGCCCTGATGCCGGAGCACTGGACGGCCCACGCCAACGGGATCTACAAGACGCGATGGCCGGCAAATCTGGTTCTGAACGGAACGCTGGACGCGAATCTCGCCAACTGGGCGAAGTGGTCCCCATTGAACGACGCCTCGATGACCCTATCAACCGCCTGCGGCAGTTCGGCAAGCAACTGCATGAATTTTCTCAGTGGAGCTGGTACTGCTAGCAGCCTCGTTTATACGAACGGATTCCCGGTTCAGTCCGGAAGCACGTACAGCGTCAGCTTACGATCGAATGTGCCTGCCGGTGTTTCAGTTCAGGTTCTCGTCCGACGCGCGGCATCACCCTGGGAAACGCTAGGCCTTCGGGCGACGATTGTCGGCACGGGCGCTTGGTCCAACTACAACTTCACGTTCACTGCCACCCGTTCCGTATCAGGCGCCCGACTTGACTTCGAAGTGCCGGCGGCCGGCAAGCGCATCTACGTCGATGACGTATCCGTCACGACCGGAGCGGGCACCCCCGATCAAGTGTTTGCCGACGGGAAGTCGCTGAACCCGGCACACCATCCGAACGCGGGGCACGACGTGTCACGGCCGTCGTCCGTTTACCTTTCATTGCCAATCGATGCCGATCGGGTACTCAACTCGGGGAAATACGTTAGCACCTACGTGCCAACCGGGCCGGATCTTGTTCTCCCGCCCGGGGCAAACATCACCTCAAACACGATCGTTCGCGTAAGAACTAACAACTGGCTACTGGAGGAGAGAGCCGTCCAGTCCTACGGAACGGGACGAATCACTCTTTCCGCGCCGACAAGTTACCCACTGATGGCGGGTTACGGTTATTACCTGATGGGTGCCCTTTGGATGCTCGACTCGCCGGGCGAATGGTTCTATGACGGATCACAGAAGACCCTCTACGTCCGAATGCCCGATAGCCAGCCACCGGGAAACCGAGTACGTGTCGGGCACGTCCCTGCCGGGGTGAACATAGCCGGAAAAGCGTTCGTGAAGATCGAGAACATAAAGGTCCAACGGACCGGCATCGGCACGAAAATGGCTGGGAGCCGCAATGCAACCCTCAGAACGTCGGTCATCGCCGACACCTTCGCCGAAGGCGTCGACGCATCGGGGAGCCAGGATGCACT
>WBZU01002903.1_pt1 | contig 11547 bp, 6 predicted proteins | sample 5204311 | NCBI WGS metagenome assembly WBZU01 (sample SAMN12344359, study PRJNA552823) | activated sludge metagenome | biome: Activated sludge suspended growth; feature: Nitrification reactor; material: Wastewater; isolation source: activated sludge from nitrification reactor of wastewater treatment... | reverse complement strand
CGCGTAGCGCGCTTGTTAGCGCGCGGAGCGACCGTGGAAATCACCGCGTGCGCTTTCAATCCCCTTGCCCACAATTCAACGGACACGCATGCAATCCCGTCTGCCCACTCACGGCTTCTTTATCTTCATCTTGTCAATCTCCGTCGCCCTCTCTCGAACCCCTTCGTCTTGGTCCTTCAAGAGCGTTGCGGCGATCTTTTTCGCACGCACCGGATCGCATTCGAGCAACAGCTTCAACGATTGATTCCGTTGCATGCCGCTCAGCGTCGTCGTCGTCACCCATTTTTCAATGTCGTCAATGAAGCGTTTCGTAAACGGATCCTTCGGATCGACATTGCGACAAAACGTCTGAAAAATCTCCGGAGCCGCCGGAGGGCGTTTTTCCGCGATGCTCAGCATTTCTTCATATTGCGCCGTGCACGAACCCGACACCAAATAATAAAATCCCTTGTCGATGAGGAACGTGTCCCGATCCGTCAGCACCGATGCCCAAAATGGACAGGCCTCTTTGCGCAGCTCCAAAACATCGAATGCTCGAATCGCCGCCACGCGCACGTCGCTGCTCGCATCGCTCGTCATGCCTTTCACCGCCGACGTCATGGTGGGATTGTCCCAATTGTTCGTGAGAATCGTTTCGGTCAAAGCCACTCGAACCCGCTCACGCATATCCAAACGCAGGATTTTCAGCACTCGTTCTTCGAGGCCCGTCGCTTTGACATCAATAAACCCGGCCGCGACCGCAATGTCTCGGGCAACGTATTCGTCCTCTTCCTTCTCGAGCGCATCGAGCACACGTGTCGCATACGCAGCATCCGTGTGAAACCCCGGCTTGCCTTTTTGACCACGCAAAACCCCCGCCGCCATGGTGCGAACTTCGGGATGCGAATCTTCGAGCAAATTCACGAGCGTCTTGAAATCAACCTGCTGCCCACGATGAAATGGCTCGTACCACTTGCCCTGCGCTTCGCACTCGGCTTGACGAAAGCACTTCATCGCTTCCCGCGCCAAAGAAACCAAAGCAGGATCGTTGTCCGGAGCATCCAATCCCCGCGCTCCTTTGGACGCCGTCGTTGCCGGCTTTTCCGTGTCGGCGGGTTTGTCGGTTTTCGTCTCGTCCTTCGTCGGCGCCTTCACAGGCTCGCTCGACGAGCCACATGCCGCAAGAACGAGCAAACTCAACGCAAAGAGGGGTTTCGCAATGAAGTGCATGGCCATGCGCTTCGAATACTCGAAGTCGTTCGCGAGGACAAATTTTTGTTTACGCATCATCAGTGGGCATGGTCATGGTTTCCTCGCCGCGTTGCTCGGCCTACTTATTCCGAGGCAATTTTAGGGTTTTCAGGACATCATCGACTGTGGTATTCGAATAAAATGTCCCACTACCCTACAAAAATCTTTGCCTCGATGTTCTTTGCCGCAAGCTTGTCTTTGGCGGCTTTGCCCTCGTACGCCGCAGATCCGTCGAAACCGGCCCCTGTGGATGAACCGAAAGAGGCGTTTCGCTTACGCCTGCCCGCCTTGGATCTGCCGTATAACGTGACGTATGGATATCGGGCTCCGAGCATGGAGCAATCGCAGGCGCTTTCGGTCGATGCGTACGAACTGACCTTGGATCTTTGTCGCCGATTGGCGCGACGCGCGGGCAAGGATCGCCGGTGGCTCGAAGAATTGGTCGGTTATGGTTGTTCCGGAGCAACCATTCCCATTTCGGTGTATTTTCCCCCGTTCTTCAATTGGGCGCATGAAGAAGGGCATCGCGCAGTGTTGGGCCGTTATGGATTCGACAGTCACAACGGCCTTTATTCGTTCAATTTTTCTTCGACGGTCGCCGTCGACGGCGTGAAGGACAAAGACTTGATTTGGCTGAAAGCCAATCATCCCGCCGATATGGTGCGCATGCATTCCGCAGGCGCCGAAATGCAAAACCTGCTCGGCGTACGCCTCGCGGATGACGACTTCTTTTTTGGTATTCCCGGAGCGCAAGCCGGTCCGATCACCTTTTCGAGTCGTCGGCAGGCCCCGGTGTTGTTCTTTCTATGGTTTCATCAGATGCTGTATTTTGCGGCAGCCGCGGGTGGCTCCTTCGACGCGGATATCGACGCGTTGGGATCGAAAGAAACGAATATCTTGGATCGCGATTTCACCGGTCCGGATTATACCGCGTGGGCTCGGGACATGGTGCGCCCGAAAGAGCCGTATGAAGCTCGCGGCGCGCATCCGAGCGGCACGGGTATTCAGCGTTATGTGCGCCATGCGGATTTGACGCCGGAAGAGCAGGATCTTTTGTCGAGCCAAACGGCATTACATCTGCTCAATTTGATCAACCCGGCCATGTTCGGAATGCAAGGCTTCAAGATCTCGGATACGACGCGCCTTTCCGTAGCGGTATCGCATCAGCTCGCGCCGTTTGGATATGACGTGGGAGCCATTGTCCGCTTGACGACGCGAGGTATGAAGATCTCGGCGCGATTGCATGATTACATCCGTGCCGAGGGATGGCTGCCGGGCATTGAAGCGCGAATCGTGGAGCAGCCAGTGCGTATCGGGAAAACGACGCTGTACGTGACGCCGCGTCTGGGTGGATTCGTGCAGCCCGAAGGATTGCTTTATCGTGGAGCCAAAGCAAAACCGGGCGGTTATGTGGGCGTCGGCGTGGATATTCCCATTGTGCCGTGGTTGCGATGGTCGATCAACATGACCGCGAAATCGGCAGGCTGGGTGCAAGGCATCGAATACATGGATGCCAACGTGACCGCGAATGTCGGGGCGACCATCATCGTGCCCGATTGATGCGCACCATCGTGACCACTCGGCATTTTCTTTCCAATGCGTATCGCGTGCCGCAGTCTTCGGTCGATTGCGTACCCAACCCTCCCCTCGACCATGCTTGACGGCCTCGTGAGTCCCACCTAGCATCGTCCGGTTCAAGTCAACGACGCGTTTTTGGTCAACCGCGCTTCGGCTTTTACTTGAACTCGGAGAACAATGAACTTTCTCGACACGAGACGATTGGAGCCCCAAGGGTTGCGTCATGCCTATCGCGCAATCCTGCTTTTGGCGGCCATTTTGCTTACCGTGAGCAGTTGCTCGGACAGTCCGAAACTGCCCGACGAATTCCCGATCGCGCCTTCATCGCCGGCATCGAAAGAATCGACGCGAGCGACGGTGCCGACGAGCCTGCGTATGGCGCATCTGCAGCAGGTGCAAAAAGACGCACCCGTGGAGTATGCATTTGCCGCCGGCGTAGACGGGACAAACGTTCGCGCGGACAATCTTCGCCATGGATTGCGGACGGAGATCGATGCCAACGCCGGCGTTCACATCACCAAGCGCGATGATTCCTCGACGTGGAATGCCCTGTTGCATCTCGTCGCCATCGGTCGAGCGGCCGAACTTCAAGCCGTGCCGGCCATTTCGGATGCCCCCGAAATCGATCACACGTCGGCTCGTTATGCTCGAGGAAGCGACATCGAAGAATCATACTTGAACGGCCCCTTGGGCCTCGAACAAGGTTTTGTCATCGCCAAACAACCGGCTGTTGTCAAGGGCGAACCACTGTCGCTCGAAGTTCGCGTCGAAGGCAATGTGCATCCGGAGGATACCGGTCGAGGTGCCATAGCGTTACGCGATGATGGCGGACATGTCGTATTGCGCTACAGCGATTTGATGGCGCACGATGCGGCCGGCCACGATTTGGCGGCAAGCATGCATGTCGAAGGATCATCGATTGTTCTCGATATCGAGGATCAAGCGGCGGTCTATCCGGTGACCATCGACCCGCTCGTGTGGGTGCCCGATGAAAAGATGGTGGCGAAAAATCCGGGTACGGTTTTCGATCAATTGGGCAATACGATTGCTCTGTCCGGCGATACGGCCATCGTCGGCGCGGCCGGCAATGATGAAAAAGCCATCGATGGCGGCGCAGCCTATATCTTCGTTCGAGGCATGACGGGCTGGGTTCAGCAACAAAAGCTCATGGGTTCGGATACCGTCGCGGCCGATCATTTCGGCTGCTCGGTGGATATCGACGGCGATACGGTCATCATCGGCGCGTACGGTCAAGATGCCGGCGGAAAGTCGGAATCGGGCGCCGTTTACGTCTTTACGCGGACTGCAGGCGTGTGGACCGAAGTCGCAAAAACCGTCGGGGCGAATACCGACGATTACTTCGGATATTCCGTCGCGATTTCGGGCGTGACCGCATTGGTCGGCGCTTATGGCGACGATACCAAAGGGACTCTTGCGGGTGCGGCTTATGTGCTCAGCAAGGATCAAGGCGGTGCGAACAAATGGGGTACGGCGTCGAAAATCACCGCCATGGACGGCGCGGCGCAAGACAACTTCGGCTTGACCGTGGCGCTCGACCAAAACACCGCCGTCATTGGCGCTCGCGGCGATGACGACAAGGGTTCCTTGTCCGGTTCGGCGTATGTGTATTTCCGCTCGGGCGGCGTTTGGAGCCTCCAACAAAAGCTGACGGGAAGCGACACCGCTGCGCTTGATTATTTTGGTACGGCATTGGCGATCGACGGCGATTCGCTGGTCGTCGGCGCCAACTTGGCCAACACGAGCTCCATCGATTCGGGCGCGGCGTACGTGTTCACGCGATCCGGAACGATGTGGACCGAGCAGCAAAAGCTGATTTCGATCGATCCCGCGACGCAAGATTATTTCGGAACGAGCGTCGCGATCAGCGGCGATCGGGTCCTTGTCGGCGAATGGGGCGATCAGCCCACCACCACGGTGAACGACAATGGCGCCGCGCACATCTTCACGCGCACGGCAGGCGTCTGGACGCACCTGAAGAAAATCGTCGCCAGCGATTCGACCAACGGCGACGGGTTTGGCACGGCCGTAGCCTTGCAAGGTACCGTCGCGGTCATCGGCGCTCCGAGCGATGACGACGTCGGGACCAACGCGGGCTCGGTGTACATGCTCGACAAGGATACCGGGGGCGTCGACAATTGGGGCGAAGTGACGAAGGTCCGCGCTCTCGACGGCTTGGTCAATGAATTCCTGGGCTACTCGGTTTCGGTCTCCGGAACGACGGCGATCGCGGGCGCTTATGGCGCCAACGACAAAGGCACCGAAGGCGGCACGGCGTACGTGTTCACGCAATCGGGCTCGGTGTGGAATGAACAGGCCAAACTGTTTCCAATGGATGGAACGGCGGCCGATCGTTTTGGCTTTACGGTCTCGATGAGCGGCGATACGGCGCTCGTCGGGGCGTATTTGCATGACGGCGTGGCGGTCGACGGCGGAGCGGCGTACGTGTTTGTCCGGACGGGCATGACGTGGACGCAACAAGCGAAGCTCGTTTCGGCGGATATGGCGGCAAGCGATCAATTCGGCGTTTCCGTGGCTTTGGACGGCGATACGGCGGTCATCGGAGCGTTCGGCGATGACGACAAAGCGAGCAATGCCGGTACCGCGTTCGTGTTCGTTCGTTCGGGCATGACCTGGACGCAAGAAGCGAAATTGACCGCGGGCGATGGCGCAGCCAATGACAACTTCGGTCGCGCTGTGGCCATCGCGGGCAATACCGTGGTGGTTGGCGCGCCAAACGATGACGATACGGCGGCGAACTCGGGTTCGGCGTATGTGTTTACGCGCAATGGGACCGTGTGGACCCAAGAAGCGAAGCTCGTGGCGACCGATCCCCTTGCCAGCGCATCCTTTGGTTTTGCCGTCGCCGTCCACGCCAATACGGCGCTCGTCGGTGCATACTTGCACGACGTGGACGCGATGGTCACGGACACGGGCGCGGCCTATGTCTTCGTTCGTTCGGGCATGACGTGGACGCCGGAAACGAAGCTCGTGGCGGCGGATGCCGAATTGGGCGATCGTTTCGGCAATATGGTCGCCATCAACGGCAACACGGCCGTGATTGGCGCGCCAAACGATGACGACGGCGCAAGCAATACCGGCTCGGTGTACATCTTCGAGCGCACCGGGACGATGTGGGGCGCGCAAACGAAGCTGCATGCTCCGGATGCCGCAAACGGCGATCAATTCGGTTTCGGTGTGGCGTTCGACGGGAAAACCTTGGTCGCCGGAGCGTATGCTGATGACGACCGCGGTTCGGCGTCGGGCTCCGCTTATGCATTTGCGCAGCGGAAGACGGCAGGTTTGGCCTGCATGACGGACGCGGAATGCGAATCGACGCATTGCGTGGACGGCGTGTGTTGCGGCGCTTCGGCCTGCCCGGATTGTTATTCGTGCAATGTGGCCGGTTTGCTCGGTCAATGCGCGGCCGACACCGCAAAAGCCAACAGCGCGTGCGGCGATACCGTCGATCGACCGTGTTCGGCCCCCGATACGTGCGACATGATGGGCGTTTGTCAACCCAACCACCTCGCGGTGGCCACCGCGTGCGGCGACATGATGGCCACGCCGTGCAGCGATCCGGACACCTGCGACGGGATGGGCACCTGCCAGGTGAACGACAAACCCGCCGACACGGCGTGTAACGACGCGGCGACGACGGAATGCACCAAACCGGATACGTGCAACAGCGCGGGTCAATGCATCAGCAATGACGAACCGGATGGCAAAACCTGCAACAATGGCGGCTTGTGCATGGCCGGCAAATGCGAAGGCGGCGGTTCGTCGAGTAGCAGCAGCTCCTCGAGCAGCTCGGGCGCCGGTGGAACCGGTGGCATGGGCGAAGGCGGTATGGGCGGCACAGCGGGCATGGGCGGATCCGGCGGCGGATCGACCACGCCTCCTCCGGCCGATGGTTGCGGCTGCCGCGTGGCCGGCGAATCGTCCTCGAGCAGCGGTGGTTTGTCCGTGCTGACGCTCCTCGGCATGGTGGCCGCAGGCCTACGTCGCGCACGACGCCGCAGCCGTCTCGCAGCTCCCGCGGCGCTCGTGACGACGTCCGCGTTGGCCCTCGCTTCAACGACGATCGGATGCAGCGATCCCGCCATCGTGACCGTCCCCGCGGGCGGCGCCGGCGGAATGGGCAGCACGAGCACTTCGAGCGGCTCGAGCGGCAAAGGCGGCGACGGCACAGGAGGCATGAACACGGGTGGCGCAGGCGGAAGCATGGAATGTCCGCCCGAACGCGTGTGTGCTTTCGAGTGTTGCGGAGCGGGTCAAGATTGCGTGCAAGGTCAATGCACGGCAGCTTGTCCGGCCAATCAGGCGCGCTGCGGCGAAGCGATGAATCTATGTTGCGCCGTGGGACAAGAATGTGTGGAAAATGTCTGCGCCGCGCCTTGTCCCGCGCCTCAGGTACGATGCGGTGCAGCTCAACAATGTTGTGCAATGGGCGAAGTATGCGCCAATGACGCGTGCCTCGTTCCGGGCAACAACTGCATTGATTTTGCCGATTGCAACGACAATGAATACTGCGAGCCGACGCTCGGGGTGTGCTTGTCGAGTGCCACGCTGCCCGATTGCAAGTACAAACCGCCGGTGGGAACGTTCTCGCCGACGAAAGAATGGACCTATTCGCCCATCACGGCGCCTTATGTGCGAAGTTCGGAGACCAAGTCCGAATCGAGCATCTGCGGTGCCGTGGGGGCGATCCCCCTCGCCTTCCCCAATTCCGACGATTCGCTGGTCATCGTCGGATTGGGTTCGCTCCAATTACCGTTTTTCGATAAAAACCGCACGACGATGACGGTATCGACGAACGGATGGCTCACGCTCGACGCGAATTACAAGGGCAATGCCGCTTCGGTCAATGCGGCATGGCCGGTCACGACCAACGCGGACACGATGATCGCGCCGTATTGGGACGATCTGAAAAACGTGACGGGTTGTGCCTTGGTGGATACGACGAACAAACGCGTCGTGGTCGAATGGCACGGGGAAATCGTGGCCAATGGCGAATGGGTTCGGGTGCAAGCGGCGATCAATGCCGTGGGTCACAAGGACGCGGGCGTCGTTGAATTGTCGTACTTGGAGCTTGGGCCGACGCAAGACGGCGATGCGGCGACGATTGGCATTGCGGAATCGGTGACGAAACGAGCGGTTCAGCACGGGTTCAATCGCAATGGCGCGGTCTCGACGACGACGAAACTGCGTTATCAATACGTGCCGATGCACAATCGCTTCGATGCTCTCGCCGCGCCTGCGGTCTTCGATCTGGACGGCGACGGCAAACCCGAAGTGATTTTCCCGGCGTACGACGATTCGCCCAATGGCAATTCCACAATGCCCAACGATCCCATCTTCGATCTGCACAGCGGCGTGCTCACGATCCTCAATGGTGAAGACGGCACGATGCAAGCGCGGCCTTTCGAAACGCCGGGATACGACGGTTATCTCGGCGCGGGAGCGGTCCTGAACATTGCGGATTTGGATGGTGACGGCACCGTCGAAATCGTCGGCGTCGGGCGCCTCGAACCGATGGTCAATTCAGCGCCTTATGTCAAAGCCTTCAATGCGGACGGCACATTGCGCTGGATCTCCAATGTCCCGATCAACTTCAACCATGACGGTTGGGGTGGCGGTCCAACGGTTGCGGACCTCGATCACGACGGCAAAGCGGAGGTCATTTTCGGGATCAACGTGTACAACCACGAAGGCACGTTGAAATGGTCGAAGCCCAACGAATACGGCCAACCGGCGACGACGGCGGCGGATGTCGACGGCGACGGGAACATGGAGGTCATTTCGGACCATAGCGCGTGGAAACACGACGGAACGATGCTCTGGACACGCACGGACTTGAATGCGTATCACTTCCCGAGCATCGCCGATTTCGACCTCGATGGTACGCCGGAAATCGCGCTCGTCGGCGCGGGTAAAGTGATCATTCTCAATGGGAATGACGGCAAGACGTTCTGGGGTCCGATCGACTTGCAAACAGCGGGCGGCGGGCCGCTCAACATCGGTGATTTCGACGGCGATGGTTTTCCCGAATTGGGAACGGCCGGCGAAGGTCTTTATGCGGTCATCGACTTGCAATGCACGGGCGTGCCTTTGCCTGCGGGTTGCGATCGCGAAGGCATTCGTTGGGGTATTCCGACGAAGGACATTTCATCGAACGTGACGGGTTCGTCGCTCTTCGACTTCGAGGGTGACGGCATTGCGGAGGTCATCTATTCGGATGAATGCTTTACGCGTGTCTTCGAAGGACGCACGGGTTTGGCGCTCTTCGAGACGCCGGTCAATACGCGTACGGCGACCGAATATCCGCTCGTGGCGGATGTCGATGGCGACAACAATGCCGAAATCATCGTCGTCGCGAATGAAGTGGTCCCGAACTGCAGCTTTGCGCCTTGGAACCAAGGTGTTCTCGGGACGCCGTGGCTCGAAGCCCCCTACCCGCCTCCATTCTGTGGGCCGGGCGTGGTTTGCGGGTATCGAGGATTGACGGTGTATGGCGATGCGCTTGATAACTGGGTTCGTACGCGTCGCGTATGGAGCGGCCATGCGTATCACATCACGAACATCAATTCGAATGGCTCGGTGCCGATGGTCGAGGATCCGAATTGGAAGCAGCCGGGATACAACAATTTCCGGATGAATGCGCAAGGTGGCGGCTTGTTCAGCGCGCCGGATTTGCAGGTCGAGCTGGTCGCGGATGTATCGACGTGTCCGGTGAAACTGCGCTTGCGGGCGAAAGTGTTGAACAAAGGCGCGATTGGTGTCGCTGCGGGCGTCGAAGTCACGTTCTACCACGGGGTGGACGTGATCGGCGTGGTGACGACACCCAAGGAAATCTTGCCGGGTGGATCGGTCGAAGTCGTCTTCGATTACCAATTGGCTTCGATGGAAATCAACAAGCCGCTGGATTTTTCGGTGATTGTCGATTCCAACAAAGCCAACAACGAATGCGAAGGCGGCGGCGAAGACAACAACACCGCAATGACGACCGGGACGTGCACGGGCGAGATTCCGAAGTGACGAATTGAAAGCGCACGCGGTGGATTGAACGGTCGCTCCGCGCGCTAACAAGCGCGCTACGCGACGAGCCGGTTTACGATGGGGGGGCTCCGCCGGCGGCTTCACAATCTCTTGGGCTTTCAGCCCAAGAGACTACGCCGACGGCTGCGCCCCCCCATACCCCCCGCGGGAGAGGGAATTGTGAACAAGTCCGGTGGATTGCGCGCATTCTTTCCCACCAATTCAACGGACACTCTTCCAATCCCGCAGACAAAAGGGGGGTTTGGGGGGCGAAGCGACCGTCGCCGTCTGGCCGAAGGAGAAATCTTGCCCCCTCGTTCACGTTCACAGATCGCGAGACTGCGCGGGATTCGACGATCCGCCCCCCTCATGCGACCCCTCTAGACCCCCCTTCGTTGCCCCCTAGGAACGATTTGGGAACGATAACGGACCCCGCACCGAGCACGCTCCGAACGCATGAGGCGACATCGCAAAACGAGTTTGGCGCGGCCGTAGAGGCGACACGTAGAGCCCTAAATGATGCAATCACGCGCGGCGATGTTGAAGCTGCGCGACGGGCGACGGAAGCTCTACGAGTGCTCCTAGGTGGCGTTCCGGATGCCCCTGCATCGACCGTGAAACGCCCGCGCAAGCGTTCGGCGTAGACTCGCCCCAAATGCACGACGGGCGCACCTTGCCCACGATGCGCCCGTCCTACCGCCTCGATGCACGAGCGGCCTAGCCAAACAGCCAAACGAGATATGCCACGACGAACGCGACGATCCCCAAATCATCGCGCCCGTACGCGCACAGGACGCACCCAGCGCCGAACGCGAGACGAGCGATCCATTGCAGTTCGGCCGCCCGTTCTTCCGGGGAAAGCGTCATGTCGCAACATCCGCGGCGAAAGCAAAGAACGTCATTCGCTCCGTTTGGGACTCCAATTCGTCAAGCGCCGTTTGCGCACGTTCCCTCGCGTCTTGAATGGCGGCCGCCGGTACGATGCGCCGGGTGTAGCTCTCCAAAATCCACAATGGGCCAACGTCGCGAGGTTTGGCGTCGAATATCCCAACACGTGCAAGCTCGTTTTTTCGCGTAATGAAAACGCATTGCAGTTCGTCGCCATTCAATACGATCGGAACCGTGACGAGCGTCGAGCCCGGATGCACTCGGCAAACCATAACCTTCGTTTTCACAGTTTGCCCCCTTTTCGAGCTTTCACGTGGTCCCATGCCTTTGCCCTTTTCGGGGTTGGCGGTGGTTCTAAGACGCTAACGTCTGGCAAGACAAACAGAATTCGCCGCGCCTCATCCAAGTCGAATGCAAGCAAGGCGTCATTTGTAAGTAGTTGCCACGGACGAACCCGCAAAGCCCCGGCAACATTGACGATCGTTTCGACCGTGAAGTCGACTTTGCCGTTCTCAATCGCAGACATTTGGCCCGGGGTTGGCGCTCCCCGCTCGTACAGTTGCGCGAGCGTCATTCCGAGCGCCAAGCGTAAGTCTCGCATTCGTTCGCCTGTTATGCGCGCAAGGGTCAAATCAGTTCGGCGCTTGCGAATTAGCTTGGCATCATTCGACCGCCTATCGCGAGCGACTTTGCCCCGTTTTTTAGGTAAAACCTTGCCCATTGCCGTCCACGTCCTCTCGACGCCGGTTGATTACGTCGCACCGTGCGACTGATTAGGCATTGTGCAAACTCGAC
>WBZU01002902.1_pt1 | contig 11550 bp, 9 predicted proteins | sample 5204311 | NCBI WGS metagenome assembly WBZU01 (sample SAMN12344359, study PRJNA552823) | activated sludge metagenome | biome: Activated sludge suspended growth; feature: Nitrification reactor; material: Wastewater; isolation source: activated sludge from nitrification reactor of wastewater treatment... | reverse complement strand
GTTCCCTTCTGTTCCTGCCTGACGGAAATGTAATCGAAGATTACATTCCCATGTCCATGCCGCCCATACCGCCCATGCCGCCCATGCCGCCCGGCATGCCGCCGGCCGGCTTGTCTTCCTGCAGCTCGGCGACCATGGCATCAGTCGTGAGCATCAGGCCGGCCACGGATGCGGCGTTTTGCAGTGCGGTGCGGGTGACCTTGGTCGGGTCCAGCACGCCCATGGCGACCATGTCGCCGTACTCGCCGGTCGCGGCGTTGTAGCCGAAGTTGCCCTTGCCCTCGGCAACCTTGTTCACCACCACGGAGGGCTCGTCACCGGCATTGGCGACGATCTCGCGCATCGGCTGCTCAAGGGCGCGCAGGACGATCTTCACGCCAGCATCCTGGTCGTGGTTGTCGCCCTTGACCTTGACTGCGGCACGCGCGCGCAACAGGGCCACGCCGCCGCCAGCCACGATGCCTTCTTCAACGGCGGCACGCGTGGCGTGCAGCGCGTCTTCGACGCGGGCCTTCTTTTCCTTCATCTCGACTTCGGTGGCAGCGCCGACCTTGATCAGCGCCACGCCGCCGGCCAGCTTGGCTACGCGCTCCTGCAGCTTCTCGCGATCGTAGTCGCTGGTGGCTTCCTCGATCTGGACGCGAATCTGCGTCACGCGTGCCTTGATGGCATCCTCGGAACCGGCGCCATCGATGATGGTGGTGTTCTCCTTGGCAATCTCGACGCGCTTGGCCTGGCCGAGATCCTTCAGATTGGCCTTCTCGAGGGAAAGACCGACTTCCTCGGCGATCACCGTGCCGCCAGTCAAGATGGCGATGTCTTCCAGCATGGCCTTGCGGCGGTCGCCGAAGCCCGGGGCCTTGACGGCGACGGTCTTGAGGATGCCGCGAATATTGTTGACCACCAGGGTCGCCAGCGCCTCGCCCTCGACGTCCTCGGCGATGATCAGCAGCGGACGGCCGGCCTTGGCGACTTGCTCGAGCACCGGCAGCAGGTCGCGGATGTTGGAGACCTTCTTGTCGTGCAGCAGGACGAAGGGATTGTCCAGCACGGCGATCTGCTTGTCCGGATTATTGATGAAGTAGGGCGACAGGTAGCCGCGGTCGAACTGCATGCCCTCGACGACTTCCAGTTCATTGTTGAGCGACTTGCCGTCTTCGACGGTGATGACGCCTTCCTTGCCCACCTTGTCCATGGCCTGGGCGATGATGTCGCCGATCGAGGAGTCGGAGTTGGCGGAGATCGAGCCGACCTGAGCGATTTCCTTGCTGGTCGTGCAGGGCTTGGAGATATTCTTCAGTTCTTCGGTAATGGCGATCACCGCCTTGTCGATGCCGCGCTTCAGGTCCATCGGGTTCATGCCGGCGGTGACGTACTTCATGCCTTCGCGGACGATGGACTGGGCCAGCACGGTGGCCGTGGTGGTGCCGTCACCGGCGACATCGGAAGTCTTGGAAGCCACTTCCTTGACCATTTGGGCGCCCATGTTGGCGAACTTGTCCTTCAGTTCGATTTCCTTGGCGACGGAAACGCCGTCCTTGGTGACGGTCGGGGCGCCGAACGAGCGCTCCAGCACAACGTTGCGGCCCTTGGGACCGAGGGTAACCTTGACGGCATCGGCGAGGATGTTCACACCCTCGACCATGCGTGAACGGGCGGAATCGCCGAACTTGACTTCTTTGGCTGCCATTTAATTTCTCTCCAGTAAATTCGTTTGATTAGGCTTCGACGACGCCCATGATGTCTTCTTCGCGCATAACCAGCAGTTCCTCGCCCTCGACCTTGACGGCCTGGCCGGAATACTTGCCGAACAGCACGCGGTCGCCGGCCTTGAGGGCCATCGGGCGGACCTTGCCGTCGTCGAGAATCTTGCCGGTGCCGACGGCGACGACTTCGCCTTGATCGGGCTTCTCGCCGGCGGTATCGGGAATGACGATGCCACTGGCGGTGGTACGCTCGGCTTCGACGCGCTTGACGATCACGCGGTCATGCAAGGGACGGATTTTCATGCAGTTATCTCCTGTTTTACGACATTCAACGCAGGTGCTTCCCTGCCCACTGGATTCCGGGTGCTGAAATACCGCTGTTAGCACTCAACACCAACGAGTGCCAATAATAAGGTTGTCCATCAAGGTTTTCAAGGGGGTTATTGCCGCCTTGTTTTCCACTGTGAAAAACCAAGCAACTCCAGAAGGAGGTAGCACGAGTAACGGTCGTGATGATCCTCGCCAGGCAAAGCGGCGATCGCGCCCGGAAAATGCTATGTCTCGCTCGGCCTGGGTGCCGGATCGGTGGCGAAGTCCTGCTCATCGACATCCTGACCGTGGACGAGGCGATACAGAATGGGCAGCACGAGCAGCGTGAGCGCGGTCGAGGACAGGATGCCCCCGATCACCACCGTCGCCAGCGGCCGCTGGACTTCGGCGCCGGTACCTGTAGCGATGGCCATCGGCACGAAGCCAAGGGAAGCCACCAGCGCCGTCATCAGCACCGGACGCAGGCGCGTGAGCGCCCCTTCCCGGATGGCCGCGTCGAGCGACCGGCCTTGCTCCCGCAAATTGCGGATGAAGGAAATCATCACCAGGCCGTTCAGCACCGCGACGCCCGAAAGCGCAATGAAACCGACTGCCGCCGAAATCGACAAGGGAATGCCTCGCAACCAGAGCGCCATGAAGCCGCCGGTCAATGCGAACGGAATGCCGCTGAAGACGAGCAAGCCGTCCTTGGCATTGCCGAACATCACAAAGAGCAGCGTGAAGACCAGCAACAGCGACACGGGAACGACCACCTGCAGCCGCTGGGTGGCCGATTGCAGTTGCTCGAATGTCCCGCCCCAGGCGGTCCAGTAGCCGGCCGGTACTGTCACTTCCTCCAGGCGACGCTGGGCTTCCGCCACGAACGAGCCGATGTCGCGGCCGCGCACGTTGGCGCTGACCACCACCCGGCGCTTGCCGTTTTCACGGCTTACCTGGTTAGGTCCGGGAACGAGGTTCAAATTGGCGACTTCGCCCAAGGGGATGTAGGCGGTTCGCCCTTCGCCACCGACGCTGCCCCCGTTCGGGCGGGGCAGCGCGATCGGCAGGCGCTTCAGCGCCTCAAGGTCGGTTCGCACGCCCTCATGAAGGCGCACGACGATATCGAAGCGCCGGTCGCCCTCGAACATCGTGCCCGCTTCCCGTCCGCCAATGGCGGTGGCGATGGCGTCCTGCACGTCACCGACATTGAGACCGTAGCGGGCGGTCTTGTCGCGGTCGATATCGACGGTCAGCATGGGAAGTCCCGTGGTCTGCTCGACCTTGACTTCCGATGCGCCCGGAATCGTCTCCAGGATGGCAGCGATACGGGCTGCGGTGTCGTTCATGACGACCATGTCGTCGCCGAAGACCTTGACCGCCACGTCGCTGCGCACGCCCGAGATCAACTCGTTGAAGCGCAACTGGATGGGTTGGGAGAATTCGTAGTTGCTGCCCGGCAGACGACCCACGGCTTTCTGCACGGCGGCCAGCAGTTCGTCCCGGGATTGCCTCTGCGCCGGCCATTGGCTTTGCGGCTTCAGCATGATGTAGCCATCCGAAATATTCGGCGGCATCGGGTCGGCGGCGATTTCCGCCGTTCCGGTGCGCGCGAAGACGCGCTCGATCTCGGGGAAATCCGCCTTCAGGCGCGATTCCAGTTGCTGCTGCATCTCGACCGATTGCGACAGACTGGTGCCAGGAATGCGCAGCGCCTGGATAGCGAAATCGCCTTCGTTCAGGCTGGGGACGAATTCGCTGCCCAGGCGTGTCGCCAGCAAGCCGGAGAGGATGATCATGACGGTTGCAAAGACGAGCACGACCGGCTGGTTGGCCATGACGCGGTCCAGCACGGGCGCGTAGCCGCGCTTGGCGGCCCGCATCAGCACGTTTTCGTTCTCGGCCACCGGCGCACTCATGAATAGCGCGATGGCCGCCGGGATGAAAGTCACCGACAGAAGCATGGCACCGGCCAGCGCCGTCACCACGGTGAATGCCATCGGATGGAACATCTTTCCCTCGACGCCGGTGAGGGCGAAGATGGGCAGATAGACGATCATGATGATGAGCTGGCCGAACAGCAGCGCCCGGCGGGCTTCCCGCGAGGCGGCAAAGACCTCGTGGAAGCGTTCCGTCCGGGTCAAGGCCCGGCCATGGTGGACCTGCGCGTGGGCCAGCCGGCGCACACAGTTCTCGACGATGACGACGGCCCCATCGATGATGATCCCGAAGTCGAGCGCCCCCAGGCTCATCAGGTTGGCGCTGACCTTGTAGCTCACCATGCCGGTAAAAGTGAACAGCATGGAGAGCGGGATCACCAGCGCGGTGATGACGGCCGCCCGGAGATTGCCGAGAAACAGGAAGAGGATGGCGATGACCAGGATCGCCCCTTCCAGGAGATTCTTCTTGACGGTAGCGATGGCCTTGTCCACCAGGACGGTGCGGTCGTAGACCGTCACGGCATGGACGCCTTTCGGCAGGGTGCGATTGATTTCGACCATTTTCGCGTCCACCGCGCGGGAGACCGTCCGGCTGTTCTGGCCGATCAGCATGAAGACCGTGCCCAGCACCACTTCGCGGCCATTTTCGGTGGCAGCGCCGCTACGCAGCTCGCGACCGATGCCGACGTCGGCCACGTCGCGGATGCGGATGGGCACGCCCTGGACATTGCCGAGGATGACATTGCGGATGTCTTCCATCGAGCGCACCTGGCCCGGGGCGCGGACGAGATATTGTTCCCCGCGCTTTTCGATGTAACCGGCGCCGACGTTGTTGTTGTTGCGGTCGATGGCAGTCACCAGATCTTGCAAGGTCAGGCCATAGGAAGCGAGCTTTTCCGGACTGGGCGCCACCTGGTATTCCTTGGCGTAGCCGCCGATGGAATTGATTTCGGTGACCCCGGGCACATTGCGCAACTGGGGTTTGATGATCCAGTCCTGGATCTCACGCAGGTCTGTCGGGGTGTAGGGCGTGCCATCCGCTTTCCTGGCGCCGTCCTTGGCTTCGACGGTCCACAGGTAGATTTCCCCCAGGCCGGTCGAAATCGGCCCCATTGACGGCGCGATCCCGGCAGGCAGCTTCTCGCGGGCTTCCTGGATGCGCTGATTGACGAGCTGGCGGGCAAAGTAGATGTCGGTCCCGTCCTTGAAGATCACCGTCACCTGGGACAAACCGTAACGCGAAAGCGAGCGGGTCTGCTCCAGATTCGGCAGGCCGGCCATGACCGTTTCCACCGGATAGGTGATCCGCTGCTCCACCTCCAGCGGCGAATAGCCGGGAGCAGCGGTGTTGATCTGAACCTGGACGTTGGTGATGTCGGGCACGGCGTCGATGGGCAGGCGCTGGTAGTTGTAGATGCCCAGTGCCGCCATGCCAAGGACGGCCAGCAACACCAGCCAGCGATGCTCGATGGCCAGTCGGATGATGCGTTCAAACATGGTCTCGTCTCCCGCTTTAGTGGCCGTGTTCGGCGCTGCCCTTGCCCAGCTCCGACTTGATGACGAAGCTGCCGGACGCCGCGTACGACATGCCTGGACTGAGTCCGCCGGCCACTTCGACGAACTTGCCGTCGCTGCGCCCAAGGGTGACTGGCCGCGGGATGAACCCGCCCGCCACCCGAACGAAGATCACGGTTTGATCATTGACCGTCTGGACGGCTTCGGCCGCGACGGCAACCGGGACTTCTGCTTCGCCCGCCACCACCTCGACATTGACGAAGAGTCCGGGGCGCCAGGCCATCCGCGGATTGGGCAGCGTCACCCGTGCCCGGGCGGTACGGGTCTCCTGGCCGAGAAGCGCGCCCACGTAGGAGACTTTGCCTTCCGCCTTCGAATCGAAGGCCGTGGCCTTGACGATGGCCGGCTCGCCGATCCGAACCGTGTTCAGATCCTTGGCGGGCACGATGATCTCGGCCCAGACCGAGGACAAGTCGGAGACGGTGAAAATGCTGGCGTCCTCCTTTACGGCCTCGCCCAGGGCGATATGTTTTTCGACCACCATGCCGTCGAAGGGCGCCCGGATCTCGTAGCGATTGAGCGCCCCCGTCGCTTCTTTGCTGGCGCCGAGGGCGATCAGCTTCTGCTGGGCGTTGGCGACCGCGATTTCGGCTTCGCTCATGGCCTGCTGCGCCTGGAGGTAGTCCTGTTCGGCGGAAATCTTGTCCTCCCAGAGCTTCTTCTCCCGCTCGTAGGTCGACTTCGCCAAGGCGTGGCGCTTTTGGGCCGAGAGCAGCTCGCTGCGCTGTTCGGACAAGCCCGTGCTGGCGATGACGGCCAGTACCTGGCCTTTCTTCACCGCCTGCCCCAGATTGGCCGGAACGCTTTCGACCACGCCGGCCAACCGCGGGACCACGTGGGCCGTCCGATCCTCGTTGAAGCGGATCTCTCCCGGCAACTGCACGATCGTCCGGATACGGGCCGGCGCCGCCTTGTCGATCGCAATGGCAGCGGCCTGGATCTGCGCATCGCTGAGCTTTACCTTGCCCTCCTCCTGGGCGAGAGTGAAGCGATACGCGGCATTCGCCGTCCGTGCCGCGACGGCCGCCTCGAAGACATGCGGTTCTTCGACCGGCACGAGACTCTTGAGCGCATCCTTGTCCGCCACGAAGGCGATTTCCTGCTGCGCGCCACCGGGCCGCACAAGCGTGACGACCACCTTGGCAGCGCTGGGCGGCAGCGGCTTGTCTCGATCGAAAAGCCAGACGCGGAAGCGGGCCTCGTCGCCATCTTCGGTAAGCAGAATCTCCAGACCGAAACCGCCTTCAGCAAACAGCGCGCCCCCGTGGGGACCGGTTCGCGGCCCATCCTCGTGGTGCTCCGCATCGCCGTGTTCATCGGCGTGCTCATGGGCGGCGGCCTTCTCGCCATGATGCTCGGCATCGGTGTGGTCTTGCGCTTCGGCATGGTTCTCGCGGCCGTGGCCGTCGCCGGCAGACTCGGGCGAACCAGTGCCCAGGATCGCCGCGCCGATCGCCAGGCCGACGGCCAGGATGATGACGATGGCGACTCCTTGCTTCCGGTCGAGTTTGGAAAACAGTTTGTTCAGATCGTTTTTCATGTCGGATTCCTACGGGTGCTTGCTGCCGGCAAGCGCAGTCGTTGATGGCGCGCCGAGCACGCGGTCGATCTCGGCCGCTGCACGATGGGCGTCGGCCAGCGCGCGCAGATATTGGGATCGGGCCTGGAAGAAGGTGCGCTGCGCATCGAGCACTTCCAGGAAGCTGAATTTGCCCAGCTCGTAGCCTTTGCTGGCTGCCTCATAGGCGCTCTGAGCGCCGGGCAGAATTTCCGTTTGCAGCGAGCTGACTTCCAGGCTGAGCGCCTTGAGCCGCTCGTGGGCCTGGGCAAGCTCGGTGGAGAGGCGAATTTCCGTGGCCGCCAGTTCATCGCGAGCCTTGTCGGTACGCCGCAGGGCTTCGAGCAGATTGCCCTGGTTGCGGTCAAACAGCGGCAGCGGCACCGACAGGCCGACGATGGCCTGGTTGCGGCCGAGTTCCTCGACCCGCTGGGCGCCGATGCTGACGGTCACGTTCGAAATCCGGCGCGTCCGCTCGAGCTCGGCCAGCGCTGAGCGGCGGTCGACTTCGAGACGGGCGCGGGTCAGAACGGGAGCGGTCGCCAAGCGGCGGCGGATATCCTCCGACGTCGGCACGACCGGCAAGATTTCGGTTCGACCATCGGCTCGTTCGAAGCGTGGCGACGGATTGCCCCAGGTTGCCGCCAGGCGCCTACGCGCGGCGGCCAGTTCTCCCTGGACCTGGTTGAGTTCCACCCGAACGGAAGCCTCCGCCACCCGGGCCTTGGTTTCCTCGATCGGTGAAACCTTGCCGGCGATAACCCGCCGCGACGCGGCCTGGGTCGCCCTCTGCGCAAGGTCGAGCAGCGCTTCCGCGAGCCCGATACGCTCTTGGGCGACCAGCACGTCGAAGAAGGCCGCCACGGTCGCCGATCGGATTTCCAGGCGTTGGGCGTCCAGATCGGCGGCGGCGACGTCGCGCCCGCGTTCGGCCGACTCGATACGGGCGGCCCGTTTGCCGCCCAATTCGATGGTCTGGTTAATCTGCAGCGTCGTGGTACGGGTGGCGCTTTTCTGAGTATCTTCGACCTGAGCCGCCAATTCCGGGTTGGGACGTACGCCCGCCTGGATCACGGTACCCTCCATGGCCTGGAGCTCGCGGGCGGCGGCGGCCAGGGTGGGGTTGGCCGACAGCGCCAGATCGATGGCGCTGGCCAGGCTCAGGGGGCCGGCCGGTTCGACCTTGCCGGAAAGCGGCGTCAGCGGGAACGCGGCCGGGTCCGCAATGCTCGCCGTTGCCCGGGACTGGGCCTGCGAGGGTGAAACCAAGGGGTTGAGAAAAGCAGCGGCCAACCCCAGCAACCTGATCGGGGATATGCGTGGTCTACGCATCGAATTCTCCTAAACAAAACGAACAGGACAATCCGGCGAGACTGGGGGGCGGCTGCGTCAGCCGCGGGAAAAGGAAGATATCTCGCCGGCGCTACGCGGCGAGTTGTCTATCGGGGCGCTCAGGCCCGTCGGGAAAGTGCGAAGTGAAGCGTCGCGGGCAAATGTCGTTGAACACTGCCGTCGGGACGTCGAGCAGGGCTTCCGAAAAGCTCGAGAAGCAGCCTTGGCCGTTCAGGTGGGAGCTGCAGTCATTGTCGCCCCCGACGTTGAGCTTGCCAGAGTCGCTCTTGGTCTGATCGCCGGGCCCTTGGTGCTGATGCTCGTGGTGCCCGAAGTGCTGGGCGGCTTGGCCCGTCTCGTGCTGGCAATAAAAACCCGCCCCGGCCCAAGCGAACTGGAAAGGTAGGATGACTGCGAAGAAGACCATCAGCAGCTTTCTCACCCGACCAAGTCTAGCAGAATTGGCCCGAAGACGCCCGCTGGCCGCCCGCCGGCTTCATGAACCCGGCTCTCCTCCGACATATTTTCGACCGCCACGTCATCGATTGCCCCACCCGTTGCTAACATGGCCGGATGCGCCTATCCATCGTTTGCCTGCTGGCCGTCATCTCCACGCTCGCCACCGCAAGGCCGGCGGAAAACAACCTGCCGCCGACGGTCGCCAAAGCCCTGGCCGCTGCCCAGATTCCAGTCTCGGCGGTCGGCGTGGTCGTTCAGGACGCCGGTTCGTCGGCATCCCGGTTGGCAGTCAACGCCGGCCAGGCGATGAATCCGGCCTCGACCATGAAGCTGGTCACCACCTTTGCCGCGCTCGAGTTGCTCGGGCCGGCATACACGTGGAAGACCACGGCCTGGAGCAGCGGGACGCTCGACAACGGCGTGCTGGCGGGCGATCTGGTGCTGCGCGGCGGCGCTGACCCACGGCTGACTTTCGAGCAGTTCTGGCTGTTGTTGCGGCAAGTGCGCGCGCGCGGCGTGCGCCAGATCGCCGGCGACCTGGTGCTGGACCGCAGCCTGATCGCCGCTGCCGAAACCGACAGCCATTTCGACGACAAGCCGCTGCGGCCCTACAACGTCGGACCCGACGCGCTCCTGCTCAACTTCAAGGCCGTGCGGGTCCGCCTCGTTCCCGAAACCGACAAGCAGACCGTGCTGGCGCTGGCGGAGCCGGAACCGGCCAATCTCGACATCGTCAATCTGATCAAGTTGCGCGCCGGCAATACCGACTGCGGCGACTGGAAGGAAGGCCTGCGCGCCGACCTGACCCAGCACGCCAACCGCTGGCGCCTGGCGTTGACCGGCAGCTATTCGGCCGCCTGCGGCGAAAAAATCTGGAACCACGGTCTGCTGCCGCATCCCGCCTATATCCACGGCGTCTTCGAGCAACTCTGGCGGGAACTGGGCGGCAGTCTCAAGGGCGGGGTGCGCGACGGCGCAGTGCCGGCGGATGCGCGTCAACTTGCCGAGGTCGAGTCGCCGACGCTGGCCGAGATCGTCCGCGACATCAACAAGTTCTCCAACAACGTGATGGCGCGCCAGCTGTTCCTGACCCTGGGCGTCGAATCCGGCCGCAAGCCGGCGCGCACCGAGGACGCCGACGCCGCCGTGCGCGCCTGGCTGGACGGCCGCGGGTTGCGCTTCCCCGAACTGGTGCTCGACAACGGCTCCGGGCTGTCGCGCCGCGAACGCCTCTCGGCGGGCAGTCTGGCGCGCTTGCTGGCATCCGCCTGGCAAAGTCCGCTGATGCCGGAGTTCATCGCCTCGTTGCCGCTCAACGCCGTCGACGGCACCATGAGGAAGCGGCTCAACGGCAACGGCATTGCCGGCCGGGCGCACATCAAGACCGGCACGCTGGAAGGTGTCAAGACTATCGCCGGCTACGTGCTGGACAAGAACGGTCGTCAGCAGATCGTCGTCTTCCTGGTCAACCACGCCAACGCCGGCGCCGCCCAGGCTGCGCAGGATGCGCTGCTGGCCTGGGTCTACGAAGCGAACCCATGATGCAGGTGGCGCACCATTGACGCGGGACCGGCGAGACGGATCGCGGTAAAGCCGCGTCAGTCCTTGCAGTCGGCCTTGCAGGCTGCGCCAGCGCATGCGCCGTCGCCTTCGACCTTGCAGGCGGCATGCGTGCGATGGACGAAAACGATGCCGTCCCCGTAGTCGCAGGCGACGCGGGTCAGCTTGGCCACCTTGCTCACCGCGATGCCGCGCGCCTTGGCCGCCTGGATGGCGGCTGGCGCGAGATCGCAGGATAGATAAGCCTGGAACTCCCCGCCGGCGGCCTCCCACAAGGCGATGTTCTTCACCTGGCGGTAGTTCTGGTAGCTGGTGCAGGTATCCATGTCTTTGGCATACAAGCGCGCGTTGTCGCTGCAAAAACCGGTGAAGGTATACTGGAGTTCTTCTTCGCTCGGACAGGGCGCCACCTGGACCACCTGGGCGAGATCGGGGCAGGACACCGCGCCGGCGAACGCCAGCGGGTGAAGCGCGATGCCGACGGCGAAAGCGGTAAAACGACGACTCATGGCAGTTCCTCGAAGTCAGGCCGCCGGCACGGGCATGGCGCGATCGCCGGACAAGGCGATCCAGCCGCGGACCACCCGGTAGAGCAGCCAAAGGCTGAGCACGCCCCAGATGACCAATGCCAAGGGGATGCCGATGAACGTGAGAAACAGCACCACGCCTCCAGCGGCCCACGCGGCGGCGTACCAGAAGGTGCGCAGCTGCCAGCGCCAGTGGCTGTCAAGCCAGGTGCCGCGCGCGTTGTCGCGCGTCACGTAGTTGATGATCACGGCGACGATCGACGGCCAGCCGAACAGAAAGCCGTAGATGATCGTGGCGGAACCGAGCAATCCGCCGAACGCGGAAACGGCGTGCAGCGCATACATCACGTGGCACCACGCCTTGGTGCCGCCGATATCGCGTCCGGTGGCGATCAACTCGCCCTTGTCGTCATAGTCGGCCATGGCCCTCTCCTTCAAAGTCCCAGATTCTGCCAGATCGCATCGACGCGCCGCTTCACGTCCTCGTCCATGACGATCGGCCGCCCCCATTCGCGCGCGGTCTCGCCCGGCCACTTGTTGGTGGCGTCGATGCCCATCTTGCTGCCCAATCCCGCGACCGGCGAGGC
>WBZU01002900.1_pt1 | contig 11557 bp, 9 predicted proteins | sample 5204311 | NCBI WGS metagenome assembly WBZU01 (sample SAMN12344359, study PRJNA552823) | activated sludge metagenome | biome: Activated sludge suspended growth; feature: Nitrification reactor; material: Wastewater; isolation source: activated sludge from nitrification reactor of wastewater treatment... | reverse complement strand
GCGGGCACAGCTCCTGGCCAGCGAGGACGGACGGCGCGCCGTCATCCTCTCGCTGGTCGGCAGCGTCGCCAGCGCCTACGTCAACCTGCGCGACCTCGATCGCCAGCTGGAAATCGCCAAAGCGACGGCCAGGAGTCGTTTCGATTCGTACGAGATCTTCAAGCAGCGCTACGCCGGAGGCGTCATCTCGCTGCTCGAACTGAGCCAGAACCAGTCCCAGTACGAGGACGCCCTGGCGACCATCCCGGTCATCGAAAAATCGATCGCCCAGCAGGAAAACGGCCTCTGCGTGCTGCTGGGTCGCAACCCCGGACCGATCGCCCGCGGCAGGAACATCGATCAACTGAGCGTGCCGGCCATCCCGGCCGGTCTGCCATCGGACCTGCTCGAGCGCCGCCCCGACCTGCAGCAGGCCGAACAGAACCTGATTGCCGCCAATGCCCTGATCGGCGCCGCCAAAGCGGCCTATTTTCCGACGATCTCGCTGACCGGCCTGTTCGGTTATGCCAGCAGCAGCCTTGGCAAGCTGTTCGACAGCGAGTCGAAGGTCTGGCAGTACGCCGCGCCGATCAGCCTGCCGATCTTCACCGCCGGAGCCATTGCCGGTCAGGTGCAGGTCGCGGAAGCGCAACAGCAGCAGGCACTGTTCGCGTATCAGAAAGCCATTCAGCAAGCGTTTCGCGAGGTCAATGACGCGCTCGTCGATCAGGACCGGACCGGTGTGCAGTTACAGGCGCAAAAACGCCAGGTCGGCGCGCTGCAAGAATATGCGGGAACGGCCCGGCTGCGCTACGAGAATGGCTACACCAGTTACATCGAAGTCCTCGACGCTGAACGCAGCCTGTTCAACGCCCAGCTCCAATACACACAGACGCAGCAGGCCCGCTTGCAGGCCATGATCAACCTCTACAAGGCCATGGGCGGCGGCTGGGTGGTCGAGGCGGACAGGACGGCCAGCGCAGTGAAATGAGTCGCTGACGCGACTTCCACATGAAAGGAATGTGAAATGGGCAAAAAAGGCAAGTCGGCAAAGAAAAGCAGGAGCGAGCGGGTCGTCAATCCGGACATGCCGTCCGGGACAGTGGCGACAGAACTGCCCGAAACGACCGAAACCCCGGAAAAACCGGTGAAGAGGATGTCCAACAGGACTTACCTCAAGGAACTCGAAAAACTCGAGGCCGAACTGGTTCATCTCCAGTCGTGGGTGGTCCAGCAAGGACTCAAGGTGGTGATCCTCTTCGAAGGCCGTGACGGCGCCGGCAAGGGCGGTACGATCAAGGCCATCACCGGCCGCGTCAGCCCGCGTGTTTTCCGGGTCGTCGCCCTGCCCGCTCCGACCGAGCGCGAGAAGAGCCAGTTGTACGCCCAGCGCTACCTGCCGCACCTGCCGGCAGCCGGCGAAGTGGTGATCTTCGACCGCAGTTGGTACAACCGCGCCGGCGTCGAGCGCGTGATGGGCTTTGCCAGCGAAGAGCAGGTGCAGGGTTTCCTCAAGATGGCGCCACTGTTCGAGAAAGTGATGGTCGGTGGATTGAACGACATCATCCTGCTCAAGTACTGGCTCGAAGTCGACATGGACGAGCAGACGCGCCGCCTCGAAGCGCGCATCACCGACCCGCGCAAGCAATGGAAGCTCTCGCCCATGGACCTCAAGTCCTACAGCCGCTGGTACGACTACTCGCGTGCCCGTGACGACATGTTCAGGGCGACCGATACCGAGTGGGCACCGTGGTTCGTTGCACGCTCCAACGACAAGAAGCGTGTTCGCCTGAACATCATCCAGCACATCCTGAGCAGCATTCCCTACGAAGTGGTCAAGCAGCCGAAGATCACCCTCCCCAAACGGCAAAAACCGGGCGATTACCAGGAAGTCAAGCTGCCGCTCAAGTATGTCCCGGAGGTTTACTGACTTGACCCCCCAAATACTCAGTCGAGACAAAGGACTCGCATGACCCCCTCACTTCCCCGCCATAACGGCATTCTCCTGCATCCCACCTCGCTGCCCGGACCGCATGGCTCGGGCGACCTCGGGCCAGCGGCGTATCATTTCGTCGACTGGCTGGTGGGTGCCGGCCAGTCGGTGTGGCAGGTGCTGCCACTCGGCAGTGTCGGGCCAGGCAACTCGCCGTACATCAGCCCTTCAGCTTTTGCCGGCAATGAACTGCTGATCGATCTGTGCCAGTTGCGCGACGCCGGCTGGATCACCGAGGCCGATCTCAAGTCGGTCCCCGATTTTCCTGCAGGGCGGGTCGATTACGACGCGGTACGGCGCTTCCGGATTGCCCACCTGCGACGCGCCGCCAAACACTTCTTCAGCCACCAGAGCGTTGGTCAGCGCCTGGCTTTCGAAGGCTTCTGCAATACTGCGCGCGGCTGGCTTGACGACTACGCGCTGTTCATGGCGCTCGACATCACCCACGGCGGTGATGGCCGGATGTGGCAGGATTGGCCTGCGCCGCTGGCTAAACGCCAGCCGACAGCGCTCTGTGAAGCCCGCTCCCAGCTCGCCGAAGAAATCGACTTCTGGAAGTTCTGCCAGTGGCGCTTTTTCGATCAATGGTCGGCACTCAAGCGCTATGCCAATGCTCGTCACATCGAACTCGTCGGCGACCTGCCGATCTTCGTTGCCGCGCACAGCGCCGATGTGTGGGCGAATCGACAGCTATTCGACCTCGACAAGAAGGGACATCCACGCGTGGTGGCCGGCGTGCCCCCGGATTACTTCAGCGCCACCGGGCAGCGCTGGGGCAACCCGCTGTACCGCTGGTCGGCACACGCGGCTGAAGATTATCACTGGTGGGTCGAGCGGATGCGGCAAACGATGAAGCTCTGCGATGTCGTGCGTATCGACCATTTTCGCGGTTTCGAGTCATACTGGGAAATTCCCGCCGCGGCCAGGACAGCCGTCAACGGAACCTGGCGACCCGGCCCGGGCGAAGCCGTGTTCAACGCCATTCGCCGCGAGCTGGGCGACGCGCAAGGTCGGCTGCGGATCATCGCCGAGGATCTCGGCATCATCACCCCCGCAGTCAATGCCCTGCGCCTGGCCATCGGTCTGCCCGGCATGCGCATCCTGCAGTTTGCCTTCGACGGCGACGCCAAAAATCCCTATCTGCCGCACAACTACGAAGCCAACACGGTGGTCTACACCGGCACCCATGACAACGATACCAGCCGCGGCTGGTGGGAGTCGCTCAGCCACCCCGAGCAGGACTATGTGCGTTCCTACCTGGGTGCCGGCGACGAGAATGGTGAAGAAAACGGCGAAGCAATACACTGGCGACTGATCCGCCTCGCCTGTTCCTCGGTGGCCTCGCTGTGCGTCATTCCCATGCAGGACGTGCTCGGCCTCGATTCGAAACACCGCATGAACGCGCCGGGCCTCGGCGAGGGCTCCTGGGAATGGCGCTTCAACTGGCAGCAGGTCGATGCCTCGCACGCCAGGCGCCTTGCGGAACTGACACGTCTGTATGGACGAAAGCCGGGTTGAGCGCACTCCTCCCCCTCGCGGGAGAGGAGTCCTTCAGCAAGCGCAGCACCCAGCCTTGGCCGGCTCCCCTCCCCGCCTCCTCAAACCCGAACGATACGCACGCTGTCGGTGCTGCCGGCACGCGGTCCGGCCGAGCCGAAGACCAGTGCCACGAGATCGCCGTCGCGGACGATGCCAGCCGCGCGCGCGGCGGCCATCGAAAGTCGCAGTTGCTCGCCACGGTCGGCATTCTCGGCGATCAGCAGCGGCTGCACACCCCAGACCAGCGAGAGGCCACCCAGTACCGGCGTGCTGTGTGAAATGCCGGCAATCGGGACCGTCGGTCGGAATGCCGCGACGCGATGGGCGGTATCCCCGCTGCGCGTTGGGCAGAGGATTGCGGCCACACCGAGGTCTTCCGCTGCCTGCACCGCAGCGTGCGCTACCGCCCAGGCGACGCGGTCGGCGTCGGCGCCGACACTGGCGGCGGGATCGACGCGCTGACGCGGCCAGCCTTCGGCCGACTCGGCGACTTCGCTCATCATGCGCACGGCTTCATTCGGAAACAGGCCGACGGCGGTTTCTTCCGAAAGCATCAAGGCGTCGGTGCCATCGAGCACCGCATTGGCCACGTCGTTCACTTCGGCACGCGTCGGTAACGGTGAGCGGGTCATCGACTCGAGCATCTGGGTGGCGGTGATCACCGGTTTGCCTGCCAGGTTGCATAGACGGATGATTTCCTTCTGGAGCAAGGGCACTCGCCGCGCCGGCATCTGGATGCCGAGGTCGCCACGCGCAACCATGACCGCGTCGGCAGCGTTGATGATGCCAGGCAGGTTGTCAACCGCCATCGCCGTTTCGATCTTGGGCACCAGCGCCGGCCGCAGGCCACGCTTGGGAAGCATGCTGCGCACCCGTTCGACATCTTCGGCCCGGCGCACGAACGAGAGTCCGACAAAGTCGACCTTGGCGGCAATCGCCATCTCGAGTGCGCGTGCATCGCGCTCTGTAAACGGCTCGACGTGGCCCTCGGCACGCGGCAGGTGCATGCCTTTGCGCGAGCGCAGCATGCCACCGCGAACGACTTCGGTGCGTACGTCGTTGCCGATCGATTCGAGCACGCGCAGGACGATCTCACCGTCGGCGAGGTAGATGTCGTCACCGTGACGCGCCCAATGCGCGAGGTCGGGCAGGGTCGTGGCGACATGCCTGGCATCCCCCCTGCCGTCGTCGCTGCCAGCGAGCATGAATTCCTGCCCAGCGATGAGTTCTACCGCATCGCCGAGCACCACACCGCTACGAATTTTTGGGCCAGGCAGGTCAACCAGCACCCCGACGCTGCGCCCAAGAATTTGCGCCAGCTCACGCACCTGACGAGCGTTTTTGCTGTGTGTTTGCATGTCGGCGTGCGCAGCGTTGAGCCGCACCACGTCGGCACCGGCTTCGAGCAACTGCCGCATGGACTCCGGTGAAGCGGTGGCTGGGCCAACCGTCGCCACAATCTTGGTTCGACGCATCAGGTCTCCTCAATCCTTTGCAAAAACGCGATTCTTCCGCATACCCATGCCTGAAATATTGATCCAGCGCAAGTTTCGCCGTGATGTGAGGGCATGGGCGCCCCCTCTCCCCCAGCCCCTCCCTCGCGAGGGGGAGGAGAGCCTATCGGTCACTCCCCATATTTTCATTCACCCCCTACCCCATTCCGGCGTACACACCGGAATGTGCCCGACCAAGAAGGATACGGTCATGACTTTCATGATCGGGGGTGTCTGTAAAAATCATGACCGTTAATGGGCGAGTCGCGTATGCGACTCACCAATCTCACCTCCCCTCGCGGGGGTGAAAGCGAGGTTTCGCAGACCACTGCTCCGCACCGCCGCGGCGCGGGCCGTGGGGAGAGTGAGTGTCAGGGCAACATTCTACCCTGGAGCGGTACGCTGCCCTGGAAACGCCATTCAGGCGGGAGAGGCGGCTTCTCCCTTTGGACCCTGAGGCCCTGCAGGACCCTTGGGACCAGCCGGTCCTTTGACTCCTGGTGCGCCCTGCGGCCCCATGGCGCCCTCGTTACCCTGGGGTCCGCTGGGACCCATCGGTCCGGGATCGCCTTTGGGACCAGCCGGACCAGGGTCGCCCTTGGGGCCGGCTGGTCCAGGCTTGCCCTGCGGTCCCGCTTCACCCCGCGGCCCCGGTTCGCCTGCTGGCCCTGCCGGCCCTTCCTTCAGACTCAGTTGTGCGAACTGCTCCTCCAACGCAGCGACGCGATCCTGCAAGGACTGCAATGGATCGACAGTTGCGGTCAGTGCCTGCTTGGCGTCCGCCTGGGCGGACTTTTTCTTTTTCGACAAGGTGGGTCTCCTCTCGTAATAGGATGCGCGGAGTCACGCGACCAATAAACTCCGGGCGTAGTAATACGCGCAAAGAAAAGGCCAGTCAATGGGCATATGATTTGGCATAGCGCCGTGATATCGTGAAAATTGCCGGAAAACCTCTCACAATCATGACTTTTCCAGACCCCCCGATCATCAAAGTCATGACTGTCAGCCCCGCGAGCCGGAAGGAGCGATGCATCGTCGCAGACGCGGCTTCCACGTTAACGCAATTTCTGATCCACCCATCCTGTCAGCTCTGTACTCAAGGTTCCGGTAGCCCTGGCCATGTGCAGGGCATCACGCGCCTCGCTTGAACGTCCCTCGGCTTCCAATGCCAATGCCAGACCCAGCCACCAGCGGCCATCTCCGGGTGCCAGCCGGGTTGCCACCCGATAATGTTCGGCCGCTTCCTTGTGGCGCCCGAGCCGTTGCAGGACATGTGCCGTGACTCCCTGATAATCGGCGTTATTTTCTGCTGCCGGAAGCGAATGATGAAGCGTTTGCCAGGCGCCGGCGAGATCTCCGCGATCGATCTGCAGACGCGCCAGAGTCATTGCCCAGCCGACCTGCTCCGGCTGCCCGAGCAATCCTTCCTGCAGCACCTGCACCGCTTCATCCGGCCGTTTGGCTTCAAGCAGGAGCCTGACCAGCACCTGTCGGGATGCCGAATGAGAACCGTCCAGCCGCAGCGCCTTATGCAATCCCTCCATGGCTTCCGCAAGCGATCCCTGATTGAGCAAGGCAATGGCCTTGCGGTACTCAATCTCGGGACGGTCAGGTGATGAAACCAAGGGATCGGTTTTCTCGATAATCGGGATTCTGGCCGATCGGGTCGCCCCCTGCGGTGACAGCGACGGTAATGCAGGCACGGCCTGCTCGATGGCGGCACCCTTGCTGCGCTCAGCGGCGAATCCACTCTCTGGCACGGAGGCTGCAGGAGGTTTCGCTTCGCTCTGCTGCGCTGGCAGCAATCCCGATGAGTCGGCGCTCCTCTGCGGGCGGCCATCCATTGCCGCCCATCCTGTCGGGACCGCCGGGCCGGCTTCAACGCCTTTCGGGGGTTCGGCCACCAGCGGTACAAGTGGCGGTGGAGAAGCCGCCGTCATCGTTGCCGGTGCGGGCGCAAACGGCGGTACCCCTGACGAGGGGAACGGCGCTGCCTGCCGCGTTTCCCAGAAATGAAAGGCCAACCCGCCGGCCAGAAAAGCCAGTAAAAGCATTCCCAGGAGCAGCGGCAGACGTGCAGCCGATGGCCTGGGCAGAGGACGCACGGCATTCGGCAGGGTGCCATCGACGCCCTGGGCCGCTCTGCGCGCATCAAGATCCTGCAGCATCTGGTTGAGCAGACTCATTGACATCTCATCGACATGATCATCCCCAAAACCACCCGACGCGGCGCGCGCCCTCGGTATCCCTGCGTGCCATCCGGATGTGGCGTACCTTGACCAGTTGGCGACCTTCGCCAAAAACCGACAGCAATGACTTGTGTGCCAGAATGTTGATCAGCCGTGGCGTTCCACCACTGGCCCGATACAGGGCTCGTATTGCCGCGAGGGTGAACAGACCCTCACCCCGGTAACCGGCGACCCGCAGGCGGTGCGCCAGATAGTTCCCGATCTCGCTGTTTTTCAGCCCCCCCAGGCGATAGTGAAAAGCAATCCGCTGGAGCAGTTGGCGTACTTCCGGACGGTGCAGCTTTTCATCCAGTTCCGGTTGACCGAAGAGGGCGATCTGCAACAGCTTGCGTTTTTCGGTCTCGAGGTTGGACAACAGGCGCAAGGCTTCCAGCGTTTCCAGCGGCATCGCCTGCGCTTCGTCGATGCAGACGACAACGCGCTTGTTCATTTGCGCATGCGCAAGCAGCAGATGGTTGATACGCCGTACCAGATGATACTGATCCAGGCCACCGGCATCGTCGATGCCCAACTCCTCGGCCAGCGCCAGGAACAGGGTATCCGGCGCCAGATTGGGATTGGGCAGATACGCACTCACCCAGCTTTCGTCGAGCGTCTGCAACAGCCGACGACAAAGCAAGGTCTTTCCGGTGCCGACCTCGCCAGTGATCTTGACGAACCCCTCGCCCGCATTCAGTGCCAACAGCAGGGTATTGAGCGCTTCCTGATGATGCTGGATCGAATAGGCAAAGCCGGTATCCGGAGTGATCCCGAAGGGCAGCTCGGTAAAGCCGAAATGATTCAGGTACAAGGTCGGATCGGCAGTGACGACATCCTTACTGGCCGGTCTGTGGCCAGGCAAGGCGCGGATCAAGTTGCTGGATTCGACCCTGGGTCTCGATCAGGTCATCCTTCCACCCTGAGTCGTTGCGGATGATGGTCGGCTTGATGAGAATGACCAGTTCGCGTTTCCTCAGATGACTGTCACGCGTTCCGAACAACAATCCCCAGGTCGATGAAGTGGTCGTACCGGGAAAGCCGTTGGCATCCGACACCTGTTCCTGCTTCATCAGGCCGCCGATGGCGACGATGTTGCCGTCCTGCACCCGCACCACGCTGTCGGTTTCATTGACCGCACTGTTGGCCAGCGGCAGCGTAAACACGCCCAGCGTGCCGAGGTCGATGACTTTCTGCTTCTCCTTCACCAGGCTGATCGACGGGTGGATATGCAGGACGATATTGTTCTCGTCATCGATCTGAGGCGTCACATCCAGGGCAATGCCCGAGAAGAAAGGCTGCAGGGTGATGTTCGGCGTGGTCACGTTACTGTTTCCGGTCGAAGTGACCGTGGAACTCACGTTGGTGACAAAGAATTCGTCGACGCCGACCTTGAGCACCGCTTTCTGATTGTTGATGCTGGCAATTCGCGGGCTCGACAACACCTGAACATTGCCCTGGGTTTCCAGGAAATTCAGCAGTGCCGCAAAGTTGGCGCTCTGAAAGGCCAGTCCGAAAAAACCGTTTCCCAGTCTGGTCGTGGCAGCCACCCCGCCGGTCCCTGGCAGAACACCCACGCCATTGCCGAATATCGCCCCGACTCCGCTTTGCACGACATTCGACGCATCGAATCCTGCCCTGTTGGGGGTGTTCAGAACCGTTCCCGGCTGAACCGCACCATAGGCAAACCGGTTGTTGTTGCCACCAAAGTGGTTCCAGTTAACTCCGGACTGGAACTCCTGATTCAGTTCCACCTCGATGATCTTGGCTTCCAGCATCACCTGCCGCTCAACGATCAACTGGGTAATGCGCAGGAAATTCTCAACCGATCGAATCTCCGCAGGAAACGCCTTGACCAGAACCACCCCGGAACCGGGGCTGACAATCACTGCCCGTCCGTCCTGGGAACCGACCATGCTGGTCAGCGCATGGGTCAGATCATGCCAGAAGTCGCTGGTCTGTGTCGTCGAGATGTGGCTGCTCGGAGGCGTCGATCCTGGTCCCGTTCCTGACGTGCCCGCCGGTACGGCAGGCGCGGGGATGGCGGTAGCCGGATAGGCGGAACCGGTGTTCTGTGGCTGAGTGGTGGCCACCGAGCTCGAGATCACCCGCAAGTCGGACTGCCCCTGACGTTTTCCGGCCAGATAGTTGATCCGGAAGATACGCGTCTGGATCGTGTTGGGCTGAATATAGATGCGTGTTCCCTGGAACTTGAACTCGTAACCATACAGCTCCCGCAATGTCTCCAGGGCTTCGCGAACCGTCACGTTTTTCAGGCGGACCGTCACGTTGCCGCTCACCTCGGGTGATACCAGCATGCTGTAAGGCGTGTTGCTGACCAGCGCCATGAATACCTGACTGGCCGGCGCGTTGACCAGGGCCAGATCAAAACGCGGCTCGACGTTTTTCGCTGAATCAGGAAGTTCCATCTGCAATGGCGGCAACATCGCCTGACTCAACGCATCGTTAATCCCCTTCGATCGGGCACCCACAGCGCTCTGCATTTCCTGGCCGATCCGGTCGAAGGTGCTGCTGGCGCCAGGCGCTTTCTGGTTGATGGCGCAGCCGGCAAGCAGCAGGGCGACTGGCATGGCCAGCAGAATCGATCTGGATGTCACGGTTTGTTCCCACTCGGTGCACCCTGGGCAGCAGGCGCGGTGACTTTGGTCTTTTCGATGCCCGGTGTCAGCCACAAACGTTCGATGCCGGCCGGCCCCTCGAGAACGGCTTCCCATTCGGTCAGCCTGATCAGGCGACGCTCGCCGTACCGCTGGCCAAGCCTGACCTGCTGCCCCCCGATCAGGGCAACCGGTTTGCCCTGCTTCGGAATCATGACCGACTGCAGCAGCGGGCTAGTCACCTCCCCGGCCTCCGGGGTGTCCGCAGACAGCCCAGGTGGCGGACGTGTCGGGTCCGACAGCGCCTGTGCCAGCGCAGGAAAAACTGCCAGAAACGATGTCAACAGGACGACAAGGCGATTCATACGATCAGCCATGCCCGATCCAGACTGAGGGTGAATACGGTCAGCGTCAGCACCAGCCGGGGGTGCCGTTCGGCAGCAAGGGTGGCGCTGCTCCACAGCAATTTCCGCCTGACCTGCTCCAGCCGCTCAAGATACGCTGCCAACTGCAGATAGCTGCCTTCCAGTTTGATTTCGACGCCATGCTTGAAGAGAACGGCATGCCTCGGCTTGCCTGCCGACTTTGCCGCTTCGTTTTCCTCGGCCCTGTCCGTCTTGTCCAGCAATGGGGCAACCGGCAGAGTTTTCAGACTGAGCAGACGCAAGCCAGTGTGGTGTCCGAGCATCTCTTCCAGCAATCCGGGCATGCGCTGCGCCGGCACCAGCGAACTTTCCATGATTTCAAGGCGACCGGCCATTTCTCCCAGTTGTCTTCTCAGATCGTCGACTTCGGCACGGGCGATTGCATCCGGGTCCTGTGCGGACGACTGCAATGCCGCCATCTGCGCCTGCAGGCCGGATATCTGCGCGCGCTGTTCGGCGATATCGCGATCTGCCCGTTGCGAACGCTGCAGCGCCGGCTCGATGACCAGACTGTAGGCAAGCAGCACCATGCCACCGAGCACGGCAACCGCAATCAGCCAACGCTCGCGCCATTGCAGCGCATCATAGCGGGCAGCCAGTTTGAGCCATGGTTCCTTCATCGATTCACCGTTTCGTACCTGCCTCGGCATTGCCGACATTTGCCGAGCGAAGAACGAACTCGACCAAATGGGGCAATTTTGGAACCGGCCTGGACTGAACTTCCGCACGCAGGGATTTTTCAGACCCCCGGGACTCGCCCGCCTGCTCCAGCGCCTGTTGCTCCGGATCAAGCTCCCGCATTTCCAGTGCCGCGAAATGACGCCCCTGAAATACCGGCTCGCTACTGAGGCGCTGTACATAAACCGGCAACTTCGCCGGATCAAGCAGGCGTCCCTGAATTTCGATTTCCCCGTTTCCCGTCACCCGAAATCCCGTGAGCCATAAATCGGTTTGCGATTGCCGCGCGAATCCGGTCATCAAACCGGAAAATCCATCGGTATTGCCCAGTTTGCCCGAATCCAGAACCTCGATGACTTCCCTGGAAGCGGCCAGCATGGCTTTCATGCTTTCCCGCTCATTGATCATTCCCGGCGAGACCTGGCGCTGCGCAAACAGCTTGCTCAATGCCTTCAATCTCTCCTGTTCTTCGGTCAACTGCTGCTGTGACGCCAGGGCAGCGGCCGATTTGCGGTTGGCTTCCGAGCGGACCCATAGCGACAGTGTCGTCATCAGCACCAGCAAGGCCAGGACGCCAATCCCGAGATTGCGCCCTGTGGCCAGTTCG
>WBZU01002899.1_pt1 | contig 11559 bp, 5 predicted proteins | sample 5204311 | NCBI WGS metagenome assembly WBZU01 (sample SAMN12344359, study PRJNA552823) | activated sludge metagenome | biome: Activated sludge suspended growth; feature: Nitrification reactor; material: Wastewater; isolation source: activated sludge from nitrification reactor of wastewater treatment... | reverse complement strand
ATGCCTGTGCGGCGCCAGCTGCACCCTCGACGCCTCCGGCTGCATGGTCGCGCCGGGCGCCGCGATCGTCGCCCTCAACGAGCTCACCTCCAAGCCGGTCGCCACCGGCAACTACGCCGGACCGCACGACGCGATCGAGCTCTACAACGCCGGCGACGCCGCGGCCGACCTCTCCGGCTGGGCCCTGAGCGACGACCCGACCTTCCCGGTCGACCGCACCTACGTCTTCCCGTCCGGCACCACCCTCGACCCCGGCGCCTTCCTCGTGCTCGTCTCCTACGACAAGGCGACCATGACCGGCGACTACCCGTTCGGCATCAGCGACAACACCGTCGAGACCATCACCCTCGCCAACGCCAAGGCCACCATCGTCGACACCATCGAGGTCGACGGCTACAAGGCCCAGGTCTCGTACTGCCGCCTCCCCGACGGCGCCGGCGCGTGGGGCCAGTGCGCGCAGACCTTCGGCGCCCCCAACATGCTCGCCGCCACCGCCTGCGGCAACGGCAAGCTCGAGGCCCCCGAGGCCTGCGACGACATGGACCACGGCGGCCAGACCTGCCAGAGCCTCGGCCTCGGCTACAGCGGCGGCACCCTCGTCTGCAAGCCCACGTGCGTCTTCGACACCACCGGCTGCACCACCGACAGCACGCTCGTCCTCAACGAGCTCGAGTCCACCGCCGACGACATCGAGCTCTTCAACGGCGGCGACGCCATGGTCGACCTCTCCAACTACATCCTCACCGACGACAAGGTCGACGCCGCCTACGACCCGAACCTCGACGACGCCGAGCTCCACATCGCCCCCGGCACCGTCCTCGCCCCGGGCGCCTACCTCGTGATCCCCGCGGGCGCCTTCACCAACCAGCACCCCTTCGGCCTCGGCGCGAGCGGCGACACCGTCACCCTCCTCGAGCCCGACCTCACGATCGTCGACCAGGTCACCTACGGCCCCGATCAGGCCGCCATCTCCTACTGCCGCAAGCCCAACGGCCCCGGCGGCGCCTGGACCCCCAACTGCGTCCCCACCATGGGCGCCGCCAACTGACGTCGCGCCCGCCGGGCGTCGATCGCACGCGCGCACGCGCGGCCCCGCCCGCCCCGCAGCGCCTCGACTTCGGGCACGATGACCCCGATCGTGGATCCCGCGCTCCGCCACGCCGTCTCCCTCGAGATCGCCCGCTACTTCCTCCGCCACCTGCGCGACGAGCTGGACAAGCCCACCGCCGTGCTCGCGGCCGTGCGACCCGACGGCCTCACCGGCGGCGAGGCCGACCGCCGGATCCTCGCCCGCCTCCTCGACGAATTCCCCGACCTCGCCGACCTCCCGCCGGCCCCGTGGAACCTGATCGAGGAGTGGGCGCGGCGCAACCGCTTCATCTTCCGCTACGTCGACTACTCCTTCGATCTCTACAACCGGATCTTCATCGAGCGCCTGCTCTCCTTCCACGACCCCACGCCCGCGCGGATCGCCGCCTTCCGCGCCGCCACCCTCGCCGTCTTCGGCGACATCGACCCCGACAGCGCCGGCTTCTCGATCTCCTTCTTCATCCGCGTCGAGAACAACATGCGCGAGCTCCTCCGCGAGATCTCGCGCGAGGTCCCCGACATCGACCACGAGGCCGCCTGGCGCCTCCTCTACGCCCAGAGCATCGACTATCAGGAGGTCGTCAACGAGGTCTTCGAGCGCCGCCTCAAGGACGCGATCGACGAGTCCAACCGCCTGTTGCACAACATCCTCCCCGTCCCGGTGGCCGACGAGCTGAAGAAGCGCCACCACGTCGCGCCCGTCTCGATCGAGTCGGCGACCGTCCTCTTCACCGACTTCGTCGGCTTCACGCGCGTCGCCGCCGAGCTCTCGCCGGCCGAGCTCGTGCGCGAGCTCGACGACCGCTTCAGCGAGTTCGACCGCATCATCGACGCCCACGGCCTCGAGAAGATCAAGACGATCGGCGACGCGTACATGTGCGCCGGCGGGATCCCCTCGCCGAGCCCGACGCACGCCGTCGACGTCGCCCTCGCCGCGCTCGAGATGCGCCTCAGCATGCAGCCCCGCGGCGGCGTCGGCCCGCGCTTCGAGGTGCGGATCGGCTTCCACACCGGGCCGCTGGTCGCCGGCGTGATCGGCCGCAAGAAGTTCAGCTACGACATCTGGGGCGACACCGTGAACACCGCCAGCCGCATGGAGTCCTCCGGCGTGCCCGGGCGGATCAACACCTCCGCCGCCTGCGTCGCCCTGCTCGGCGAGCTGTTCGAGTTCACCGCCCGCGGCGACGTCGAGGCCAAGGGCAAGGGCCCGATGCCGATGTTCTTCCTCGACCGGATCCGCCCCGAGCTCTCGGTGGACGGCGACGGCGTCACCCCGAACGACCGCTTCCTCGCTGCGCGCGCCCGCCTCAGATGATCCACGCGCGGCACTTGTTGAACACCTTCACCGCCTCGTCGCTGAAGATCGCCACCTGATGCCCGCGCGCCCACGCCGGCCGGGCCGGCTGGTGCGGGTTCAGCAGCAGCGGCCCCTCGACGAAGTCGTAGTCGTGCCGCAGCTTCCCGGACCGCCCCGCGCGCACGAACGTCTCCCACTCGCTCGTCGGCTCGCGGAACACCTTGCCCTTGAGCCAGGTCAGCTCCGATCGCGGCACCTTGAACACCACGATCGCGCTCGACCGCGTCTTCCACCGCCGCGCCTGTCGCAGGCTCGCCGTCACGTAGAACCCGCGCCGTCCGCCCGGGTTGAAGTCGAGGTTCGCCCCCCCGCGCGCCAGGTCGATCCCCCGCAGCACCGCCCGCGCCGACGCCCAGCTGTCCGCCTTGTGATAGAAGGTGACGCAGTCCTCCTCGAGCCCGAGGACATCCGTCGCGCGCGACGGGTCGCGCACGTACCCGTACAGCCGCGTCCCCGCCAGCAGCCCCAGCGGGTCCTGCGCCACGTACAGCCCCGCCGCCGGGTCGTAGTAGCGGAACCGGTTGTAGTGGAGCCCGGTCTCCTCGTCCTCGTATTGCCCCGGGAAGCGGAACGGGCACAGCCCCCGCTCGCCGCTCCACCGCTCCACCGCCCCGAACGCGTCGAGCTCGGCCGACCACACCGCCTCGCCGCGCGCGTCGAACATCGCCACCGGCGTCCCGAGGTGGTCGGCCACCACGCTGATCCCCCGGCGCGTCCGCGACGACAGCCGCGCCAGCGGGGTGAAGCCCTCGGGCTCGAACACCCACGTCAGCACCTCGACCGGCGGCCCGTTCGCGGGGTGTGCCGCGCGCCGCCCCGCCTCCTCCGCCGGCCCCGACGTCTCGTCCGCCGCGATCGGCGCCGGATCGTCGACCGCCAGCGCGCAGGTCCACTCGTGCAGCGGCACGTCGCCGTCCCACAGCCACCGCGTCTTGCGCCCGCGGAACACCTTCAGCACCCGGCGCCCGAGCGCGTCGTAGGCGAACCGCACCACCTCGCCGTCCGGGCGCACCACCGCGACCAGCGTCCCCGACGCGCTCCACCGGTAGCGCCACACCGCCCCGTCCGCGCATGTCTTCTGCGCCAGGTTGCCCTCCGGGTCGTACGCGTACGCGCACCCGTCGGCCTCCAGCAGCTCCCCCGCGGGCCCGTAGCGCCGATCCGCGCGATCTGTCCGTCGGAACAGGTTGCCGAGCGCGTCGACCAGCCGCAGCGTCGGCGCCGCCCCGGCGCGCCGCGTCGCCACCAGGAACCCGCGCGCGTCGTGCTCGAGCTCCGTGACCCCGCGGCCCGCGTCGTCGAGCCGCCGCAGCTGCAGATCCGCGTCCCACGTCATCGCCACCCGCCGCAGCGCGTGTGACGGCAGCCCCGCCGCCGCGCCGTCGAGCCGGGCCCGCGGCGCTCGCTCGAGCGCGTGGACCACCGGCCGCCCGAGCGCGTCGCGCTGCCACAGCGAGCGCAGCCCGCCCGGGAGCCGCCGCTCCAGCTCGAGCCCGCGGGCGTCGCGGACGAACCCCGCCGACCACCCCTCCGCCTCGATCCCCGTCACGTCCCCGGCCGCGTCGCGCGCGATCGCCTGCCACGCCCCGAGCGACGACCGCACCTCCGTGCGCAGCCCGCCCGGCCCGCGGCGGCTCGCCACCCAGTGCTCCCCCTGCCACTCGCGGACCACCCGCCCCAGCAGATCGCGCTCGATCCGCACCACCACCTCCGGCTCGCCCGGCTCCCGGTGCCGGGCCTCGATCAGCTCCCCGTCCGCGCGGTACACGAACCGGTCGCCGCTCCCGTCGCTGTGCGCGACCCCGACGATCGCCCCGGCCGCGTCGTATTCGTAGGACGTGCGCAGCCCCCCCGGCCGGTGGACCTCCACGATCCGCCCCGCCGCGTCGCGCCCGTACAGCCGCCGCAGCCCCTCGAACCCGTACTCCGCCGCCAGATCGCCCGCGCGGTCGAGCTCGAATCGGTACACCGCCCCGAGCTCGTGGGTCACCGCGCGGAGCCGCCCCTCCGTGTCGTACGCGAAGCCCACCGTCGTCCCGCCCTCGCTGCGCGACGCCAGCCGGCGCAGCCCCGTGTACGTCATCACTACGTCGCGCGCGCCGTCGCGCACCCGCACCAGATCGCCCGCCGCGTCGTATTCGTGCGACCGCGACGACCCGTCGGCCCCCGTCACCCGCACCACCCGGTCCAGCAGGTCGTACTCGATCCGCTCCGTCGATCCCGCCACGTCGACCGTCTCGCGCAGGCGCCCGCGCCGGTCGTGGCGCCGCTCGTAGCGCGCCCCGCCCGGCAATTCGACCCGCACCAGGTTCGCGGCCGCGTCGTGGACCAACTGCAGCGCGCGCCCCGCCGGATCGACGAGCCCCGCCGGCAGACACCCCGAATGGTGGTACTCCGTCACCTGCCCGAGCGGATCCGACGCCGCCACCACCCGCTCGCACGCGTCATAACGCCAGCTCCAGCGCCCTCCGAGCGCGTCGGTCGCCGCCACCGGCCGATCCGTCGCGTCGTACGTCACCGCGATCGCCGCCCCGTCGGGCCCGACCACCCCGGTGCAATTCCCGCGATCGTCGTACTCGAGCCGCGTCACCCGCCCGAGCGGGTCGATCTCGGCCGTCTTGCGCCCGAATTCGTCGTGCTCGTAGCGGCTGACCCCGCCGCGCGGATCGACCACCTCGCGCACCGCCCCGCCGGCGCCGGCGCGGTACACCGCCGTCTCCCCGCACGAATTCGTGACCACCGTCGCCCCGCGCGCCGCGTCGTACACCAGGCGATGATCATAGATCCCGCCGTCGCCCCACGTCCGCACGCAGCGGGCCTGCGCGCCCGACCCCTCGTATTCGAAGCGAAACGACAGCCCCCCGCGCAGCGTCTCGCGGACCAGCCTGTGCTCGTCGTACGCGAACTCGGCCGCGTGCCCGAGCGCGTCGATCGCCCGCACCAGGTCGCCGGCCGCGTCGTACACGAATTCCGCGTGCCCGGTCAGCCCCTCGTGATCGGGGTGCGGCAGCAGGATCTGCACCAGCCGCCCCCCCTCGTCGTGGACCAGCCGCACCCGCCGTCCGCCGCTGTCCTGCACCCACGCCAACCGCCCGCCCTCGTCGTATTCGAGGCGGATCGCCGCCCCCGCCGGCTCGCGGATCTCCACCAGCCGCGCCACCACCTCCGCGTCGCCCGTCACCGGCGCGAACAGCCGCACCAGCCCGTCGGCCCCGCGCACGCTCCAGCGCCCCTCTCCGAGCCCGCGGACCGTCAACCGATGCCGCCGATCGAACACCGCGATCGCCGCCTCCTGAACCCCCGCCGGCAGCGCGATCTCGAGCTCGCGCCCGTCTTCGACGCGGATCACCAATTGCCCCGGCTCGGTCCACGCCGCCTGATCGAGCGAATGGCTCCACCCGAACCCGAGCGGCGATTCGCGGCCTGACCACGCCGAATCATAGTTGCGCTCGAATCGCAGCGGGATCGGCCCCGGCAGCTCGAATTCGACCGCGTCGGTCAGCACGCGCCCCGTGATCACGTCGACCGGGTGCCCGGTGAGGAAGCACGACGCCCGGTCGATCATCGTGCGCAGGCGGGCCTTGTTCGGCAGCCGCCCGGCCAGCCACGCGCGCAGCCGCGCGATCACCCCGGCCTGCCGGATCTTCGCCACCAGCCCGCCGATCAGCTTGAACAGCCCGCCGAACGCCGACAGCAGCGGCGGCACCGGAAATCCGCCGATCACCACCGTCCCCGCCCCCCCGAGCAGCGCCCCGTAGCACGGAGGCGCCCCGGGGTCCTTGCCGACCATCTTCGACGCCAGCCCCGCCGCCGCGTCCATCGCCGTCTGCTGCGCGCGCAGGCTCGCCTGCACCAGATGCCCCGCCGCCGCTTCGCGCGCCGACTGGGCCAGCGCCTGCGAATCCGCCGCCTCCTCCGGCGAACCACTGGCCTCCGCCGCCGCCGCGTGCTGCTTCGCCGCGTCCCAGCTCGCCTGCGCCTCGCGCCGCGAAACCCGCGACGTCCCCGCGCCGAGCGCCGCCTTCACCCCCTCGATGATCACCGTCGACCTCGAGATCGTGCCGACCTCGAACTCCCCCGACCCGCAATGGCGCGTCAGGTCGCCGACCCGCGCCGCCCGCGTCCCGCCGAACAGCACCTTGCTCGACCCCGTGATCACCTGAAACAGCGGCGAGAGCGACCCGCAGGAGATCGCAAGCCCCAGATCCCCCGCGCGCGCCGCCGGCACCCCGCCGATCTGCACCGACAGGCAACCGCCGAGGATCAGCGGCCCCACGCTCGGCAGCGGCCCCGGCATCGCCGGCGGATGCGCGTGCGTATGCGGGATCCCCAGGTGCATCGTCCCCAGCGTCGCCGCCGGCAGCTCGATCGCCTTCCCGAGCCCCGCCGTCGCCCCGGCGATGCCCGCCGCCGCCAGATCGCCGGGGAACGCCAGCAGCGACACCCCGCACATCGCCACCCGCCGCGCCCACGCCGACACCGTCTCGTCCTTCGGCGGCTCCACCTCGAACGGCGCCAGCGCGCGGTCGGTCGTCTCCCGCAGCACCGCGCGCGTCAATTCGTCGATCGCCGCCGCGTCGAGCCCCGCCCGGATCGCGTCGCCGACCGCCGAGCCGTGCTTCGGCTTGGTCTTCGGCTTCACGATCTTCTGCGCCGCCCGGCCGTGGCTGTGCAGTTTCTTGAGGTCGTCGACCTTCACGCCGCCGCCTCCCCGCAGGTCACGTCGACCCTCACGCCGCCTCCTCGCGCAATTGCGCCGCCGTCGCCTCGCAGGCCCGCGCCTCCGCCTCGCGCCCGGCCGCGCGGTGCACCGGCGCCAATCGCCCGAGCACCGCCACCAGCCGCTCGCCGTAGTCGATCTCGCAGCAGATCGTCGCCGCCTCGCGCCACGCCGCCGTCGCCGCCGCCGCGTCGCCCTGGACCGCCCGCAGCGCCCCGATCTGCTCGAGCGCGTCGGCCAGCGCGTGCCGGTTGCCGAGCCGCGCCGCCGTCCCGGCCGCCACGCCGTGATACGACTCCGCGTCCGCCCATTGCCCGCGCTCCGCGCACGCCCCCGCCAGCGCGATCGCGAGGTTGAGCGCCACGGCCCACGCCCCCGCGCGGGTCGCCAGCACCAGCGCGCGCTCGAATTCGACCCGCGACGCCGCCGCCTCGCCGGCCCGGCCGAGCGCGTCCGCGGCCCCGCCGAGCGCCAGCGCCTGCAACCCCGGCTCGCCGGTCGCCGCGAAGAACCCCGCGATCGCCGTGAACGAGCCGCGCGCCTGGTCCAGCCGCCCGTGCCCCAGATCGAGATACGCCAATTGCAGCGCCGCCAGCACCCGCTGGCGCGGCGGCTGCTGCGGATCGTCGGCCACCTCGGCGACCGCCTCCACCAGCGACGCCGGCGTCAGCCCCGGGCGATACGCCAGCACTCGCGCGTCGGGCCACGCCTCGGCCGCGCGGGCGCACCTGGGCGCCGCCGCGTCGTCGCGCAGCACCAGCCGCACCCCGGCGGGCATTGGCGCCGCCAGCAGCGCCTCGCACAGCCCGGCCCACCCCGCGCGATCGACGATCTCGCCGGGCAACAGCGCCCACACCAGCCGGTGGTCGCCCGCGGGCATCCGCGCGCGCACCCACTCGATCAGCGCCAGCACCCGCGCGCACGGCGTCCCGACGCGGCAGCCCGGCGGCAGCCCGGGCCAGCGCGCCGTCCCTTCGGCGGCAAGCCGCTCGTCGATCGCCGCCAATTGCGCCTCGAGCGTCACCACCAGCCCGTCGACGTACCCCGCGATCGTCCCCGCGACCGCCGCGCCGAACACCTGGAACACGTCGGCCCCGTCGCGCTCGTCGAGGTCGGCCAGCGCCCGGGCGACGAGCGCCACCTCCGCGTCCTCGCACTCGAGCACCAGCGCCCCGTCCAGCTCGCGCTCGACGAACCCCTCCAGCAGCTCGGAGAGCGCCTCGAACCCCTGCATGATCGTCACCCGGCCAATGCTACGAGTCGATCGCGCCCGCTCAAGGGCCCGCCGAACGGCGCTCCGGCACGAACCGTGGTTGGTGTCGACCGATTCGCGTCGTCACTCCCCCCATTCCGACGGCCGCGAGCGGGGTGCGCGGGCGCGCCGGCGCGCGTCACCCGCGCGCGACACATTTCTGCGACACGCCTGTAATCTGCGCGACGCTCGCGGCACCCACCCCTGTCATCCCGCCGCGGGAGAGGTCCTCAAGCATCATGCAACGCGCCTTCCTCAGCCTGTCCGCCTGCGCGCTCGCCCTCGCGGCGGTCGCGTGTACCCCCAGCAGCGAGACCACGGACTCGACGGACTCGGCCGGCTCGGCCGGCTCGGACAGCGCGACGGGCGGCGGCACCGGCGGCGGCACCGGCGGCGACGACTCGATCCTCGTCGGCACCTTTCAGGTCAAGTTGATCGCCCCGGACCCGGCCACCTCGACGCCGGGTCGCACCTCGATGGTCGGCAAGATCTACGACGGCCCCTCGCCGGAGCAGATCATCTGGGAGAAGGGCACGGTCGACGGCGATTGCACGCTCCTGACCCCGCGGGTGCCGTTCTGTTCGACCCCGTGCGGCGGCAGCGCGGTCTGCGTCGAGGACGAGACCTGCCAGGACTACCCGACCGCCGGCAGCGCGGGGACGATCACCGTCAAGGGCATGAAGCTCGAGGCGGGCGGCGCCGAGTTCACGATGGACCCGATCGCCAACAACTATCAGCCGCCGGTCGACGCCGCGCTGGCCTACCCGGCCTTCGCCGAGGGCGACGCGATCACCCTCGAGGCCGCCGGCGACGCCTTCGCCGCCTTCACGCTCGCGGGCAGCGGCGTCGCCCAGCTCGAGCTCGGCTTCGAGACGATCCAGCTCGCCGCCGACACCCCGGTGACGCTCACCTGGACCGCGGCCGGCAAGCCCGAGCTCTCGCGGGTCCACGTCAAGCTCGACATCAGCCACCACGGCGGCACCAAGGGCAAGATCGAGTGCGACACCGACGACGACGGCTCGCTCGAGCTCTCGGGCGCGCTGGTCACCGAGCTGCTCGACCTCGGCGTCGCCGGCTTCCCGACGATCATCCTCCAGCGCGAGGCGGTCGGCTCGACCACGATCCCCGAGGGCCGCATCGACCTCTCCGTCGCCTCCGCGCTCGAGCGCGTGGTCGAGATCGACGGCCTCACCTCCTGCACCGACGACACCAATTGCCCGCAGGGTCAGACCTGCCAGGTCGACCTCACCTGCAAGTGAATCCCCTTCTCCCGAATAAGGACATTCTCCATGAGACACACGGATAGACGACGGCTCGCCGTCCTCGGCGGGGTCTTCCTGCTGCTGGCCGGCTGCGGCGACGACGGCTCCGCCGGCTCCGCCGGCAACGACACCGACAGCGCCGGCTCCACCTCGGCCAGCTCCGCCGGCACCACGAGCGCCACCACCGCGGGCGGCTGCGCTCCCGGCCAGAGCGTGCAGTGCACCTGCAACAACGGCGACATCGGCGCCCAGGTCTGCGCCGACGACGGCAAGTCGTTCGGCGCGTGCGAGTGCAGCGGCGCCACCGACGGCGGCTCCGCCGGCACCACGACGACCGACCCATCCGGGGGCACCGACGCGACCACCGCGGTCAGCACCACCGGCGTCGTCCCGGCCGAGAAGTTCTCCTTCTTCGTCACCAGCCTCAAGGCCCTGCAGGAGCTCTCCGGCAGCCAGGAGGGCTTCGGCGGCGACCTCCGCTTCGGCGAGACCGGCCCCGGCGCCGGCCTGCGCGGCGCCGACAAGATCTGCGCCACCATCGCCGAGAAGAGCATGCCCGGCGCCGGCGCCAAGCAGTGGCGCGCCTTCCTCAGCGCCGTCGACGACGGCAACGGCAACCAGGTCAACGCGATCGACCGCATCGGCGAGGGCCCGTGGTACGACCGGCTCGGGCGCACCTTCGCGCTGACCAAGGCCGACGTCATGTCCGAGCGCCCGGTCGGCATCGACCCGACGATCAAGGACGACTTCCCCAACGAGGACGGCGTCCCCAACCACCAGCCCGATCCCAACCAGCCACAGGTCGACAACCACGACATGCTGACCGGCACCAACGCCAAGGGTCAGCTCTACAGCCAGACCGCCACCTGCGCCGACTGGACCGGCAACACCGGCAACGAGGGCAAGCCCCGCGTCGGTCACTCCTGGCCCCGCTATGGCCCCAAGCCGCCCGGCGGCGACGGCAGCATGGCCAACTGGATGTCGTCGCTCGACGAGTCCGGCTGCGCCCCCGGCGTCAGCCTGATCGAGATGGGTCCGCCCGATCCCAACTCCGACACCGTCGGCTCCGGCGGCGGGTACGGCGGCTTCTACTGCTTCGCCCTCACGCCCTGACGCTCGACACAGGAACGCACCGATGCCACGCCACACCTCCCGCGCCCTGCTGCTCGCCCTGCTGCTCGCCCCCGCGGCCTGCGCCCCCGCGGACGGCTCCGGCGGCGGGGTGCCGGAGGTGTGCCAGCTCAAGACCGGCGAGTCGCCCGAGTTCGCCCAGCAGATCGGCTGCACCGACGACTTCATGGCGCTCGCCTCGGTGCCGCTCGACGCCAACCTCCCGGGCGCCCGCTCGGTCAAGGTCGTCCAGGACCACGCCGACGAGGACGCGCTGTACTTCCAGAACAGCGTGCTCTACCAGATCCACTACGAGTTCGTCTCGTCCCACCTCTCGGGCGGCGAGCTCCCGGTGGTGGGCGAGCTCTCCGAGTTCAACACCACCGAGTACTTCAGCCCCGACCGCCGCTTCACCCTCGGCGCGGTGACGTACTACGAGGAGCCCAAGGTGTGGGCGCTCGAGCTCTCGCCCTACGACACCGCCTCGGCGAAGATGATCGAGGCGCTCTACCGCGGCGTCGCGGCCAACGCCTTCTTCGGCGGCAAGCTCGTGTTCCACCCGACCTCCGAGTCGGTCGCGGTCGAGGCGGAGAAGCTCCCCGCCGACATCCCGGTGATGACCACCGACGAGCTCTACGCGCAGATCGACTATCAGCCGCTCTCGCTCGCCTCGGCGATGGGCCGCCTGCGCTTCCTCAAGGCGACGGACCTCGAGACCGAGTACGTCTCGTACCAGGACATCCTCGTGCTCGACGAGGCGCCGAACGAC
>WBZU01002212.1_pt3 | contig 11564 bp, 9 predicted proteins | sample 5204311 | NCBI WGS metagenome assembly WBZU01 (sample SAMN12344359, study PRJNA552823) | activated sludge metagenome | biome: Activated sludge suspended growth; feature: Nitrification reactor; material: Wastewater; isolation source: activated sludge from nitrification reactor of wastewater treatment... | reverse complement strand
GCCGCAATGGGATTTCCTGAATTTCCTGGCCGAGCAAAGCAAGCGCTATCCCACCTTCAAGCTGATGATGCAGACCGAAGGCACCGACCTCGTTTCGGAAGGCGGCGCGGTTGTGGGCGTGAAGGCGAAAACCCCACAAGGCGAGGTCGAGGTGCGTGCGCCGCTCGTCGTCGCCTGCGACGGGCGGCATTCGACGATGCGCACCTGCGCCGGTCTGGCGGTCGAGAATCTCGGCGTGCCGATGGATGTCCTCTGGTTCCGCCTGCGCTATGACCCCAACGACCCCTATGATGGTTTCGGCTATCTGAGCGCCGGCTCGATTCTGGTGACGATCAACCGGGGGGACTATTGGCAATGCGCCTATGTCATTCCCAAGGGGTCGTTCGACGCGCTGCGCGAACGCGGCCTCGATAACTTCCGTGATCAAATCGTGCAAATCCAGCCGCGTTTTCAGGATCGGGTAGCCGAGATCGCCGACTGGAACGCGGTTAAGCTTCTCGAAGTGCGGGTCGACCGCCTGAAGCGCTGGCACAAGCCCGGGCTTCTCCTCATCGGCGATGCCGCACACGCGATGTCGCCGATCGGCGGCGTCGGGGTGAACCTGGCGATTCAGGACGCGGTCGCTTCGGCCAACGCGCTTGCTGCGCCACTGTGCGCAAACACGATCAACGAAGACGTACTGAGCCAAATCCAGCGCCGCCGCGAACTGCCGACCATCGTCACGCAGCGCCTGCAAATCTTCGTCCAGAACATGGTCGTCGGAAAAATTCTGGCGACTCGTGAAAAGACCATGCAGCCGCCGTCGTTCACGAAGCTGCTCACCATGTTTCCGGCGTTGCAGCGCCTCCCCGCCCGGCTGGTCGGCATGGGCGTACGGCCCGAACACGTGCATACGCCCGCGGCGGTGTGAGCATTACTGATCGAGCCGGTCGATGAACCATTTGAGGATGCGCACCCAGACCTCGTCCTTGCCCACGGCGTCTTCGATGCCGTGCTCGAGGTTGGGATTGTCGTTCACCTCCATCACCACGATGCCGTTGGCCGTCTCCTTCAGATCGACGCCGTAGAGTCCGTCGCCGATCGGCTTCGCCGCGCGCACGGCGAGATCGACCACCTCGCGCGGCGTCTGCTCGAGCGCGAAGGTCTTGAAACCGCCTTCGCGCGCGGTCCCGTCCGGCCGGTGCTTCACGATCTGCCAGTGGCCGCGCGCCATGCGATACTGGCACGCGAACAGCGGCTCGCCCGACAACACGCCGATCCGCCAGTCGAACTCGGTGGGCAGGAATTTCTGCGCGAGTACCAGATCGGTTTCCTCGAACAGTTCCTCGGCGACGCGCTTGAACTCCTCCGGCGTGGACACCTTGTGAACGCCGCGCGAAAACGAGCCGTCGGGGATTTTCACCACCAGCGGCAGGCCGAGTTCGTCGATCGCCCGCGGCAGGTCGGCGACGTCGGCAAGCATCACCGTGGGCGGCGTCGGCACCTGGTTCTGCCCCAGCAGTTCCATCAGGAACACCTTGTTGGTGCAGCGGATCATCGAAATCGGATCGTCGATGACCGGCATGCCCTCCTGCACCGCGCGGCGCGCGAACCGATAGGTGTGATTGTCGATCGAGGTGGTCTCGCGAATGAACAGGCCGTCGTATTCGGCGAGTTCGGCGAGCTGCCGCTTGGTGATCGGCTCGATCTCGACCGACAGCTTTTCGGCGATGCGGGCGAGATGCTTGATCGAGACCGCCGAGGACGGCGGCATTTTCTCATTGGGATCGTACAGGACCGCGATGTCGTATTTCGAGACGCTGCGCGCCTTGGGGTCGCGCCAGTCGCGCCGCGTGTGCTGGTGCAACGATTCGCGGAAGAAGGCCGCCTCGCCGTTCGCCAGACGGGTGAGGCTGCGCGGCCGGATGCGGTCGATCGACAGCCAGGCTGCGCTCGTGTCGACGGCGACTTCGAGCGCCGGGCAACGGAACCAGTCGAACAGCAGCCGTCCGAACGGCTCGAAACGCGGATCGCGGCTGATGCCGAAGCAGACGAACAGCTTGAATTCGCCTTCCGGCTGGAACTCGGCGCGGCGGGCGCAGCGATTGAGTTCGTCCTCCAGTTCCGGCAGCGCGTGCTCGTAGAGCTTCGATTCGCGCAGCTCCAGCATGGTTTCGACGCTCGGCATCACCCGATGGCCGCGCGCCTCCGCCAATAACGACGCGTAATAGCCCTTCGACTGGTAGGCATAAGAGCGCGACAGATTGATGAGTTTCGAGCGCGCGCCTTCGAACAGCCGCGGGCGGGCAAGATAATCGCCGGTGACGATCACCTTGTGCGGCGTGTCCGCGTTGGGAAAATCCCTGGGCTGGTCGACGAGTATGACCCAGCCGGTCATGACGGAAGCCCTTTCCGGATAAGGATCGTGGCCCCCAGATGATCACGCCCGCACCGTGTCATGCGCATGAAGGCGCCCCAGGGCACAGCAAAGGTTTCCGGCTCAGCCGCGCCGTCCTGTTCGTCCCGGGACGCGGTCGGATCGTGCACCAGCACGAAACGGCCCTCGCGTCCGAAGACAAAAACCCAGTGCGGCTGTCCTTTTTGGGTCATGTGGCGGCCGGAGAGGAGCGCGATGGCCACAGCGCCCGTTTCCAGGGCCGGCATGACAACCGATTCGTCGGCATTTGTCAGGTGGACGGCGAGGCCGAGCGCCTGCGTCTCCTCCGCAAAATCTTCCTGGGCGATCCGCATGAGCCGCTGTTCCTCGGCCGATCGCGCCGTGTCGAGAAAATAGGGGCCGGGCCGACTCACGAAGATTTCAGGAGACAAGCCGCGCCGCTTGAGCGCCACGGCCATGCCGAACGGCTCGCATCCCCCAGGAGCGTTTTGCATGAAGATCGTCGTCGCCTCGCGCCAGAGCCGTAACTCCATCGCCGGGGACGGGACAAACGTGCGATCCGCCCAGGCGAGCGCCATCAACAGGCATGCGGGGCCGCACGTGTACGCGGTGTTTTGATGGAAATAAGGCGGCGCGTCGGCAAGGCCGGCGAACTGCGGCGTCAATCGCTTCTCGAAGCGCAGCGCATGGCCCCTGTCCTGATAGTATTCGTGGTGCCGACCGAACTGCCGGTAGCCCGCCTTGCGGTAAAGGGAGATGGCGCGTGCATTGTTTTCGTGCACCTCGAGGCGCAGATATTGGCAATCGCGCGCGCTTGCCGCCCCTTCCGCCGCCGCGAGCAGCGCCTGGCCGGCGCCACGCCCGGCGCAATCGGGATCGACGGCGATCGAGTACAGCCGGGCCACATCGCTCGTGCGCCGAACCAGCACCACCGCCGCGCCGCACAGGCCGCCTTCCGTTTCGGCAACGAGCACGGCGGCGTTCGGCGAAGACAGAAAGTGACGCACGCTCCGGCGCGACATGCGGTCGCTCGCGAACACGCGGTTCTCGAGGGCGAGCATGGCTTCGAGGTCGGCGAGCGAGGCGGTCCGCGCGAGGATCGCAGACGGCGCACCCGCCGGGGACCGGCCTTGCGTGCCCGACGCACCGTCACGGAGGTTTGAGCGCATTGATGTCTCTGAGCGATGCGACGCCGGGGGCTCGATGCAAGGGGGGATGACGCACGGCCGGCGGGGTTGGGACGATCGTATTGCCTAACGGAACGCCGCCCGCCATGTTAGGCGTAACGTAGGGCTATGCATGATGTCGCTTGCGCTCGATATCAAGTCCCCTGAGCAAGAAGTCGCGGCGGCGCCCCCGCACGTGGTGCTCGACATCGGGGGCATGACATGCGCCGCCTGTGCAACACGCGTCGAGGCGGCCCTGCGCCAAGTGCCCGGCGTTGAACAGGCGAGCGTCAACCTCGCCCTAGAACGCGCCGACGTGGCGCTTCGTTCCCCCGCGGTGACGGCGTCGCAACTGGCCGCCGCCGTCGAGCGGATCGGCTACCGTGCCCAGCCGCGCGCCGCGTCGCTCGCCGACCGTCGCCGCGAGGAGCAGAAGCGCGAGGCGGCGCGGGCGCAGGATGAACGCCACCAGTTCGGGCTGCTCATCGCATCGGCCGCGCTCACCCTCCCCCTGCTGCTGCCGATGATCGTTGCGCCGTTCGGCCTGCGCCTGCACTTGAACCCGTGGATCGAGCTCGCGCTCGCCACCCCTGTTCAGTTCGTCGTCGGCGCACGCTTCTACCGGGGCGCCTGGAAAGCGCTGCGCGCCTATTCCGGCAATATGGACGTGCTGGTCGCGCTCGGCACCTCGGCCGCCTATGCCTTCAGCGTCTATATGCTCGCGATGCGCGGCGCGCACGCGGCGGGGCACCTTTATTTCGAAGGCGCGGCCGCCGTCATCACCTTCGTCATGTTCGGCAAGTGGCTGGAGGCGCGCGCCAAGCGCGGCACCACCGCCGCCATTCGCGCGCTCATGCGCCTGCGGCCGGAGCGCGCCGTCGTCCTGCGCGACGGCCGCGAGATCGAGGTCGGCATCGAGGAGGTCCACGCCGGCGACCGCGTCGTCATCAAGCCCGGCGAACGCTTTCCCATCGACGGCACGATCATCTCGGGCGAGAGCGAAGCCGACGAGTCTCTGGTGACCGGCGAGAGCCTGCCGGTCGTCAAGCGCGAGGGCGATCACGTCACGGCGGGAGCGCTGAACGGCGTCGGCCGCCTCGTCGTCGAGGCGATCGCGGTCGGCGAGGATACGACGCTCGCCCGCATCATCCGCATGGTCGAAAACGCGCAGACCGGCAAAGCGCCTGTGCAGCGGCTGGTCGACCGCGTCTCCGCCGTGTTCGTTCCCACCGTCACCGCAATCGCGCTCGGCGCGTTTCTGGGATGGCTCTCCGGCGGGCATGGATTCGAGGAGGCGCTCATCGCCGCCGTGTCAGTGCTGGTGATCGCCTGCCCTTGCGCCCTCGGACTGGCGACGCCGGCAGCGCTCGTCACCGGCACCGGCGCAGCGGCGCGGGCCGGCATCCTGATCAAGGATATCGAAGCCCTCGAGCGCGCGGCGGCCGTCGACGCCGTCGTGCTCGACAAGACCGGCACCCTGACCGAAGGCCGCCCGGCGCTTGTCGATGTCGTGTGCATGCGTGGCGTCGAGCGCGACGCGCTTCTGCGGCTCGCGGGCGCCGTTCAGGCGGGAAGCGAACATCCGCTGGCGAAAGCGGTCCTCGCGGCGGTCGCCGGCATCGCCTTGCCGCCGGCCGAGCGCGTGCAGGCGCAGATCGGACGCGGCGTCACCGGGGTGGTGGAAGGCCGCAAGGTGGCAATCGGCAGCCGCGAACTGATGCGCGAGCTCGGCGTCGCTCTCGCCGAGGTCGAGCCGGCGCTGGAGGGGATCGAGCAGCAGGCCCGCACCGCCGTCGTCGTCGCCGTCGACGGGCGCGCGCTCGGCGCGCTCGGCATCGCCGATCCGGTGCGCAGCGAGGCCGCCGCCGCCATCGAACTTCTCGCCGAGCAGGGCGTGCAGACGGAGATGCTGACGGGCGACGTCGCCGCGGTTGCGCGCGCCGTCGCCGAGAAGCTCGGCATCCCGAATTTCCACGCCTCGGTCAAGCCGGCCGACAAGGAGGCCGCCGTCACCGCGCTCAAGAACGAGGGCCGTCACGTCGCAATGGTCGGCGATGGCATCAACGACGCGCCGGCGCTCGCCGCCGCCGATGTCGGCTTTGCGCTCGGCACCGGCGCCGACGTCGCGGTGGAAGCCGCCGGCGTCACGCTGATGCGGCCGGACCCGCGCCTCGTCTCCGCCGCGATCGACATCGCCCGGCGCACCGTGCGCAAGATCAGGCAGAACCTGTTCTGGGCCTTCATCTACAACGTCATCGGCATTCCGCTCGCCGCCCTGGGTTTCCTCACCCCGACGCTGGCCGGCGCGGCGATGGCTCTGTCCTCCGTGTCGGTCGTCGCCAACTCGCTGTGGCTGCGCCGCTGGCGGCCGGCTTTTTCGCCGGGCCGCGAGCACTGAACAAGAGATTTTCGCGGAGGGACCGAACCTCGCGTCCGGCTTGGTCCGCCGGCGGATCGTGATACTATAACATTCTAACTGAATTGATCTCCGAGCAGCCATGGCGACGCATCACCACCATCATCCCGGCCAGCCGCATCCCTCGCCTGCGGTTCCGCCATCGTTGATGCGCCTGTCGCTCGGCGGGCGGCTCGTCGCGGCCGGCATCGTCATCGTCCTGGTGTGGACCTTGGTGCTTTGGGCGATCGCATGAGGATTCCGGCATGAGAACCCCGATGACGCCGCAACTGGTGTTTCACGATCTCACGCTGGGCTACGACCGCCATCCGGCCGTGCATCATCTCAGCGGCACGATCGCACGCGGCGCATTGCTCGCCGTGGTCGGTCCGAACGGCGCGGGCAAATCGACGCTGTTCAAGGGCATCGTCGGCATCGTCCCGACGCTTTCGGGCCGCGTCGACCTCTGCGGCCTCGACCCCCGCGAAATCGCCTACCTTCCGCAGGTGCCGGACATCGAGCGTTCGTTTCCGATCCATGTCTACGACTTCGTCGCAATGGGCCTGTGGCGCAAAACCGGCCTGTTCGGCGGCATTGGACACGCGGAGCGCGAGCGGATCCACGCGGCGATCGCCGCCGTCGGTTTGACCGGCTTCGAGCGCCGGCCGATCGGCAACCTGTCCGGCGGACAGATGCAGCGCGTCCTGTTCGCCCGGCTCCTCCTGCAGGATGCGCAGCTGATCGTCCTCGACGAGCCTTTCAATGCGATCGACGCCAAGACCGCCGCCGATCTGTTCGAGCTCGTGTGCGCCTGGCACGCGGAGGGACGCACGGTGCTTGCGGCCCTGCATGACCTCGACCTCGTCCGCGCCCATTTCCCCGAAGTGCTGCTGCTGGCGCGAGAGCCGATCGCCCGGGGCGCGGCCGACGCGGTGCTGACGAAGGAGAATCTCGCGCGCGCGCGGCACATGTGCGAAGCCTTCGACGAGCAGGCAGGCGCATGCCGGGTCGCCGCCGAGTGATTATTCCTCCGCGCGAAAAACGGAACCGCATCCTCGCGCCCGGGCATTTTGCATGTATGACCTACTGATTGCGCCATTCGTCGACTACGAATTCATGCGCCGGGCCCTGGCCGGCGCGGTGGTGATCGCGATCGGCGGAGCGCCCGTCGGCGTGTTTCTGATGCTGCGGCGCATGAGCCTCATGGGCGACACCATGGCGCATGCGATCCTGCCCGGCGCCGCGATCGGCTTCCTCCTGTCCGGCCTCAACCTGTTCGCGATGACCGCGGGCGGCCTGATCGCCGGGCTGGCGGTCGCGCTCTCGGCCGGCGCGGTCGCGCGCCTCACCCAGCTCAAGGAGGACGCCGCGCTCGCGGCGTTCTTCCTCGTCTCGCTCGCGCTCGGGGTCACGATCGTTTCCATGCGCGGCACCAATGTCGACCTGCTCAACTTCCTGTTCGGCAGCGTGCTCGCGCTCGACAACGAAACGCTGCTGATGATGGCGACGATCACGACGATTTCGCTCGTCGTCTTCGCCGTGATCTGGCGGCCGCTGGTGCTGGAATCCGTCGATCCCGGATTCCTGCGTTCGGTCAGCCGGGCCGGGGGGCCGGCGCATATCGCCTACCTGATGCTGGTGGTGATGAACCTCGTCGCCGGTTTTTTCGCGCTCGGCACGATTCTATCGGTCGGCATCATGATCGTGCCGGCGGCGATCGGACGATTCTGGGCGCGCGACGTGTCCACCATGATCCTGGTTGCGATTGGCGCCGGCGTCTTCTCCGGCGTCGCCGGGCTTGTCATATCGTTTCACGCCGGAACCCCGTCGGGTCCGACCATCATTCTGGTGGCGGGTGCGCTCTATATTCTCTCGGTATTCCTCGGCCGCGTCGGCGGCGTCGTCCCGCGCCTGTGGCCGCGACGCCATCTCGAAGCGTGAGCAAAAAAACCGCCCGTTGCGCCCGATTTCGGTTTCACCCGAGGGCCGTTCGCTCTAATTTGCGGAATGCCTCACAATCACGACACGCTAAATGATCCCGCAGTGGCGCCCGAGCTTCGATTGCGCGCACTTGAATCCTTTCTGATCGAGAACGGCCACATCGAGCCGCCGGTGCTCAGCGCGCTGATCAGCGCGTTCGGGAACCGGATCGATCCCGACGCGAGCCCCGCCATGGCGATCGGCGGCAGGCCTGACGAATCGCCGGCGCAGGTCGGCGCGGCGGCGATGCTTGCGATTCCGCGCGACTCGCTCGGGCCGGTATTCCGCGAAAACTGGGAAGGGCTCGCCTTTGCGCTGGCGCTGGCGCTGGCGGATCGCGGCACGTTCACCTGGGCCGAATGGGCCGAGGTGTTCGGCCAGGAAATCAAGGATGCGCACGCCGACGGCGACGGGCACTACTACGGCTGCTGGGTCGCCACCCTCGAGCAGATCGTTGCCGACAAGGGGCTCGCTGCGCGCGCGGGCTAGACAGGCCTCTCTGGCGAAAAGAGCCGGGGTTACCGCATATAGTTGCGACTGCCGGCGGCCCGCGCGAATTTCGATACCAGCGACCGGAATGAGCGGACGCCGCGGCGCTGGAACGAGGCGGGTCGCGGTGGCGAGCGTCTGCTCTCGCGCTTGCCGCGCCGAACCCCTATGTTAGCGCAAGCATTTGGAGCGCAGCATGACGTCGCCGACTATGTCCCTGATCGATCGGGCCGGCCTCGACCGGTCTCGGGTGGCTAAAATCGTCTCGAACGGACTCGAAGGCGCCGACGACGGCGAGTTGTATCTCGAATACCGGCAGTCGGAGATGCTCGTCTTCGATAATTCCCGGTTGAAGCAGGCCACCTACGATACCGCGCACGGATTCGGCCTGCGCGCGGTCAAGGATGAGGCCGTCGGCTTCGCCCACTCCTCCGACGTGTCGGAAGCCGCGATCTCGCGCGCTGCGGATGCCGTGCGCGCCGTCAAGGGCGGCTATTCCGGCGCCGCCGCGCTCGCGCCGGCGCGCAGCAATGCGCGCCTCTACACCGACGCCAATCCGCTCGCGGGCCTTGCCTTCGAAGACAAAGTCAAGCTGCTGGAGGCGATCGACGCCTATGCGCGCGCTAAAGACCCGCGGGTGCGGCAGGTGACGGCGAGCATCGCCGGCTCCTGGCAGGTGGTCGAGATTCTACGCGCGAACGGCGAGACCTATCGCGACATTCGTCCGCTGGTGCGGGTGAATGTCTCCATCGTCGTCGGCGATGGCGCGCGGCAGGAGGCCGGCAGCCACGGTTACGGTGGCCGCGACGTCTATGACGAATTCGTCGTCGGCGGGGCGTGGCGCGGCGCGGTCGACGACGCGGTGCGGCAGGCGCTGGTGAATCTTGCCGCCGTGCCCGCGCCGGCCGGGGAGATGGACGTGGTGCTCGGCCCGGGCTGGCCCGGCGTGATGCTGCACGAGGCGGTCGGCCACGGGCTCGAGGGCGACTTCAACCGCAAGAAAACCTCCGCCTTCGCCGGCCTGATGGGCGAGCGCGTCGCCGCCAAGGGCGTCACCGTGATCGACGACGGCACGATTGCCGGCCGGCGCGGCTCGCTCTCGATCGACGACGAAGGCACGCCGACCCATCGCACCGTGCTGATCGAGGACGGCGTGCTGGTCGGCTACATGCAGGACCGGCAGAACGCGCGCCTGATGAACATGGCGCCCACCGGCAATGGCCGGCGCGAGAGCTACGGCCATGTGCCGATGCCGCGCATGACCAACACCTTCATGCTCGCCGGCGAGCGCGACCCCGGCGAGATCATCGCCTCGGTGAAGCGCGGCCTCTATGCCGTGAGTTTCGGCGGCGGGCAGGTCGACACCACCTCCGGCAAGTACGTCTTCCAGGTCACCGAGGCCTACAAGATCGAGGACGGCAAGGTCACGGCGCCGGTCAAGGGCGCCATGCTGATCGGCAACGGCCCGACCGATCTCAACCGCATCACCATGATCGGCAACGATTCCATCCTCGACCTCGGCATCGGCACCTGCGGCAAGAACGGCCAGGGCGTGCCGGTGGGCGTCGGCCAGCCGACGCTGCGCCTGGATCGGATCACGGTCGGCGGGACGGGGTGAGCGATACCGCGCGGCCGCTGAAATCACCGGCGGCTTAAATCAAAACGACGGAAATCGGGTCGCGCGGCGCACCGCCGTGGCCCCAGAAACAAGCCATGACGCCGCGCCCGCTGACCATGTCTGCCGCCGACTGGCTGATGCTGGTCGTCTTGTCGATCCTGTGGGGCGGGTCGTTCTACCTCAACAAGCTTGCGGTCGCCGAGCTCCCGCCCCTCACCGTCGCGCTCGGACGGGTCGGCATCGCCGCCATCGTCCTCGTGTCTATGGCGTGGATGCGCGGCGAGCTGTGGCCGCTCCGCACCGCGTGGCCGGTCTTCCTGACCCTCGGCCTCATCAACAGCGCCCTTCCGTTCTTCCTGGTCGCCTGGGGCCAGACGCAGATCGCCAGCGGCCTTGCCTCGATCCTCAACGCCACGACGCCGTTGTTCGCCGTCGTCATCGCCAATGCGGCGACGATCGACGACAAGCTGACGCCAAGCCGGGCCGTCGGCATCGTCTGCGGACTGATCGGGGTCGTGGTGATGATCGGCCCCGGAGCGCTCAAAGGCCTCAGTCTGCATCTCGTTGGCGAACTCGCCTGCCTCGCCGCAGCTGCCCTCTATGCCACGGGCACGGTCTACGCGCGGCGTTTCCGGAACTTCACGCCGAATGCGCTTGCGGCAGGTCAAACCGGTGCGGCGACGCTGTTGCTGCTCGCGCCCGTCGCGTATGTCGATCATCCCTGGACGCACGGGCCGCCCGTCCCCCACGTGATTGCCGCGCTCGTAGGCCTCGGCGCGCTTTCGACGGCCGTCGCTTACCTGCTGTATTTCCGCTTGCTCGCCCGCGCTGGCGCAACCAATACGTCGCTCGTGACCTTTCTCATCCCGGTCACCGCGGTCCTGCTGGGCGCCCTCGCGTTGGGCGAACGGCTCGAGCCGCACCAAATCGCCGGCATGGCGGTCATCGCCGTCGGCCTTGTGGCGATCGACGGGCGTGCCGCGCACGCGCTTGCCCGCCGGCGCGGGCGGCGCAAGAAGGAGCAACCGGACGAGCTCACGCACACATGATCTGTTGTGCGGCAAGAACAGCTGCGAACCTGCCTGAATCCCGTTGCACCGATGGGCTGGCGGGTTCAAATCCGTATCAGTTGTTGATCCAGGATATGGTCGCGGCGCGGCCTCTGTGACAGAGCTCACTGTAACCAGAGGCCGTCCCGGATATTCTGATGCAACGGTAAAAACGTCTGGCAAAGCCGGAGGATGCTCACATGACCCGCTTGCAGAAATTCGCAGCCGCAGTCGCCAGCCTGGCGCTCGCGGGCGGCATCGTGCTTTCCGCGACCGCGCCGTCGTTCGCGCAACGGCCGACCGAAGAGCAGATGCTGAACGCGCTGAGACCCGCTCCCAAGACCCGGGGCCTGACCACCGATTCGCGCCAGGACGAGCAGCGCTTCATCGATTCTGTCCGCAAGATCAAAACCCGCCAGCTCACCCTCAACGAGCGCGAGAAGGTATTCCAGATCGCCGACAAGAAGCCGAAAATCGATCTGGAAATCTA
>WBZU01002897.1_pt1 | contig 11574 bp, 6 predicted proteins | sample 5204311 | NCBI WGS metagenome assembly WBZU01 (sample SAMN12344359, study PRJNA552823) | activated sludge metagenome | biome: Activated sludge suspended growth; feature: Nitrification reactor; material: Wastewater; isolation source: activated sludge from nitrification reactor of wastewater treatment... | reverse complement strand
ATTACCACAGCAACTGGAGTTGGCGGTTTGGTATTTAATGCCACTGGCAATATTGGTACAGCGGATGCATTGGCTGCTTATGTAGTCAGTAATGGTGCTGGTACAATTACAACAGCTCAAGGCCTACACATATATAGTGCCGGGTTAAATGCCGGTGCTATTACTACCAACTATGGTATCAAGGTTGACGCTCAAACAGTTGGCACAGCCGACTATGGCATAGCTATTGGTGCAACTGATACCACCACAGGGAATGCCACGGTGTGGATCAGCAACAACACCGACAGCACAACCGCTACAGGCGGCATAACTTTTGGGTCCTCCAAGGATACCAATCTATATCGCGATGCAGCCAGTTCATTAAAAACTGATGACAAGCTGACGGCCGCTGGCTTAGTAACTACTGCTGCCACCACTGTGCAGTTCAATGATAGTGATAATTCTAATTTTGTGGCACTCAAGGCTGCATCAACTGTATCTTCTAATGTTACCTGGACACTACCTTCTAGTGATTCTGCGGGCTGCTTGCAATCTGATGGCTCAGGGACACTTTCTATTGCAGCTTGTGGCGACACTAATATCCAGACTTTTAGCTCTAATGGTGACTACACTGTACCTACTAATGCTCTTATGGTGATTGTTGAAGGTTGGGGCGGTGGCGGTGGTGGTGGCGGTGGTGCTGGTGGTAGTACCGCAGCTGTTCGTTCTGGAGGCGCCGGTGGTGGTGGTGGTGGCTACAATACCACCATTATATCAGCATCTAGTCTGGGTACAGCAGGTACAGTTGTTAAAGTGACTGTAGGATCTGGTGGTACAGCAGGTACAGCCGGTAATTCATCGGCAGGTGGAGATGGCGGAGCTGGTGGTACAACCTGCTTTAGTACAACTACCAGCTGTGCAGGTACAATGTACTTTAGAGTATACGGCGGCGGCGGAGGAAATGGTGATGGTACTGCTGGTAATGGTGGTGGTGGCGGTGGTGGTGCTCTATCTGCCGGTACCACCAACGGTACTGCAGCCACTGGTGGTGCCGGGGGTAGCCCATTGGGCGCAGCCGCTGGTGCACAAAACTCTGGATTCGGTGGTGCAGGTGGTGCAACCGCAGCAGCTACCGGTGCAGCTGGTGGTAGCGCGGGATACGGTGGGGGTGGTGGTGGATCATCATCATCTACCGGTGCCGGTAACTCTGGTGCAGGCGGTGGATCAGCACAAGGTGGTGCTGCCGGTGGTGCTGGTGGAACTTGTGCCATTACAACTTGTACACAAAGATCTGGTGGTGCTGGTGGTAGTGTACCAAATGCAAGTGGGGGCGGTGGTACGGCCGGCAGTGGTGCTGGTACAGCGGGTGGTAATGGTAACGCCGGTGTAGGTAGTGGTGGCGACGGTGGTGGCGGTGGTGCTAATAATCCTGGTGGTACCGGTGGTGCTGGTGGTACCGGTGGTGCTCGCGGTGGCGGTGGCGGTGGCGGCGGTGCTGGCGAAACTACTACCGGTGGTGCTGGTGGTGCTGGTGGTGCTGGTTACCTACGAACCTGGACACTTCGAGGCGCCGGTGCCGACCTTGCCGAAATGTACAACACCTTTGATGATGAGCTGATGGCAGGTGATGTAGTAGCTATTGATGGTAGCTTACAGTCTGGCGTAAAGAAAACCGGGCAAGCGTATGACAGTAACACAATTGGAATAATCTCTACTAAACCAGGTTTGGTTTTGGGTGACGAAACTAATGGCCAAGGTGCCAAAACGGTTTTGGTGGCTTTGGCAGGCCGTGTGCCGGTAAAAGTTTCTCTCGAAAATGGTCCTATTAAAGTTGGTGACCCCCTCACTCCATCTTCTACCCCAGGAGTCGCAATGAAGGCTACTAAGTATGGCCCTATTATTGGCCAAGCTATGACTGCATATAATGGCGATGGCCCTGGATACGTAGTAGTGTTTATAAAAAATAGTCACACCAGTGGTTCGAAGTTGTCAGATGCCCTGCAAAGTGACTCTGCAAAATATCAAGACCTCCAAAAGACCTTGGCACAAAATGCCTTGGCATTCTTCTCCGAAGAAGGTAAGGTACAAGCCGATTCTGCTACTGCTTCTGAGATCTACACCGATCGAGTTGCTGCAGCAATCGAGATTATTTCACCTCGGGTATCGACTAACAACTTATCAACCGACTCAATAGCTTCCACATCTGGTACAGGTATTGGTATTAATTTAACAACCGATGGCAAACTAGCTATTAACAATAACAACAAAGAAGAAGTAGCCAGTATTGACGACAAGGGTAATGCTAACTTTAAGGGCACAATTACTGCAGATAAAATTAAGGCCAACCAAATTGAAGGCTTAGAAATTCTTACTAACAAGATATCTTCTCTCGAGGAGGCACAGGCGGCAACTAGCCAAGCAAACACCGGTACTTCTTCTCAGTCATCGAGCAATCAAAATTCGCCAGTGAATATTAAAGATATTTCTGCACAAACAGCACTCCTCTCTGGTGATTTAACTACCAATGGCACATTATTTGCCAATGGTGCACTTAAGGTAGCTGGCCCAGCTGAATTCTTGGGCGATAGTATCTTTTATAAATTAGCCACCTTTATTGATAAGACAATATTTAAAGGTAACGTAGAGTTTGATGCTCCAGCAAGCTTTGGCGATAAAATAGTGGTGAATAACAATACTGCTGGTACGGTAAAGATTCCAGTTGGTGAGACCAAAATTGTAGTTCAGTTTAGCAAGCCGTATGCTAAGGCACCAATTATTAATGCCACTCCAATAGGTATTATTGCACCTAAGTATGGGGTAACCAATATTACGAAAGATGGATTCGAAATAGATATAGACCCAGCCCAACCAACTGAGACACAGTTTAATTGGTTTGCTGTAGAGGCTCAGCCATAGTTAACTTACTAATTTTGTATTGACATACTTAATTTGTGTTGTACAATGAGGGTGTAATTGTACCCCTACCACTCCCTAAAGGAGGTGAAAATGAGCTTTTGTGAGGCTCTTATCCACGCTCATTCAGACGAGACCACCGAGCCCAGACTGGTTGTAGATATCCTTCATTTGCTTGATGTTTGGGAAGAGACGGAATCTCTTTCGAATGGATCGGCCGAGCAGCGCAAGTGCATCGAGAAGGCACGAGTGCTAGTAGACCATCTGCGTACCGAATGGAACCTCAGTAATGATGAGATCGTCGAGCTCGACGAACACACTGCTGAGTTTCGTCAGTGGTTTGAGCCATCCGTCACACCACACCACAGAGCAGCAAGCTAGGCAACTGGAGGGAAGCAATGCTCGCTCAACAAATCGGAGCTTCCTAGGTGTCTGCACCTTTCGCAGCACCTAGGGCTCCGCATAGTAATTAAGAAAAGACCCCAAAAGGGACTTTTTTATTTTGAAAGAGATTATTTCTTTAATAGACGTGCTAAATAATGTCCGGTGTGGCTATTTTTTATCTTGGCAATTTGCTCTGGAGTACCTTCACCAACAATTGTTCCACCACCACTACCACCTTCTGGGCCCAAATCGATAATCCAATCGGCACTCTTAATAACATCAAGATTATGCTCTATTATTAATACCGAATTACCCATTGCTACCAAAGCATTCAGTACTTCGAGTAATTTTGCAACGTCTTCAAAGTGCAGGCCGGTGGTAGGTTCGTCTAGTATATAAAGTGTACGCCCGGTAGCACGACGGCTCAGCTCGGCCGCCAATTTAATCCGCTGGGCCTCACCACCAGAAAGCGTGGTGGCTGGCTGCCCTAGCTTAATATACCCCAAACCAACACTGCGCAAGGTATCGAGCTTACGAGCAATTGCTGGAATATTACCAAAAAACTCAGCCGCCTCCTCTACCGTCATCTCTAACACATCAGAGATATTTTTACCTTTATAGAGTATTTCTAGAGCTTCGCGGTTGTACCGTTTGCCATGACAGACATCACACGTAACATATACGTCTGGCAAGAAATGCATTTCTATTTTAATAATGCCATCACCCTTACAGTTTTCGCAGCGGCCACCCTTAACATTAAAGCTAAACCGACCAGCACTATAGCCACGTATTTTGGCTTCTGGCACCATTGCGAAGAGATCGCGAATATCATTAAACGCACCAGTATAGGTTGCTGGGTTAGAACGCGGAGTGCGACCAATAGGGCTTTGATCGATATCAATAACCTTATCGAGATGCTCTGTGCCAAGAATTTCTTTAAATTTACCAGTTGGTTCTTGGCTACGGTGGTACTCTTGGCTCAGTTTACGAGCCAAAATATCATTAATAAGACTCGACTTACCACTACCCGATACTCCACTTACTACTGTCATAACTCCCAGAGGAATTTTAACCGAAACATCTTTTAAGTTATGCTCGGTAGCGCCAATTATTTCTACGTACCGTCCATCTGGCTTGCGGCGTTTTTGTGGTACCGCTACAACCTTTTTACCACTTAAGTACTGGCCGGTGAGTGAATCTTTGTTTTTAGCCACCTCAGCAGGTGTACCCACCGCTACCACCTTACCACCGTGCTCTCCCGCAAGTGGACCAATATCTACTACATAGTCTGCAGCCAAAATTGTGTCTTCGTCGTGCTCTACCACAATTACAGTATTACCCACATCACGCAAACGTCGCAGGGTTTCTATTAGTTTATCATTATCTCGTTGGTGCAAACCAATAGAAGGTTCATCGAGAATATATAATACACCCATCAGGCTCGAACCTATTTGAGTTGCCAGGCGAATACGTTGCGCCTCGCCCCCAGCCAAGGTATTGGCACTGCGCTCGAGTGTAAGATAACCCAAACCAACATCAAAAAGAAAACTTAGGCGAGCCTCTATCTCTTTGAGTATCTGTTTGGCAATAATAGTTTGCTGCTCGTCTAGCTTGAGATTTTTAAAATAATCAAACGCATCGGCCACAGTTAGTTCGGTAACATCGGCAATAGATTGCCCAGCAATAGTTATGGCCAATACTTCTGGCTTAAGACGTTTGCCGCCACAACTTTCGCACACCTGGGTGGTCATATATTTTTCTATCTCACGTTTTACAAAGTCGCTGTCTGACTCTCTGTAGCGGCGTTGCATATTAGGAATAACGCCTTCAAATTTGGTCTTATAAATTCTCCCACCTGGCCCGGGTACACCAATTACTTCTTCGCCTGTTCCATAAAACAAAATCTTTTTGTCTTTTTCATTCAGATTATCAAAAGGAACACTTAGGCTAAACTTGTGTGCTTTGGCTACTGCCTCCAGCAATTTAGTATACCAACTCATACGCTGGGTAGTTCTGCTCCATGGCCGAATAGCACCTTCTAAGATACTGAGCTTGGTATTGGGTACAATAAGTTCTGGATCAACAATAAGTAGCGATCCTAAGCCCATACAACTTGGGCAGGCACCGTGTGGGCTATTAAAACTAAAAAGCCTTGGCTCTATCTCGGGTAATGCATAGGCAGAATCTACAGTGGTGTAGTGTTCAGAAAAAAGCTGCTCTTCGTTGGTATCATAATTAATAACGTTTATTACCCCTTCGCCTAGGTGCAAGGCTGCTTCTACGGCTTCTACCAGGCGTTGTGGGTTTTCGGGGTCTACACTAAGACGGTCTACAGCAATCTCTATAGTGTGTTTCTTTTGCTTGTCTAGCTCGGGAATTTCATCTATCTCTATTAGCTTTCCATCTAGCCGTACCCTGGTGTAGCCGGCTTTACGAGCCTCATCAAGAAGGTGTCGGTGCTCGCCTTTTTTATCTTTTACTACCGGTGCCAAAATAATAATCTTGGTGTCTTTAGGGTAGTTTTTGATAGTATCAACAATTTGCTGGGGAGTCTGTTTGGTGAGTACCTCTCCGGTTTTGGGATCGTGTGGGATACCGATACGAGCATAGAGCAAGCGCAAGTAATCATAAATTTCAGTAACAGTAGCCACGGTAGAGCGTGGATTACGACTAGACGATTTCTGATCTATTGAGATAGCAGGACTTAAACCCTCTATTTGGTCAACATCAGGCTTTTCCATAAGGCCCAAGAATTGACGAGCATAGGCTGATAGAGATTCTACATAACGGCGCTGTCCTTCGGCATAGATAGTATCAAAGGCCAGAGAGCTTTTGCCCGACCCAGAGAGTCCGGTAATTACCACCAGCTTGTCGCGTGGTATAGTGAGATCGATATTTTTTAGGTTGTGCTCGCGCGCACCTTTTATAATAATTTCGTCGTGTTGAGCCATAGATTCCTCACAAATTGTAATTGAAGGCCAAAATAGACCGCAATTCAGGAATCAATTGTACTCTATGTGTCAATATTATTCAAGTATATGTGTATGTGCTATTTCGATTCCATTTTGCCGTAATATTCTTGAAGTACTGGTTCGAGCGAGATCACATGCGAGCCGCCAAAGACAATAAACGGCTTTTTACCATCTTTTGTAGCATCGGCTATAACTTCAAATATACCTTCGTCTCGGCCTGTAATATTTAGTCGTCCAATTTCACCCAGCCTGGTATTGCCCTCAGCCCCAATGCTTTTGCCAACTTCGTTGTTTGTAAGGTTTGCAGCAAAGCGCAAATTGCCATCTTCGCCAGTTACCAGCTCTGGCATGCCCGAGCTTCGCAAAGTTTTATTCCACTTTTCTACATATGGCAATACTTTGGCTTTTTCGGCAGCCAGTTTATCTGGATGCTCAATTAAATCTTGTTTTTGCTCTTCGGTAAAAACTTCAAACCCTGGCGTGCCAAGCTCGGCCAGCTGAAAGTGAAAGTTCATTGCCAAATCTTCTGGCACAGGTTCGTTGTTGTACTGCGATGCAATGCTTCTGAGAGTAAAAAACAGAACTGCCTCATCTCTAGAAACTCCGACCTTTTCAAATTTGTCTAACTGCTCTTTGTTGCCAACCTCGGCAGTTACTGCCGCAACACCCCCTTCTCGAGCTAGCCACTGCACAATCCCACTATCCCCGCGCCTACTGTCGCGAATGGCTGCTTCGCGCGAGCCAAAATACTGCCCATCCATTGGCGGGCCTTCATATATTACAAGACGTTGCTCGGGTGGTGTACTTTCTAGATAATGTTGCCACTGAGCTTCAATTTCACTAAAAGTTTGTGCCTCTGGGGTGTAATCGTGCCCATCTATTGCCTTGCCTTCAATTACTTTGCCAGAATTTGGATCAATGGTCTTTTCGGTATTGATTTGCGCAATCATCGTGACTGCCCCGTCACCATATGTATCAACTTTTATCTTCTGCTCTCCTGGTGTATTTGCTTTGTCTACGCGGGCTTGATTGGTTTGTTTGTAATATTCAGATAAATAATTTGCGTATTTTTCAAACGCCTTATCGCGTTTTTGTTGTTCCATGTCTGCTCTGCCTTTCTCCATACCGGCTTTTAGCTCGGCATACACATTTCGCCGCTCTTGGTGATGTTGTGTGCTATCGCCGGTTTCAGCTGGATTGGTAATTGGTTGCTCGCTCATTTTTTACCTATCCTTTTACTACTTACTATTTCTTTAATCTCTTCTATCTGGTCGCGCAGCTCGGCAGCTTTTTCAAACTGTAGGTTGGCTGCTGCCAGCTCCATCTGCTCATTTAATTGCTTGGTAAGAAACACTAGCTCGTCTTTTGGCACCTTACTAAAGTCTATTTTTGTAACGTCGCTCGTCTCGGCCTCGGTTTGCTCGCGCATAGTTTCGGCCAGAGCTTTCTCTACCGTGCGGGGAGTAATGCCATGTTGCTTATTGTATTCTTCTTGTACTGCACGGCGCTCGGTAGTAATTTTTATGGCACGTTCCATAGAGCCAGTAACAGTATCGGCATACATTATTACCTTACCCTCCTGGTGCCGAGCAGCTCGGCCAATTGTCTGGATAAGCGAAGTTTCGGAGCGCAAAAAGCCTTCTTTGTCGGCATCTATTATGGCTACCAAACTAACTTCTGGCAGGTCTAACCCCTCGCGCAGTAGATTAATACCTACCAATACATCGTATACCCCTAGTCTAAGATCGCGCAAAATATCTGTGCGCTCAAAGGTATCTACCTCGCTATGCAAATATTGAACTTTTATACCTATCTCTTGCAGATACTCAGTAAGATCTTCAGCAATACGTTTGGTGAGAGTAGTTACGAGTGTGCGCTGTCCCTTACTGGTTCTGTCGCGAATCTCGGCAATAAGATCATCCACTTGATGATCACTGGGGCGTACCTCAATAATTGGGTCGAGCAAGCCGGTAGGACGAATAATTTGCTCAACCTTAATTTTGCTTCTACTTAACTCATAGTCTCCAGGTGTAGCAGACACATATATTACTTTATTAATGTGTCGCTCAAACTCGGTAAAGTTAAGTGGTCTATTGTCTAAAGCGGATGGCAGGCGAAACCCATGCTCTATTAAGGTTTCTTTGCGAGCCCTATCGCCATTAAACATACCACCTACTTGTGGGATAGTAATATGGCTTTCGTCTATAAACATTACATAATCATCAGGGAAGTAGTCGAGCAATGTGGCTGGCTGAGCACCTGGTTCTCTATTGGTAAGATAACGCGAGTAATTTTCTATACCTTTTACAAAGCCGGTTTGTTCCATTATTTCTACATCGTATTGCACCCTACTCTCTAAGCGCTGTGCCTCGAGCAATTTATCTTGGCTTTTAAACCAAGCTACACGCTCTTCGGCTTCGGCTTTTATCTGTTCTATTGCTCGATGCAATTGTTCTTTGGGTGTAACAAAGTGTTTGGCTGGGAAGAGGGTAAAATCTTGCAAAGATTTTTTAACCTCGCCAGTGAGATAATCTATTTGCTTAATACTCTCTATCTCATCACCAAAGAAACCAATTCTATAGGCTACTTCTTCGCCAACCGGAAAGATATCGAGGTTCTCACCCCGTACCCGAAAAGTTCCTCGCTCAAAAGCAGTATCGTTGCGTTGATACTGAATATCATTGAGTTGACGTAAGAGTTTGTCGCGTACCCGACGCTCACCTACTGAGAGGTCTATCTTCATAGCAGTATAGTCGGCAATATTGCCAAGGCCGTAAATACAACTTACCGAGGCCACAATTATTACATCGCGCCTGGTTAAGAGATTGGCCGTAGCGGCGTGGCGCAGCCTATCTATCTCTTCGTTAATTGCACTATCTTTTTCTATATAGGTGTCACTTCTGGCAATGTAAGCCTCGGGTTGGTAGTAGTCGAAATAACTGACAAAGTAATGTACAGCTGCGTCTGGGAAAAACTCTTTAAACTCTCCGTAAAGCTGTGCTGCCAACGTTTTATTATGGCTAAGAATAAGTGTTGGTTTTTGAGCGGCCTGGATAACATTGGCCATAGTAAAAGTTTTACCAGAACCTGTAATACCCAACAGAGTTTGTTCTTTTTCGCCTTGCTCTAAGCCAGCCGAGAGTTGCTCTATGGCCTTGGGTTGGTCACCCGCAGGTGGATATTTTGATTTAAGCGTAAAAAGGGACATACTCTCTATTATAAAGCAGCCCTCCTGAGAGGGCTAACTTTTCATTAATTATTTACATCCGTTCAGGGATCTTGTTTTTGGTAATAATGCTACTGGGTTAATGGTTTGGCTAAAATTAACTGATGCTGAATTGTTATACACTGTCTGAACTTGAAAGTGAAGTTGCGAACCTACTCCTTCTGCATTACCGCCATTACCCACGCTAGCAATTTGTTGGCCTTGGTTAATATCTTGGCCCTTGGTAACAACAATATTCTCTACATGACCATACAAAGCATAGGTACCATCGTGGTGATCAATAATAATGTAGTGTCCAAAACCGCCAATATCTGGTGGGCTATCAATGTTAATAACAGTACCACCGCGGGCGGCAACTACTACACTACCGTTGGGTGCTAAAATATCGAGGCCTGCATGCTGTCTACCTCCTGCTCTAGGGTTACCCCAACATCCACCACCCTGGGCATCGTTACCTCGTACCACACCAACATCTGGTAATAATGGCCAAATATAATCGGGTTTTGCAGTGGGGAGCGAAAGATTGCTAAAGACCGCACCATTAAGCGTTCTCGACATACTATATATACTTACCGATCCCTTACGCATACTCAGACGATACTCTACCTGACCATAATCGTATCGCCCATTGCGAAGTGGTATATCTAAACACTGTATGGTTAATGCGTTGGCTGCAGATTTAAATGCACCTGCTTGCCCAGATACTGTGCGCGAGGCCAGACTAAGTGAGCCATTATTGGCTGTGGCATCGAGAACATATTCTGCCTCTATGCCAAATGGTCGGTTATCTTTTAATGTCCAGCAAGCCTCAACAGATTTGCTCACATTATCTGGCCAAACCTGTAAGTTCTCAAACGGGCCATACCATTGCCAATGGTCAGCGCCAATAGTATTAACACTAGTTACCCAAGCCACACCATCTTGCGAGGCCACATAACTACCTCTATCGTGCCGAGTGTATGTACCATCTACCAACATCAAGCCCACATTTCCGCTTGCCCTACTAAAACGCAGTACTACAATACCGACTAACGTAATAAATAATACAAAGATAAGCGCATACCACCAACGAAAAACAAATCGCGGTTTTTTATTTAAACCCGATTTAGCTGTACGTGAATTGTGTTTTGTGGCCATTGTTTTTGTTTTATTCGCTTTACGCTTATGCTAACCTATTATAGTTAGTAGGTCAAATCTGTACTACTTGGCAAAGAGCGCTTCAAATTTTGGCTTGTCCCAACCAACTATAATCTCTCCTTTTATTTCGGTAACAGGAACTCCCATTTGGCCAGATTTGTCTATCATTTCTTTGGCTTTGGCTTGGTCGGCCTGAACATCAATTTTTTCGTATTTATAGCCTTTTTCGTCTAGGTAAGCTTCTACGTGCTTACAAAACTGACACCATGGCGTAGTATAAATAATTGCTTTTTCTTTGGCTGTATCTTCCATATTTCCCCTTTTCTTTTATATATCTATTATAACCCAGTCGGTTTGGCAACGGCGTTTAATACTGCAAATGTAATAACACCAATTAATACCACAGCAACAACTATAATAACTACCATTAGCCAAGTTGGCAGCTTTTTCTTAGGCTTTTTGGCGGTAGCATCATCCGATACCATTGCGTCTTTTAGGGTATCTTTCTCTGCTGGTTGGCCAGATTCTGGGTGAGCAAGATCCATATTTGGTGCTGCACCTGGCTCTGCTGTCTTTGTATCGCCTTGTGCAGCAGCTTCTTTGGCTGGCTCTGGTGTGTTGCTGGGCTCTGGCATTGGTGCATCTGGTAATTTAGGGCTGGCTTCTGCAGGTGCAGGCTCAACTTTTAAATCTTGTGGGGATTTTTTACCAAGCAAGAATGGATTCTTCTCTGCTGCGTCGTCTTTATTGGTTGCCGGTGCAGCCGTGTCGTTATTGGCATTTTTTAAATCGATAACGTGTTTAGATGGCGTAGGCGCACCCGGTGGTAAATCGTTAGCTGTAGGGGCTGCTGGCGTGGTGGGTGATGGTGGATTAGTAGCCGAAGTAGGCGCGGTTGCGTCTCCTAAACCAGGCTTTTGGGGTAAAAAATCAGTACTTTTGGTCTTGATATCGTTCTTCAAA
>WBZU01002895.1_pt1 | contig 11575 bp, 8 predicted proteins | sample 5204311 | NCBI WGS metagenome assembly WBZU01 (sample SAMN12344359, study PRJNA552823) | activated sludge metagenome | biome: Activated sludge suspended growth; feature: Nitrification reactor; material: Wastewater; isolation source: activated sludge from nitrification reactor of wastewater treatment... | reverse complement strand
CGTGTAATCCCGCAGGCGCGCCGGCTCGTCATAGGCGAGACGGTACTCGATGCCCATCGAGTCCATCCAAAGGGGTGCCCGTACCTCAAGCGCCAGTTCGCGGCGCTTGGGCACGGCCGCTGTGCGAACCTCGGACGGACCAAGATCATAGATGGCCAGCGCACTATCCCCTCCCCTCTTGCCAGCTGAATAACAGGCCGCAACAAGCAGGCAGCAGGAGACTATCAGCAGGCGGCGCATGTCAGCGGCCCCCGCTAGATGAGAACCCCGGCTCTCCGGGTCCCGGCGCGGCAGCCGGCACCCCGAAGACGAGCCCTTGGGGCGAGTCCTCGAGCAGGCGCAGGACACGGCTCAACTGTCTGGAGGTCAGCGAGAAATCCGCCGCCAGTTCGTTGAGCCGCGGCATTAGCGCCGACGTCCCGCCGGCGGAGGCGTCACCAATCGCCACGTCAAGCTTGTCGGCGGTCGCCTGCATCCTGCCAACGAGTTGTCGGGTATCGGCGAGCAAGGGGCCGACCTCGCCGGCAGCCCTGGAGATGCTCCTGATATTCTCGTCATCGAGCAGCTTGCGCACCTGAACCAAGATCGCATTCATATTTTCAATCGCCGGCTTCATGCTGGCCGAAGTCGCTTCCAGATTGGCCAAGGTTGCGGCAAAGCGGCGGCGGTTTTCCTCGTTGAGCAACGCACTGACCGCTGCCATGAGTTCCTGCGCCTGGCGCAGTGCCGCCGGGCCGCTCTCGCTCATTTCATCGAGCAACGAGGGCACCATGACGATGCGCGGAAGTTTGCCATCCCTGGCGACGAGGGGTTCGTCGTTCTTGCCGCTGTCCAGCAGCAGCACATGCGCTATCCCGGTGACACCCTGCGAGGCCAGTTTGGCGATCGTGCCCTTGGTCAGGGGGATGTTGTCGGCGATTGAAATCCTGATAAGGATATCGCTCGGGTTGTCGCTGTCGAGCCGGATATCCATGACCTTGCCGACGCGGATCCCGCGGTAGCGTACCTGCGCCTCGGGATTGAGGCCGCCGATGCTGAACTTGGTGACAACCACGTACTCACGCAGGTTGTCCTGGGTGCCGCGCAGCCAGATCAGGGCGGTGATCGCTGCCGCGCCCAGGAGAAGCGCAAACAGACCGGCGAGAAAGGCGTGCGACTTGTTTTCCATTGACGAATCCTACAACAACCCTGACTTGTCGCCATCCCTGAAACCGGCGAGAAACGGATGATCTCCGGCCATGACGTCCGCCGCGAGGCCAAACTGCACAATATGCTGTTCGGCGAGCACGGCGATATGTGTCGCCAGTCCGGCAAGTGTTTCCGGGTCGTGCGTCACCATGATGACCGTCAGTCCAAGTTCCCCCTGCAATTGTCCAAGGAGCCTGACAAAGCTCCGGCTCCGGTCGGGATCGAGACCGGCCGTCGGCTCGTCGAGCAGCAACAATTCCGGCTCGAGCGCCAGGGCGCGCGCCAGCGCGACACGTTTGACCATGCCGCCGGAGAGTTCCGCGGGCATCAGATTGCCGTGTTCCACCTCCAGTTCGACCATCGCCAGCTTGAGGTTGACCAGACGGCGAATCCAGTCTTCATCGAGGCGCTTCAGTTCGCGCAACGGGAAGGCGATGTTTTCGAATGCCGGCAGCGCCGAGAACAGCGCACCCGCCTGAAACAGCATGCCCAGCCGCCGCAGCAGGGCAGACTGCGCAACCGCGTCGGCGGTGCCGAGATCCTCTCCAAACAGGCGAACCGAACCGGCAGCCGGCTGGATCAGGCCGAGAATCTGGCGCAGCAGCGTCGTCTTGCCACTGCCCGACCCGCCGACGAGACCGACGACCTGGCCACGCTCGACCCGCAGGTCGAGATTGCGATGCACGACACGATCGCCGATGCGCGTGCCCAGGCCGCGCATCTCGACGACAGCCGGGTTCGCCGCGCCGGTCATAACTGGGGAATTCCCATATTCCGGGTGTTGATCGCAAACACGGCGTCGGCGAGGATTACCAGCGTGATCGCCGTGACTACCGATGTCGTCGTGTTGGCCGACAGACTCTCGGTATTGGGCTTGACGCGCAAGCCGAAATGACAGGCAACCCAGGCGATGATGAAACCGAAAACGATCCCTTTGGTCAGGCCGATGACGAGATTGGCGACCGGAACCGCACGCTGCAGGTTCTGGACAAAATACGTCGGCGAGATATCCAGCTGCAACATTGCGGAAAGCATGCCGCCGATCAGGGCGATCGCCGAAGCCCACAGCACAAGCAATGGCATCACCACGGTCAACGCCAGCAACTTGGGCAAAACCACGCGAATACTGCGCGAGATGCCCATCGCGGTCAACGCGTCGATTTCCTCGGTGACCCGCATCACACCAATCTGCGCAGTCATCGCCGAGCCAGAGCGGCCGGCGACAAGGACTGCCACCAGTACCGGCCCAAGTTCGCGAATGATCGAGATGCCGAGGATATTGACGATGAACAGGTCGGCGCCAACGCTGCGCAACTGGAGCGCCGACAGATAACTGAGCGTCACCCCGATCAGGAATCCGACCAGACCGGTGACAGGCAGGGCAAGCGCGCCGGCCTTGTAGATATTTGCTGCGGTTTCTTTCCACGGCATCTCGGAAGGGTGGCGGGCAAGATGGCAGAGATCGAGGAGCATCTGCCCGAACAGGGTCACCAGCCCGATGGCATGGTCGATCGAACCGAGCACCAGATCGCCGATACGCTCGACCGGCCCCGGAGCCGTGACCGTCCCCGAGCTGGCTGCAATTGGGGCCGCCGCAACGCGTTCAACGGTGCGCCGGTGGGTTTCCGTGACGATCAGATCTGCCGGCCAGCACTCATTCCACGTCCGCCAGAGAAGCACCGCTGCCGCACTGTCCAGCCGGTCGACGTCCGAGAGATCCCACGACAAGCCCCCCAACCCGCCCGCAGTCAGTCGCGCCTGCAACTGGGGAAGTTCGGGAAGCAGCGCGGCTAGCGTCCATTCCCCACTCAGCACGACTTTCCCCGGCTCGATCTGCAGACGGGGCGGGTTGTTCATGCCTGCCACCTCATCGCCATCGACTTTACGGTGTAGTCGCGACCGATTTCCCTCCACACGGCCGCTTCTTCACTCAAGGCCGCCGCCGTCCATGGATTTTCCGCCAGCCATCCGGCCGGCAGATCGAGCCGGAAGCCACCGGATGTAGCCGCCACCCGCCATGTCGGCAGCGCGCGATCGTCGCGTGTCCGGTGCAGCAGAACCGCAAGCCGCAGACTGAAGATCAGTCTCCAGGCACTGTCGACCGCAGGCAGGGCCCGCAGCTTGTCAAGTGTTCCGCGATGGGCGAGGACCAGCATCGCCAGGCGCGCTTGATCCCTCTTGGAAAAACCCGGCATGTCCGCGTACGTCAGGATATAGGCGCCATGCTTGTGATAGGCACTGTGCGCCACTGAAATGCCGATTTCATGGAGATGCGCCGCCCACGACAGAAACTGTACGTCCGCCATGCCGGGCGCCCCCTCGGCAAGCTCCGTCAACGCCGACAGGGCAGTGGCTTCGACCCGCTCGCTCTGGTTGACCTCGACCTGATAACGGCGGCGGAACTGGGCCACCGTCGAATCGCGCATGTCTTGGTGATGATAGCGGCCGAGGAGGTCGTAGAGGACGCCCAGGCGCAGGGCGCCGTCGGCATACGACATCGTCTCGATCCCCAGTTCCTCGAAAACCGCCGACATGATGGCGATTCCACCCGCCATGACCGGCATGCGGTCCGCCTTGATGCCCTGCAGATCGAGCGCCTCGGCCGAGCCGGCCTCGACCAGCAGGGCGCACAACAGGTCGAGCCCCTCGCGAGTAATGCCGAACCGGCCGCCCGGGTTCAACTGGTTCAGCTCCAGCACATCGGCAATCGCCCGCGCCGATCCGGAGGAACCGACCGCCTCCTTCCATCCCAGGCCCTTGTAATCACGGGCGATCAACTCGATTTCCTTGGCCGCAGCAACCTGCGCGCCACGCAAACGCTTCCGGTCGACCTTGCCATCCGGGAAGAAGCGCAGCGTGTAGCTGACGCAGCCCATGTACAGCGATTCCATTAGTCGCGGTCGATGCCGCCTGCCGATGATGAACTCGGTCGATCCGCCACCGATGTCGACGACCAGTCGCCGGTGCGCCGCCGCCGGGAGCGAGTGCGAGGCGCCAAGGTAAATCAGGCGCGCCTCTTCGCGACCGGCGATGATCTCGATGGGAAAGCCCAGCGCCTCCTCGGCCAGCGGCAGGAACTCCGCCGCGTTCTTTGCCACGCGCAGGGTATTGGTCGCCACCGCTCGTACCGCGCCCTGATCCAGTCCGCGCAGGCGCTCGCCAAAACAGCGCAGGGCCTCGAGGGCGCGCTCCTGCGACGCGAGATCAAGACGCTTGTCCGCCATCAGTCCGGACGCCAGACGCACCGGTTCCTTGAGAGAATCCAGCGGATAAATCTGATCGTCGACCACCCTGCCGACCTGCAGGCGGAAGCTGTTGGAGCCCATATCGACAGCCGCCACGGTTTCGTAAATCATTCGCTCGCAATCATGGAAATCTCTATCTGACGGGCATTCTAACACCCGCCTCCAAGTCTCATTCCGGCGGCACGGGCACAAAAAACCCGCCAGCTTGCCCTGGCGGGTGCGGACAGGAAGCTGAGGGCTTTGTCAGCTTGCCAGCAGGTTCCTGATCTGCTCGATGGTGGAGGCATCGTCGATGGTCGGCAGATCACCGACATCGCGGCCTTCGGCCAGCGCCTGCAGCGAACGGCGCAGCATCTTGCCAGAGCGCGTCTTCGGCAATCCGGTGACAAAGTACACGCGGCCCGGACGGGCGATCGCACCAAGGCTGCCATCGACGGTCGCCATGACTTCCTTCTCCAGCGCCTTGGCCAGTTCGGGGGTCGCCACCCGGGAAGCGTCCTTGACGACGGCGAAGGCCATCGGCATCTGGCCCTTGAGCTTGTCGTCGACGCCGACTACGGCAACTTCCGCGATCGCCGAATGGATCTGGATCGCTTCCTCGATTTCACGGGTGCCCAGGCGGTGGCCGGCAACGTTGATGACGTCGTCGGTGCGGCCGAGGATGGTGAAGTAGCCTTCGTCATCCTTGATCGCCCAGTCGAAGGAGGAATAAACCAGCGGCTCCTTGAACAGGGAGAAATAGGTGCTGACGAAACGGTCGTCCTGCCCCCAGACGGTGGTCAGGCAGCCCGGTGGCAGCGGCGGCACGACGGCGGCGATGCCCTTCTCGTTGGCCTCACACTCCGACCCGTCCTCGCGGAATATCCTGAGGTCGTAGCCATAGACCGGGAAGCTCGGCGAACCCAGCTTGATCCGCGTCTTCTCGACGCCCGGGAGCGCCGCCAGCATCGGCCAGCCGGTTTCGGTCTGCCAGTAGTTGTCGATGACCGGCTTCTGCAGTTCGTTCATGAACCACTCGTGGGTGGTCTCATCGAGCGGCTCGCCGGCCATGAAAATGTGCTTGAGCGAGGACAGGTCGTACTTGTGCATAAAGGCCGGATCCTGCTTCTTCAGAACACGGGCCGCGGTCGGCGCCGAGAACATGACGTTGACCTTGTATTTCTCGACGATCTGCCACCAGATACCGGCATCCGGACGCAGCGGCGTGCCTTCGTACATGACCGTGGCCATGCCGGCAATCAGCGGGCCGTAGATGATGTAGGAGTGGCCGACCACCCAGCCGATGTCCGAAGTCGAGAAATAGGTCTCGCCCTCGCCGCCGCAGTAAATGTGCTTCATCGACGAAGCCAGCGCCACCGCGTAGCCGCCCGTGTCGCGCTGTACGCCCTTGGGCTTGCCGGTCGTACCGGAGGTGTAGAGGATGTAGGATGGCTCGGACGATTCCATCCACTCGCACGGTACCTGCGCGTCCATGTGCTGGGCGCGCAGCGTGGCGTAGTCCACATCACGTCCCTCGACCTTGTTGAAACCTTTGTCAATGCCACGGTCGACCATCAGCACCTTTCCAGGCTTGTATTCAGCCAGGTCGATAGCTTCGTCCAGCAGTCCTTTGTAGGGTACCGGCTTGCCGCCGCGCATTCCGGCGTCGGAGGAAACGACGAGTACCGGCATGGCGTCGTCGATGCGGGTGGCCAGCGACCCGGACGCGAAACCGCCGAAGACGACCGAGTGGATGGCGCCAATCCGCGCCGAGGCCAGAATGGCAAAGGTTGCCTCTGCAATCATCGGCATGTAGATCAGGATCCGGTCGCCGCGTTTGACGCCGAGGCTCTTGTAGATCGCCGCCATGCGCTCGACTTCGCGCTGCAACTCGGCAAAGCTGTAGGTCTTCTCCTGGTCGGTCTCGGTCGAGATATAGATCAATGCCGGCGCGTCAGGACGCTTGGCCGCATGACGGTCAACCGCGTTGTAGCAAAGATTGGTCTTGCCGCCGACGAACCACTTGGCGAACGGCGGGCGCGAATAGTCGCAGACTTGGGTGAACGGTTCCTTCCAGTCGACTAGTTTGGCCTGCTCGGTCCAGAACGCGTCCCGATGTTCGATGGAATACTGGTGAAACTCCTTGTACGTCGTCATATGACTCCCTCCAGCTTGGTTACCCTGCACAAAAGAAAATTGCCGGATTGTTTTTCTAGCTTGTCCGGTCACGAAAGCGGCGTTCAATATCTGCCAGCGGCAGATTCAACCCCAAATCCTGATTCATCAAATGCAACAACGGCAACAACTCGACGCCTAGCTGACCGAGATGCGGGCGCACGACTTCGCTGCGACGCGCCGCGATCAGTTCCAGCGCTCTCTGCACCTTTATCTGACGGAGCGTCGCCGGCCCGCCATCGCCGGCAACGATACGGTTGCCGCCAGCCTGCATGCCCTGGCGCATCCGCCGATCCGCAAGTTCCAGCAGCGCCAGCGCCGAATCAGCGTTATCGAGCGGCACGCTGGCGATGCCAATGCTCACGGTCAGGGAAACCGGCTGCCCTTGAACCGGCACATGAGCAACCTCGACGGCTTCCCGAACGCGCTCGGCAAAGGCGGTGAACAGCAGCGGCGAAGTTCCGGGGGCAACGATGGCGAACTGACCGGGTCCGAAATGCCCCAGCGAATCCTCGGTTCGCACCTTGCTTGCGAGCATCTTAGCGAAGCGCGCACCCACGCGTTCGGCCAGGTCCGGCCCGAGGCGCTCGCGCACCCGCTCAAAGGCATCGAAGCCGAGAACCATGATACAAAGGTCGACTCCTGAGCGCACTGAATGCGACAGCGCCTGCGAAGCCTGGTGCTCCAGGTACTTGCGCGAAAAAAGGCCGCTTGACGGATCCTGAACCATGCTCTCGCGTCCAACTTCCAGATTCTCGCGGGCAGCCGAAAGGGCAAGCAGATTGTTCAGGCGGGTCAGGATCTCGGCGCTACCGGCACCCTTGGTCACGAAGTCTGAAGCGCCCAGCACCCGCACCCGCTCACGCTCCTCTTCGGTTTCCTCGCCCGAAACGACGATAAAGGGCATCTCCTGCAGGCGGTGCTGCTTGGATGCCCTCACCCTTTGCAGCAGCCCGGCGCCATCGAGCTTGGGCATCTGCAAGTCGGAGATCACCGCCCGGATCGAATGGTCGAGCAACAGTTGCTGCCAGGCCGCCTCGCCGTCGCCCTCCTCGCGAACGTCGAACGTTCCCTTGAGGTTTCGCGCAAGTGCCATCCGCACCAGTCGTGAATCATCGACAACCAGAATACGGACCGGATCCGTCATCTCACTCTCCGCCTATCTCCACGACAACCCGCCCCTTGGCACGGCCGGCAATGTATTCATTGAAAGTGGCCGGCAGATCGGCAAATCCGACCCTGCGCGACATCCTGGAAAGATGCGGGGGTCGCATGTCACTGGCCAGGCGCTGCCATACCCCGCTCCGATAGGGTTCCCGAATATACCCCGAATCGATACCCAGCAGCGACACCCCGCGCAGGATAAACGGTGCGACCGTTGTGTTCAGACTCATGCTCGCCGCCAGGCCGATGCTTGCGATCGTGCCACCCTGCGCCATCGTACTTGCAATCCACGCCAGGACATCGCCGCCCAGGTTGTCGACCGCACCAGCCCAGCGCGCCTTGTCAAGGGGACGGATTTTCGCCAGATCGAGACTGCCGCGCAGCATCACCTCGGCAGCACCCAGGCCGCGCAGGTAATCCGCCTCGCTCTCCTTGCCAGTGAGCGCCACGACGTGATAGCCGCGTTCGGCCAGGATGTCGACCGCCAGACTGCCGACGCCGCCGGTCGCGCCGGTCACGATGACCGGGCCGTTTCCCGGCGCCAACCGGTTCTCCTCCATCCGCACGACGGCCAGCGCCGCCGTGAAGCCCGCCGTTCCCAGCGCCATGGCGTCAAACAGCGACAGCCCCGCCGGGAGCGGAACGACCCAGTCGCCGGGAACCCGGGCAATCTCGGAATAACCCCCATGATGAGCTACGCCGATGTCGAAACTGGTCGCGATCACCGGATCGCCCACCGCGAAGCGCGGGTCGGCGCTCTCGATGACGGTACCCGAGAGATCGATACCGCCAACGCACGGAAAGCGTCGGATGATTTTGCCGGCACCGGTCGCGGCCAGAGCATCCTTGTAGTTCACGCTCGAATAGGCGACGCCAATGGTCACGGTGCCCGGGTCAAGGCGCGTATCGTCCAGCGTCGCAAAGGCGCTGGAAACTTTGCCGTCAACTTCATCGATCAGCAGTGCCTTGAAGGATTGCATGGCGTTCCTCGCTCTTGGGAAGGCAAATTGTATTCATAATTATGAACAATGAACATAGTTCTGCACCCCCCGATTCCTCGCGCCCCGATTATCTTCGTTTGACAAACTCTCTTTACAGCCAGTGGCATTTCAAATATATTCGGAAGTTATGCGTAAATTCCTCTACTCCCTTTTTGTGGCCGTGAGCTTCGCGTCCGCCGTCGTCACGGCTTCAGCGACCGAGGCAGTCCGCAAGGCCGACGAACCGCAATCCTTCTTCGAACGCTATACCAACGCGGCCCAGGACGTCATCCTGCAGGGCCTGAAACTGGTCGGCGTCCGCTATCGTTTCGGTGGCAATGACGAAGACAGTGGCTTGGACTGCAGCGGATTCGTCCGCCTCGTGTTCAAGGACAGCCTGGGCGCACAATTGCCGCGCACCGCAGCTGAAATGAGTCAGGTCGGCCAGCGCGTCGATACCAGCCAGCTCAAGCCGGGCGATCTGGTGTTCTTCAATACCATGCGCCGTACCTTCTCGCACGTCGGCATCTATCTCGGTGACAATCATTTCCTGCACGCTCCGCGTACCGGCGCCGAAGTTCGCGTCGAGAACATGGAAGACAGTTACTGGATCAAACGCTACAACGGCGCCCGACGGATCATCGACGGAAATTGAGCATCCGATGCGGCAGTCCTGCCGCATTTTTTTGCCCCCGTTTCAATAACAATTCGCATTTACATCCCAGGCGAAGCACCTTAAGATATTAATCGTTCTCATTCAACCGATGGGGTTTGCAGCATGAAGTCGATTGTCCGCCTGATCGCCACCGCTTTCGCCACTCTGGCGTTTTCGGTCCAGGCCGAGGAAAAGGCGCTCAACCTCTACTCGGCCCGCCACTATCAGACCGACGAGGCCCTCTATGCAAATTTCACGAAACAGACGGGTATCAGGATCAACCGCATCGAAGGCAAGGAAGACGAGCTGCTTGAGCGCATCAAGAACGAAGGCAGCAACAGCCCGGCCGACGTCTTTCTGACCGTCGACGCCGCGCGCCTGGCCAAGGCACACGAACTGGGCCTCTTCGCGCCGGTTACCTCGAAGATCCTGGATTCGCGGATTCCGGCCAACCTGCGGACCGACGACTGGTTCGCCTTCTCGAAGCGCGCGCGGGTCATCGTGTACAACAAGGCCGGGGTCAAGGTGGAGGAAATCCAGACCTATGACGACCTCGCCAACCCGCGGCTCAAAAGCAAGCTGTGCTCGCGCTCGGGCTCCCATCCCTACAACCTGTCGCTGATGGCTTCGGTCATCGCCCACGAAGGCGAAGCCAGGGCCGAAGCCTGGGCGCAAGGCATGGTGGCCAATTTCGCGCGCGCCCCGAAAGGCGGCGACACCGACCAGATCAAGGCCGTCGCCGCCGGGGAATGCGGTGTCGCATTGTCCAATACCTACTACGTCGCCCGCCTGTTGCGGTCGACCAAGCCGGAGGAGCAAAAACTGATGGAGAAGGTCGGCGTCGTCTGGCCCAACCAGGCCACCACCGGCACCCATATCAACATTTCCGGCGGCGGCATGCTGAAGACCGCACCGCACAAGGAGGCCGCCATCAAGTTCCTCGAATACCTCGCTTCCGACGACGCCCAGCGCTATTTCGCCGACGGCAACAACGAGTGGCCGGTCGTCGACAGCGTCAAGGTGAACAATCCGGCGCTCGAGGCCCTGGGCAGGTTCAAGGCCGATCCTTTGCCGATCGCCAAACTGGCGATGTACCAGATCAAGGCGCAGATGATCTTCGACCGCGCCGGCTTCAAGTAAGCGCGTTTGGCCAGCGACACCCCGCCGCGGCGGTGTGTTTTCATTGGCGCGCCCGGGAAACCTGCCGCGATAGCGCGATCAGCGGCAACAGGCCGACCACGACGATGGCCAGCGATGCGGTCGATGCCTCGGCGAGGCGTTCGTCGGAAGCCAGCGTGTAGGTCTGGGTGGCCAGCGTGTCGAAATTGAAGGGACGCATCACCAGCGTCGCCGGCAATTCCTTCATGACATCGACGAAGACCAGCAGGCCGGCGGTGAACAGGCTGCCGCGCAGCATCGGCGCATGCACGCGGCGCAACGTTTCGCCCTGCCCCAGCCCCAGGCAGCGCGCCGCGTCGTCCATGTTCGGCGTGATCTTGGCCAGGCTCGACTCGACGGTATGCAGCGCCACCGCCAGGAAGCGCACGAGGTAGGCATAAACCAGCGCCGCGATGCCGCCGGTCAGCAGCAACCCAGGGTTGCTGCCGAACCATTGCTCCCACTGGCCGGCCAGCCAGGTATCGAGGCGGGTCACCGGAATCAGCACGCCGACCGCGATGACGGCGCCGGGCACCGCATAGCCGAGCCCGACCAGCCGGTTTAGGCCGGTCGCCAGCGCGCCTTTAGACAGGCGCGCGCCGTAGGCCATCAGCAGCGCCAGCAAGACGCCGACACAAGCGGTGATGCCGGCCAGCAAGAAACTGTTGCGCGACAGCAGCAGGAAGCGCTCGCCGAACTGGGCATCGCCCTCGGTCAGCGCCATCTTGAGCAGCAGCATGGCCGGCAGCACGAACCCGAGCAGCAACGGCATGACGCAGGCGACGACGGCCAGCGCGGCGCCAATCCCGCCAAGACGGGCGCCGGCCAACGGCCGATTGCGGCCGGTGGTATTGTGGTAGCGGGCACGGCCGCGCGAGACGCGTTCGACCATAAGCAGAAAGAGGACGAAGGACAGCAGCATGGCCGCCAGTTGCGCCGCCGCCACCCGGTCGCCGAGCGAGAACCAGGCGCGGTAGATGCCGGTCGTGAAGGTGTTGACCGCGAAATAGGCGACGGTGCCGTAATCGGCC
>WBZU01002893.1_pt1 | contig 11581 bp, 11 predicted proteins | sample 5204311 | NCBI WGS metagenome assembly WBZU01 (sample SAMN12344359, study PRJNA552823) | activated sludge metagenome | biome: Activated sludge suspended growth; feature: Nitrification reactor; material: Wastewater; isolation source: activated sludge from nitrification reactor of wastewater... | reverse complement strand
CGTGACCCGCCCGGAAGCCCGCCGGCTCCTGCGGGATCTGTTCTTCCGGTTCCGCGCCTCCGTGGACTTCGACGGGGACCGTGAGCTGGTCAGTGAGCAGCTCAGCGCCTGGCCGGGCCCGGACGCCGGCCTGCGGCTGCGCGACCCGGCGTGGCGGCTGCGGGTCATCCAGCCCGGCTACATGGAAGCCGAGCCCGAAGCCACTTTCATGTATTTCGAGTCTTTCGAGGAGGCCCGGGAGGCCGCGGTCGCAGAAGTGAAGCTCACCAGCGAGGCGCTGTGGGACGGCGGCAGCCCGGAGCGCGCCCGGCAGTGCCAGGCCGCCCGCGACGAGGCGGCCGCCGAGGCCGGGCGGCTGGCCGAGCCCGGCGGGACCGTGACCGTCGGCGCCTGGGAGCACATCATCGAGCCCCTTTCGTAGTTCTTGCATTCGGCGGCCCCGGCGCGCCTAGATAGAGGCATGCCCTCTCCCTCTGACGCCACGGCGCCCGCGCCGGACCTGACCAGCACCGAACTCTACGCGCAACTGGAGGACGTCAAGGCAGGGCGGGACGAGCTGATCGAAGCCGAGGAGATCTCCGCGGAGGACGTTGCGGCCGCAGCCGGACTGCTGCGCCATCTCGAAGCGTCCCTGACGGCGCTCACCTGGGCTGAAGCTGACGTCGTGCGCTCCGACCAGGAGCTCAAGGAGGCCGGGGACGACGACATCGACGAGACCCGCCGCCAGAACGACGCCCTGCACGTCGCCCGTTCGCGCCTGAGCGGGATCGTCCAGGAGCAGCTGCTTGTCCTCACTGACACCCTCGGCCTCGGCGAGGACGAGGACGACAGCGAAGACGGCGCCGGCGAGCCGGCCCGGTAGCTACCCGCCTTCGCGAACCGGGCCTTCGGCGCCCGGCGGCAGCGAGCTGGCGGTCACCGTGCGAGCTCCCGGCTCGGCGTGCAGCCAGATGCTGGCGGAGGCGTCGTCGCCCTTGACGGTCTGAAGCACCACCGGCTTGCCCCACAGGGCCGCGAGATGCTGCAGCGTCCCGTCGGCGTACTCGCGGTCAAGGCCCAGGCGGCTGACGCGATGCTCGAGCCACAGCTCGCCGCGGCCGCGGCCGTCCCCGTCGACCACTTCGATGAGGGGGACGCCGACGTCGGCGTGCATCTCCACGAGCCGCTCGCGGATCTCCTCGGCCTCGTGGGAGGACACGCGGATCTGCCCGGCGGTGGCGGTGCGCTCCCATGCGAACAGCTTCGCGCGCTCGCACACTCGCGGCGTCAGGAATTCCGCGATCAGCGAGGCGTCGTCGTAGCCTTCGACGACTTCGAGGATGCGCTCCATCGACTTGGCGTAGGAGCCCGCCCAGGACCAGCGGCGCCGGTCAGCCGGCGAATGGCTCAGGGCGATCCGCCCGGCTTCCTGGAGCAGCTCGAATCCCAGCAGGTACGGGTTCGGATGGCCGGCTTGCGGCCGCAGCACGCCGGCGTTCAGCGCCTGCCATTCCATGAACGCCGCGGTCGGCAGGTGCAGCTGCTGGAGGATCACGTTGTGGGCGAGCGTGGCGATGCCTTCGTTGAGCACTTTCGTGCGCATCTGCGGCATGAAGTACTTGTTCTCGGCCTGGATGATCCCGATGATGTCGCGCTGCCAGTCCTGCAGGTAGCGGGCGTGGGCGGCCACGAACCCGAGCAGGTCAGGGTCAGGGACCGCGGGGAAGCGGGTGCGCATCGCTTCGCGTTCGCGCTTGACGGCCTCCTCGCGCTTGCGGGCCTCGGCGGGGAACAGATCGTCGTAGGGCCGCGCCTTGAACTCGGGCTCGCGGGCCTTGCGGGCGGCGCCGAGCTGGCTGAGCGGCTGCTGGCGGGCGATCGCCTCGCAGTGGTCGATCCAGTCCTCGACTTCCCGGCGGCCGTGCTGCTCGGCGTACCGGGCGATCCGCTCCGCGGCGGACTTCACGCGCGGCAGCATCCGCTTGTCGACGGCGGCGAGATGGCGGTTCAGGCCGAAGCATTCAGCGTGCCCGAGGCAGTTGTGGCTGATGATGCCGTTCATCAGCGCGAACGAGTTGCCGTCAGGGACCGACAGGCAGTGCACGTCGCCGTCGTAGTCCTCGACGGCGTGGCCTTCGACGCGCACGAAGAACTGCTGGCCGATGCGGATCGCGTGGCTGGCGGGGCGCTCCTCAGGCGCAGGCACTTCGAAGAGCGCCAGGGCTTCGGCGCCGGCAGCATGCCCGTGCCATGACGGCGCTTCCGGCCCGCGGTCGCAGCGCAAGTCAAACCAGACGCCGTAGAGCATCGCGATCTCCTGCAGCTGAGAGGCGAGCCGGCCGTCGCTGGCGCGGAAGCTGACGCCGTCCGGGCCGGCGGATCCGCCGGCGGCAACGCAGCCGCGCAGCACGCCGCGCAGGAACGAACGGGGCGCCTGCTCATGCCAGCGCTCGGGCAGGGAGGCCGTCAGGGAGTCGGCGCCGCTGGCGAAACGCCGGCCGAGGCTCTGCCCGTAGTCCTCGTCCAAGGCCACCTTGTCGTCGCCGGCCGAGGCGACGCGCAGCGTCCCGTCGCCGATGTCCGGGACGTTCACGGTCATCCAGTCGCCGCTGCCGATGTCCCTGGCCTCGACCCACTGCGGCTGGGCGCCCGGCTCCGGCGTGCCGCTCAGGATCAGGAACTGGTGCTCGGGCGTGACTTTCCAGGTGCTGCCGCCGGCCCGGATGGCGTGCATCGGCCCGGTGTAGCGCCGGCGGGTGGGGGCGGCTTCGGCGAGCTGGCCGGCGGCGTTGCGCACGAGCGTCCCGGGGGCGACTTGGTGGATGTCCTGGATGCCGTCGGCTGTCCAAACGCCGGTGTCGGGATGGAAGCAATGGGCGATGATGAGCGTCTGAGCGGCGAGGCTGTTGCCTTCCAGCAGGTAGGCGTGCACCGGGCGGGTGTTGACGATCAGCTCGTAGATGCGGCCTTCGCCGCGGTCATAGGAGCCCTTGCCCTGCTCGTATTCGCGGCCGAAGCTCCAGTGCGAGTATCGGCCCGGCAGGCCGCGGGCGGCGACGTCGTAGATCTCCTCAGCTGAGCACAGGTGAAAGAGCGTCTCGGGCGGGTTCATCCCGAGCTTGCGGGCTTCCACGAGGCATTCCTCCTCCACCCAGCGCAGGTCCTCGAGCGTGCATTCGCTGCGGTTCCAGTCGGGCTCGCGCCGGCCGGGGCCCACGCTGGCGCGGCCGGCGAGCGGGTCGGTGCCTTTCGGCGGGATCGGGTCGCGCTGGGCGCTCATGGCCTGACGGCCTCCTCGACGTTCTCGGCGGCGAAGATCTTCTTCAGGGCCGGCCAGATCTCCCGGTCGTCGTTCGCGCGGGCGGCAACATGCCCGGGCAGCTCATCCTCATGGTCGCTGAACACCTTCCACAGCCGCGGGATGATCTGCGCGAACGGATGATTGCCGGGCTCGCGGGCGATCTCCAGGTAGCCCATCATCTGGCAGGCCCGGGCGAGCGCGGAGGCTTCGCGAATGAGGTCAGGGTTGTCAAAGGCGAAGTTGTCGCCGTCGGAGGCGTGCAGCACATAGACGTTCCAGTCGGAGGCCGGGAACCTGGAAGCCTGGATCTGGCGGGCCAGCTTGTAGGCGCTGGACGCGCAGGTGCCGCCGGTGGCGGTGCGGCCGAAGAACTCCTGCTCGGAGCATTCGTTGGCTTCGGTGTGATGGCTGATGAACACGATCTTGACGTTGTCGTAGCGCGAGCGCAGGAACGACGCCGTCCAGTAGAAGAACAGCCGGGCGATCCGCTTGTGCTTGTCGCCCATGGACGCGGACACGTCCATGAGCATGAACACGACCGCCTGGGATTTGGGCTGGGGCAGCTCGCGGTAGCTGCGATAGCGCAGGTCCTCCTTCTCCCAGCCGCCGAGGCCGGGGGTGCCCTGGGCGGCGTTGCGCAGCAGGTTCTCCTTCAGGGACGCCTTCACGTCCAGGGTCGGGCCTTTGCGGGCGCGGTCGTTGAACTTGATGTCGGTCGCGGAGGCGTCCACGGCCACCTTGGGCTTCAGGCGCGGCAGCTCGAGCTCGGCGAACAGGAGCTCCTCGACTTCGGCCATGTCCAGCCAGACTTCGTACATGGTCTCCCCCGGGCCGGCGCCGGCGCCTTCCTGGCCGGGCTTGTCGCCGGGGCCGGCGGGCGGGCCGATGACGTCGCCGTCGGAGAAGTCGCCCTGGCCGACGCCGCCCTGGTCGCCGCGGTCCAGGATGAACCGGTAGCGCTTCTCGCCTTTGACGGGCACGCGGATCCGCTTGGACGGGCCCGCCTGGATGATGTCCTCCCCGCCGATCTTGTTCTTGAGATGGTCGAGGACCTGCTTGCGGACGCGGTCGCGATGATGCATCGCGTCGCGGCGGCCGCGTTCGGACGGCAGGTCGGCGCCGCGGCCTACGGGCATGCGGGCGTCCTCAGGCTGGCGGCGCGCACGCCGGGCCGCTCATCGGTTGAGCATCTGGCCAACGTAGTCCATCAGCTCCCGGGCGGACTGCTCGTTGTAGCCGCGGTCCTCCACCAGCACGCGGGTGACTTCGTTGAGGCGCTTGCTCTGCTCGGGGTCGGGGTTGCTCTTGCTGGTGGTCACCCGGACGATGTCCTTCATCTCCTCGAACAGGTGCTCCTCCAGGGCCTGGCCCAGCTGCGCGTCGGTGCTGTAGGTCAGCGGCCGGCCGCCGCGGCGCAGCGCGATGCCGATGCGCACGAGCACGCCCTGGCGGAACGTGTCCTTGGCGGCTTCGGCGACCGCCGGGGAGACCTTCTCCTCCACGGCGCGCATCAGCGTCTCGTCAGGCTCGACGTCCTCGCCGGTGACGGGGTCGGCGAGCTTGATGTCCTGCGTGTAGGCCTCGACGTTGTTGAGGTAGTTCTCCATCAGGTCCTGGGCCTGGTCGGCGAACGCCGGGATGAACGCGCGGCGGACTTCCTTCTTGAGCTTCTCGTCGATCAGGCCGCGGGCGTCGATGACGTAGGCCTTCAGCCGGTCGCGCTCCTCCTTGGAGACGTCCAGGCGGTCGATGTGCAGGTTCAGGGCCCGCAGGACGATGATCGGCGTCAGGTACGGCTCGGCGGTGTGCGATTCCTTCTGGGCGGCGACGGCCGCTGAGGCGAGCACGTCGATGATCCGCCGCGGCCCGAGGCCTGACAGGCCTTCGCCGTCGGCGGCGCGCTTGATCTCGGGGATCTGCGCGAGCTTCCAGTCGCCGGTCTCCTTGCCGTCGTAGAGCTTCATCTTGGCGACCGGGTCCAGGTTCGGGTGCTCGGTCAGCCGGGACAGCACCGCGACCATCGCGGCGGCGTCCAGGGAATGCGGGGCGACGTGGAACTCCTTGATGGCCGACCCGGCGCCCTGGCCCAGCAGTTTGCCGTAGATCTTCTTCTCGTCGCTGAGGCGCACGTTGTAGGGGACCGGGATGGTGAACAGCCGGTCGCGCAGCGCCTCGTTCTTCTGGTCGGCCATGAACGCCCGGTATTCGCTCTCGTTGGTGGAGGCGATCACGACGGTGTCCAGGTCGATGTAGCCGAACTTCGGCACCTTGAACTGGCGTTCCTGGGCGACGCTGAGGAAGCCCAGGCGGAACTCATGGGCGAGCTTGAGGTACTCGACGCCTTCCACCAGGCCGCGGGATCCCTTCGGGAGCTCCCCGGCCCAGTCCAGCACCATCGGATGGTCGTCGCGGCCGTACTCGCTGATCGCCTTGAAGTTGATGCCGCCGGTCAGATGCGCCATCTCCATGGACTTCGGGTCGCCGGCCTCGAACGTGGAGATGCCGCGGCGCTCGGCCTCTGAGAAGGTGAAGCGGCGGATCGGGAAGCGCATGAAGTCGCCGTCGTAGTCGTTCTCCAGTCGGTAGCGGCAGACCGGGCACAGGCCGCCTTCGGGGGTCACGCCGGTGTGCTCGGTGACCTTCGCGCGCAGGGCCTCGGGGACCAGATGCAGCGGCTCCTCGTGCATCGGGCAGCCTTCCAGGGCGTAGGCTGCGCCTTCGTCGGTGAGCGAGTAGGCCTCCAGGCCCCGCTTGATCCGGGCGATCAGGCTGGACTTCGCGCCGCCGGGAGGGCCCCACAGCAGCAGGATCCGCCGGCGGGTCTCATGCCCCTGGGCGGCGGACTCGAAGTAGCGCACGACCCGCTCGATCGTGGCGTCCATCCCGAAGAAGCCGTCGGCGAAGAACTTGTAGGAGATCTCGTCCTTGTGGGCGCCTTCCTCCTGCCCGAAGGACGTGATCATGTTGAAGATCCGCTGGTGGGCGGAGGCGGCGATCGTCGGCGCGGCAGCGACGCGCTCGAGGTACTCGTTGAGCGTGATGGCCTCTTCGGCGCCGGCCGCCTGCTCGCTGGCGGCGGATGACAGGGCCTTGATCAGATCGTCCATGCGCGGCTGTTCTCCTAGGGATCAGGCCGGCGTCCGGGATGGCGCCGGGCTTGCCTGACCTGAACGTACGACTGCCCGAGCCATTCCGCACAAGTTGTCATCGCCAGGGCTGCCTCATCCTGCCGCTGCTGCCGGCCTTCCAGGATGCGCTGCGGAGACGACGCTCCAGGCCTTCCCGGAAAGGCCCAGCGGGGGCATGCTGGGCTCATGACCTCATCCGACCACGACCTCTCCCCTGAGGACTGCCTCGAGTACGCGCCGGGGCAGGACTGCAGCTGCTCGGGGCCTGTCACCTTCCACATGCGCGAGCCGGATCCGAGCCTGGGCGTGCCCGCCGGCAGCTTCCCCCGCTGCGAGCATCACGCGCAGCTGTGGCATGAGCGCGCCGCAGAGACCCGCCGCAAGTACGGAGGCGTCGCGCCGCCCAGCGGCTTTGACCCCGGCTACGCCGGGGAGCGCTGGGACGACGACTACTAGGCCGGCAGCTCAGCTGGATCTGACCAGTCGCAGGACGGGTCGAACAGAATCAGCTCGCCCTCGTCGCGCCAGAAGCCTTCGGCGATCGAGCCGCCGATCATCTCCAGGATCTCGGCGGCCTCCTCCCTGTCGGACGCGGCCAGCGTCACACGGACGGTGACTTCCCAGGAATGAACTGACGGCGCGGAGACGGCCTCTGAGATCTCCCCGGGCGGCGCGTCCAGGTCGACCGGATCCCCGGCCGCGTCCAGGACTTCGCAGGTCATGCCGCGACGGGCGCGGTCGGCCTCAGCCAGGACCTCGGGGATGCCGCCCAAGAGCGTGCGCGCTGCCCCCAGCGCCTTGTACGGGCTCTTCGCGTCGGCGCGGGCGATCCGGAACGCCGCCACGGACTCATACCGGGCGAGCTCTTCCGCAGCCTCCTCGGTCTCGCGTTCTTCGATCATGCGCTCATCATGCCGCGGGGCGGCGGGCCTGCAAGGCCCGGGGCAGGCGGACAGGCGCGGCTGAGCATCCCGCCCGCATCCCGCCGGGCGCTGTCACCGCCCGGCCAGGCCCGTGGCCGTGACCGGGATTGCCGCGACGCCGCCTTTGGTCAGGAACACCGACGCGGAGCTCGCGTAGGAGTCCCCGCTTGAGTAGGTGGCGGTCACCGTGACGTCCGCGTACAGCGTGTAGCCGGCGTCCAAATCATCGGCGAGGGCATCGTGCTGGTCGTCGGTCATCTCGAGGACCAGGCGCTTCCAGCCCGCGCCGGTCACTGAGGCGGTGTCTTCGGTGAACGTCTGGCGATGGCTGCGGCCGGCATGCCCGGACGCCTGCAGGTCGCAGGTGCGCGGGCAGTACGCGCGGACTGACACCTGCCTGGTGCGCAGCGACTGGGAGGCCATGTAGGCGAGCGTCGGGGCGGCCTCGGGGTCATACACCGTGACGGTCAGGCCGGCGTGCGCCAGGTCAGACAAGTCCGAAGCCTTCACCAGGTACACGCAGGAGGTCACGTTCCCGGCGGACGACGGCGTGACGCTCCCCGAGGCCGTGTACGCGGACCCGGAGGAGACCGCCGCCCGGCCGCCGTACGTGGCGCCGGACGCCTCGCCGGCGCGGGTTGAAGCGCACGCTGCCGTGCCGCTGCGGGAGTAGAAGTACGCGTAGGAGGACTGGTAGGCGATGCCGGTCGCGGTGACGCCGTACGGCAGCCCGGTGGTGGCAGCTGAATACGTGAGGCTGATCGTGTCAGCCTGCGCGGCGGCGGGGAAGGCGAACGCCAGAAGCAGCAGGCCGGCGAGCAGAAGGCGGGCGGGGGCGGTCATGGGAAGCGGGATCCTTGTTTCGGGGGTTGCTCTCTGAGACGCGGGCGGGCGGCAAACTGCACGGTGCCGGCCCCCGGCCCCGAGGGTTTCGCCTCGGCGGGCGCCGGCGTGGCATCCTGGCGGCTCGTGCTCGCCGCTGCCCTGTCCTCCCTCGCCCTGGCCGCCAGCCATTCCCCTGCTGCTCCTGCCGTTCCGGCAGCGGGCCGCTGGATGTCCGGCGTGACCGTCACCGAGTACTACGCGGTCCCGGAGCGCTGGTTCAAAGGCGCGAAGGTGACGGCGCCGGGCCTGCCGGGCCGCTACCGCGCCGATTTCCTGTACAGCGCCCGGGGCGTGTTCATGGAAGGCTCCGGCGTCGCCGACGACGGCCGCATGGTCAGCGTCCTGAGCTGGGATCCCGCGCTGGGCTGGGTCCGCAAGGACGGCCGGCGCACCCGGGCGTCTGACGGCTTCAAGGCCGGCCCGCCGTTCTGGTGGGGGTCGGGGTGGCGCAACGCCTCCGGGGCGGTCACGTTCCCGCTGTCGGCGGGCGGCTGGTCGGCGGGCCCGTCCGCCCGGTACATCCCGGTGCGCCGCACCCAGTTCGGCCGGTCATCGCAGCGGCTGAAGCCGTGGGGCAGCGTCGCCGTGGACCCGAACGTGATCCCGCTGGGGTCGCGGGTTTATGTGCCGGCGTACCGGGGCAAGCCCGGCGGCGGCTGGTTCCTCGCCCAGGACACCGGCGGCGCGATCCGCGGCCGCCACATCGACGTGTACCGCCCCGCTGACGAGGACGGCTTCGGCCGCCTGGACGGCCAGCGGATTCTCGTGCTGCCGCCGGCCCGCTGACCGGCTCTTCAGGAGCCGGCGCCGCGGCGGGCCAGGCCCGCAGCGACGGCGGCCAGGGCGACGGCGAACACGGCGGCGCCGAGCGCGACGTACGCGCCGTCCGCCAGGCCGGCGGGCGTCGGCATGGCGGCAGTCACGACGGCGGCGGCCAGGCCCGCGGGGATCAGCAGGATGCGGCGGGAGATGGCGTCCGCGGCGGCGCAGGCTGTCAGCGCCGGGGCGATCGCCACGCGGGCGAGCTCCTGCGGGTCCCCGGCGATCATCATCCACGCCGCCACCCAGCCGCCGGCTAGCACCATCAGCGCCGGCCAGAACGGGACCGCCTGCGCGCGCATGCACGCGGCCAGCGACAGCGGAACCGCCGGCAGCGCAAGGAGGATCAGGATGACTGCGCCAGTTTCGTCCACGTTCTGAACGTACTCCTGCCCGCCGTCCCTGTGGAAGCCTTCTGCGGCGGATCCGGCAGGCCGTACGTTCAGGGCATGGCCCGCGCCTACATCGTGTACGCCGCCGCAGCTTTGGCCTTGGAGGCCGCCGCGGCTGTGCTGGGCTGCCCGGCGTGGCAGCTGGCGGTGCTCGCCGGCTGCGTCTCGGTGGCGGTCGCCGCGGCGATCCGGGCGCAGCTGCGGCCGGTGCTGGACCTGCTCGAGGCCCGCGGCGGCATGCGCTCGCGCAAGCCGCTGCGGATCCGCGCGCCGGAGCTGGCGCTCGCGCTGGTCGCCTGGTCGGCGGCGGCGGGCTTCGCGCTGGGGCCTGCCATGGGCGGCCTGGCAGCCTTCCCGGCAGCAGCGGCGGGGGCCGCAGCGTTCGTGCTGACAGCCCTCGCGGGCGTCCCTCGCCGGCGGGTCCGCGCCCTGCGCGCCCAGGGCGACGCCGGCGGCTAGCCGGGCTGTCCGGCTTCGATCCGGGCGAGCGCGAAGTACGGCTGCAGGTAGGGCGGCCACCCCTGCTAGCGGACCAGTTCCGTCATACGTTCACAGATGGCTCGCCAGTGCTCAATCAAGGGCTGCGAACGCCCGCACAGGGCGAAGGGCCTATGCAACATGCACTGGAAGCGGGCCCACAATGGGTACGCGGGAAGGCAAGTCGACAGCAACCCGCCTTCCCATTGCACGGTCGCTGGCTGTGAACGTCCGTTTGCGGCGAAGAGCTTATGCAGCATGCACTATCGGCGTGCCCACAATCGTCACGACGGCGACCCACTTCCTGCGCGCAAGACGCATCGCGTCATCGGCAAAGATCTCCGCGCGTCGATCGTAAAGCTCTACATGGAGGGTGCTTCGGCTTGCGAGGTGGCCCGGACCTTCGATGTCAGCCCCGCAACGGTCAGCAACTCCGTTCGGAAGATGGGAGGAACGATTCGCAAGACGTTCCTGACGAGGGAGCAAGCGGCCTCAATCGGCGCTCTCTACGAGCAAGGCTTCACCTCCGGGCAGCTTGCAAAGCGTTTCGCAGTCACCGACGCCACCATCCTCAACCATCTGCGCGCCATGGAGATAGAACGCCGCTCGCCTGCTGACGCGCGGCGCGTGTATCCTCTCGACGAGGAGGCGTTCGATAGGCCGACGACGGAGAGCGCCTACTGGACTGGATTCCTCATGGCTGACGGATGCGTCCATGACACTGGCCGTGTCACGCTGACATTGGCGGCCCGTGACAAGGCGCACGTCGAACGGTTCGCAGCGTTCCTGGGGACACCGAGGCCTATCAGCGAACGCGTTGTTGAATGCGCCGTGAACGGCAGAACCGGCATGTATGCCCGGGCTGGCCTCACCGTCAATTCGCGCCGCCTCAGCGACGCGCTCATCGCTCGCGGCGTCACCGCGCGCAAGACACTTACAGCCCGGGCGTCCGAGGAGATGCAGGATTCCCCGAGCTTCTGGCTGGGGGTGCTCGACGGCGACGGCTGCATCGGAGCGAGCAAGACGGGCCTCCCCACTCTTCGGCTTGCCTGCGCAGCACGAGACCTAATGGAACAGTACGCATCCTTCGTCCTGAGAGTGTCAGGCCACAGTCCAAACCTGCTGACGCGCATGGGGCTTCCGTTACAGAAGCATCCTCTCTACCGGGTGGACCTCACCGGCAAGGCCGTCGCGTCCGTCACGCAAGCCGTTCTCGCCGAAGGACAGCTCCCGCTGGAACGAAAGCGAGAACGCTATCTCGCCGCGACGGCATATCGGGATCGTCGTCTGAAGAAGCCCTCGCCCGACTGAGACCGGGCGCGAAGCCTGGGATTGGCTTCGCGCCCGGGCGGCGCGTACAATGAGCTCATGGCACGCTGAACTCACCTGGCCGGGCGCCTCGCCCTTCTGCGCTGCTGCGTGCCTGAACTTCCCGCCTGCCTTGACGGCATGGCATCATCGCCTCCATGAAGAGCATCCGAGACATCCCCGCCCGGCTGGACTTCCTGCGGCTCGTTTCCGGACGCCTTTAGCTGCGCGGACTCCGCGCGGTTCCTCGAAGAGATCAGCGGCCTGGAGGAGCTCGCCGCCTGCAGCGACGGCGACCCGGCATTCGCATTGGAGCTCGCCGCCGAAGCCTCCGGCCTGCACGCCCGCCTGGAAGCGGCGGTCGCTGCC
>WBZU01002892.1_pt1 | contig 11581 bp, 8 predicted proteins | sample 5204311 | NCBI WGS metagenome assembly WBZU01 (sample SAMN12344359, study PRJNA552823) | activated sludge metagenome | biome: Activated sludge suspended growth; feature: Nitrification reactor; material: Wastewater; isolation source: activated sludge from nitrification reactor of wastewater treatment... | reverse complement strand
TCGTCGATCCCGTTGCAGATCTCGGGCATCGGCATCTTCGGTACGGCCGTACAAACCACGTTCGGGCCGTTGCATTGAAGTTTGCCCGAGGACTGGCATGCCCCGATGCCCGCGCTGCATGGCTGATTGAACTGCGGACAATCCGGCACGGTGACCGTCAACGTGCAGTAGCCGCTGATGTTGAGCGGGTTTGTGTAAAGCACCGCGAGAATGCCCGTCCCGTCGTCACCAAGGCTCGGCGCCCACGTGAAGTTCGTCGTGAAGGGACTCGGCTTCGTCGTTCCGGAGATCGGGTTCAAGAGACCAATCGATCCGATCGACGTCATCTTGAGGTTTCCACCGCCGACGTTTGTCCCCACAAACGAGGTGTTGAGGGTTTGTCCCATGTCGACGGTGAACGAATTGCTCCCCGTGCATGTGGGTGGCGGTGAATTGACGGTCTCGATGATGAAGTCGAGCACCGAGGCGCTGATGTTGCCGTTCTGCGAGTTCGCCGATTCGAGCCACACCTGCACCGTGAACTTGGGGCTCGTGTTTGGCGCGACCGTCGTCAGATCCCACGTGAGCGTACAACCGGGCGGATTCGCGCTCGGCGTGAGCGTCGGCACGACGCCGCTGCCCGGGATTTGGGGCGGCATGATCGTGGTCGCATCCCCGGTTTCCGCAGCCGTGGCAAAACGACACGTCACCGGCGTTTGGTCGGGATCGACCGCCGGAATTTGCATCGTTCGTACGCCGCCGGTTTGGAGCTGAACGATGGGGGGAACGACGGAGACGGGGTTGCCCGTATTGCCGGGCGTAACGTCGACCGTTGCTTGGACCTCAAACGAATTGTCCGCGGCGTTGGTCAACGTCGAAATGCGACAGCAGCTGCCGAAGTTCGCAATGTATTGACCAGCCGCGGGGTACGTGTGCGTCGCGGTGTAACGAAACACCTTGTACTCCTCGCCGGCCGTATCAAAGCCGGAACCGATGAGTACGCCTTGGGCCAATCCGTTGTTCGTTCCGTCGCCGAAGGTCAATGTCGTGCTGTCCGTAAAGGCTGCACGCCACGCCGTGACGACTTCGAAGCGCACTGTCAGAGGCGCGGACTCGGGATCGGGAATCGTGTACCTGATGTTGCCGTAACGAAAATGCGTCGCCTCGGCGCGTGACGTGAATACAAGCACGAACACGGACGCCAGGAACGCAAGGAAGGCCTTGATCTTCGACATCGGTCCTCCAAAGGACGAAGAGGAGGTGAGGAGCCCTTCGAGCGACGAATCAACCAACGTTGGAACGTGACTCATCGCGCGCGAGTCGGACGAGCCGACCCTTGCATGGATCAACCGAGATGGTTGCCGGTCCACGCACGCGATGCAAGCACGCGATGCAAGCGCACGTTGCGCCCGTGCTCATTCGGGCAAACCCACGCGCGGTATCGGACAGACGAACGTAGTTCAGCCGCCAAGGTACGCCGCACGAACTTCTTCATTCGCCGCGAGTTCCTTCGACGATCCGGTCATCGCAATCTCGCCGGTCCGCAACACATACGCTCGCGTCGTGTATTCGAGCGCCAAGCGCGTGTTCTGTTCGACGAGCAAAATCGTCGTTCCCGCTCGAGCAATACTCGCAATCGCCGCGAAAATATCCTGCACCAGCCGCGGCGCGATACCCAGTGAAGGTTCGTCGAGGAGCAACATCGCCGGCCGCGCCATCAGCGCTCGACCAATCGCCAACATCTGCTGCTCGCCACCCGACAACGTTCCGCCCTCTTGCTGCATTCGCTCGCCAAGCCGCGGAAACAGCTTCACCACGTCTTCGATCGTTTCATCCATCGATGCGCGGCTCTTGTGGTTCCACGCGCCGAGCTCGAGGTTTTCCTTGACCGTCAAGTTGGGAAAAATCGCGCGACCTTCCGGCACGAGCGATATGCCGCGACCAACCACTTCTTCCGCAGGTACCGGCGCAAGATCCTTGCCGTCGTAACTCACGCTGCCCGATGCGATCGGCAACAAACGCACGATGGTCTTGAGCGTCGTCGTTTTACCCGCTCCGTTGGCTCCGATCATCGCCACGACTTCACCGCGACGAACCTCGAGGCTGATGCCTTTCAACGCCTTGATGCCGCCATAAGCCACGGCCAAGTTTTTCACGACGAGCAGTGGTTCACCCGCAGGCGTCGTGGGCAGAGCTCGCACCGGATGCGCCGTTCTCACGACTCGTTCTCCTTGCGCACTTGGCTGCTCTTCGCTTCGTCATCCACGACTTCACCCAAATACGCCGCCAAAACCTTCGGGTTTTTCCGGACCGCTTCCGGCGTTCCATGCGCGATCGTTTCGCCATGATCGAGCACGTGGATCTCTTCACACACGCCCATCACGACCTGCATGTTGTGCTCGACCAAAATCACCGTGAGATCGAACTTGTCGCGCAACCACTGAATCTGCTTCTTCAGCCCCTCGGCCTCGCCGTAGTTCATGCCCGCCGCGGGTTCGTCCAGGAGCAAGATCTTCGGCTCGAGCATCATCGCGCGCGCGATCTCCAGCCGCCGCTGGTTGCCGTACGACAACGACGTCGACGTTTCGTCCATCAGTTTGTCGAGCTCGAAAATGGCCAGCAGCTCGAGCGCCCTGCGGCTCATTTGCTCTTCGTCCCGGTAAAACCCCGGAGTGCGCAGCAACGCCGAAAGCAGGTTCGCCTTCCGTCGATTTTCACATGCGACGAGCACGTTCTCGAGCACCGTGAGTTGTCCGAAGAGACGAATGTTCTGAAATGTTCGCGCTACGCCGCGACGCGCGATCTGCGCCGGATTGAGCGTCGACAGTTCTTCCCCATGGAACCGAATCGAACCTGAATCAGGCTTGTAAACGCCCGTCACGAGGTTGAAGACGGTGGTTTTTCCCGCCCCGTTCGGACCGATGAGCCCGAAGATCGAACGCTCGGGGACCGAAAACGTCACTCCTCCGACTGCGCGCAATCCGCCGAAGGTCTTCGTCACGCCTTGAAGCTCGAGCGCCTTCACTTGCTCGCGTCTCCCTCTGTCGGCTTCGGTGCCGGCGGCAAGAGCGATGGTCGAACTGCAGGCTTGCGCTTGACGAGCTCACGTTCGCCAAAGAGTCCTTCGGGACGCATGATCATGAGGCCGATCAAGACAGCTGCGTAAATCACCATGCGCAGCGCGTTGAGGTCGAGAGACGGGTACGTCACGCGCAACGCTTGGACCGAATCGAGACCCTGAAGCTGCTCGATCATCTTCACGGTGAACGTGACGAAGACGCCGCCGACGATCGCCCCGGAAACACTTCCCGAACCGCCGAGGATCACCATCGTGATCGCGTCGAACGAATACGCGAACGTGAATTGATCCGGCTGCACCGTGGGGTTTCCATCGCGCATCGAAGCGAGAAGCCCACCGGCGATGCCCGCGCCCGTCGCGGCAATGACGAACGACGTGACCTTGTAACGCGTGGGATCGACGCCGACGCTGGCCGTCGCGATTTCATCTTCACGCAGCGCCCGAAGCGCTCGTCCCCACCCGGAGAACTTCAATCGCCACGCGACGAGTACGGACAGGACAACCGCCCCGAAGATCCAAAACGGTCCCGCATATTGCGGAATGCCGTTCTTGTCGGGTCCGGCGTAACCGTTTTGACCTCCAAGGTACGCAAGGAACCGCGCGATCGATCCGTCGACCGAACCTCCGGTTTGCGCCGTGGCGATCACGAGTCGGAAGATCTCGGCAAACCCAAGCGTCACGATGGCCAAGTAATCGCCCTTCAAACGCAAGCTTGGGAGTCCTACGACAAACCCAAACAAAGCGGCCATCGCTCCGGCGGCGAGAAGGGCCAGAGGCATGACGATGAACGAGTTGGCGAAAAGAACGTCCGTCGCACCAAGGGCTTTGTGCACGTGTCCCGCGACGATCGCCGCGGTGTAGGCCCCGATTCCGACAAACCCGGCGTGACCGATCGAAAATTGTCCCGCCATCCCGTTGATGACGTTCAGCGACAACGCGACGATGACGTTGACCATCGCGAAGAGCGCCAATTGCCGCCACGCAGCGTCGGAAATGAGCCACTCGAAGGAAAACTCGAGGCCCACGACGGCGCCAATGAGCGCCAACGGAATAAGGATCCGGCGCATAGGACTTGACGGGACAACTTGGTTTGTCCGAGCTGAACCCTCGTTTTTCGACGGGACCATGGGCGGTGGTGAAGCTCTCGTGTCCTGCCTTTACGGTCAAGCGTCAGCTACTTGATCACGCGCAGATAGGGTGGAAGTTCGCGCTTGGGCTTGCGTCCTGCGGGTCCGGAGGGGCGTCGTGCCGGTTCCGGCGGGGGCGGTGCGTCGTCTTCGTCGTCGTCCCGCGTGCGGGCGGCGTTGCCATCGGACACTCGAGCGGCGTTGCCGTCCGATACCCGCGAAGGTTGGCTCTGTGCAGCGCGCGAAATGCTCGTAACGGTCGCTCGCCCCGTCTTCTCGGGTTTGTCTTTCTCAGACGACAACGGGGCCGCTTCTTCGGCTTCTTCTTCGGGTTGCTCGCGTTCACGAGGTTTCGACCCGACCGCCGACAACTTGGGCCGCGGACGTTTGGCCGCTGCTTTGGGCGTCTCCCGCTGCTGTTGCTGCTGCTGAGGGTTCTGCATCTGCGCCACGACTTCGGGCGGAATGTCGTTCGGCCACATCATGCCTCGACCATCCTCACCGACGAGCGCGTACACGGCACTCCAAGGCATGCGGACCCAGAACGGAGCTCGATCGAACGACAACGTGCACGTGATGCCTTCGTCATCAACCTTCAGATCCGGGATCGGAACGAACATGTTGAGCCCGATCTGCAACACGAGCTGAGGTTTGTCGCGGAACCGCGGTGGAACGAGCACGCCGGGACGCCGAGGATCCAGGTGCACGAACATGCTGGATCCTTCCAGCAACGCGAACGCGACCTCTTTTTTCGGCGGTAGCTTTTGGTGTCGATCGGACATCGTCTTTCTCCGATAACCCGCAAACGTCCTGCACGCCAAGCACGGAATGATTTGTCATTCACCGCGGAGTCGGGTCGCTTGGCGCTCGTTCACGCGAGCCGCAGAACTTCAGCGTAGAGCGTATCGTAAGCCGCGACCATCTTGGCAAGGTCGTAACGCGCAACGACATCTTCACGACCTCGTTGCCCCATCGCGTGACGATCCAAGCGTGTGGCGACGGCTTCGAGCGCCAACGCAAAAAGCTGCGCCTGACCGGCAGGGACGAGATAGCCGCTTTCACGATCCACCACGATTTCTGCGTTTCCTCCGACGCGCGTCGCCACGATCGGGAGCGCCGTCGCCGCCGCCTCGAGCAAGGTGAGACTCGTGCCCTCCGTCAGCGACGCCAGCGCGAACACGTCGAACGCCGGCAAGACCGTCGTGACGTCGTGAACGTACCCGACAAACCTCACGACATCGCGCGGAAAAAGCCGCTCCGCAAGCCGTTCCAGCTCCGGTCTCGAGCCGCCGTCACCCACGAGCGTCAAGCACGCGCTCGGCACACGCGCGCGAAGAATCGACAGCGCCAGCAAGAGCGTCGCGTGGTCCTTCTCCGGCGACAAGCGCGCGACACATCCGATGTGAAAAGCATCGTTTGGCACGCCCAACGTTCGTCGCGCCAAAGATCCATCGCCGGGACAAACTTTGTTCGTATCGACGCCGTTGCGAATCATCACCAATCGATGCGGTTCGATCTGCTCCACTTCGAGCGCGACACGCCGCACGTCATCGCTCACCGCGACCACTCGATCCGAAAACGAAGCCGCGAGGCGATTGACGATCACGCGACGAGCATCGTCGGGATGGTTGCGCCCGTGCTTCGTGTGCACGACCGCTGTTCGACGAGCGCGTTGCCCACGCCCGATCGACGCGGCGAACGATCCGTACACGTGCGGGCTGGGGTTGTGCGTGTGCACGACATCGATTCGTTGCTGCTCAAACAATCGCGCGACGTCTCGCAGCACCAGCGCATCGAGGCCTCGTCGGCGCGGAAAAACATGCAACGGCACGTCGAGCTTGCGGAGCTCCGGAGACAGATCTCCCGGCTCTTGCAGCGCAACGACCAGCGGCTCGAAGCGCGTTCCATCCATCCGTTCGACCAGCTGCAAGACGACGCGTTCGAGGCCTCCCGGATGCAGCGCCAACACGACATGCGCCACACGTTTCCGTTGCGCGGTTTGTCGCTGCGGAACCTGCGCGGGCGTGTCCGTACTTGGCGGCGTACTCGTCAAGAGATCGACGGGCACATCCGTCTTCGTGACGCGATGCTTGCCGCTTGGCGTGAGGGGAATTTCGTCGACGGTAACGACGGAGAGCGACGCGTCGACGCCCAGCACCGTTCGTAATCGAGCGTCGATCTCGTCGGCTTGTTCGGCGCGAAAAGCGCGGCCCGGCACGATGCGCAGCGTCGTCGAACGATCGGCGCGCTGATGCACTTGAAAACGATCGATCGGGTAGTCCTTGAGCAGATGCACGAACGCTTCGCCCGCCACGATGCGTCCGTTTGTCCCGACGATCATATCGAGCACGCGGCCTTCGACGGAGGCGAGCAGCGGCAGCCCTCGACCACATGAACAACCGCCCGCTTTGGCCGTGGCAATGTCGTCATTTCGGTACCTGAGCAGCGGCATGACGCGATTGTTCAAGTCGCTCAGGAGCACTTCGCCGGGCGTTCCCAGAGGTGCCGGTCGATCCCCGCGGTACAGTTCGACAAACACGCTCTCGCTGTTCACGTGCAGCCCCGAATGTCGTTCGCACTCGGCACCGATCAGCATGACTTCACGACAGCCGTAACGATTGAACACGGCCGCGCCAAACCCCTGCTCGATGACGCTGCGCTGCTGCTCGAAGAGCCGCTCGGCCGACGTGATGATCCCGCGTAAATTCGGCCACTCGATACGTTCATCGAGAGCCGCTCGAGCCAGCCAAAACAGCGGCGTCGTGTACCCGACGATCACGCGTGGCGTGAACGCCGCGATCTCGCGCAACGTATCGGCGAGTTTGTCTTGGTGCAGATGGAAACTCGACACGTACTTGTGCCGCCAAACGAACTGCTCGAGCAGGCGTTTCCACTTGCGCCGACCTTCGCGTTCGCCCGGAGGTCGCCCCCACACGTGCACTTCGCGTTCGCCCACGTCCGCGCCCGCCCAACGATTGGCCCGAATGGCTGCGGCGACACGCCGTTCGTATGTCGCATGGTCATAAGCGAACGCCATCGAAGCTCCGGTCGAACCACCTGTCGCGCTGCGATGCAGTTCTCCGCGAAAGTTCTCCGCGACAAACTCATCGTGATGTTTGCGGACGTCGTCTTTCGTGACGATGGGAAACGCGGCGAGGTCTTCGGGGGTTTTGATTTGGCTTACGCGGACGCCGAATTCGGCAAAACGGCGCCGATAAAAAGGCACGTGACGTTCGGCGTGTCGAAACGCTTCGAGTAAGCGTTGAAATGACGCTTCGGCTGACTTTTCAGGCGATTGCCATTGCGATTGTTCCAGCTCGGCGAGCGTTTGCAGCGTGGCGCGGCGACGTATTGCGGAATCGTAAACAGGGAACAGGACGTTTCGAAAAAGGCTCGAGTACATCGACGAAAGGGTTCCGCGAAGATGATTCGAGTCAAGGAAGGGAATGAATCATTTGCAAATAGGTTTGTCCCGAACAGAGGCCGCGAATAGGTTCGTCAGGGACGAATCAAGACGATGTCGACGACGATTGCGGCGTCGGGCCGAAGATGGCAAAGAGCACGCCGCTCAAGATCAAGGCTGCGCCCACGCATTCCAGCGGTTTGGGTATTTCGTGTAAAAAGACGGCCGCGACCAAGAGGCCGCCCAAAGTTTCACCCGGAGAAACCAATGAAACGATCGCCGGCGGTAACGTTCGCGCTGCGGCTTGCACCGACGTGTGACCGATGATGGTCGGAATGAGGGCTACGCCGGCAATGGCCAAAAAGGAATGACCGGGTAATTCGGTGACATTCGAAAATGCCCCGAAAAATGGCAAGACCAAGAGAATCGACCACGCCGCGACGGCATAAATCATCGAACCGGCATGTTGCGGCGGTAATGCATTACGAATTGCCCGGGCCGCGGCCACGTAAAACCCAAACAACGCGACGGATCCGAGCACGAGCAAATCACCGAATAACTTGTGTTCCCCCGTTCCCGCGGCAAAGGCAATCACTGCGGCGCCCGCGGTCGCGAGCGCCACGCCGATTTGTTCTCGTCGCGAAGGTTTTTCCCGGAAAAATATCAACGCCGCAAAAACAACGCCCACAGGCTCCAAGGAAACCAACGACACCGCCGCCGGTAATGACGTGGCATTGAGTCCCGCTTGGAACAATGCAAAATGCACTCCGAGCAACGCGCCGCACAAGAAAATGCGCCACCTCGTCGCATTCGTCATTTCCCGCCAATATCGCCAGACGCCTGCGATATCGATGAGAAACAAAACCAACGACGCCAAAGCGACGCGGCCGAAGGCAATAAAAAGAGGATGCGCGGGTCGGGCCGACCGGGCAATGGGCGAACTCACCGCAAATGACGCGCTGGCCAAGGCGACGAATGCAATCGCTCGACCGCGTCCCTCGCCAATCTTCATTCGAGGCTCATTTCACCCGCCCAAGACACCGCGAAGGCCGCGCGCACGTGATCGACACGCTTCGTGTTTGTCTCGGAACAACGCCCGAGCGCCAACATGAGCTTCGTCAACGTCGCTTCCGAAGTCATGTCGCCGGCTCCGATCGCGCCCGCATTCGCCGCCGCCACGCCACCTTGATAACGCGTCAAATCCACGGCTCCTCGCGGCGATTGGCTGACGATCACCACGGGCACATCCAGTGCTCGCGCCTCTTCGATGACCGGCACGAGCGAATTCTCGATACGCGGAACGTTTCCCGCGCCAAACGCTTCGAGCACGAGACCGCGAAGTCCCGCTCGTAACGTCGTTTGCAAAAAGCGCGGATCGAGCCCCGGAAACGTGCGGACGACCAACACCTGCGTCTCGATGCGTTCGTCCAATGGAACCGCGGGACGAGGCGCCAATGCGTGCGCGGCGATGTTTGCGCCAAGGCCCAACACCGCGAGAGGAGGACACGCAGGCGATCCGAATGCTTTCATGCCCCACGCATCGAGCTTCGTGGATCGACAACCGCGGAGCAGCTCCGAATGAAACGCGATGCCCACCTCCGCGATGCCCATCGTGGCGAGATGACACGCATCGACAAGGTTTGTCCGGGCATCCGTGCGAATGTCGACGAGCGGTTTTTGCGCCCCCGTCAGCACGACCGGGCGATCGAGCCCCGGGAGCAAAAACGCCAGCGCGCTCGCGGTGTACGCCATCGTGTCCGTGCCGTGCACAATGACAAACCCATCGTAACGATCGAGCGAACCGTGAATCAATCGCGCCAGTTCGATCCAATGATGCGGCTGGAAATCCGCCGAATCCAAGTTGTACAGGATGCGCGTTTCGATCTCGGCGAGCTTGCGCAGGACGGGAAGTTCCGCAACGAGATCGCGCGTGTACACGTCGGGCGCGAGCGGTGTTGGATGTCCGCCGCGCATCATGAGCGTTCCGCCGGTGTGAATCAGAAGGAGTCGCACGCGTCGCGAGGGTAGCAAAACGTGCGGCGGGTGAAACTCAATCCGGGGGCGACAGCATGACGGGATAAACGACCGTCACAATCCCGCTTTCCGGCTGCGGAAATGAAAGGCTGGAGAACGCGCGCACGATGCAGCTCACGACGCCGCCGTCGGGCAGATCGGAGCCGCCGTTGCCCACGTTGGAGACGGCTCCGTCGGTGCCGATGACAAACCGTACGCTGACGCGACCTTGCAAGTTGGGGTTGTTGCGCAAGCCGTTTTCGTAACACAACCGAAACCGACCGAAGTTTTGCCGGACAATCCTTTGCACCACTTCCGGCGGCAAACGACCGTGCAAGGTCACCGCGCCCATACGCACGCTCGGGAATCGGGAGCGGTTCGGTTGTGTGTCTGGCGGAAGGGTGACGGGCGTGGTTCGAACATCACGCGTCGGCGTTTGCGGACGGTTTGTCGCTTCAGGCTTGGGCCAATCGTAAAGCACGCCGATGAGCCCCTGATCGGTGCCTCGAGGCGCTTCGTCGCGAGCGGCGAGCGCGGCGCGATCGTTTGTCCAGCCTAACCTCGGCATCTGACCGGAACGCAAATCTTCATCGCGCTCGTCGTCGAGGATGTTCTGCAAGCGACGTTCGTTACGCCGTGCGCGACGGAGGTAGCCGTTGCGTATGGCTTCGAGATCGAACTCCATTTCCTTTTCGGCAGCGCGATTCAGGCGCTCCTGAAATTCGTATTTCTGATCATCCGACATGCCTTCGTCGGCATTGGACGTGGGAAGTGGTTGGAGAAAAATAACGACGACGAGCACGAAGGCGTGCACGAGAAACGATCCCAATTGCGTGAGGGCGACACGTTTGTCGAAGAGCGGCTTTCGTGGAGGTTTCGGAGCCGCTTCGCTTCGGCACACGTCGATGGTCACGTTTTTGAAGAACAACACGGAGGTTTGTCCGGGAAGAAGCTTCACCTCCACCGCATCGGGCACGGTCGTCGATGCCTGGCCGAGACCGCGGGCCAGACAACGCGCCGCCGACATCCGTTTGGTTTGACCTCCAAGCAAGACACGAGCCGATCGCGGGACGATCAGCCGGACGTCTCCATCCCAACGCGCCAGCACGATGGGGACGCGCGGGGCACCGAGGACTTCTTGGGGCAGGGTGATGTCGCAACCTTGTTCGCCCGCGACAAACGTGCGCAAAGGGGATATTTCGTGCGCGGACAGGACCCAATCGCCCCAGCGTACGACGATATCGACGGCGCCGGCCGGGGAACGAAATGATTCGCGAGCGAATGGTTCGTCCGGTGTTGCGCGTTCGGTTGCCGTGACTGCCCCACCTTGGCCCATACGAAATCGCCCTGCGCGTGAATCGAAACGTGACGATATCAAAAACGAACCGGGAGCGCGCCGTGAAAGCACACTCCCGGTTGAGGGGGAAGGGTTTGTCCGGATCAGCCGCCGGGTTGGAACATGATCGGGTAATTCACCGTCACGATTCCATTTTCAGGCGACGGGAAGCTGAGCCCGTAGAAGGAACGCACGACGCACGACACGACATTGGCATCCGGCAGATCCGATCCGCCATTTTGAACTTGCGAGACGCTGCCGTCGCGACCGATGACGAACCGCACGGCGACGCGGCCCTGCAAATTCGGATTCTGTCGCAAACCTTGCTCGTAGCAGAATCGATAACGACCGAAATTCTGCCGCACGATGCGTTGAATCACTTCCGCCGGCAATCGACCGCTCGTCGTGACGCCTTCGGGTCGAATGCGCGGAGGCTTGGTTTCGTGGTTTTTCTGGGTCAAACCTCGGCTGAATCCACCGCGATTACCGAGATCCGAACCAATCGTGCCCACGCGACCAATTCCGATGCCTTCTCCTTTTCCGCCGCCGCCTTCGCCAAGCCCGGACAAACTAAGTCCGCCGGCACCGGCTGCTTCACCGAGAGAATCGCCCCACATATTGCCGAGCGCGCTGCGCGCATCATT
>WBZU01002384.1_pt2 | contig 11583 bp, 3 predicted proteins | sample 5204311 | NCBI WGS metagenome assembly WBZU01 (sample SAMN12344359, study PRJNA552823) | activated sludge metagenome | biome: Activated sludge suspended growth; feature: Nitrification reactor; material: Wastewater; isolation source: activated sludge from nitrification reactor of wastewater treatment... | reverse complement strand
CCGGCCGGCCGCCTTCTCGACGTTCGCGATCTTCCAGCAGTTCGCCCACCTTGATCACCAATGCGGTGGCATCCTCGGGCTTCAGAACCTTCAGCCGGCTCTTCAGCTTCATCAAATCGGCTCGCTCTTCCAAGCCCGCCTCCTTCAGCGTCCGCGCAGCCATGATGCCGGGCAGACGCTCCGCCCACTGCTCGTTTGCGTAGTCCAGGAAAGGCTGTGCGCCCCGGATCGAGCGTCCGGTGTCGCCCGCGAGGCGGTCAATTCTGGCCTCCAGGCCGGCATAAGCGCCATCCAGCGCCAGCATCGCCAATCGCTTTTGATCGGGTTTCAACGCAGCAAACGGGACCGACCAGTCTTTGAGCATTTGAAAACTGTATCCACCAGGCGCCCCGGATTGCGTGGCCAGCAGCACCGCGCCAAACGTGGGTTTCTGTTTCTGGGCCGCGTCCGCCAGTTCGTGAAACTTCGCGAGCTGCTCCTTGGCGTCGGTGCGCATGCGGTTGAGTTCGGCAATCAATCCGCCAAACAGCGACCCTCTCGTGGCCCCGGGTGCCTCGATCGGATCGAAGTCTTGCATGTCTGCCAGAAACCCTGCTTGTCTGGCGAACTCCCAGAGGCCAGCACCATCATTACGCATCGCATCCAAAAAATCGGTGCTGGAGATCTCCTTGAAATACCGGGTCTTCTCAAAGCCCGAAGCGCGCGCCGCCAGCAGCACCGTCAACGCCAGTTCCCGCTTCTGCGCCGCTTCTCGCAGCAAACTGGCAGCCTGGTCCACCCGCCAGCCTGGGGACCCATCCGGAGGCGATTCCCGATCCGACCGGGGCGCACTGCGCGCCACCAATTCCGCCCGCTGATCCGCCGGCCCCAGATACGCATCCAGCACAGCCTCCAGCAGCGCCCGAGCGGCATCCTGCCCCCCGCGCAACGCCTCGGCCCGCATCGCCTGGACAAGCGCAACATGGTTGATCCACTCCCCGGCCTTCACCTGTTCCCGCAGGTGTCCCACGACCAGCGGCGCAGCCGGCACATGCAGACCGCGCGCATCGCGCACGCGCAGCGCCTCCCGGCTGGCTGACCCGGTGCCCCGATCCTGATTCCGTGCGCCCAGGGACTTCTCCCAGCTCTCCACAGCCGCCAGGAAATCCTTTTCAGCGCAAAAATACAGCTGCGCCTTCGCTTTGAACACATCTGCCGTGCCTTTGCCAAACGCGCGGCTGATCAGAGGCAGCAGGTCCTTTTCCACCAACGCAGCATCCGCACGTTTCCACGCATCGTAAATCAGCAGTTCCGGTGCCGTCATCGTCGGCAGCTTCTGTTCATCATCATCGTCCATGCCTGCGATCGCGATGCGCTCCGCCCAGTCCGGGTGATCGCGGCGCGCAGCCAGTTCAGCAGCGAATCTCTCAATGCAGCCACGCGCGTGCGCCACCAATGGCTGCAAGTCACCGCCGTCACGCAGCACCAGCGCCCCGTATTGCTCGAACGCCGCCACACCCATCAGCGGGTGCTGCATCATCGCCAGCGACAGCCGGTCAAACGCCTGCCTTCGCCGCTGCATCAGCGCCGGGTCAGGCTTCTTGCCATCTCTGTCAGAGTCCTTGTCCCCGGCTTCCAGCAGATCGGGGATGCGCACGTCGCCGTAGATGCTCTCCTTCAGCTTGTCGCGCGCGGTTGTCGTCCACCACACGGTCTGTTCGGATGCAGCACCCATGCCGCGCTTCTGCACCATCTGCTGGAGGAAGAGTGCGCACAGATCCGCGACCTGAATGCGCGTCTCCAAGTCCGGTAATGACGTCACCTGATTCACCCACGCCTGGCCCGCAGCCTGCACGTCCCGCCGCTCCACCTTCATGATCTGCTCCACCGCATCCTCCGGCCTGCCTCCTGATCGCAGCATCAGGCCGGCCAGATGAAAGCGCAGCAGGCCATCCCGGGGACGAGTCTCCACGCACTGCTCCATGAGCACGCGCGCTTCTTTGACCTTGCCCAGCATCTCGCCGAGAAGCGCCGTTTGCAGCTTCTGTTTGAAGCCCGGTTGATCTGCGGGTTGCGCAGCCAGCCACACCCGGTCCGTCAGCTTCGCCTTCTCGATGCGCTTGATCCAGTCATCCAGATTGTAGTAGCCGCCCGCTGACGCCAGCATCTGGTCCGCCATGCCACGCAGTGTCTTCACGGCCATCTGCACAGCTGCATCGACCTGCCCCTTCTTCGTCAGCTCTTCAAAGTCATCTGGCGACGCCTGCTGGTTTTGTGATGAACCACCAGTGCGTGAACGCGCACTGCTGCTCGCTGCGAACTTCTTCAAACGCGCCGCCTCATCCTCCATGCCGAGTTTTCGTAGCGCGACCACCAAGTCATCCGACTTGCCGGAGCCTGCCATCAATTGCCGCAAACTCAGCGCCGCACTCCGAACCGTTTCCGCCACCGCCTTCACAGCGTCCGCCTTCCCGTCATCCATCGCGCGAGCGGCAGCATGGACCAGCGCCGAGTCCACGTCATACCGGTCCCCGAGACCATTCGACAAACCGCGCGCGCGCACCAGCAGCGCCACCTCCGCGGCAGAATCACCAGCCTCATCCGCCAAAGCAGCCGCCATCATCAATTCAGCGAACCGCGCATCCTTCGCACCCGCGCGCTCGCGCACGATGGCTTCCGCGCGGGCCCGCTGATCACAGGCGAGCGACATATACATTCGGAGCAAAGGATCGGACAACGCCTCGACACGCGCCCGCAGTTCATCCAGCTCCGCCGATGTCAGCTTGTTCTCCTTCAGAAAATCAGAGCCGGCCATGCCCAGCACCCACTCCGGAAGCTCCGCCAGCGCCTCCCGCGGAAAACGTGGCGGCCCGATTTGCGCGTAGCCCGGTGACCGGAGCGACATTTCCAGGCCTGCGCGAGCCGCATCATTTTTCTGCCACTCGCTCGTCTCCTCCTCCAGCGTGCGAACAAAGGCCGTCCAATCCCGGCTCATGATATAAAGGAAGGCCGTCCACCAGGCCGCATGCGAACGCGCATCATGGTTCGCCAGCGCGCGCCGCTTGTGCCAGACCACCGCAGCCTCGATGAATTTTCGCCCGGATGGCCCTTGCAGCTCCGCCTGCGGCACACCGCGCAACAACGCCGCGCCCGATCCCAGCCACAGCGTGTGATCTGGCGGCACGCGCGCCAGCAGTTCCGCCGCCTGTGCCGCGTCCGCAGCACGCTTGTCCGGCTGCTCCGACCAAAGCTTTAAACAGGCCAGCGACGCGAGAGCGGGATAATCCTTCGCCAGCAAATCACGCGCGCGCTCCAGTTGCGATGCGAACCTCTCCGCTTCGACCGAACCGCTGCGTCCGTTCAAGACATCGCTCAGCCACCAGGCGGCCAGCGTGATGTCGGCAAAAGGTTCGTCGATCCGCTCCTGCGCCAGATCCAGGCCCCCACGAGGACCGGGCGTGAAATCCACGAACACGCGGAAAGCATCCAGGCCCGCCTCACGCGCACGATTGGCCAGTTCCTGTCTTTTCTCCTTCGGCCAGTCCTGGCTCAGCACCACCAGCTGACTGGCGGCAAATGCAGGTGCATCCTCCACCGATGCAGGCAGAATCCATATCTCACGCTGAACACCGCGCCCGGCAGATCCTCGCTGCTGCGTCTGCGCGAAGTAATTCCGGTAGTTCGTCCGGTTGATCGACTGCGCCACCGGCGCAAGCGCATCCACGCCCGGCGGAAATTCCACGTATCGACGCCTGCGCTGCCGCTCGCGCTCACCCGATCCAGCGGGAGCCTGGATGCCGGGAATCTCATCCTGCGCGCCACAGACTCGCAACAACCCCTCAATTGCCTGCTCTTGCTTGTTAGTCTCCAGCAGTGCGAAAACCATCAGCATACGCAGCCTGTAGTCATCAGCAAAACGCTGCACCACCGGCTCCAGGATCGACAGCGCGGTCTCGTAGCTGCCACGCTGCATCGCCGCCAGTGCCATCGCCTCCGCCACGCGCGGCTCCATTTTTGCTCCGCCTGCCAGATCCGCCAGCATGCGCAGGCCCGTTGCCTCATCGCCATAAAGCATCTGCAGTTCCGCGATGCGTTCGCGGCACTTCGTCGTCTTGTCCAGTTTCGCGGCCTCCGTCAGCGTCTCCACCGCACGCCGCCAGTCCCCCTCCCCCTCCTCCACGCGCGCCACCTGCTGAAGCAGATCCACATCCTTTGGCCGCAGGCGCGCCGCCTCCAGCAGCGCCGAACGCCTCGCCTCATAGTTCCCTGCCACCCGGTGGATCTCCGCCAGCGCCAGCCATGGCATCACGCTCTGGCGGTTGCTCCGCTGCCGTTCCTGGAATTGCGAGATCAACTCCGGCAGCTGATTCCGCTCCTGTGCCATTTGCGCCACGCTGGCCACCCACCGGATCTGTCCCGCACTGTCGTCTGCCTTCTCATACAGATCCGTGTAGATGCGCTGCGCATCGGCAGGCTGGTGCGCCACGCTGTATGCAGATGCCAGCGCCCCCGCCACCGCCACATCTTTGTCAAACTTCCGCACGGCAGCGCGCAGCACCTCCACGGCAACACTCTCCCGATTATCCTGCTGAAGCGCGCGCGCCTCTTCCAGCCATGGCCGGGTGCTGCCCGGTTGCAGAGCCTTCCACTCCGCGATCCACTTCAAAGCCTCGGCGGGCTGGCGCGATTGCATCAGCAGCGTGGTGAGGATCTCCACGTTCTCCGGCGTCTTCTGACCCGCCAGGGCGACGAGCGACTGCATCACTTCGGCAGCCTTCTCATAATCCTGCCGGCGCTGAAACAGCCGCGCCCGCTGCCGCATCAGCAGCACACGATCACCATCCGCCACCGGCGCGAGCAGTATCTCTTCCGCGCGTGCCGCATCTCCTGTGTCCTCGTGCAAACTTGCGAGCAGGCAGCGTTGCTGCACGGACAGATCCGACTTGTTCTTCAATTCTGTCAGCAACTGCGCTCCCGCATCGGCATCCCGGTAAACCCCGCGCACCACACGCAGCGCCTCCTCTACCTCATCCGGCGTCGACGCCATCGCCAGCAGATCCTGCGCCCAGCCGCGCGCTTGCATCGCCTCCTTCGAACCCACGGCGGCCTGCACCAGCTGGATCAGCCAGGCCCTGTCATAGGGAGGCGCAGGAACCTTCGTTTTCAGAACATCCAGAGCAGCCCCATGTTCGCCGCGCGCGGACAGCGCCCGCGCCACACGCAGCGCCTCATCTTTGTTACCAGTCCCGGCCAGCTGTTTCCAAAGTGCCACCGCACGCTGCTTTTCATCGTGCGCGTGATAGAACGTCGCCAGCACCTCCTTTGCTGCCGCGCTGCCGGGAAATTTGTCCGTCGCCGCCTGATAAATACGCCGCGCATCATCCGCTTCGCCAAAGCTCTCATACATCCGGGCGGCACGAAGATAGTCTGCCTCCCCGGCATTCGGTGCCGCGATCGACTCATCCAGAATCTTCTGTGCCTCGCCAGGTTTGCGCGCCAGATGCAACATCGTCGCCAGCCGCATTCGCAGGTCCTGATCCTCCGGATGGCGCGCGGACAACTCTCGCATCGCCTCCGCAGCTTCCTCAAACTTCTGCGCCTTCGCCAGCATGCCAGCATAGGCCTCCTGCAATCGCGCATCACCCGGCCGCGTCGCCAGCAATTGCTTGTGCAGATCCAGCGCCGCCGATTCTTCTCCCAGGTCCTGCAACACACGCACGCGGGCCAGTCCCAGCGCCAGCCTTTGCGCATGCTGCTTCGCCAGTTCATCCAGCTTCTCCCGCAATCCGTTCAGATCATCCTTCCTGCGGAACAACTGCTCGATCTGCGCGATCACCTCGCTCTCGATCCACGAGTCCTGCGCCGCATCATCCAGGCACAAGACATACGTCGCCAGCGCCTCCTCACGCTTGTTTGCGCGCTGATGGATGTCGCCCAGCCGCAGCCGGCGCATCACTTTCAAATACGGATCGCGCGTGCTGTCGATCAGCGTCGAGAGCGTCAGCACCGCATCGCTCTGCAGGCCTTCATCCACGAGCAGTTCCACCACATCGTCCTGCAGATCTTCATCTTCACGATGCGCCGCCGCCAGCGCGCGCAGCACCTCGATCGCCTTGTCCGTGTCACCCGTGCGCGTCAGCAGCCGCGCTTTCAGCTTCGCCGCATCCGTCGCCGTCTCGCCCTGCACCTTAGCACTCACGTGGCTCACACTCGACAACGCGCTGGTGAAATCCAGCATGCGCGTCTCAGCCTGCGCGCGCAGCAGCCAGGCTTCGTCATTAGCCGCATCGTTTTGCAGCGCTTTCGCGAACACCGCCACCGCCGCCTCGTGATCGTTTTGCTGCGACAAGAAAAAGCCAAGGATCATGCGGTCCTCCGTGGTGGCACCCGCGGCCGAAGCCCGGCTTTCGAGGAACTTGCGCAACGAATCAATCGTTCCCGTCTCCAGCCACGCCGAGGCAAACCGCTCGAAGATCGCCCCCGGCTTCGGACGCTTCAGCAGCATCGCATGATAACGCGCCGCCTTCTCCTCCAGCCCCGGCGGCTGCTGCGCGCGCAGCACAAAGGATTGGGCCAGCAACCAAACAACGAGGGAGACCAGATGCAGAGTTCTCATGTCGAAATGCAGAAAGACCCGTGCAGCATAGGCAGGACCGCAGCACGTTGGCGAGACAGAAGTGTGCCGCGCATCGAGTGCGCATTTCGCCTCGTCGCGCACGTTCCTCGCGTGCGAGCCCTTGAATCTTCGCCCTGGCGGGCTAATCACCACGCCCCAAGAAATGAAACTCATCCGCCACACCGATCCCGACTACGCAGCCCAGACCGCCGCGCTGAACCGCCGCGCCGAAGCCAGCGAGCACGTGCGCGATGTCGTGACCGATGTGATCAAACAAGTGCGCGCGCGCGGCGATGACGCCGTGCTCGACTTCACCGCGAAGTTCGATGGCGCACAGCTCACGCCACAAACCCTGCGTGTCGCTGACACCACGATCGACCAAGCCCTGGCCGCCACGAATGCAAAGACGCGCGCCGCGCTTGAAGCCGCGCACCGCAACGTGCGCGCCTTTGCATTGAAGAGTCTGCGCCAGCCCTGGAGCATGATCAACGAACAGGGAGCGCAGGTGGGCGAAGTGTATCATCCCTTCGACCGCGTCGGCTGCTACGTGCCCGGCGGCACCGCACCGCTGGTCAGCACCGCCCTCATGACTGTCGCCTTCGCCGCCGCCGCGGGCGTGCCAGAGATCGTCGTGTGCACGCCGTGCTCGAAGGAAGGCGGCGTGAGCGTGGCACTGCTCGCCGCACTGCGCATCGCAGGCGCCACGGAAGTTTATAAAATCGGCGGCGCGCAAGCCATCGCCGCGCTCGCGTTTGGCACCGCCACCATCAAGCCCGTGCAAAAGATCGTGGGGCCGGGCAACAGCTACGTCGTCGAAGCCAAGCGCCAGGCCGTCGGCACGGTCAGCATCGACCTGCTGCCGGGACCGAGCGAAGTGCTCATCCTCGCCGACCGCACCGCGAATCCAGCCTTTGTCGCCGCCGATTTCCTCGCCCAGGCGGAGCACGGCAAAGACAGCGCCGCGGGCTTCATCACCGACGACCCCGCACTCATGGAGCGCGTGCTCGCCGAGATCGAAACTCAAGCCGCCAGGCTCGGACGCCAGGCCATGGTGCGCGGTGTGCTGGACAAGGCCGGCTTCGGCGTGCTCGTGCGCGACATCGCCGAAGGCGTGCGCCTGGTGAACGACTACGCACCCGAGCACGTGGTGGTGATCACGGACAACATCGACGCCACCGTCGGGGCCATCCGCACCGCAGGCGCGATCTTTGTGGGGAACTACTCCCCCGTCGCCGTCGGGGATTTCCTCGCCGGACCGAGCCACACGCTGCCGACTGGCGGCGCAGGCAAAAGCTTCCCTGGCCTCATGGCCGACATGTTCCAGCGTCGCACCAGCATCGTGAAGCTCGACAAAGAAAGCTGCGCGAAGAGCGAACCCATCGTGCGCGCCTTCAGCGAAGTGGAAGGACTCGATGCCCACGGCGAATCTGTGGCGATCCGTCTGCGGTGAAACGAAGCACCAGCTGCGCCACCACAATCACCGCCCCGTAAACAGCACGCGGTGAATCGGCGCGGGATACGGCGTGTCCACGCCTTTGGCCTCGACCCAGAGGATGCGGTTCAATTCATCCTCCGGCGCTTCGTCATACTCGTCGAAGTCCATCATCGCGCTGGCTTTTGCACCCGGAGAGGCGGGTGTGTTCACGGCCATGAGATCGACTTTGGGTTGCAACACGGTGTGCGCGAAGGGCGTGGCTTTGTTCGTGAAGCAGCGGAACATCGGCGTGGCACCTGCGTCGTATTGCGTCATCGGCGGCAGGCCGAGGATCAACTCCATCGTCCGCAGCATGCCGGCGGTGGTGTAGAGCGTGTGATCGATGCTTTTCATCTTCACCCACGGACTGATGACAAAGCCGATGGTGCGGTGCGCGTCCACGTGGTCGGGGCCGTTCTGTGCGTCGTCTTCGATCACAAAGATGGCCATCTCCTTCCAGAACTTGGAGCGCGTGGCGGCAGCGATGATCTTGCCGAGGGCGAGGTCATTACTGCCCACGCAGGCGGCGGGCGTGTTCGCTCCAGGCGTGGTGCCCTTTGTGTGATTTTCGCCGAGCGCCATGATGGTGAAGCGGGGCAGGTCACCGGTCTTCTCAGCGGCGTGCAGGTCATCGATCCAATGCTGGCATTTGTCCATGTCGCGCGGCTCGGACCACTTGCCGCGATTGATGCTGGGCACGCGTTGCGCGCCTTCGCCATAGGTTTTGAAACTGAGGCCCGCGCGTTTGCATTGATCCCACAGGTAGCCGGCAGTGGGCGTCTCCATCTCATCGTTGCCGGGGAGCTTGTCTTTGCGCGAGTAGCTCTGTGTCCACGAGCGCTGATTCCAGTCGGTGGCGATCGCCGCATCGCACCAGCTATGGCCATCCACGCTGACCTCGCCGTTGCAGTAAAGATTATCGAGCAGCACGTAGTCGCGCGCGATCTGATGCTGGTTCGGCGTCACGTCCTCGCCATACATGGTGATGGATGAATCGCCATTGCCGATGCGCTGGCCGTTGCCGTCGGTCATGTCGCCGAGCACCTGGTCATACGTGCGGTTCTCTTTGATGATGTAGAGCACGTATTTGATCGGGCATGCGGCGCCCACTTTGTCGGGGATGATGCAGTCGTTCGGCTTCTGCGCCGCTTGCAGCGTGTCTGGTGCATAGGGCGAGTTCTTCCGCACCTGCGCCGTGTAGGCAGCCATTTGTTTGTCGTCTGGTTTCGTGATGAAGCTCACGCTGCCGTCCAGCGTGCGCGCTGGATGGATCATCTTCGGCTTCGCGCCTTCCTTGGTCTCGCCGTCCTTGCTCGGATTGCCTTCCGCGACGACGCCCTTGCCATTGCCGACGAGCAAGGTGCTGCCATCCGGGCTGACCGCGAGCGATGTGGGATACCAGCCCACGGGGATGAAGCCCTCCACCAGGCTGATCTTTTCCGCATACTTCTCGCCAGGCTCATTCATGGAGCCAGAGATGTTCGCCACCATCACGCAGTTGTTGTCCGAGTTCGCTACGAACAAGGTCCTGCCATCGGGCGATACCGTCACGGCCACGGGCGCGCTGCCTTCTGGCGACTGCGGATACAGCGCGGTCGAGATGATCTCGCGCGTGCCATCCCACAAGCGGCGGGAGGAATCCGCCTCCTCGCCCTTCTTCTCCAGCGCGCGGGTTTGAATGACGTGCACGGTGTTGTCGCCGGAGCATGCCACGAACAAACGACCATCCGGTGCCAGCGCCATGTCGTTCGGGCGCACGCCGACGGCGACTTCGCGCAGTTGTTTGCCCACCTTCGTATCGACCACGCTGACGCTGCGGGCGCCCCAGTTGCTGACATACAAATGGCGCTTGTCCGCGCCGAACACGCACGAGTGCGGATACGCGCCCACGTCGATCGCTCCTTCGAGCGCGAGCGTGTCTTCGTTCAGCACCCACACTTCGTGATTCGCCTCATTGCACACATAAATCTTCCCGGTCTCGGGATGCACCGCGATGCCAGCCACGAAGGTCGTGGCAGCCGCGTCTTTGATGGTGACATCCGGCAAAGGCGCGAGTTCGGCGTTGTCGTAGTTGAACACGTGCAGGACGCCGGATGCGCCACCGCTGGCGAGCAGGCGCCTGCCCGTGCGATCGAAGGCCAGGCCCGCCCACGTGTGCGGATGCTTCATGAACTGCGTCTGCTTCTGCTCCGCCAGATTCAGCACCGCGATGCCGGGATTGTTGTAGCCCGCGCAGATCGTCATCGCGGTTTTGCCATCGGGCGCGACGATCATCTTCAAAGGCATGTCTCCCGGCAGCGCCACATGCTGGCCGGCAGGCGAGAGCTTCCAGCCATTGAAGAGCAGTCCATCGCCAGGAAGCTGGTCCTTCGATGGCACGGTCGCCGGCGTTTCGGCACGAGCGAGAGCGAACGAACAAACAACTAGCGCAATGGTCCTGAGAATCATGGGGCAATGGAACGACACGAGCCGCGCGTGCTATCGCTGCAAATGCAATTCCGCCAGTTCCACGCCGCCCTTGCAATTCGAATTGGCGCGCCCTTCAATTCAACCATGGCAGACACACCCGAAATACCCGAAGCAAAGGATCCCTTTGAAAAGATCATCGCACTCACGATCGCCGTGCTGGCGGTGGTGCTGGCATTTGTTGATAACACTGGCAACAACGGCCAGGCCGACGCGATCGTGAAGACGAATCAGGCGTCCAACCAGTGGGCCTATTACCAGGCCAAGAGCGTGAAACAAAACCTTGCCGAAACGCAGGCCAGTCTGCTCGCCGTTCTCTCACCGTCCGACGCCGCGGCAGCGAAGGCAAAACTCGCGCAGGTGACGGCCGATGCCCAACGTTACGAAGCAGAGAAGAAGGAGATCAAGACCAAAGCCGAGCAGCTTGAAAAGGAAGCCCAGCACGGCCAGGACATCGATGACCGGTGCGACATCGCCACCTTGCTCCTGCAGGTGGCCGTGGTGATCTGTTCCATCGCGCTGCTGTCACGATGGAAAGCCATCTTCTATGCAGGAGTCGGAATCGGGGTGGCGGGAGCCATCGTGAGCGTCACCGCGTTCATGATGTAAGGCTGCCGAACCCGTCACACCAAATCGGTGATGGATCCGAACTCGGCATCGAACAACCGGCGATAAGTGCGGAAGGCGAAAGGATCCGTCATGTTGGCGATCCAGTCGCAAACGATGCGCGCCCGCTGCGCCACGCCTTCAGCTCGATCGATTGCTGACTCCACCTCCGCAGGCAGCAGGTGCAAGCCGCCGCCGGTGCGCTCGATGTAGCGATCCTGCAGCACGTCGAAGAGCCTGCGTAGAATGACATCCGCCTTGTGATCGAGCTGCTGCAGCGCGGGCGTGCGGAAAACCAGCTCCAGAGAGATGCGCTTGTTGAGCTTCGTGCGCGCGCGCACAGCGGGATCGATCACGAGTTCCAGCGAGTGCCGCCGGGTGCATCCGCTCAAAAAGTTCGAAGCCTCTCGAAGACTGACCGCGCGGATGCATCCGCCGATCA
>WBZU01002890.1_pt1 | contig 11586 bp, 11 predicted proteins | sample 5204311 | NCBI WGS metagenome assembly WBZU01 (sample SAMN12344359, study PRJNA552823) | activated sludge metagenome | biome: Activated sludge suspended growth; feature: Nitrification reactor; material: Wastewater; isolation source: activated sludge from nitrification reactor of wastewater... | reverse complement strand
ATTAAGGTGATGGCGCCCGCCAGCAAGCGCGCGAACAAGGTGGGCGCGTTGGCGGCAATCATCAGGCCGCGCCCGATCAGCAGGGCGTAAAGAACGAGCAATAAGGCGTTGCCGACCAGGCCTAACTCTTCAGAGAATACGGCGAAGATGAAGTCGGTGTGACGTTCTGGAATGAACTCCAGCTGGGCTTGTGTTCCATGGCCCCAGCCCTTGCCGAGGACGCCGCCCGAGCCGATGGCGATGGTCGATTGGATAATGTGAAATCCCTTGCCCAGGGGATCCTTCTCCGGGTCCAGCAGCGTCAGGATTCTGGCGCGCTGATAATCGTGAAGCAGCGTCCACGCCAGCGGTGCGGCGGCCGCCCCCATGGCGGCGAGACCGGCCAGGATTTTCCAGGGCAGGCCGCCCAGAAAAATCACGTAGAAGCCGGCGGCGAGAACCAGGATGGCGGTGCCGAGATCGGGTTGTCGGGCAATCAAGGCGGTCGGCACCAGCAGGATCATGGCGGCGACGGCGTAGTCGCGCAGGCGCGGTTGCGCTTCGCGTTTTTGAAAGTACCAGGCGAGCATCAGCGGCACGGCGATCTTCAGCATTTCCGATGGCTGAATGCGCATGACATGGAGGTCGAGCCAGCGTCTGGCGCCCTTGGAGACATCGCCGAACAAGGCGACGGCGATCAGCAGAACGATCCCGATCACGTACACGGGCGGTGCCAGGTGCATCAGGCGTTGCGGCGGCAACTGGGCGACCAGGCGCATGACGATCAGGGCCGCCACCATGTTCAGCAGCTGGTTGGTGATGCGTTCGGGCGAGGCGCTGCCAACCATGGCCAGTCCCACCAGCACCAACAAGCCGGCCAACAACAGCAAAGGCCCGTCAATAGGCGCGATGAGCCACCGCCAGAGATCGCGAGGGTGCCAGCTCGGGTTGAGACCGCTCATTCCTCTTCTTCCTCTGCCGTTTCGTCGACGGGTGCGGCGGCGTTGGCGCGCTTGCCGAGCAGGTAGTAGTCCAGCACTTGCCGCGCGATGGGCGCGGCGGCCTGGGCGCCGAAGCCGCCGTTTTCGACCAGCACGGCGAGCGCGATAGTCGGCTTGTCGGCCGGCGCAAAAGCGATGAACAGCGCGTGGTCGCGCAGTTCCTTCTTGAGGCCCGAAGCCCGGTACTGCCCGCCTTTCAGCGAGAACACCTGGGCCGTGCCCGTCTTGCCGGCAGCCTGGTACGGCGTGCCGGCAAATGCTCGGGCGCCGGTGCCTTCCTTATTGACCCCTACCATGGCGTGCTTGATGAAATTGATGTCGGCCTGCCGGAGCGGCAGCGTGCGGATCGGCCGGGGTTCGATGAATCTCTTTTCGCCCGTGTGGGCGTTTTCGACGTACTGGACCAAGTGCGGACGGAACATCACGCCGTTATTGGCCAGCGTTGCCGTCGCCTGGGCCAGCTGGATCGGCGTGTAGGCGTTGTAGCCTTGCCCGATGCCGATCGAAATGGTCTCGCCGGCAAACCACTTCTGTTGTTCCGGTTTCTTGAAGCGCTTCTTTTTCCATTCCTGCGAGGGCAGCACCCCTTCGGATTCGCCGGCGATATCGATGCCGGTTCGTTGTCCCAGCCCCAACTGTCCCATGAAGCTCGCGATGTTGTCGATGCCCAGGTCGCTGGCGAGCTGATAGTAGTAGGTGTCGCACGAAACGACGATCGACTTGTACATGTCCACCAAGCCATGGCCACCCTTTTTGTCGTCGCGGAAAGTGTGGTTCCCGAACTTGAAGAAGCCGGGATCCGAGATCGTTTGTTCCGGCGTCCGCTTGCCCAGCGTCAGGGCCGCGAGCGCCATGAAGGGCTTGAACGTCGAGCCGGGCGGATAGGCGCCGTTCAGCGCGCGATTGACCATGGGCTTGTCCGGCGAGTTGTTGAGTTCATCCCAGTCCTGGCCGGCAATGCCATCGACGAAAAGATTGGGGTCGAAATTCGGCATGGATACCAGCGCCAGGATGCCGCCGGTGGATGGTTCGATCGCCACCAGCGAGCCCCGGCGCTCGCCAAAAGCTTGCTCGGCCACTTCCTGCAACTTGGCGTCGATCGTCAGCTTCAGATTGTTGCCGGCCGTGGGCGGCGTGCGGGCGAGCAGCCGCACGGCACGTCCGCCGGCGTCGACTTCGACCTGTTCGAAACCGGTGATGCCATGCAGATCGAACTCGTAGTGCTGCTCCAGCCCGGATTTGCCGAAGTGGTTGGTGCCCCGGTAGTTCGCTTCCTGCTCGTTTTGTTCGATTTTTTCCAGGTCTCTGTCGCTGATGCGGCTGATGTAGCCAAGCAGGTGCGAGCCGAAAGCGCCGTTCGGATAGTCCCGGAACAAGCGCGCCTTGATATCGAACCCCGGGAAGCGGTAACGCTGCGCGATGAACCTTGCCACTTCCTCGTCGGACAGGCGCGTCCGGATAGGCAAGGACTCCAGATTGCGGGTTTCCTCCAGCAGTTTCTTGAAGCGCCTGCGGTCCTTGGGCTGGATGTCGATGACCCCGGCGAGCGACTCGATGGCGTCATCGAGGCTGCCTGCTACTTTCGCCGGCATGATTTCCAGGGTGTAAGCGGAGAAGTTTCTCGCCAGCACGACGCCGTTGCGGTCGGTGATCAAACCGCGGTTGGGAACGATCGGCACCAGCGCGATGCGGTTATCCTCGGCCCGGGTCCGGTAGTACTCGTGCTGTATCACCTGCAGCCAGACGAACCGGGCAAACAGGATGCCGAAACACAGCAGGACGAAGGCGCCGGCGATGGTCAGGCGGCGGGTGAAGCGGCCCAGGTCGTCGGGGGTATTCGTGAGTTGCATCAGATCGGACGATTGTCGTCGCGTTCCACTGGCCGGTATTGCGGCAGCAGCAGCAGGTAGGTCAGCGGATACCAGAGGGCGGCGCCGACCAGGCTGCTGATGAACCAGAGGAAACCCGGGAATTCGGCGCCGGCGATCAGGCGCGTCAAGAGCATGATCAACTGGGTGCCCAGCAGCATGGGGAACACGTGCAAGGCCTGCTCAAGCAGCGGGAACCAGAGAATGCGCCGCGACAACTGGCCGGCGGTAAATGCCAGCAATACGTAGGCCAGCGCATGCTGGCCCATGATGCTGGCGTCGGCGACGTCCATGATCAAGCCTAGCATGAAGGCCGTGCCCATGCTGACCTTGAGCGGCTCGCGGATGCACCAGAAGGCCAGCGTCAGGGTAACCCAGTCGGGCAGAATCGGGAATCTGCCGAGCGGCACCAGGTTGGCAAACACGGCGCAGGCCAATGTCAGGAAAATGAACCAAGCCTTGACTGGCAGAAGAATGCGCCGCGACGAATGGGTGGGTTGCATTTATTTCAGCCTCGCGCGCGACTTCCGGCCCTTGGTCGAGGGCTCTTGCGTTGGTGCGGCCTCGTCGGGCCGAGCCTGCGCGATCCTCCGTCCCAATACCAGCACCTGGCCATGGCGTTCGACGCCCGCCACCGGCGCGCAGGCGATACGGGCGAAGGCCAAGGAGTTCTCGCGGTCCACGGTGACCACTTTCGCGACCGGCAAGCCGGGCAGGTAAACCCCGTCGAGCCCCGATGTGACCAGCAGATCTCCGGTCTGAACGTCGGCGTTGGTGGCCAGGTAGCGCAGTTCAAGGGCACCGGCGCTGGCGCTGGCGAGAATGGCCCGCAGGCCGTTGCGTTGGACCTCGACCGGAATGGCTTGATCCTTGTCGGTCAGCAGGGTCACCTCGCTGGTCATGGGGAAGACGCGGGTGATCTGGCCGACGATGCCGAGCTCGTCGACCACGGCCTGGCCGGCCTCGATACCCGCCTGGTTGCCCTTGTCGATGATGACGCGACGCGAGAACGGGTCTCGTGCGGCATAGAGGATGTCGGCCACCTGTCCGATCGCCGGCTGGCGTTCCTTCATTTCCAGCAAGGCCCGCAGGCGCTGGTTTTCCTGGTCGAGGTGAGTTTGCCTGAGCAGCAGATTGGCGGTGGCCAATTGCTGCTTGCGCAGGGCTTCGTTCTCATTCTTGAGTTCGCGCAGGCTGGAAAGATAGTCGCCCAGATCCATGCCGGCATCGACGGGCAGATAGGCGGCGCGCTGCAATGGCCAGAGTACCGTCGCGGCACCCAGGCGGGCCCATTCGAGCGTGTGGAAACGGAGGTCCGCCACCAATAGCGCCACGGAAAGTGAAACAAAGAAGAACAGCCGGGCGAGCGGCGCCGGACCCCGCTTGAAGAAGGGTGGCGGCGAATGTCCGACGACTGACATCAAGGTAGTAGGCGCTCCCGTGAATGGCTACCGCGCGCAACCCAGCAACCCGTGGCGCCGTTGCGCAGACTATCGGGAACGCTGGTTACTCGTTGGCAAAAATACTGCCGAGTTTGTCCATCTTTTCGAGGGCGATGCCGGAGCCACGCACGACGCAGGTCAGCGGGTCTTCGGCCACGATCACCGGCAGGCCGGTTTCCTCCATCAGCAGACGGTCGAGGTCGCGTAGCAGCGCACCGCCGCCGGTCAGCACCATGCCCTTGTCGGCGATGTCGGCGCCCAACTCGGGCGGCGTCTGCTCGAGTGCGATTTTCACCGCGCCGACGATCTGGTTGAGCGGATCGGTGAGCGCCTCGAGGATTTCGTTGGAGGAAATCGTGAAGCTGCGCGGAATGCCCTCGGCCAGGTTGCGGCCCTTGACTTCCATCTCCTTGACCTCAGAACCGGGGAACGCGGAGCCGATTTCCTTCTTGATCTGCTCGGCGGTGGTTTCACCGATCAGCATGCCGTAGTTGCGGCGGATGTAATTGATGATCGCCTCGTCGAACTTGTCGCCGCCGACGCGCACCGAACCGGCATAGACCATGCCGCCGAGCGATATGACGCCGACTTCCGTCGTGCCGCCGCCGATGTCCACCACCATCGAACCGGTGGCGTCGGAAACCGGCAGGCCGGCGCCGATCGGTTCCTCGATCAAGTAGACCTGGCTGGCGCCGGCGCCAAGCGCCGACTCGCGGATGGCGCGACGTTCGACCTGCGTCGAACCGCAAGGCACGCAGATGATGATGCGCGGACTCGGACTGAACAGCCGCGAGTCGTGCACCTTCTTGATGAATTGTTTGAGCATCTGCTCGGTGACGGTGAAGTCGGCGATCACGCCGTCCTTCATCGGCCGGATGGCCGTAATGTTTCCTGGAGTCTTGCCGAGCATCTGCTTGGCGGCGTGGCCGACGGCCTGAATGGTTTTCTTGGCGTTGGGGCCGCCTTCGGTGCGGATGGAAACGACCGAGGGTTCGTCGAGCACGATACCCTGGCCACGCACATAGATCAGCGTGTTGGCGGTGCCGAGATCGATAGCAAGGTCGTTGGAAAAATAGGAACGAAGAAAGCCGAACATCGAGGATTCCGATAACAATGACGTGACGGGAACAGCAGAGCGCGGCCCGCCGACCGGGAAGTGGGCAGGGGGGCGGCGGCGAAATGGCTTATGATAACGTATCCTGTTCGTCAAGATAAGATTTAGCCCGCATGTCTTTGAATCACGACGAGGTTCGCCGGATCGCCCGCCTGGCCCGCCTCGAGATTTCTCCGGACGAAGTCGAAGGAACGCGTGCCCGGCTCAACGGCATCCTGGACTTCATCGCGCAATTGCAATCCGTCGATACCCGCGATGTCGTGCCCATGGCGCACGCCATCGACGTGGTGCAGCGGCTGCGGGCGGACCAGGTGACCGAGACCGACCGCCGGGACGCTTATCAGGCCGTGGCGCCCGAAACCGAGGCCGGGCTCTATCTGGTGCCGAAGGTGATCGAATGATTCGCGCGTCGCTGAAGGAACTATCGACCGCCCTGGCGACCAGGAAAGTATCGGCGGTGGAACTTGCCGGCGAGTTCCTCGATCGGATCGAAAAGCGCAATCCGACGCTGAACGCTTTCATTACCGTCGATCGCGATCGAACCCTGGCCGGGGCGCGGCTGGCGGACCAACGCCGCGCCAAGGGCGAAACCGGGCCGCTACTGGGCGTGCCGCTTGCCCACAAGGATATTTTCTGCACCGGGGAATGGCTGACCACCTGCGGTTCCAAGATGCTGTCGAACTTCGTTTCGCCCTACGATGCCCACGTCGTCGAGCGTTTCAAGACTGCGGGCACGGTCATGCTCGGCAAGCTCAACATGGACGAGTTCGCCATGGGCTCGTCGAATGAAACCTCGTATTTCGGACCGGTGAAGAATCCCTGGGACCCCCGCCGCGTGCCCGGCGGCTCCTCGGGCGGCTCGGCCGCCGCCGTCGCGGCACGCCTGACGCCCGCCGCAACCGGTACCGACACCGGCGGCTCGATTCGCCAGCCGGCCGCGTTGTGCGGCCTGACCGGCCTCAAGCCTACCTATGGCGTCGTATCCCGCTACGGCATGATCGCCTTTGCCTCCTCGCTCGACCAGGCCGGGCCGATGGCCAAGTCGGCCGAGGATTGCGCGCTGATGCTCTCGGCCATGGCCGGTTTCGACGAACGCGATTCCACGTCGCTGCAGCGCGAGACGGAAGACTATGCGCGCGACTTGGCGAAGCCGCTCGCCGGACTGCGCATCGGCCTGCCGAAAGAGTTCTTTGGCGAGGGCATGGATGCCGACGTCCGCGCGGCCGTTGAAGCCGCGCTCGACGAATATCGCAGGCTGGGCGCGGCGACGGTCGAGGTCAGCCTGCCCAACTCGGGTTTGTCCGTGGCGGCCTACTACGTGATCGCGCCGGCCGAAGCCAGCTCCAACCTGTCGCGCTTCGATGGCGTGCGCTACGGCCATCGCGCCGCCGAATATGCCGATTTGGTGGACATGTACTGCAAAAGTCGCGCGCAGGGCTTCGGCGAAGAGGTCAAGCGCCGCATCCTGATCGGAACCTACGTGCTGTCCCACGGCTACTACGACGCCTACTACGTGAAGGCGCAGAAGATTCGGCGGCTCATCGCGACTGACTTTGAGGAAGCCTTCAAGGTCTGCGACGTCATCATGGGCCCGACCACGCCTTCCGTTGCCTTCCGCTTCGGCGAAAAAAGCGCCGATCCCGTCCAGATGTATCTATCCGATATCTACACCATCGCCGTGAACCTGGCCGGTCTGCCGGGAATGTCGATTCCCTGCGGTTTCGGCAACGACGGCATGCCGGTCGGACTGCAAGTGATCGGTCCGTGGTTCGCCGAGGCGAAGATGCTCAATGTCGCGCACCAGTACCAGCAGGTCACGGACTGGCATGCGCGCATGCCGGGGGGCGCGGCATGAACTGGGAAGTGGTCATCGGGCTGGAAACCCACGCCCAGCTGCAAACGAAGTCGAAGATCTTCTCCGGCGCGTCGACCGCCTTCGGCGCCGAACCCAACCGCCAGGCCTGCGCCGTCGACATCGCCTTGCCTGGCGTGCTGCCGGTGCTCAACCGCGAAGCGGTGGTGTGCGCCATCAAGTTCGGCCTCGCGGTCGGCGGCGACATTGCGCCCCGTTCCATCTTCGCCCGCAAGAACTACTTCTATCCGGATCTGCCCAAGGGCTACCAGATCAGCCAGTACGAGATCCCGGTCGTTTCGGGCGGCAGCGTCGCCATCACAGTCAGTCATGGCGATGCGCCGGTCGACAAGACCGTGCGCCTGACCCGCGCTCACCTCGAGGAGGATGCCGGCAAGTCGCTGCACGAGCTGAGCGGCTCGCACGTGGCGCTCGGCCACGGCAAGACCGGCATCGACCTCAACCGCGCCGGCACGCCGCTGCTGGAGATCGTCACCGAGCCCGACATGCGCTCGTCGGCCGAAGCGGTGGCCTATGCCAAGGCGCTGCACTCCCTGGTGACCTGGATCGGCATCTGCGACGGCAACATGCAGGAAGGCAGTTTCCGCTGCGACGCCAACGTCTCCGTGCGCCGGCCCGGCGGGCCGCTCGGCACGCGGCGCGAGATCAAGAACCTCAACTCCTTCCGCTTCCTGCAGCAGGCCATCGACTACGAGATCCAGTGGCAGATCAACGAGATCGAGGAAGGCCGCCAGATCCAGCAGGCCACCGTGCTGTTCGATCCCGACACCGGCGAAACGCGCGCCATGCGTTCGAAGGAGGACGCGCACGACTACCGCTACTTCCCCGATCCCGATTTGTTGCCGCTGGAGATCACGCCGATGTGGATCGAGGAAGTGAAGTCCGAAATGTTGGAGTCGCCCGCAGCCCGTACAGCTCGTTTTGAGAGCGAATTTGGCCTCTCGAAATACGATGCTTTAGTGTTGAACAATGGGTTTGATATCGGCAACTACTTTGAAGGCGTTGTTCGTAGTGCTGTGCGTAGTGGCGAACGTGTGACTCCAGAACTAGCAAAGATATGCGCGAACTGGGTAATCAATGAAGTATCGGCACAAATGAATCAGGAGGGAGAAGCCCATCCCACTTGGCAATTTGGCGTGTCGGCCGATACGCTCGGGCACTTGCTACGCAGGATGCGCGAAGGTGTCATTGGCGCAAAGGTGGTTAAGAAATTGTTTTCGGATTTTTGGGAAGAAGCACGCCAATGTGCGTACGAACATCAGGGTGGCTATCCTGAAAAGGTGGATGAAGAAATCGAGTCGCGCGGCCTCAAGCAGGTGTCCGATGCCTCGGCGATAGAACCCATCATCGACGCAGTGCTGGCCGCCAACCAGAAGTCCGTCGAGGAATTCCGCGCCGGCAAGGAAAAGGCCTTCAATGCCCTGGTCGGTCAGATCATGAAAGCCACCAAGGGCAAGGCCAATCCGCAGCAGGTCAACGACCTGTTGCGGCGCAAACTCGGCGCTTGATCGTCAGCGGCGGCCGCCCACCAGGCTGAGGAAGCGCTTCTTCTCATCGTCGAAGTGCGCCTCGATGGCGGCGATGTCCCGTTTTTTGTCGTCCACCGTTGCCTGGAGCCTTGCCAGTTCCTCCTGGTTTTCGCGGAGCTCTGATTTCAGCGCGTCGGGCATCGGCTTCTTCTGGAAGAACTCCGCCTCCATGTCGAGCTTGTGCTTGTGTGCGAGGGCGGCGTTCAGGTCTTCCCGCGCCTGCTTCAGGTTTTCGTTGGCCTCGGCCAGCAGCCGGTCGCGCTTGGCGTCGATATCGCTCACGCTGGCATAGCTAGCGCGCAAGGCGCGGTTGCTGCGCTCGAGTTCCCTGGCCTGACGCTCTTCTTCCTGCTTGCGCGCGCGCTCGGCTTCCCGGCGGCTGCGTTCCTCCGCCGTCATCGGACCCTCGTAATTCCGGACGACCACCCCGCGCCCGTCGAATTCCTGATAGGGACGCTTTTGGCACTCGACGGGCAGGATGTCGCCGCAAACCCGGCGACCCGCTTCGTCGCTGCAGCAGAAGGTGCGGGCGCCCGCCGGGAGGGAGAATAAGGCGGCGGCCGCCGCCAGCCAGAATGCGCTATGCCACGCCATACTGTTCCCGATAGCGCGCAACCGCCGGCAGCACCCGCTCGAGCGCGGGATTGCCCTGAAGATAAGCGATGAGATCGACCAGGGTGGCGACGGCGATCACGGGGATGCCGTAATTCGCCTCTACCTCCTGCACGGCGGACCGGCTGCCCTGCCCGCGTTCCTGGCGGTCGAGAGCAATGACGACGCCGGCGGGCGTGGCGCCGGCGGCGCGGATCAGGTCCACCGACTCGCGCACCGAGGTGCCCGCCGAGATCACGTCGTCGATGACCAGAACGCGGCCCGCCAGCGGCGCGCCGACCAGCGTGCCGCCTTCGCCGTGATCCTTGGCCTCCTTGCGGTTATAGGCGAACGGCGTGTCGCGCCCCTTCCCGGCGAGTGCGACCGCGGTGGTCGCCGCCAGCGGGATGCCCTTGTAAGCCGGCCCGAACAGGACGTCGAAGCCGATGCCCGACGCGATGATCGCCCGGGCGTAGAAATCGGCCAGGCGCCCCAGCGACGCGCCTTCGCTGAACAATCCGGCGTTGAAGAAATAAGGCGACAGCCGTCCGGCCTTGGTCTTGAACTCGCCGAACCGCAATACGCCTCGGTCGCACGCGAAGGCGATGAACTCGCGACTAAAATCCATGCTGGCTCCTGTTGGAAACGCAAATGCTACGCATCATTACCCTGAATCTCAACGGCGTTCGCTCGGCGACCGGCAAGGGATGCTTCGACTGGCTGGCCGATCAGGACGCGGACATCCTGTGCGTTCAGGAACTCAAGGCCCAGGACGCCGACCTGCAAGCCGCAATGCGCTCGCCGGCAGGTTTCACCGGGTGGTTCCACCACGCCGAGAAGAAAGGCTACAGCGGCGTCGGCATTTATGCCCGGCGTGCGCCGGAGCGGGTGACGATCGGCTTCGGCAACGACGAGTTCGATGCCGAGGGCCGTTACGTCCGCGCTGATTGGAAGAAGTTTTCCGTGATTTCCGTCTATCTGCCGTCCGGGTCCAGCTCGCCGGAACGGCAACAGGCAAAGTTCCGTTTCATGGACGAATTCCTGCCGCACCTGGCCGCCTTGCGCGCGGAAGGCCGGGAGATCGTCATTTGCGGCGACTGGAACATCGCTCACCGGGAAATCGATCTGAAGAACTGGAAGTCGAACCAGAAGAATTCCGGTTTCCTGCCGGAGGAGCGCGCATGGCTCGGCCAGGTGTTCGACCGGCAAGGCTGGGTGGATGTCTATCGGCGCCTGTATCCCGAGGCGACCGGCGAGGCTTACACGTGGTGGTCGAATCGCGGCCAGGCCTGGGCCCGGAATGTCGGCTGGCGCATCGACTACCAGATCGCCACGCCGGAGATGGGCGCGGCGGCGCGCAGGGCGGCGGTATTCAAGGAACGGCGTTTCAGCGACCATGCGCCCCTGACGGTCGATTACGACTGGGCGGCATGGTAGTGCGCGATGGCGGTGTACCGAGGTTCTGCTACGAGCGCGATCGAAGCGATATGACCTGTGTCATTGCATGACTTTGGCAAAGACGTTAGCCTGTCATCGGTAATTGGCCATAGAGGAAAGGGAAACACCATGAACGACGTGACCGTGGCAAGCAAGGACAAACTGATTTCCGACATGAAGGTCGTGATGGCGGATGCGGACGAGTTGCTGCGCGCCACCGCCAGTCAGGCGGGCGATAGGGTGACCGAGTTGCGCGGCAAGATCCAGAGCAGCCTGGCCAACGCGCGCGCCAATCTCGCCGATGCGCAGGCGGCGGCGGTCGAGAAAGCCAAGGAAGTCGGGCATGCGGCGGATGATTACGTGCAAGCCAATCCGTGGCGCTCGGTGGGCATTGCGGCGGGCGTCGGCCTGATCGTCGGGCTGTTGATCGGCCGTCGCTGAGTTCGCCATGAGCGACGCTCCTTCCGGCGGCGTGCTCGACACGCTGAGGGGCTTGCTCGTCACGGGCATTGCGCTGGCCAAGGTCAGGCTGGAGCTGCTATCCACCGAAGTACGGGAAGAAAAGGCGCGGCTGCTCGCCATCTTGGCGTACGGCGGCGCGGCGATTTTTTTGCTGGCGGTGGGGGCGGTGTTTCTGGCCGTCTTTCTGACCGTTTTGCTGTGGGACAGCCATCGCCTGCTGGTGCTGGGGCTTGCCGCCGCCGTGTTTCTGCTTGCCGGCGCGGGGGCGGCCATGACGGCCCGGCGACTTG
>WBZU01002888.1_pt1 | contig 11589 bp, 14 predicted proteins | sample 5204311 | NCBI WGS metagenome assembly WBZU01 (sample SAMN12344359, study PRJNA552823) | activated sludge metagenome | biome: Activated sludge suspended growth; feature: Nitrification reactor; material: Wastewater; isolation source: activated sludge from nitrification reactor of wastewater... | reverse complement strand
CGCGGCGCAGGATATCGTCGGCGGAAAGGCGCGAGACGAGATCGGCGCGGGTGCGCGTGACCAGCTCGGAAAGGGTCGGGCGGCTATACATTCAGGAACTCCCAGACGTCGGAAAATCGGATGTCGAGTGGTATGCCACCATCCGCGCGGTAAACGCGGCAGGCCAGCCCCAGCGTGCTCAGGCCGATGCGCTCGGATTCGACGGTGACGCGGGCGGCGACGCCATCCTCGACCAGCCACGCGAGCGCCTCCTCGGCGTATTCCTTCGCCCGGGCGACGGTCTCGGCGGTCAGCTTGGCGCGCGACAACAGCCAGAGCCGGGAACCGATGCGGTCGTTCGGGATCTCCGGCACGCTGTCGCCCCACCAGCCCATGCGCAGATCGCCGGGCAGATCATCATCGGGACGGGCACGGCGCCAGGTGAACAGGCTGATGATGACGGCGCGCACCAGCGGCTCGCTGGAATCGAGCCCGAGCGCCACCAGCTTGCCATCGATGGTGACGGTCAGCGGTTGGTCGTTGATCATGTGTTACGGCCCTTCCGGCGGATTGATGGAAAGCGTCGAATCGGTGACCGTCGCGCCGGTCTGCCAGGTCTTGTGCTGCCATGTCGTGCCTGATACCCACGTCCAACGCTCGCCGAAGCCGTGCACATCCCACGAATAGCTGTGGCTGGCGTGCAGTTCGATGTCGGCGGCGTCGATGCGAACCTTCTGCGCGCTCTGAATGACGATGCCGGTGCGCGTAATGTGCACCTTCTGCCCCTGATCGTCGTGCAGCGCGACCTCGCCTTCTGCGAGCGCCGTCAGGCGGTAGCGGCGGTCGGCGACGATGAAGACCACGCCGTGCGAGCGGTCGCCGTCGAAGAAGGCGGCCAGCACTTCGGCGCCGGCCTTGGGGCGGGCAGTGTAGCCGTAGGGCTCGAAGTGCTCGACGTCGTCCTTCTTCTCGCCGGCCAGCAGGCCGACCTGCAACGTCTGCATCTTCCTGGCCGCGTTGCTGGCGGTGACGCTGCCGCGCGCCAGCAGGTTGCCGACGCGGCGGGCGAGCGGCGCCAGCAGTTTGCCGAGATCGTTGGTCATCGCTTGACGTCGCTCCATTCCGAGCCGCCGCCGTATTGCTGATTTTTAGTTTTCAACTTTCCGGCCTTGCTGCGATAGCCGTCCGGCGGGCCAACCTTGATCTCGGCGCGCATGCCACTGCTGTCGAGCACCCAGGCGCATTCGGCGATCACCATGTCGGCGTCGAATCCGATCAGCCCGTCGCGCACGCGCACCATCAGGTTCGGCTGCCACAGCTTGCCCGATTCCTGCCGCCAGCCGCCGACCGTGTAATTGGTCTCCAGCGCCTTGGCGGCGCGATGGGCGCGCTCGTATTCGGCGCGATCCTTGCAGGTGCCTTCGTCGGCCTGGCCGGATTGCTTGATGACCAGGATGCGCCGGCGCTTGGCTCGGGCATCGCTGGCCGTCGCCGTCTCGCCGGTGACCGTGGTGCTGCTTTCGTCGCTGGCCTCGCCCTCCTCTTCAGCCACATCGGCAGCGTACTGCTCGTCGGTGCCGGTGCGCTGGCCCAGGCAGATGTAGGTCGAGAAAACGCCCTTGTAATCGAGTTCGGTGCTGCCGGCCAGCAGGTTCTGGCCGATCTCCAGCGCCGTGTCCGCCGTGCCGGTGCTGCCGACGTCGATGAAGACCAGGTCGCCCTGGGCGTTGTCGGTCGACAGTACGTGGCGCAGGCGCATCATGCGGTCGATCGACTCGAACACCGTCTCGCCGATCTGCACCTGATGGTCCGGCAGCGGGCGCCCGGTGTCGATCTCGCTGATGACGCGCACGTTGTACGGCGCTGCCAGCGCCGCGGCGATGACCTCGAGCTTGAGGTTGCGCCACTGGTTCGCGCTCTTCGTCGGCGCGGCGATGACCTTGCCGGTCTTGCCGTCCGGCCCCTTGACGTCGGCCCACTGGCCGCCCGCCCCGAGCGCGGGCGCCGTGCTGTTGCCGGACGGCATCGGGCAGCAATCGACCAGGTCGGCGGTCTTGCTGCGGCCCTTGACGCCGACGGTGACGCTCTTGCCGTCGTAGCGGATCGGCGTCGCGTCGACGTAGCCGGTGAGCACCAGATCGTCGCCGATGAATACCTGGCACGGGTCGCCCGGCTGAATGCGGCGCGGGATCTCCGTCTGCCCCGGCCAGCGGTCGGTCACGTCGAGATCGAAGTCGCGTGCCTGGCGCTCGATGCCGGCGGCGATGCGCACCGATTTCCAGCCGCCGTACTCGGTGCCATTGACCAGCAGTCGGACGGCGTTGACCGCGTCGGTCATCGCGTCATCACCTTGAGCGGCCCGGCGGGGACGAATCCGGGGTGGCGGATGCGGTTGCGGGCGACGATCTCGGCATCGCGCGCGGCATCTTCGTGCACGTCGTAGGCGACGGCGAGCGCCGGCATCACTTCCGGCACGGTGATGGTGCGCAGACGGGCGCTGTCTTTCGCCCGGGCCGTCAGATCTTTCCATACGGCGGCGCGGGCGGCCTGCAGCGCGGCGAACACGGCGTCGTCGCAGACAAGCGACTCGGTGTCGATGGCGGCGATGACGGCGGCGCGCGTGGCGATCAGATCGTCGTGACTGACGCGCGGCGTCGTATCGGCGGCGGTGCCGACGAGGCTGCAGGTACCGACCGCCTGGGCAATGAGGATCTGCCTGTTGAGGGCGTTGATCGCGGTGGCGTTGGCGGTGGCCTGGCTGCGCGACGGCGTGATGTAGGCCGGAGCTGCCGGCGGCGCGAGGCTGGCGTGGCGGCTGGTCGCCGACAGGCCGGCGGCGATGTTTTTCCATGCCGCATACGTCGTGGCGATGCCGGAAAGGCCGAACATGCCGAGCACTTTATAGCCGAGCGCTGCCGGATCGTTGATCAGCGCCTGGCAGGCGGTGATCGAGGCAGCCAAACCGTTGGCGTAGCCGAGATATTTGCCGATGGTGGTGCCGCCGACGAATCCGAGCGTTTCCGCCAGGTTGCCGTTGGCGGCGCTGCTAACGAAATCCTGAAAGCCCTTGACGCTGAAATTGTCGGTGAACGAGGCGATGCTTGCGTTTTCCAGATCGCCGGCGGCGATGCGCGCGGCGGCGCCGGTGGAGCTGCCCGGCTGCGGGAAGGTCAGGTCGCCGGCCTCGACGAATGCGAGCTCGAAGGCGGCGCGCCCGAGCGCGGCATCGAACGAGACGCGCGCCAGTTCCTTGACCGAGACCTTCGCCTCGCCGAACCACGGATGAATCAGCGTCGCCGGCCCCTCCTCCTCGAGGGCGGCCAGCAGCGCATTGGCCTGGTCGACGTAGTCCTCGCCGGTGACGAAACCGGTGAAGCTGAGCTCGCGGGTAGCACGTCCGAGATCCTCGACCCACGGCTGGTCGCGCTGCGGGTATTCATGGACCTGGACGCGGCGGCCGGCGGAGAGCGCGGCAATGTCGACCTGAAAAGCGACGCCCCGGAAGGAGGCCGGGCGCAGGTCTTCGGAGAGCTTGCGGCGCGCCATTACCAGGCCAGCCCGAGGGCGTCGGAGCGATACCCGGCGTTGACGTTGAACGGAATGTCGCCGGCCGGCTTCTGGTCGACGCGGGCGCCCTGCGGAAGGCCGTTGATATTGATGTCGATCTTGCCGTCGGCCTTGACGCGGCTGGCCGGACCGACCAGCGACGGCGGTTCGCCGCCTAGTTCGGCGCGGTTGCGCTGGCGGATGGCTTCGATGGATGCATCACGGTTGAACGGAAGCATCGAGGCGAAGCCCTGGATTCCCGACACGCGGCCCTGGTCGTTGGACTGATCCTCTGCCCATTCCTTGACGCCCCACATGACGGCGAGCGGCGCGGCGGCGGCGGCGATCGAGCCGAGCACCCCGAGCACGGCCTTGAGGTTGCCGAGCCAGCCCAGCGCGGCGGCATTGGCGGCGTTGGTTGCGGTCGCCAGGCCGGTGGTGGCGACGGCGGCGGCCGTGGTGGCTGGCGTGTACAGACCCATGGCGATGATCGCCTTGGGAATCGCGGTGACCGTCATCACGCCGAGATACCAGATCAGGCGGGCGGCGGCGCCGATCAAACCGAAAAAGGCGGCGATGGTCTGCAGATTCATGGCGACGGCCAGCGCGATCAGGGCATTCTTCGTGCCGCCGACGAAATCGACCGCCTTGCCGAGACTCGCGCCGAAATCGCGGGCGCCCTGGATGATTCCTTGCCAGTCGACCTGACGCAGCCCGTCAACCAGATCGCGGACGAAGCCCTTGACCTCGACGGCAACCAGCTTCTTGTTGGCGGCGGCCCACTGGACGATATCCTCGATCAGCGGGCTGATCACCGGCGCCAGTTCCTTGGCGATGGTCATCTGGAAGCCCTTGGTGACCATGTTCAAATCCTTGAACTTGTCTCCGAGTTCCTTGGCGCCGCGGATGTCTTCCGGATTGATGACGCCCTTGAGGCGGCTCATGCGCTCCAGGCTGGCGGTGATGCCTTCCGACCCTTCCATCAGCAGCGGGGCCATCTCTGCCCACGATTTGCCGAACAGGGCCATGCCCATGCGCGCGCGCACGGCCGGGTTTTCGTTGCGCTTGAAGGCGTCGGCGAGCTGCGGCAGCAGGTCGACGCCGGCGCGAATCTGGCCGTTCGAGTCGCGCATGCTGATGCCCAGGCGCGCCATCAGCGCGGCGACCGGCTGGCCCTTGCCGGCTGCGGCTTTACCGATGTTCAGGTTGAGCTTGCCGACCGAGTTTTCCAGCGATTCGACGCCGACGCCGGCCTGCTCGGCGACGTACTTCATGCGCTGGTATTCCTCGACACCCATGCCGGCGCGCAGGGCGCCGCGATAGACCGCCTCGCCCATGTCGGTGAAGCCGACGACGGCGTTCTTGATTGCCGAAAACGAGAATCCGGCGGCAAGGCCGGAGAGCAGCGAGACCGGCAGGCCGATGCGGCCGGTGAAGTTGCCGGCGGCACTGCCGACGTCGAGCAGGTACTTGCGCGTGGTCTTGGCGACCTTGCCCGCTTCGGTCAGGGCCTTGATCATCCCCGCCGAATTGGCGGACAGGACCGCTTTGAGTTGCCAGGTATCGGACATCGTGATTACTCGTCGTTGGGCTGCATTTTTTCAGCGAGGCGTTCGGCCTGGCGCTCCCAGAGCAGGTATTCCGGGAGCGTCAGGGCGAGCACGGTGGCGGGGTTGGCCCGCCAGAAGTAGGCGACTTCGAAGACGCGATCGGTCAGCTCGTCGCCGCTTCGCCATCGCCCATCCCGAAAAAACCCATCACCGCCGCGGTGCACGCGGTGTGGTCTTTCAGGCTCAGGGCTTCGACCGTGCTCATCGGCACGGCGGCGAGGCGGCTGATGTAGCGGGCGACGACCTTGGTGCGCACTTCGACGCCGGCGCCGCCGTCGTCGGTGACGACGATCAGGGTCGGCATGCCGAGCTCGATCACGTCCTTGGTCAGCGGCTCGCGCAGGGTGAGCTCGCCGACCTCCTCGCCATGGGCGGTGACCGGCTTGCTCAGGGGGACGGTGACGGCGGTCAATTCCAGATGCCTTTCTTGCCGCCGAATTCGAGGTCGATGGTGCCGTCCTCGCCCTTGGCCGCCGGCTCACCCTTGAGGAAGGCGCCGGACAGCGTGTAGACCTTGCCGTTCGGAAGTTCGGCGGTGATCGTCATTTCGGTATTGCTCTGCACCGTCGCCAGCGGGAAGGACGGCATGTAGATCGCCGTCACCTTGACGTAGGGCTCCAGCGCGGTTTCCTTGGTTCCGGCCGGGCCGTTGAGGCCCATGACTGTTTCGCGCTTGAGATCGACAATCGGGCACTCGATGCCGCCCGATACTTCCAACTGCTCGCCGTCTACCTTGATGTAGCAGATACCGGCAACACGTTTTGCCATGATGAACTCCTAGATGCTGATGAATCGATTGGATTTAGAACGGTTTTCCGCTCGCGTTACTACTCTCAGGTTCGCCGGCACGTGCAGGCCGCTGGCTTGCTTGTGACGAAGCGGAACGATGTGGTCGACTTCATGTGGAATGCCGGTTTCCATCGTTCTGCGCTGCGCCTCACGATAGAACTCGGCAATTGCCTTCATATCAGCCCAAGGCGGCGTCGCATTAAGTTCGGCGGCGTTGTACAGGCTGGTGTAGTGGGCACGAATTGCCTTGTTGCGACTTGGCAATCCACGGACGCGATCCTTGTTATTTCTGAACCACTCACGGGTACGCTGTCTGTGCTTCTCGCGCTCAACCGGGTCCGATAGCTGGCGGCGCTTTGACTCTCGCGACGAAACTCGTTCTTTTTCGCGAACGTCCTCGCGCTCACGGCGCTTCTTTGTGCTGGCAGTTGACGTTGCAATTCGCTTCTCGCGATGCTTTGTGTACTGCTCCTTCTGCATCACTTTGCGGCATGGCTTGCACTGTCCGGTTAATCCATCCCAGGTATTTTTACAGCGATGGAAAAACTCTGCCGTTGCAGGATGCTCATTCCCGCAACGGCAGCAGCGCTTGATATCCAGATCAGGCACTTGTGGTGAAATTGAGTCTGAACTGGTTCAAAAGGGCAAATATGCGGAGAGAATTGACCAGGTCAGGCGGCAGCAGCACGTTGACCCGGTTGGGGTTGTTGGTGTCGCGTTCGACGATCAGCGCGGCGGCAAAGGCCTTGGCGTTTTCGACGATGCCATCGAGCTCCATGTCGCTGTAGGCGGCCAGCAGCTCGCCGCGAATCACATTGGGCGTTACGATGGCCTGGCCGGCGCCGAAGCGGGTGCCGTCGTTGGCCAGCTTGTGGCGCGGGTACTTCTGGGTGATGCGGTTGCGCAGGAATCGGATGATGTACGCCGACTGATGCAGGGTTTCGCTGTCCAGATAGCTCGGGTCGGACTGGCTCCAGGTGTTTTTCTGGTAGGTGGTGATCGCTCTTTCCACCCGCAGCAGGCCGCCAGCGACGTAGCTGGTGGCGATGCCGTAGTTGAGCAGCGACTGCCGTTCGGTGAGCAGGAAGCGCTTGCCGGCGCGCGGGGCGATGATGCCGGTGAGCGCGGTGGTCTGGGTCGGCCGGGCGGGATCGACGTTGAGGCACACGGCATTGGCGCCGCCGTAGGCCGCCGCGTATTCCCACACCGGGCTCGGGCAGTCGACATCGATGCCGGCAATGGTGTGGTGCGGGTCGTTGCGCAGGCCGCCGGCGGTGACGAGGGCGCCCAGGGCGCCGCGCAGGGCGGTGTAGCAGTGGCCATAGACCTGGCGCGACCACGCCCAGCGACCGACGGCGTCGTTGTACTCGGTGACGAAGGCGTCGAGGTTGGTGCTGTCGTTGTAGGGGTGGATGACGTAGTCGTATTCATCGTCGCCCATCGCGGTGATGGCGTTGCCTGCCAGCGTCGGGTTGGTGGCGCCGGTGGTCAGGAAGCCCGAGCCGCTGTAGGTGAGCGTGACGCCCGTCGGCAGCGCTTCGCCGCCGGCCCAGCCACGGAAGCTGTCGGAGACGGCGATGTCGTTGCCGGTCAATCCCTTCCAGCGGCAGGTCATCGTCACGGTGCTGGTGGCGACGGTGCTGGTGACCGGGAGGTCGGTCGCCGCGTTGATCGCCGCGTTGATCGCGGTGGCGATGGCGGTCGAGGCATCGCCCGAGGCGACGGCGACCTGGACGCGCTGGCCGGCGATGTAGAGGTTGATGGTGCCCGCCGCCGTGGCCGGGCCGGCAACGGTGATGGTGCCGCTGGCATTGGTGCCGCCGCCGGCATCGGCCACGGCGATGCACCAGACTTCGCCGAAGCTGTCCTGCTGCCGGTACATGCCGTGCATACGGTCGAGCATGGAGCCGCGACCGAAGAGGGTCTTGGCCATGTCGGTCGTGCTGACCAGGTACGGGGTGTTCACCACGGCGCTGCCGGCGGCGATCTTCTGGCCGATCAGCAGCGTGCGCTTGTTCTGGGTGAAGTAGCCGGCCTGGGTGTTGTCCATTTCGGCATAGAACAACGGGACGCGGATGTTCGACGGGATGTAGTTGAATGAGACGGCCATGGTTTACTCCTTGGCTTTGCCGGCCAGGGCGGCGGCGGTTTCGGGGGCGACTTCGACCACGTCGCCATCGGCGAGGCGGCGTTGCCAGAATTGGGTCGGCTCGACGTTTCGGCCCTCGGCGGGCAAAAGGTCGCCGCGCTCAGGGTCCGGGACTTGCCGGCCTGCGATGGGCTTGACGTACATGGTGGAGAGTCTCCTTGGGCATGAAAAAACCCGCCGGGGCGGGTCGGGGGTGAAAACTGGTTAAATCAGGGCAAGTTGCCGGTCTGCGGCGACTTGAATGTGACTTCAATTCGGCCGTCCGGGCCGGGATAGTGCAGATTCGGATCGGCAGCCGGGTCGATCTGGTCGACGTTGATCGTGGCTCCGTCGAAGTGCGGCAGCGCGGCGAGTTCGATTTCCTGCCAGCCGTCTTCCGGGCCGATTTCCATGAGGGCGCTGAATTCGAACTGATACCAGCAGCGGGCGCGGTCAAGCTGCAGCAGGGTTCCACCCTCGTAGATGATGCCGTCGTAGCCGATGGCCGGCGACCAGCCAAGCAGCGCGGCCCACAGCGTGGCGCGCGTGCTGTGTACGCTGGTGGAGGCGGCCTGCCCGCGCTCGTCGCCGGTGTTGTCGAGGGCGACGATGACGGCAAAGCTGTCGGTCAGGCCCTGACGCACGCTGTTCTGGCTCTGGCTGTCGGTCGGGTTGTCGTCGAGCGGGACGACAAAGGCGCAGGGCACGGCGAGCGCGGCGGATTCAGGAAGCAGCTTGAACTGGGCGGCGCCGGCGATGCGGTTTGAGAAGCCGGGGCAGCGGGCGCGCAGGGCTTCGATGACGGCGGTGAGGTTCATCGCGGCACCAGGCAGTCTTTGAGGGCGGCGCGGATGTTCGAGCGAACGGTTTCGCGCTTGGTCTCCAGCGCGGCGGTGATGTAGTTAGCGCGCGGGGCCAGGTGTCTCTTCGGGCTGCCGTAAAACAGGAAGGCCGGGTAGAAGTCGTCCATGCCGGCGATTTTGCGGACGCCGATCTTGACCCAGCCGCCCTTGCTGCCGCGCTTGACGATGCCGATGCCACGGCGCAGGGTTCCGCTGTCGACACCGGGGAATTCTCCGGCGCTGGAAACCGCACGACGGGCGACCAGACGACGGGCTTCCTTGCGCACTTCGGCAGCGCCCCGGTTGAGGGCACGGCGCATGCCGCGACGGTCGTAGTCGATGGTCCGGTGAAATTCGAGACCGGCACTGATCTCGAAGCCGTTCGACATGCTGGAGCTTTGTTCGCGGTCCATCAGATGGCTCCCAGATCCTTGGTGGTGATGCGGGTGAATTCGTGGTCGCCGTCGACGTCGATGGTATCGAGGACGCGGTAGCGGTGGCTGGCGAATTCGACGACATGGGCGCCGGTAATGTCGGGCGGCGTGGTGCCGGTGCCGTAGCGGACGAAGAACAGGTCGGTCGGAGCTTCGCCGGTCTGCATGCCGGCGCGGATCGCCAGGCCGTGCACCGGCTCATGCTTCGCCCAGCGGGTGATTCCCGTGGCGAAGGTCTGGTCAAGGCCGAATGAGCCGTTCGGCACGTCGCTCCACGGTCGGATGACGATCCTCCGGTTGAGGTCGCCGGCGCCGATCATGCGTACACCATGTATTCGTCGAGCAGGCCGTCGCAGTAGGTGCGCGGCAGCGTTCCAGTCTTTTCGGCGAGGGTGGCTTCGGCCTGTTTGTACCAGGTGGCGACGGCGAGCAGCATCCACATTTTCAGCGCGGCCAGCGCGGGATCTGCGGTGGCGTGACCGCAGGCGTAGCGGACGCGCACGGCGTTGATCGACTGCTGCGTGGCGGGCCACTGGTAGCCGTAGGCGGGAACCAGGTAGCCGGGTTTCGAATCGAGGTCGAGCGTGTAGTACGACGGATCGACGGTGCGCTCGACGCCAGCGGTGTCGATGTACTTGAGCGAGGTGATGCTGACGATCGGCGCATGCTGCAGCACGAAGGCCTCGGGGAATTCGTCGAGCGCGAGCTCCCACGTCTGCGGCGCGAAGGCGCGGCCGGTGATCTGCTCGGCAAGCGACCGGGCGGCGCTGATGAGGATCGCCAGGCGCGTGTCGTCATCGGTTCCGTCGACCTTGCAGTGCAGCTTGGCTTCGGCCAGGCTGACCGGTTCGACAACCGGAGCGGTGATGAGCTTGAAGGACATGAGGCTCCTGTTCAGCGCGGCCGGCGGCCGCTCGATGTGTTCGATGGACGGCGGCCGGCGATCATTTCCGGCCGTGATCCTGGATAGTGCGATGGGCGCTGGCCGCCGACCATGGCGGGCCTTTCTCCTTCCTTTTTGCGCAGCGTCTGTGGGCCTCCCGGCGGCAGGGCGACCGCGATGCCGAGATTGGTCAGCGTGGCGCTGCCGCCCGCCTGATCCTGCCCGACTCCGCTCAGCGCGACGGCGACCCGCAACTGGCCGGCGCCGACGGCCTGGACGAAGCCTGCCGCGCTGAGCAGCACGGTCTCAGAAAAGCTGGCCGAGCCGCCGGCAACCGCAGCGCCGCTGGCGGCGACCGCGACGCTGACGCGCAGGGTGCCGCTGCCTGAGGCCTGAGCGCCACCGGAAGCGGCGATCGCGCCCGGCGCGCCACCGCTCAGGTTGGCGCTGCCCGAGGCCTGCGCAGCGCCGGCGGCGGCGGCGGAGAACAGGGTGACCAGGGCGGCCGAACCGCCTGCCGTGGCTCCGCCCGAGGCGACCGCTGCCAGTTGCGCGCCCAGCGTGGCGTTGCCTCCCGCAGTGGCCAGCCCGCTGGCGATGGCGGCGATCTGCGCCGTCAGCGTGGCGCTGCCGCCGGCCTGATCCGCTCCGGCGGCCATGGCCGCAAGTTGCGCGGCGAGCGTCGCCGATCCGCCGGCCTGCGCCAGTCCGCTGGCCGCGGCGGCGATTTTCGCGGCAAGCGTTGCCGTTCCGCCCGCCGTGGCTGCGCCGCTGGCGATGGCGGATAGCTGCGCGGCGAGCGTGGCGTTGCCGCCGGCCTGCGCCAGACCGCTGGCGAGGATGGCGACCTGCGCGCTCAGGATGGCGCTGCCCGAGGCCTGCGCGCCGCCGCTGGCGGAGATCGCGCCCGATGTACCGCCGGTCAGGTTGGCGCTGCCCGAGGCCTGCGCAGCGCCGGCGGCGACGGCGGCCAGTTGCGCGCCCAGCGTCGCGCTGCCCGAGGCCTGCGCGGCGCCCGAAGCGGCCAGGGCGATCTGCCCGGCCAGCGCGGCGTTGCCGGTGGCGGCAGCGGCGCCGGCAGCGGCGATCTGCACGCCGACCAGCAGCCCGGCCTGGCCGGCGGCCAGCGCCATGCCGGCCGCCGAGATGGTGACGACGGCGGTCAGGTTGCCCGTGCCGCCCGCCGTGGCGATTCCGGCGGCCGACAGCGGAATCGCTGCGCCGGCGCTGGCCGTGCCGCCGGCCGTATCGACGCCGGCGGCGGCGAGCGCGACCTGAACCGATGGCGCGGCGGTGCCCGAAGCCTGCGCGGCGCCAGCGGCGGCGGCGGCCATGGCGCCGGCGGCAACCAGCAATTCCTCGTCGAACCAGCCGGCGG
>WBZU01002887.1_pt1 | contig 11590 bp, 12 predicted proteins | sample 5204311 | NCBI WGS metagenome assembly WBZU01 (sample SAMN12344359, study PRJNA552823) | activated sludge metagenome | biome: Activated sludge suspended growth; feature: Nitrification reactor; material: Wastewater; isolation source: activated sludge from nitrification reactor of wastewater... | reverse complement strand
GCGGAGGATGTGAAGGCGAAGTTGCTTGACGGGCTGCCGCTCGCACGGTTGGGCTCGGCGGATGATGTGGCTGGAGTCGTCGCATTCTTGTGTTCGCCCGCGGCGGCGTATGTGACCGGGACCGTGCTGCCGGTTGACGGCGGCATGGCGATGTGACGAAGAGGACTGGTATGAGCAGCAGCGACAAACGTGTGGTGGTGACCGGCATCGGGCTTCTCAGCCCGATCGGCAACGGGCGTGAGGAGGCGTGGCAGTCCGTGCTCGCCGGTCGCAGCGGCGCCGGGCCGATCACCCAATTCGATTCCACAGAATTCGTGACGAAGTTCGCGTGCGAGGTGAAGGGGTTTGATCCCACCACGTACATGGATGCGAAGGCCGCGCGGCGCATGGATCGCTTCGCCCAGCTGGCGGTTGCAGCCGGCAAGCTGGCGGTCGAGGACGCGAAGCTGCCGCTGCAGGCGGACGGCAACGACCGCATCGGCACGATCGTGGCCAGCGGCATCGGCGGCCTGTCCACCTTCGAAACCCAGACGCGCGTGCTGATGGAGCGCGGTCCGTCACGCGTCTCACCGCTGTTCATCCCGATGATGATCGCCAACATGGGCGCCGCGCAGCTGTCCATGGCACTCGGACTTCGCGGCCCGCTGTCGTGCCCTGTGACGGCGTGCGCCTCCGGCAACCACGCCCTGGGCGATGCGCTCGAGGTGATCCGCCGTGGCCAGGCGGACGTCATGCTGGCCGGTGGCGCCGAGGCGGCCGTCACCCCCGTCGGTATCTCGGCGTTCAACGCCATGAAGGCGCTCTCCACGCGAAACGACGACCCTCAGACGGCGAGCCGGCCCTTCGACGTGGGCCGTGACGGGTTCGTGATGGGCGAGGCCGGCGCCGTGCTGGTGCTCGAAGAGCTCTCACATGCGCAGGCGCGCGGCGCCAACATCTGGTGCGAAATCGTGGGATACGGCATGAGCGGCGACGCCCACCACCTGACCGAGCCGGATCCCACGGGCCACGCCCCGGGCCTTTCGATGAAGATGGCCATGGAGGATGCCGGTGTGGAGGCCGGGGAGATCAGCTACATCAACGTGCACGGCACGAGCACCCCGGTGGGCGATCCGTCCGAGATCCGCGTCATCAAGAAGACGGTCGGCGAGGATGTCGCGAAGGGTGTCGCGGTGAGCTCGACCAAGTCGATGCACGGCCACTGCCTTGGCGCCACCGGCGGCGTTGAGGCGGCCATCTGCGCCATGGGAATCGCAAATGGCGTGATCCCGGCCACCACCAACAACTTCGAGCTCGATCCGTCATGCGTGGGCGTCGATCACGTCCTGAACACGCCTCGCCAGGCGCAGATCGAGGTTGCGCTGAGCAACGGTTTCGGGTTCGGTGGGCACAACGCCACCCTCGCCCTGCGCCGTTTCCACGGATGAGTGAGACGCGGTTGCCGACCGGATGGCGTGCCACCCGGTTTCGCCTGACCGACAAAGTGTACGGACCGGGAACGCGGACCCGTCCGTGGAGCTGGATCGGCGACACGCGAATCGCCATCGGCAGTCTTCCCACGCCGACGTCCCTGCCCGTTCTGCACGACCGGGAGGGCGTGACGGACGTCGTCAACTGTCGGGCCGACAAGCAAGTTCGATTCAGTGGTGATCGCGACATGGAGTTGGCGGTGTTCGGCGCCGATCATGTGGCGCACGCGCCGATGTGGGATCACGGTCGCCCGCAGGACCCGAACGCCTGGACGGCAGCTGCCGAGTTTGCGGCGCGCGCGCTCGACGACCCCGGGGCCAGGGTGTTGATCCACTGCCAGCGTGGTCGGCGCAGAAGCGCGATGGTGGCCTATGCGGTCCTTCGCCTGCGTGGTTTCAGCGCCGACGACGCGGCCCGGGCGATCCTGCTGCACCGCAGGGAGGCGGAACTGGTTCCGGCCTACCGCAAGAACGTCGAGGATTGGCTGGCATCGCGATCGCCCGTCGGCCCGAGTGACGAGACTGATGACGGCGCCGGGCCATCCATCCCCGCCGCGCTGACATAATCGCGGGGTGTCACACAACCCCATTCAGGTCACCGTCGATCGGCTGAAGCGGATCGCCCATATTCCCGAGCGTGCCCCGCGCAAGCCCGCGGACGCCGGAACGTGCCCCAAGTGTGAGAGCCACTTCAGCTCCGAAGAGATGGTGGCCAACGCGAGGGTGTGCACCAACTGCGCTCACCATTTCGCCATCACCGCGCATGAGCGGCTGGACCACATGGCCGGCGGCCATGGCGAATGGCGAGAGATCTGGACAGAGCTTCGCGCCTCCGATCCGCTGCAGTTCGTGGATCTGGAGCCGTACCCGGACCGGGTGCGCAAGGCCGAGCAGAGCACCGATCTGGGCGAGGCGGTCGTCATCGCCGAGCTCGAGGTCGAGGGCGAGCCGTGCGTCGCCGCCATCATGGACTTCAAGTTCATGGGGGGCAGCATGGGCTCGGTCGTCGGCGAGAAGATCGCACGTGGTTGCGAACGCGCCATCGAACTCGGTGTGCCCCTCGTGGTCGTCACGTCATCCGGTGGCGCCCGCATGCAGGAGGGCGTCCTGGCGCTGATGCAGATGGCCAAGACCGTCGTCGGCTTCGAGGAGATGGCCGACGCGAAGCTGCCCATCATCGTCGTGTTGACCCACCCCACCACCGGTGGCGTGTGGGCGTCGTTTGCCGCGCTCGGCGACTTCACCTATGCCGAGCCTGGAGCGCTGATCGCATTCTCCGGACCCCGCGTGATCGAGCAGACCACGCGTGAGAAACTGCCCGACGACTTCGGCAAGGCCGAGCGGCAGCTGGAGAACGGACAGATCGACGCTGTCGTGGATCGACGCGAGCTGCCGGCGCGGATCGCAAAGGTGCTGCGCATCTGCCATCGCACCAACATGTCCGCCCAGCCCCCGCTCGCCAACATCCTCACGCAGGCAAGCGGCGATCGGATGGGGCGTATCGCCGAGTCGGTGGCCGAGACGATCACACAGACTCTGCCGAGGCTTCCCAAGAAGATCGCCGATCGCGTCGCGAAGGCGATCGAACCGCGTGGAGGTGACGGCAAGTGAGCAGCAGCGCCAAGTCCATCGGCGGGCGTTTCGTCAAACGCATCGCCGACAAGCTTCACACCGCGCCCGACGCGCAGTCCGACAGCTGGGACGCCATTCAGCTTGCGCGCCATCAGGAGCGCCCCTACCCGCTCGACTACATCGGCCGCTTCTGTGACGAGTTCGAGGAGCTCCACGGCGACCGACTGTTTCGCGACGACCCGGCCATCGTGTGCGGGATCGGCCGCTTCCACGGCGAGCCGGTCGCCTTCATCGGCGAGCAGAAGGGGCGTGACACCTCCGACCGCCAGTACCGCAACTTCGGTATGCCCAGCCCGGAGGGCTACCGCAAAGCCATGCGGGTCATGACCCTTGCCACGAAGCTGGACATCCCGCTCATCACGCTCATCGATACACCGGGAGCCTTTCCGGGCGCCGGTGCCGAGGAGCGCGGACAGGGCGGGGCGATTGCACGCAGCATCGCCGAGATGGTGCGCATTCCGGTGCCGACCGTGGCCGTGATCATCGGCGAGGGATCGTCAGGTGGGGCGCTTGCCATCGGTGTCGCCGATCGGGTGCTCATCATGGAAAACGGCACCTACTCGGTGATTTCACCTGAAGGCGGCTCCGCCATCCTGTGGCGCGACGCCGGCAAGGCACGCCTTGCCGCTGCCGCGTTTCGTCCTACGGCTGCCACGTGTTACCGGTTCGGTGTCGTTGACGCGGTCGTCCCTGAACCCGAGGGCGGGGCGCACAAGGACCATGATGAGGCCGCGCGCCTGCTGGATCAGTACTTGCAACGCCAGCTCAAGGAGCTGCGTTCCATGCCGCGGGCGGATCGACTTCGTCAGCGCCGGGAGCGCTTTCGTCGGTTGGGCGCCCACAAGGAGTTCGCGATCGGGGATCCGTCGGCTGTCGTCTCCGGCCGGGTGGAGCTCAACGCTCCGTCAGATCCCGGCGCGCCGCAGCCCCCCAAATAGACCAACCGCACGTCGCCCCTGCTCCGGGAGACGTGCGGTGGTGTGGGTGGCGGCGGTCGCGAGGGGGGCGCGCCCGACGCCGGTTGCCGGATGCGGGTACCTGAGGTGTACCCGTTTTCGCGGTCAATGAATCGCGAGAAGATCCTGCTGTGCTTTTGTGAGCCGAACGGCGTCGCGAAGGAGCTCGCGATTGGTGGCGGCGGGACGTGCGCGGTCACCGAGAACCTCGGCGAGTTCACGGTGCCAGCGCGACAGTCGCTCGCCCGGCGGACGATCCGGATCGACACGCGTCAGGTCGAGTGCCATTGCGGTGAGTGCTTTGAGTTCGACCTTGGGGTCGGGACGTGACATGGGAGGTCTCCTTCTGCCCGACCGCGAGAGGGAGGTTTGAGGGGAGGGGGATACAGCCGGGACACTCCTGGTATCGGCACGATTTGTCGAAGGCTTTACCGGTTCTTGCTCTCGCCGTGACCTCAACCGGCCGCCAGGGACCGTCTCACGCGCGGCCACCGAAGGAGCGCGCACCGAAAGGTGCGTGCACATCGCCGCATCTCGGTTCGGCCGCACGCGAAAGCGGAGTGGGATGAACAACCCGATTGGTCCGCGCGTTGTGCCAATTGCGCTATTTCGGTCCTGTCGTGACACGAAGTTGACACAGAGCGACACAGTCGTGTGATCGCGCGTGGGTCATCCTTTTTGAGAGCTCAGACGGTCGGCGCCGGCTCATCTCACGCAACTCAGGCAGGAAAGGTCAGGATGGAAGCCAGCAGCCAGGGCGGTGACACTCGGGGAGCGGCACACGGGAAGATCCGGTCCCTCTGTGCCGTCTGCTGCGCGCCGAGGTCCACGACGCCACACCTCATGACCCATGGGGTGGTCGTGCACCTTTGCAGGGCGCATGGTGAGCTGAGCTACCTCCGCCGAGATGGAGGCCGGACATTCGTGCAGCGCCTGATGGAGTTGTGGTCGGCGCACAACGCTCTCACATGCAAGCGCCGTTCCGCGCTCCGAGCGCACCTCACACGAGTCAGAGCGACCGGGACCAACGACCTTCCAGGCAGCTACGGGTGGAAGGCGCAGCGAGCGCACGCCGAGGCGAGGTTCGCGAAGGGGGACCGGCCGAGTGACGTGATCGATGACGTACGCGATCCAGCGCGCTTTCCCGGCTGCCCGCCATCGATCCGTACCGTGCGTCGATGGCTCGCAGACGGCAGGTGGTTGACCCCACCCGTACCGACGTCTCCGCCGGCGCACGGGGTGGTCGACGCCATCCGGGCTGTGCTGAGGGTCCTCGACGCGCTCGACCGCGAAGCCTCACGCTTCTGGCACACCCAGGACCGCGCGAGCGTCGAAAACCGGCGTGCGGTTGCTCGCCTTCGGGCTCCGTGACGCCAGCGAGGACACCCCGACGACATGAGGGCGCGCCGGGACGGACACGTCGACAGAAGCCGTCAATGTCGTCAGCCGTCCAGGCACACGGCGCCGATGCCACGCGAGAAGCCCCGCGTTCGCGCGGACAGCTCTACCTTCGGAGTAGTTGCGTAGACCATGTCCGGGAAACAGAGCACGAGCGGGTCGGTGCGATGGCCGATGGTCCCGCCCCAGCTTGCGATTGTCCCGAGCGCGACGCATCGGCCGTATGCCGTCGCGCGGCGGCGTAGTGTCCCAAAGCGATGAGCGAAACCACTGCAACCGCGGTTCGCCGCGCGGGGCTTGCCTTCCTCGGGCTGTTTGCCACGCTTGTGGCACACAGTGTCGCGACCGGCCATGTGGTCATGTCCCTGCTCACCCCGTTCGTCATCGTCAGCGCCTGTGGCGCCGTCGCGATGGGGGCGATGGTGAGAACGACCATCAGCTACCGCACCTGGGGATTTGCGAGAACGCTCGCCTCGCTCGCAGCCGTCCAGTTGGTTTCACACATCCTGTTGTGGTCGGCCCCGTGGCTGTACGGGATCACCGGTCACACCCACGTGGCACTGATGAGCCCATTCGCGCTCCTGTGCCACTCGCTCGTGGCGCTCGCATTCTCGCTGCTTCTGTTCCATGGACAGCGACTGCTGGCGCGACTGGTGCGTGTCCTGGTTGCGATGCTTGGGCAGCGCCGGCCAAAACTCCCACGCCCGCTGCGCGTCCCGCGCCCCGTCCTGCGTCTGGTCCCAACCTGCAGGCGCGGCCGTCCGCGCGTTACCCGAGGTCCCCCGGTCGCGTTCACCGCCGCTACGGCTGTAGCGGTCTGACGCTTCGACGGCCTATCGCACGTTGTGCGCTGTGAGCCGTGAGACGTGTCCCGGTGGGCCCGGACGTTCTGCGTCCCTCCCCGGTGAACATTCGGCTCGCGCCGCCGACATCGATGGCGTCATCTGCGTCCAACGGTCAGACACACGGCCCCGCGGGGTTTCCCATTCCCCGCGGGCCACATCGAACGCGACTCGTTCCGCAGCGACCCGACGCGCCCGTCGGTGCCCGGAACATGAAAGGACCCCCAACATGACTTCACGGACCCGAGCGCTGCTCGGTATCTGCGTGGCCGGTCTGATGGTCTCGACCATCGGATGCGGTTCATCCTCATCAAGCAGCTCGACGAAGGATGTAAAGCTGTCCTTCCAGGCAATGGCGGGTGAGCACGTCGTGCAATGTGGTGAGACGGTGCCGGACCTGGGAACCACCACGGCATCCGCCCAGCTCATGGACATGCGCCTGTACATCTCCGACGTCAAGTTGATCCCGCAGGGCGGTGGCACCCCCGTGCCGCTCACGCTCGGCGCCAACGACACCTACAACAGCACCAGCGACGCGGGCGCTGTGACCATGCTCGACTTCGAAAATGGCACCGGGATGTGCAAGGAGGACGGTGACACCGGGACCAACACGGCGATCACGGGGACCGTGGCCGACGGGACCTACAGCGGTGTGGAGTTCACCGTCGGTGTTCCCGAAACGCTGAACCACTCCGATCCCACCAAGGCGACCGCCCCACTCAACCTGACGGCCATGGCCTGGGACTGGCAGGCCGGTCGCAAGTTCACCAAGATCGAGCTGGCCGATCCGATGGAAGGTGGCAAGGCGACCTGGAAGGACAAGGCCTACATGATCCACCTGGGCAGCACCGGATGCACGGGCAACCCGGCGGCCGGTGAGGACGCCATGTGCGCCCACCCAAACCGCGCCAAAGTTGTCCTGTCGGGCTACAACCCGGACACAAACACCATCGCCATCGACCTCGCAAGGCTTGTGCAAAGCAGTGACATCACCATGAACCACGGCGGGTCGCCGGGCTGCATGTCGATGCCTGACGATCCGGACTGCCAAGCCATCTTCGACGCGTTCAAGATCGACTGGAAAGCCGACGGCACCGGCACTGGGCAGGTCGTCGGTGACGGCAGCGCACAGACCGTCTTCACGGTGATGTGATGACGACCCCGCACCCCAACAACCGTCGTGGTGCGGGTATTCGCCGCGCGGTCGCCCTCGTGGCGACCGCCGGCGCGCTCTTCGCCTTCGCCCACGCGTTCGGGCTCGTCGACTTCGCCGGACGCGACTCGGCAGCGTCAGGAACCGCCTGGGAGTGGTCTCTGCCCAGAGACTTTCCGACCCCAGCGGTCGCGGCCGATACCCCCGTCACAACCGAACGTGTCAATCTCGGAAGGTACTTGTTCTACGACAAGCGACTGTCCGGCAACGGTACGACGTCATGCGGAACCTGCCACCTGCAGTCCAAGGCATTCACCGATGGTCTGGCGCGGGCGAAGGGTTCGACCGGCGACAGAACGCCGCGAAGCGCGCTCGCGGTGATCAACGTCGCGTACAACCGGACCTTCGCCTGGGCAAACCCGACCCTCACGACGCCCGAGAAGCAGATGCTGGTGCCGCTGTTCGGCACGAATCCTGTGGAGATGGGTGTCAACGACACGAACAAGACGGCCATCCTCGGGCGCCTGAGTGGCGACAAGCGGTATCAGGAGATGTTTGCCGCCGCGTTCGCAAATGAGGCGAACCCGATCAACTGGCACAACATCGTGCTCGCCATCTCGTCCTGGGAGCGCACGGCGATCTCAAGCTCCAGCAAGTACGACCGCTATCTGGCCGGCAAGGCGACGCTCACCTCTCAGGAGCGCAGCGGTATGAATCTGTTCTTCGGGGAGCGGGCGGAGTGCCATCATTGCCACTCCGGCATCAACTTCAACGATCAGCTCACCTATGTGGGAGCGCCCGAGCAACCGCTGAAGTTCCACAACACCGGTCTCTACAACGTCGGGGGCACCGGGGTATTCCCCACCGGCAACACCGGGCTTCACGAGATCACCGGACTCGCCGATGACCAGGGGCGCTTCCGCGCACCGACGCTTCGCAATATCGCGCTGACGGCGCCGTACATGCACGACGGCTCCATCCCGACGCTCGATGCGGTGGTCGCCTTCTATGCGTCCGGCGGGCGCAACGTCACGAGCGGGCCGTATGCCGGCGACGGTCGGACGAACCCGCACAAGGATCCCCTCGTGGCACGCATCAAGCTGACGGCTGCACAGCGGGCCGACATCGTGGCGTTCCTGCGGACGCTCACCGATTCGGCGTTCGTGACCAGGGCGACTCTGAGCGATCCCTTCGCCCCCGGCGCCGACCTGACGCCGGCGGCGAGCACGCCGTCCACGTATCCCTGAGCTATTGAAACCGGCGCCGGCGCTTTGGCGGGAAGATGTCGCCCAGGTCGACGTCCTCGAATCCCGCGGGCGTCTCACCATCGGTGGCGAACCGGTACAGCGCAACACGGAAGATCGCGTTCATCGCCGAGAACGCCGCCCCGACGATGATGAACCACGCGATGACGAATCCGATCGCGATGGCGATCATCGTCGGCTCGCCTCCGGCCGCGATGATCAGCCCGCTTGGAACGGCGAGCAATGACACGCAAAACGCGATCACCGACATGCCGATGTCTCCGGAGACCATCTCTCCCCAGGTCTGGAAGAACAGGTCCTTGGAGCGGGTGAACGCCTCGCGAACCCCGACACCCTCGAAGATCAGCACCGGCAGGATCAGGTACGTGACGAGCGCCCAGCCGACGCCGATGATGGCGCCGATGATCTGACCGACGATGCCTGCACGCTCCTCGATGGCGCGGATCACTGACTGGACGATCACTGAAACCGCTGCCCACGGGGCGATGGCGCGCGCGTGCTCGGATGCGGCGCGAAGGGCGCTTCCGATCGTCGGATCCCCGCCCTGCATCCGCTCGTCCGCAGCGCACATGAGCGCCACGTTGAAAAAGATCGACAGGTACGACAGCAGGTAGCTCACGACCGCGAAGGTGACCCACTCCCCGGGGCCCATGGTGTCGCGCAACGTCGTCGTACCGTCGATGAGCGCTGAGGCGTTGTCCCAAAACAGGCCGAAGAACGTGGCGGCCACGACGGTGATCGCCGCCAGACCCGACAGCACGGGGAGCAGCAGCAGGCTTCCGTCCTGGCGAAGGACGTCCCATGAGACGCGTGTGAGGTGCAAACCGCGGCGAATCCGGCCCATCGAAGCTCCAGGTCACGTGTGCTGAGACTTCTGTATCGGCGGGGCACGCGCGTCACTCAAGGGTGCGCGAACGCGCGTCCGTCTATTCGCGTGGCGGCGCGGGAGCCGTGACCACGCGAAGGCGCGGACCGGGGGTGAACGACATCGTCGCGAACATCCCGAGCGGCTCCCCGTCGGCTTGCAGTGCGATCGGATGGTCGGCGGTGAGCGTGATCTCACGAAGCGCCCACCCGTCGTGGATGCCGTCACGCCCGATGTGGCTTCCCGCCTGGAATCCGCCGCGGATCACGGTGGACAGGTTGCGCGGACCGGTCTCCTCGGTCCCCATCCACCGAAGACGCCCGTCGAATGCGGCGCCGGGGGTGAGCTGCAGGGGGCGTGCCCCGAAGAAGGCGTACGGCGACCCAGCCGCGACGACGACGGCAGACAGCTCGATCTCGTCGTCGTCATCAGCGCGAAGGGTGATGCATGGAGCCCGCCGGGTGGACCGCATCGCCTCGGCGACGGACACCAGGCCGAAGCTCATCTGTCGCAACGTCTGTTTGAGCCATGGATGCGATTCCACGCGCTGCACCGTGTTGGCGTCGATGCCCACCCCGGCGTTGACGCAGAAGGTCCGCGTCAGCGAATCCGTGTGCACCGACCCCAGCCGGACCGTGCGGATGGCCGGCTTTGAAAGGGCCGTGCCCAAAAGACCCACGGCCGCAGCCGCGGGATGCGGCCATCCCATTGCCCGGGTGAACACGTTCGTGCTTCCTCCGGCCATCGGCAGCAGGGCGACCGGTCCGTCGGCGAGAGCCCCGGCGATGTCGTTGACCGTTCCGTCACCGCCGAGCGCCACCACGATCGTCGCCCCGTCCGCCACGGCCTGCTGTGCCAGTCGCCCCGCGCGCACCGTCGGGCTCGTCTCGAGAACATCCTCCAGGCCAAGGGGGGTGAGCGCGGCGACGACCTGCGTACGAAGCGCGGCCCGCACGCGGGTTGCGGCGGGGTTGACGATCAGGATGACCCGCTCACTCACCGCCGAGTTCGACCCGTGCCAGAAATCCGGTCAGCATCCGGTCGAACATCTCCGGCTGCTCCTTCATGAGCCAATGCGCTGCGCCGGGCACGCGCGTCAGGATGGCCCCCTGGATGCCGCGCACCAGCTCTTCCGATCGCGCCGGCGGGGTCAGCACGTCTTCGTCGCCCACCATCACAAGGGTCGGTACCCCAACCTCGTTCAGTCGGTCGGTCACGTCCCAGGCTGCGCATGCCTCGTAGTCGAGCGCGAGCGTCTCGCCGCCGACGCGGGCGACGCGCTCGGCTTCCTCCTCCAGCGTGATGGGGTCGATCGCATGCCACCCGTTGGTCAACAACCGCCGTGCCTCGGTGGCGACGTCCGCGCGCGCGGATTCGGCCAGGGCTGCGGGGACGGGGATCCGTGCCCCGCTCGCAACCAACACCAGTCCGGCAACCAGGTCCGGCTCGTTCAGCGCCACCTGAAGGGCGATGGCTCCCCCAAGGGAGTGGCCGACCAGGACGTTCGGACCCGGCACGTCGCTGATCGCCGCGCCGACCCACTCCGCGTACCCGCCCACCGATCGAAGGGGCGCACCGGCGGGATGCCCTGGCAGGCCGATCGCCATGCAGCCGTCAAAACGCGGCTCCTGGTGCTCCCAACTCTCGATGCCGCCACCGGAGCCATGGATGAAGATCGGTCGCGGGGCCATTGGGCCATCCTAGTGTCTTGTGTCCCTCGCACGCGTGCGCTGCCGCGGTGGACGGCTCCACGCGACCGCGGGCCGCGCGAGGTGCGACGCGCCGTGTGCACCCGCACCGCGGAGCAGCACACCTCGGCGCTGTCACGTCCGTTCATGTTTCGGATGACAGGCCAGCGGCAGGGCTCGCGCCCATCGGAGCGCCGACCCGGCCGGCCGGGGGCGGTAGTCTGCACGGGCGTACACATTCCTGTCCAGACCCCCGGTGCCCCATGATCCTCGGCCTGCGGACCGCCGTGTACACCGCCCCCGACCTGGAGCGGGGCAAGCT
>WBZU01002886.1_pt1 | contig 11590 bp, 9 predicted proteins | sample 5204311 | NCBI WGS metagenome assembly WBZU01 (sample SAMN12344359, study PRJNA552823) | activated sludge metagenome | biome: Activated sludge suspended growth; feature: Nitrification reactor; material: Wastewater; isolation source: activated sludge from nitrification reactor of wastewater treatment... | reverse complement strand
CGACGACCTGGTCGACGTCGATCTCGGTCTCGACGCCCTCGCGCATCACGTGCGCGGTCTTGGGGCGCAACCCCATCAACGCCTTGAGCGCCTCTGACGTCTGCCCCTTGGCGCGCGCTTCGAGGTACTTGCCCAGCATGATGAAGGTGATAATCGCGGCGCCCGTCTCGTAATAGACCATGCCGCCGGGGATGAGGCCAAAGGTCACCGCCACGCTAAAGAAATAGGCGACCGACGAACCCAGGGCGATCAGAACGTCCATGTTGGCGCCGCCGGCGCGCAGGCTCTTGGCGGCGCCCACGTAGTACTGCCAGCCGACGCCAAACTGCACCACCGTGGCCGCAATCAACATGGCATACTCGTCGCCCGGAAAGGAGACCAGGCCAAAATCGCGCGCCATGCTGTAGATGATCAGGGGCACGGTGAAGATGAGGCCAATGATCAGCAGGCGTTTCTGACGCTGGACTTCGGCCGTGCGCGCCCTGGCCTCGGCATCGTCGATCGATTCGGCCTCGCCGGCCTGGACGAGATCGAACCCAGCCCTGCGGATGGTGGCAGCCAGTTCGGCAATCGTGGTCTGGCCGGGGATGTACTGAAGCGTGGCGCGCTCGGTGCCATAGCTCACGCCGGCGGCGAGAACGCCGGCCTGCTTGGCAAGCAGCTTCTCCAGCCCGACCGCGTCCGAATTGTCGCGCAGCCCCGTGATCGGCAATTCGATGTTGCCGACCGGCACGCCGTAGCCAATGCGCTCGACGCGCGCGATGATCCCGTGTTCGTCGAGCACGGCTGGATCGTAGGTGACCGTGAGTTTCTCACTGGCAAGGTTGACATTGGCGATGTCGACGCCCGGCAACTTGCGAATGTTTCGCTCAATCGTCGCTGCGCAGTTGGCGCAGGTCATGCCGGTAACCGGCAGGGTAGTATTTTTGACGTCAGCCATCGATTCCCTCTTGGGCAGCAAACGAACAAATCGACACGAATATCAATGTTATGGGACAGTCAACCGGGTGCGGAGATGATCCTGGGCCTCGCCCAGCGTCATGATCTCACCGCCGAAGCCGCGCTGGAAGCACTCGGCGTCGGTCCGGTTGGCGAAAGCAAGGATGCCGGGCCGGCAGCACGTCGATACGCTGCTCCCGGCCAAATAGGCGGCGCTGCCGGCGCTGACCATCTGCCCGTACAGAAAGTCAGTAACCAGCACCAGGTCGTCGGGAGCGCACCGCTCCAGCAGCACCAACCCGCAGTGCGGGCAGCAGGCGGCCAAAAGACCATATTGCTGGCTCTGGACGATAAAGGCCGTGCGGTCGGGGACTGCGTGGTTGCAGGTCGCACACTGCAGCGGTGCGCCGACGGCTGTATTGGCCGAACCGGGCGGACGCCCCGGCAACGCGACGCCGCCGCGCGTCTTGACGACCTGGCCCGCATCCGCCAGCCGGTTCAGATCACGATGGATCGTCATCGGCGACACCCCGAGTTCCGCAACAAGTTCGTGGAGGGTCAATGTGCGGTGAGTCTGCAGGAGGTCGACAATGCGGCGCTGGCGTGAGGCAGGCGTTTCAGGCATAGGTGATCGGCAAGAATATCACAAGCGTGTCGACGTTATAGCATGCCGGGAGATCGCCTGTCAATTTGAACCGAAGGTTCAGAAGTATCCTTTAACGATCAGCCGCGCTTCACCATGAAATCAAACCGCAGATTGACGGTCTCTTGTCCGGGGCGTTCAATCGTGGCGATGATGCGCCACGGCCCGGGCATGGAGAAATGGACGTTGCCGGCATAGTGGCCGCCGCCCGCTGCTTCCGCCGGCACCAGGTATTGGCCATGGCTCATGTTGGTCATGTCGATATCAAAAGTGACCGTAGCGCCCTCGATCGGCTGGCCGTCATCGGCGACGAGATAAGCATCGACGGTTGCCTCGCCTCTGGTCGGCTCAGCAGGCGTGCTGGTGAGCCAACCGTGAATGCCGTCGCTCTGCTGGTCGGCAAGGGTCGGGCCATCCGGCGCCAGGTCGGCGTGGGCCGGCATGGGCATGTGCATGTCAGTCATGGCACCGTCCTCGGCAACGGGCACGTCGATCGTCAGCGAATCGGCCTTGTCAAAGTTGAGCGTCAGCGTGAAGACATCGCCCACCGCCAGCGGCGCGGCTAGATCGATGAGCATGATGTGCTTGCCGCCCGGCTTCAACTCGAGCGTCGAGCCTGCCGGGATGGCAAAGCCCTCGGGATGGGGTTCCATACGCATGACGCCCTGATCGTTGACGGTCTCGTGCAATTCCAGCGAGCCGGCAACCACACCGTCGATGCCCGTGAGTTGCAGCGGCTGGTCCAGGCCATTGAGCACGGTGAGATAGACGCCGCCGCTGCCGCCCGCCATGGGCGAGGGTCGTGCGCGAACACCGGTGACGGCAAGCACGCCCGGTTCGACCGGCACCATCTCGGCGGTGGATGGCGCCTCCATCGCGCCTGGCTGCATGACCTCTTGCTGCATGGCAGGCACAGCGCAGGCGGACACGAAGAGAACGAGCGACAGCAGGACAACATAGCGATAAATTCGGCGTGCCATGGGGAACCTCCTGATGGCGGTTTGCTTCGAACCCTCAAGACGGCATTTGCGCAGCGTCGACAGGCGTGTTTTGGCGCAGTGCCTGGACCAGGTAACGCTCGGGATCCTTGTCAAAGGCGCGCTTGCAGCCGGCCGCACAAAAATAGACAGTCTCTCCGTGATAGTCGCTGGTCAGCTTGGCCGTGGTGACGTCGACAAGCATGTCGCACACGGGGTCTTTGGCGTATTGCTTGAACGTGCTCTGTTGTATCAGGCGAATCAACGCTATGTAGATTGCCAGGCAGATCACGGTGGTGAAGATGGCAGTCACCCAGACGGCCATGGGCGATATGTTGATCATCACGCCCAACATGCCGCCCATCATGCCGCCCATGAAGCCGCCCATGCTACCATCCATGGCACCCATGAGCCCGCCCAGCCGACCAAAGACCGCGCCGAACACGATGCCGACGGTGACCCCGACCAGGTTGCTGATGAACATATCGGTGGCGGCACCGATGAAGAAACCGACAGCAATGCCCGACATCATGCCCATGGTCATGCCGAGCATCATCCCGAGCATCTCGGTGACGAACGCCCGGTAGCGCAGCAGGTAGATTCCCACGGCGGCGCTGATGACAATGAAGACAACAGACAACAAGATCGCGATCGTCAGGTCCATGATTCATCTCCTGGAGGAAAGCTCGATCCCTAATTGGCCGTCGAACGCGCTGCGCATCTTCCTGACCGTATTCGGTTTTGGGTGTGGTGGCGCAATAGCGCAATTTGTTAGAAGAATCAACAAATTATCATGTTTATATCACCGGCACAGATCACCTGTCAATACGTAAGGTTAGCCAATTCTGCAATGTGCCGCGGGCGCGATCGCGTGCGGACACCGGAGGTGGGACGAGGATGCACTGTCCATCTACCGCGCCGCCTCCAGCGTCGCCAGCAGCCCATCCAAAACGAACACCTGCCAGCTGCCCGGCTCCGTCAGCAGGCGGCGCTGCATGGTGATGAGCGCCGGCCAAAATGTGGCCGGCGCTCTCATTCGCAGAATCCAGCACACTCCTGCCGCCTCCAACTGGGGCGGCAAGGCGCTATGGTATACTATGGTCAAATTTTCCAACCGGCTCAGACACAAACTCAAACCCATGCCAAACGAATCACTGCTACTCCAACTAACCCAACTCAACGAGAGCTATGCCCTCCGCCAAAAGCGCGCTAATGCGGTGCAGGCGGTCTTCAAACTGGTAACCAATAGCCAGGCAAAGGCGCTCAAAGCGCTGCGCGAGTACGCTGAACATGACACTACGGTCGATGTTCACGGCGCGCAAGAAGCTTTTGCCCGCGTGCGTGTCAAGGAAGAGGCCATCGACCCGCTGGCGCCCGACCTGCGGCGCGAGATGAAGACGCTCGCCGCGCTCGTTGCCGCGCTCAAGGACAGCACGAATGCATTGCGCACCGAGCCGGTCGACGTCGTGCGCCTCGATAAGGCACTCACCGTCCTCCAGACCAGCCAGGAAGCTGCCATCCTCGACGTGATTCCCGAGTTGAAAAGCGAGCTCGACCTTGCGCAGCGCGCGCTGGGCGACGAGTTCGGCCAGAAACTGCGCGCTGCGCTGGCAGAGATCGGCGTGAGCATTGGCGGACGCCCGCCCAAATTCGAGATTGGGCGCTATGAACTGGATGCCAACTTCGCCCGCCGCGCCGCAGTGCTGCGCTATGGCAAGGATGTCGTTGCGCCGCACGTGTCCATCACAGTGGAGGCCACGGTCAAGGCATACCAGGCGGCCGTCAAGGCGATCCAGGGACGCAAAGTGGACGGCGCAGAATGGATGGCGCAGCTCCATGATGCCTACCAGAGCGTGCGGCGCAAGCGCGAGATTGGCGGCAACCGCGTCAACATCGTCGATGTCTACGTGGAACTGGTGATCCTGCGCCAGGGCCGCAGTTTCGCCGTCGAGCCGAGTAAGCGCACCTTCAGCGACTACAGCCGCGCCCAGTTCATCTACGATTTCTACGAATTTACGAGCCGGCAGCGGCTGGCGCATCAGGGGCATATCGTGCGCGTTCATGCCTCTACCAAGTCACAGGCCGACAGCCCGGCAAAGAGCATGTGGATCGTCGAAGGCGATTCGCCCTATGACGGCCACTTCTATTCGGACATGCAATTCGAGAAGGAGTAGCCTATGCTGCCTGAACCACGCCTTGCCCGCCAGATCGTCGAGACGCTCGGCCAGTCCGGCACGCCCCTCTCCAAGGGTGTGAGCTATTATAACGCCGGCAACGAATCGCTGCTCAACGCTATCGACACGCACTACCTAGGCGCCTACCTGGCCGATGGCGGTGCGGTTTTCAAGCTGGTGGTGGGCGACTACGGCGCGGGCAAGTCGCACTTTCTCTATTGCGTGCGCGACCGCGCCTGGCAGCGCAACTTTGCCGTCAGCAAGGTCGATCTCAGCCCCAAGGAAAGCCCCTACGACGACCAGCGCCGCGTTTACGCGGCCGTGGCATCGGCGCTGATCTGGCACGAGCTGGGTGGCCTCGCCGAGGACGAGCAGGGGCTTGGCCGCTTCCTGGAAGGGACGCTGCGCCGGCTGGTCGCGCCGCATGGCCTCGATCTCGCCGACGAGGGCGCCGAGGAATTGCCCGAAGTCCGCGCGCTGCTCCATACGGTGGCAACCACCCCCATCGACAGCCTGAGCTACGACAAGGCGATCCAGGGTTATCTGACCGCCCTGCTGCGCGGGCAGACGCGCCGGCTGGAGGCGCTCGAACGCTGGCTGCACGGCGAGGAAGTCAGCCCCGAGGACATGCGCGACCTGCGCACCATCGGCGTGACCGAGAAGATCAACAAGAACAACGCCTTCAAAATGCTGCGCTCGCTCTGCCAGGCCGTGCGCGCGCTAGGCTACACAGGGCTGGCGCTGCTCTTCGACGAGGGCGACCGCATGTTAAGCATCGGCGGCAAGGCGGAGAAGACCGCCACCGACAACCTGCGCGAGGTGATCGATCGCTGCCGCGAGGATCTGCCCGGAGCGCTCTTCATGTACGCGGTGCCGCCCGACTTTCTCAACACTGTCGTGCCCAAGTATCCGGCGTTACAGCAGCGCGTGCAGGCTGCCAACTACTTTTCGCGCAGCAACCCATTCAGCCCGCAGATCGACCTGGAGCACCTCGACGTCCCCGACGAGGAGTTGCTGGAGCAGATCGGCTACCGGCTGCTGCCGATTTTCGAGCTGGCCTATGGCGGCAAGCTGGATCAGGCGCTGCAGACCGCCAACATCCACGCCCTCTCCGCCGCGGCGCGCGCCGCCTATCTGGCCATCAGCCATCGCCGCCTCTTCGTCAAGACACTGATTACCGAATGGTACCGTCAGAAGGAAGAGGGCGAAGTCGCGCTGACGCCGGAGGTGGCGTCGGCGCTGATCAGGGGCCAGAGCGATGCGCTCAACCTGCTGGCAGATGCCCAGCAGAGTCCGTACTGACGGGGGTGGCTGTGGCAACGCAGACAGTTCACCATCCACATTTTGGCGCGGGCGAGTTGCTCAAGACGTACATGGGCGGGTATGAGTGGGAGGTGCTCTTTGCCTCGGGGCGGCGATTCCGCCTGCCCGCCAAGGAATTCAGCGCAGAATCCTACCGCGCAGTTGCCGCGCCGCCGACTATCCTGGCCGAACCAAAGGCGCGCATCCCTCTGGACACCGACCAGTTCCGTGCGCGCCAGACGCTGGAGGCGTTGCGCGTCGGCATCGTGCCGGTGCAGGACGCCGAAACGCTCACCATCGGTCTGGAGGCCGAGCGGGTCACGCTGGACCGCGCGCTCGACCGCAGCCGCGAGCGAGGCGGCGACGTGCTGGCCGTGATTGGCGACTACGGCTTTGGCAAGAGCCACTTCATCGAGCTGGCCGCGCGGCGTGCCCTGCGCGAGAACTTCCTCGTCGCCGGCGCCAGCCTCGATCTCGTGGAAGTGCCGCCGGGCAAGGCGCACAAGATCTACGAGGCGTTGGTCACCGCGTTGCGCTATCCCGACACCCAGCGCCGCGGCTTGCTGCCACTGGTCGAGAAGGCGCTGGCACGCCCAGCGGTCATCGCCGAGTTTGTGCGCCTCTGCCCGCGCGAGGTCAAGGAGTGCCCGCTTGCCGCCGCGCTCGTGGCATTGCAGGAGTGCCCAAGCCAGTCCGCACTGGAGGGGATCGTCGCCTGGCTGAGCGGACAGACCAAACCACAGCCCGATATGAAGATCTGCCTCAAGCGCCCGCCGCGACTTTATATCACCGGCGAGAACGCGCGACAGTACAGCTATCTGCTCACCGGCATCAGCCTGCTGGCAACGCTGGTCGGCTACAGCGGCATGGCCGTGCTGATCGACGAGTCCGAGCACTATTCGCTACTACGTACCATGCAGCGCGAGCGCGCCGACTCCTTCTTCCAATCCATGATCGTGAGCAGCCTGGGGCTGAACAATGGGCGCATCGACCCGCGCGCCATTCCCGACCACAACCGCGTCGAGTATCCCGTGAGCTATACGTCGGAGCCACATCTTTTTTTCCTCTTTGCGCTGACCGAAAGCGCCGACCGCATGCCCGTCGGGACATGGCTGGCGCCGTCGCACCTGGTACGGCTGGACGACCGCTTCATCGAGAAGGATATTCGCGAGTTTTACAGCACGCTGCTGCGCTACCACGCCCTGGCCTACGACTATACGCCGGCGGCAGACCGCTACGTCGACGCCGCGGCGGTTGCGCCCGGCCTGCTGGCGCGAGCGCTGGCCCAGCATCGCATCAACCTGCGCGAGTTGATCCGCAGCGCGGTGACGACGTGCGATCTGTTGTATCTCTATGCGGAATACACGGCGGAGGCGATGATTGGGGAGTTGAAGGCGGGGCTAAAAGTATAGAGCCACTCGCCTGGCACAGACCTGGGCCTACGCCGATGCCAGCGGCGCCGGCGAGGCGCACCTGGTCATCTTCGACCGCACGCTGGGCAGGCCGTGGGCGGAGAAGATCTGGCAACGTATGGAGAGTTACCGTGGGATGGATATCTCTGTCTGGGGATGCTGAACGCGCTGCTGCGAAAGTGTAGATCCAAGCCTCATACTTGCTTTGTGGAGACGCGATGACACCCGAAGAATCGATCGATCAGCTCCTCGCCGAAACGCTCAGAATGTCCAAAGCTCGTTTTGGCAACGTCATCAAAGGATATTGGTTCTGTGATGAAGAAGCGTGCCCAGGCTGCGGCCGGCCCATCGATCTACTCAAGGTGAAGGGGCAGGACGCAATCTCCCTCAACACCTTTATCTACCGCAAAACGGGCATCCTGATCGGCTACTTGCTTTGCAAACGCTGCGCCAAACAAATCTTTCGGGCTGCCGAAAAGAACCCGTATCAACAGACACCTTTGCACGCAACGATCGAGCAAAATCTGGTCGCAGCCTATCAACGGTATCTCAATTCGCTGCCAGCATGAACAACACGATCGGCTCCGATCCGTCCGCCCTCACCCTCAAGACCCGCCTCCCCCGCACCTGGTCGCCCTTCTTCGCCCGCCACGGCACCTTCACGCCCGCACAACTCGCCGCGATTCCGCCGCTGCTCGACGGCCACAACGTGCTCCTCTGCGCGCCCACGGCCAGCGGCAAGACCGAAGCCGCGCTGGCGCCGCTCATCGAACGCCACCTGCCGCCCGCTCGCGGCGAAGCCCGGCTGGCGCTGCTCTACCTGCTGCCCACCCGCGCGCTGATCGCCGACATCGCCAACCGGCTAGCCGCGCCGCTGGATCGCCTGCGCGTGCGCCTGGCGGTCAAGACACGCGACCTGGACAGCTTCGACCCGCAACGCCCGGGCGACCTGCTGCTGACGACGCCCGAATCGCTCGACGCCCTGCTGGCGAAACAGCCGCGCACGCTTATGCACGTGGCCGGCGTGGTGCTTGACGAGTTGCATGTGCTCGACGGCGACGCACGCGGCGATCAGTTGCGCGTGGTGCTCAACCGGCTGCGCCAGGTGCGTGCCTATGCCGCGCAGGCCGGCGACGCGCAAGACGCACAGATTCAATATGTCGCGCTGTCGGCGACGCTGGCGGATCCGGCGACGGTCGCCGCCCGCTATTTCCCAGCGGCCCAAGTGGTCACCGTGCCCGGCGGGCGCGCTCGCCAGATCGACCTGCTGCCGCTGGCGCCCGATTCGCCAGCCGCGTTGGTGGAGTTCCTGGCAACCTTTCAGACACGCGGCTGGCGCAAGGCCCTTGCCTTCTGCAATACGCGCGCCGAAGTCGAGGCCTATGCGGCTGCGATCCGGCGCAGCGATTCGCCCTTCGGCCAACAGGTCTTTGTCCATTACTCCAACCTGGAACGCCAGCGCCGTCATGCGATCGAGGAGCAGTTCGCCCAGGCCGGCGCGGCGCTCTGTTTCGCCAGCAGCACGCTGGAACTGGGCATCGACATCGGCTCGATTGATGCCGCCATTCTGATCGGCGCGCCGGGAAGCGCGGCCGCCTTCACCCAGCGCATTGGCCGCGCCGGCCGCCGCCGGCAGACGATCCAGGCGACCTGCTTCTATCGCACGCCGCTGGAAGAGGCGCTGCTGCGCGCCCTGTGCGACGCGGCGGTCCAGGCACCCAATGCGCCCCAATTTCGGGCGTCGGTGGCCATCCAGCAGATCTTCAGCCTGCTCCTGCAAAGCCCGACCGGCGCATTGCGCCTGGCGCCGCTCGCCACGCTTTTCGACGGATTGCTGACAATGGCGGATCTCGAGGCGATCCTGGGTCGGCTGCAAGAAGTGCGCTATTTGAGCGCAGCGCGGGCGGGCGAGTGGCGCGCCGGCGACCGGCTCAAACGGCTGGTCGACTTGCAGGCATCCGAGCACGCGCCGCTGAGTCTCTACAGCAACATCCAGAACCGGCCGGCGACGCTGAAGATCCGCGACCAGGCCAGCCAGGAAATCATCGCGGCCGTGGATCCGTTGTGGCTCGATCGCGAAGTGCTCACGATCGAGGGCCGTCCGCTGGATGTGAACTGGTTCGACGGCGAGGCGTTGTGGGTGACGCGCGGCCGCGGCGCCGGCGAACAGACCAAGCTACCTTTTCTCTCGGCGCGCCAGTTATTGAGCTTTGAGCTGGCGCAATCTTTGCCGCGCTCGTTCGGGCTGGCGCCGGACGACGCGCCGATCGTCGAGACGCCGGACGGCTGGCTGCTCTTTCACTGGCTGGGCGATATTTACGGCCAGGCGCTGCTCGACTTGCTGCGGCCGCATCTGGCAGCGAGTGAATCGCCGCAGCCGGGGCTGGCGCTGCTGCTGCCCGACGCACCGCGCGGGCTGCCTGCCATCAGTAGCGAACAGGCGACGCGCTATCTCCAGGAGCACGTGCACCAGTATGAAGCGACGCTGTCGCTCGGCGCGTATCAGCATCTGCTGCCGTGGCCGTTACGCCAGCGCGCCGTGGTCGAGCATTTTGACGTGACAAGGTTTGTGGATGCCACGGCTGCGCTGCGTCATCGGATTGCCGCCGAAGACACAGCCATTAGCCTGGCACGCTTGGTCAGCGAATCGGCATAACCTTTCCTGTAGGGAACCCTCACTTCGACAGCCATCCTGTGGCGCAGAGATCTACCGCGCCGCCTCCAACGCCGCCAACAGCCCATCCAAATCGAACACCTGCCCGCTGCCCGGCTCCGTCAGCAGGCGGCGTTGCATGGTGATGAGCGCCGGCCACATCTGCGCGGGCACGCTCATGTAATAGGGCGCGGTGAGGGTCTGGGCCTGCTGCACGAGATCGGCCCCCTGGCGCACGCTGGCAGGCAGCGCCTCGGAATCGCCGAAGAAGGGGGCATAGAGACCGCTGCCGGCGATGTCCTGCGCCATGAGATCGCGGCCTTCGGCTGAGGCGAGCAGGCCGGCAAAGGCCAGCGCCTCGTCGCGGTGGGGCGCCTGCGACGGGATCATGTAGCCGATCGCCATGACGACCTCGGCGGGCGGCTGCGCGGCGTCGAGGATGGGGAAAGCGAAGAAGCCAAGCTGCTCGCGCTGGGCGGGCGCGAGCGCGCCAAGAAAGGCGGGGCCGGAGAGCACCATGGCCGCCTGCGGTGCAATCGCCGCCGACGACGGCGCCACCGCAGCCAGCGCATCGTCGATGCCCATGGTGGCGGAGCTTTGCAGGAAGTAGCCCTTCTCTACCAGCGAAGCCCACAACTCAAAGACGGTGCGGATGCGCGGGTCGTCGTAGGGCACGTCACCGGCGAGAAATTCCTGGTGAAACGCCGCGCCGTTGAGACGCAGGTTGAGATAGTCGAGCCAGAGCGTGCCCATGAAAGGATCGCCGCCGCTGATGGCAAAGGGCGTGATTCCCTCCAGCCAGAGTGTCTCGGCAAGCTGGGTGAATTCGTCCCACGTGCGCGGCGGCTCGATCCCGTACTGGTCGAAGATCTGCTTATTGTAGTAGATGCCGTTCCAGTTGTAGCCGGTGGGCACATAATATTGCTTGCCGCCGCGCTCGCTCAGCACAGCCAGCGCGCCCGCCACCTGCTCATCGACGCCCGCCTGCTGCCACAGATCGGTGAGGTCGACCAGGGCGTTGCGGTCGATGGCCTTGTCGAGGAACTCGCCGGGCGTGATGAGCATGAGGTCGGGGGGTGGCGTGCTGGCCAGGTATTCTTCCGGCGCGCGATTGTAAGTTTCGGGCGTGACCGTCACATAGGGATGGCTGGTGCGGAAGGCGTCGATGAGTGCCTGCTCGGCCGCGTCGAGGCCGGCGAATGTGACGTAGCGCAGGGCGACCGGTTCGGGTGTGGGCGTGGGCTGGGCGCCGAAGCCGCAGGCGGCTAACATGGTGATGATCCACGATAGCAGGATCAGACGACGCATGAACAGAGCGATTGTGTTTCTAGCCATTCTCGATGGCCTCCTTTTCTGCGTAACGGGCATTGACCGTTCAGTGAACTTACGCTATGCTTACAGAGCCTATGGCGTTACAAGGGCTGGTGCAACTGTACCCCAGTTCCCGCCCATATTTTCCACCCAGGGTATCCATCCATTTTAGCTAGTAC
>WBZU01002883.1_pt1 | contig 11593 bp, 6 predicted proteins | sample 5204311 | NCBI WGS metagenome assembly WBZU01 (sample SAMN12344359, study PRJNA552823) | activated sludge metagenome | biome: Activated sludge suspended growth; feature: Nitrification reactor; material: Wastewater; isolation source: activated sludge from nitrification reactor of wastewater treatment... | reverse complement strand
CGAGATGGCGGCGATGCTGCCCAGCACGATGCTGAAAATTTGCTTCGTGCGCTCGGCCTGCCGCAGCAGCTCGATGGGCACGATCATGCGCCAGTCCTCCTTTTTGTGATTGGTCTCCAGGATGCGCCGGATGGCGTCTGCGGCGCGCATGAGGCTCTCCACGCTGCTGACGCGGATGATGGCCTCATGGAATTCTACTTTTTCGGCCTCGAAGCTGCCGCTCCGGTAGCGAAAAAATGTTTCGCCATATTGATCCATGAGCGTGGCGAAGGGGATGAACATCTGGTCGCTGCTGTCATTCCCGCCGCTGCCGGATGCATCTGACCCGGCTCCTGCGACAGCGGTCTCGTCCTCCATGATGCCGATGATCTTGTAGTAGTTCCCGCGCACACGCACGCTCTTGCCCGTGGGTGTGCTGAGCGGGAAGAGCTTGCTGGCGAGCGATTGATTGATGACGCAGACCGGCAGGCGGTCCTGCTGCTCCATTTCCGTGAAGAAGCGGCCCATGGTGATGGTGCGGTTCCGCATCTGCGGGTAAACGGGCAGCGCGCCGATGATGCGCGCATCCGCCTTGCGGTCGAAGCTCCACACCAGATCGCTGATGAAGCGGCTGGGCACGACCACGCGGATGTCCGGCACAGTGCGCTGAATTTGCGTCACATCGCGGGAGGTCAGACCGTAGTCGATCACCATGCTGCGCGTCTCATTGCCGCTGCCGCCGCTGTCGCTGGGTTTGGCACTCTGCAGGATGATGTTCTGACTGCCGAGCTTCCGGATTTGTTCCTGCGCTTCGTGTGAGGCGCCTTCGCCGATGGCCAGCATTGCCACGACGGAGGCGACGCCGAATACGACACCAAGCGCCGTGAGGAAGGAGCGCAGCTTGTGCAGCCAGATGCTCTTCATGCCCAGGGTCATCGTGCGTCGCAAATGTTGCGGCGAGAGCACGAGACGGAGGATGGGATGGCGCAGCAGGATGTTGGTCATTACATGGGGCAGTGAGTAACACGCAACAAGAGGCGTGCTTGTTGCCGCCATCCTCAGCGTTCGCACCGCGGATCAGGGGTAGAGCAGAAACGGTGCGCGACGTTGCGCGAACGCGGCAGCTTCGCGATCCCAGGCGGCTAGCAGAGGCGCGAGCGGCTGATTGGACTTCAGGGCCTTAATGGTGCCCGCATGCTGCAGCAGTTTGTTGAAATTCTTCAGATCGAATTCCTTTGGGTGGAGCCTGTGCAGCGTGTGGGCGATCGCGATGCCCGCGTGCAGGGGATTGAGGGTGTTACGATCTTCCACGATCAATCTGACGCCACCGCACAGCTTCTTTTCAAACACGCTGGTGCTGGGTGTAAAGCTGGCGGGTATGAATCGAATGCCCGGCAGGTGCAGCATCGTCAGCTCACCTGCGAGCTGGTCGGCATCTAGAAATGGCGCGCCGATGATTTCAAACGGCGTGTCTGTTCCGCGCCCGACGCTGATCGCATACTCCAGCAGTCCTATGCCTGGATACAGGGTGGCGGCGGTGAGGCTGCGCATGTTGGGCGACGGGTTCACCCATGGCAGTTTGGTGGCATCAAACCATGCGGTGCGACGCCAGCCCTGAACCTCGATCACGCGCAGTTTTGCGTGCAGTCCTGCTTCGGCATCGAAGAGGCGCGCCAGCTCGCCCGCGGTCATGCCATGTCGGATGGAGATGGGATGGCAGGAGGTGAAAAGCTGCTCCTGCACCACGGATGGCCCCTGCACTGCGGAGCCGCTGATGGGGTTGATGCGATCGAGCACGATGAATTGCTTCCCCGCTTTGGCCGCAGCCTCCAGGCAGTTCTTCAATGTGGCAATGTAAGTGTAGAAACGGCAACCGATGTCCTGGATGTCGAACACGAGCGCGTCGAGGTCTTCGATGGCGTCTGCCTTCGGCACGCGTGACCCGCCATAGAGGCTGATCACTTTCAGGCCGCTCTTTTTGTCCGTGTCGTCTTTGATCTCCTCCTGGTCGAGCTGGCCGCGAATGCCGTGTTCGGGACTGAACAGGCGCACCAGTTGCACATTCCCGGCGGCGTGCACCAGATCGATCGTGGATTTGCCGGCGCGATCGATGCCGGTGTGATTGGTGATGAGGCCAATGCGCAGTCCACTGAGCGGGGTGAAGTGAGCATGCTCCAGCACATCGATGCCGTTCAGGACCGTGCGCTCTGGAAGGGCGATGCGCGGCGTCGCGCCTGTCTTTGCTCCCACTGCCGCGGCGACCTGGGTGCCGATGTCTTCATAAAGTTCGCGCACATCGCCTTTGCCGTCCGGGTGCAGGCGCGAGGTCAGCAGCACGTAGAACGAATCCGATCCGGGATCCATCCACAGCGCGGTGCCGGTGAATCCGGTGTGTCCAAACGAACCAGCAGGATAAATGAGACCACGCGGCCTGCTGTATTTGGAGTCGATGTCCCATCCGAGGCCCCGCTGCTCGGGCATCGCGGCGGGTGTCTGCACGGATCGCATCTGCTGCAACGTCTCAGCTTTGAAAAGGCGCACGCCATCACACTCGCCGCGCAGCATCATGCGCGCGTAGCGCGCGAGATCGCTGGCGGTGGAGAAGAGCCCTGCGTGTCCTGCCACACCGCCCATGCGACGGGACGTGGGATCGTGCACCACGCCGCGAAGCATCTCCCCGTGCTGGTCGCGCTCAGTTGGCGCGATCCGACTTCGCAGAGTCGCATCGGGGCGGAATGTCGTGTCCCGCATCTTCAGCGGCTTGAATACTTCGCTGCGGGCGAATGCATCCAGCGTCTGGCCGCTGACGCGATGCACCACTTCTCCGAGCAGGATGAAATTCACATCACTGTATCGAAAAATGCTGCCAGGAGCCGGATCAGGCTGGCAGGCCGTGGCGTGCCGGATGCCCTCATCGTAGCCGGACCAGTCGGGATTCTCGGTGTCCTTCGGAATGCCCGCCGGCAGTCCGGAGGTGTGGGTGAGCAGGTGCCGGATGGTGATGTCGGCAGTGGCGAACTCAGGCAGATACTCGCGCAAGGGCGCATCCAGATTCACACGGCCACGCTCCACCAGCAGCATGATCGAGGGCAGCGTGGCCACCACTTTGGTCAGGGAAGCGAGGTCAAAAATGCTTTCCTCGATCATGGCGTGCTTCCCGGGCGTGCGCGCCAGATCGCCCTGCGCCCAGTGCGCGGCGTCCGCACCGCGTTCCAGCCAGAGCACGGCACCTGGCGTTTCGCCTGCACCGATCGCCAGATCCAGAGTCTGGCGCAGCCTGGACAGCGCGGATGCCTCAAAGCCCGCCGCCGGCAGGGAGACGATCAGCAGCAGAATCAAGGTAGGCACGCGCATGCTGCATGGGTCAGGCGTTGCCCGCCCCCCGTCAAGGCAGGATCACCTGTTCGCCGTGCTTGCGCAGGGGCTCTTCCTTGCCACTATCCGCACCCTTTCCCAGCCCGCAGCATGGCACTCATCGTCCAGAAATATGGAGGCACCTCCGTTGGCAATCCCGAGCGGATTCGCAACGTCGCACGTCGCGCACTCGAAACCCAGTCCGCGGGCAATCAGGTCGTGGTCGTCGTATCCGCCATGTCCGGCGTGACCGACAATCTCATCCGGCTGTCCAAAGAAGTGTCCAAGGAGCCCACCGAGCGGGAGATGGACGTGTTGCTCGCCACCGGTGAGCAGACCACGATCGCCCTCACCGCCATGGCCGTGAACGATCTGGGTGGCAAAGCCGTGTCGCTCACCGGCGCTCAGGCGGGCATCAGCACCGATGGCGTGCATACCAAGGCGCGCATTTCGACCATCACCCCCGCTGCCGTGCACCGCATGCTGGATGAGGGAAACATCGTCATCATCGCCGGCTTTCAGGGCCAGACAGCGGACGGAAGCATCACCACGCTGGGCCGCGGCGGCAGCGATCTGACTGCGATCGCCATGGCCGGCGCGATCAAAGCCGACCTTTGCCAGATATTCACGGATGTGGATGGCGTCTATACGTGTGACCCGCGTGTCGTCCCCGTGGCCACCAAGATCCCCGAAATCAGCTACGATGAAATGCTGGAGATGGCCAGCAGCGGGAGCAAGGTCATGCAGAGCCGCTCCGTCGAATTCGCCAAGAAGTTCGAAGTCCGCTTCGAAGTGCGCAACAGCATGAACAACAACCCAGGAACGCTCGTGAAGGAAGAAACCCCAGGCATGGAATCCGTCGTCGTTCGCGGCGTCAGCCTCGAACGCAATCAGGCCAAAGTCACCATCGACGACGTGCCCGACCGCCCTGGCGTGAGCGCCGCGATCTTTGGCGCCATCGCGAAGGCAAACGTCATCATCGACATGATCGTGCAAAACGTCTCTTTTGACGGCATCACCGACGTCAGCTTCACGCTCAACGCCGCCGACCTTCCGAAGGCCGAGAGCGCATTGAACAGCATCCTGCCCGGACTGGGCGGCAAGGCCCAGCTGCGCACGCAGTCCGGCATCGCCAAGCTCAGCGTGGTCGGCATCGGCATGCGCAGCCACAGCGGCGTGGCCGCCACGATGTTCAAAGCCCTCGCTGACGCGAACGCCAACATCATCATGATCTCCACCAGCGAGATCAAGACCGCGGTAATCGTGGACGAGAAGGACATCGAGCGCGCTGCCAAGGCTGTGCACACAGCGTTCGGACTGGATGCTGTGGCGTGATCCCGCGAATCCGTGGTTAGCTCCGGCAGGCCTGCTGCGTTGAAGGCGCACGCATGAATACTCTGCTCCGAACGCTCCTGCCTGCGGGCCTGCTCGCCCTGCTGTTTTGGCCTGCTGCTTTCAGCGCCGATGCTGCGAAGAAGCCCGCTCCCGCGCCGGATCCTTCGCTCGCTCAGGTTGAAGACGTGGCCGGACTGCCGCGGGTGCTTATCATCGGAGACTCGATCTCCATGGGTTACACCGCGCCGGTGCGCGAGCTGCTAAAAGGCAAAGCTAACGTGCACCGGCCTGCCACGAACTGCAGTTCCACTGGCAACGGGCTGGCGCATCTCAAAGAGTGGCTGGGGGATGGGAAGTGGGACGTGATTTACTTCAACTTCGGTTTGCATGATGCGAAGCTCCCGCCCGAAGGTGTCCGCCATGCCCCGCCCGATGTGTATGAGAAGAACTTGCGTGAACTGGTGAAGCGGATGCAAGCGACTGGGGCGAAGCTCGTCTTCGCCACCACGACGCCAGTGCCGAATGGCGGTGTGATCTCGCCCACGCGCCGCTTCGGCAGCGTGGAGACTTACAACGCGGTCGCACTGAAAGTGATGAAGGAGAACAAGGTGGCCATTGATGATTTGAACGCCGCAATCACGCCTCACGTTGGCCGCCTGCAAAACCCGAACGACGTGCACTACAGCAAGGAGGGATCGGCACTGCTGGCCAGGAGTGTGGCCGCCAGCATCGAAGCGGCGCTGACTCGGTGAACGATGATCGCCTGATGGATTTGTATTCCTTCCACGTTGCCCAGCGTGTGACATTCTCAATCGGCGACACCAGCATCGTGCCTGCTTCGATCCACCGAGGCGGAGGATTGTGCATACCCCTGCTCACGGCTGGGGATCTCGTTCAGCCGGTGAAGGAGGTGCTGGACGAATGGCGCAGGCTGGGCATCACGCCTTGGGTGGAATTGCTCCACGTAGAGCGTCCGCATGGTTCTTGTGTCTGCCTCCAGATGAAAGATCAAGTGGCGGACAGATGGATGCCCGGCTTCGACACGCTGGATCTGTGCACGAAACTGGCCGGGCACGAAGGCCAGGCTGCCGATGATTTGCTGCGCGAGATTTGGCTGGCTCTGCTGAACACGCCCGTGGCGGTGGACTATCCCTCCGCGGACGAGCTGATGGCGGCTGTGCGGATGCGCGCGAGCATCGTCGTGGATGCACGGAGGACCTGTGTAAATTTCCACACGTCGGAGATCGAGCGTCCGAAGGACTGCTGGAGCTATTCCGAAGAGACAGGCTTCATCCTCAAAACCGGCAGTCCTTTGATTCAATCGCTGCAAAAGGCCTGTCAGCCAGATGTCGGCGGCCAGCTCTATTCCTTCTCCTGCTCTCGTGCCACGGAGTATGTGATTCTGCTGGCCATTGCCAGGGAGGCCTCTCGCAGCAATCCCGTGCTGCTGGAGCAATTGCAGAAGCGATGGCAGACCAGGGCAGTGTCCGCCGGCTGCTTCCGCTACTGCTTTGTGGATGAGTTTGGATCCATGGATGAACCGCTGCCAGTTCATTACTACGTGCCGGGAGATCGTGTGTGGTTTCGGAATCCTGATGCCGCATCGTCGGAGGCGAAGGGCTTCGAAGGCTCCTGGGTGTTCTATCTGGGCGGCGGCTTGTTCACCAATTTCTGGAAGCGCGATCAACCGTTCACCTTGCTCGCCAAATGCCTGGAGATCTATCACTGGCGCAACGGCACGTGGCGTGATGCGGCAGGGGAGCTTCAGATGAATGAGACAGAGGTGGAGCGCCGCGTCGCCGAAACCCTGGCTGATCCTGCTGCTACCGCCGCAATCTACGCCCGCATGCACCGGCTTCGCGATCCCAGCGGCAGCCACGGCGAAGGTGGCTGCATGGACGCGACGCGTGAAGCGCCGAAGTTCGTGCTGCCGGAGAATACGCAGATGATGGCTTTATTGGATGACTGGGATGAGTGGGCGAAAACCGCCTGACACCATGGCGATGCTGTCATGGCCTGCACCGGTCAGCAGTGATTGGGTGCTATTTCGGGATATTTCCATATCTTTTCCAGGCGGACTGTGACAGAAGGAGGAATGAGAGTTTCTCTTCGTGAACTGGCGGTGTGGATGGATGCGGAATTGTTGTCGGGGGATCCTGCTTTGGTGATCACTGGTTTTGCATCGCTGCGGGAGGCGCAGGAAGGCGATCTGACATTCTACCGTGACACGCGCTACCAGGAGCAGCTTGGCAAAACCAAGGCATCGGCTGTGCTGGTGACAAGGGGCTGGACCGCTGCCGTGGGTGGTGCGGCGTTGTTAGCGGTGGATGATCCGTCACGCGTCTTCGAAAGGGTGGCTGACCGGTATGGCGTTCAGCTCGTGGCATTCCGGCCCGGCATTCATGCTTCGGCAGTGGTGCCGGCTTCGATCGCGGCCCAAGCGCAGGAATTGTCAATCGGCGCCGGAGCCGTGATCGAAGAAGGTGCTTCCATCGGCAAGGGAACGATCATCGGTGCTGGCTGTTACGTGGGGGCGAACTCTTCCATCGGGGAGGGAGCGCAATTGCACGCCAACGTCACCGTTCAGACGGGGTCGCTCCTGGGAAGGAATGTCATCGTGCACTCCGGTGCGATCATCGGAGCGGATGGCTTTGGCTATGAATTCGAGAACGGCCGCCATCGCAAAGTGCGGCAGTCAGGTATCGTGCAAATCGACGACGATGTGGAAATCGGAGCCAACACGACGATTGACCGCGCGCGCTTCGGGCGCACTCACGTTGGCGAGGGGACCAAAATCGACAATCAGGTGCAGATCGGTCACAATGTGGTGATTGGAAAGCATTGCATCATCGTCGCCGGCACCGGCATCGCCGGCAGCGCACAAGTCGGTGATTATGTGGTCATCGCGGCGCAGTGCGGCGTGGCTGGTCATGTCAGCATAGGTTCCGGCTGCACACTCGGTGCGCGCACCGGCGTGACCAAAGACCTGCCTGCGGGGCGGGTGCAATACATGGGGTTTCCCGCGCTGCCAGCGGGAGAGGAGCGGCGGCGCCTGGCTGGAATCAAGCGTCTGCCGCAATTGCGCGAACGTGTGAAGCGTCTGGAGCGGCGGGAATCCGATCATGGCGCGACTGCAGATGATGAGTGACGTCAGCGGACGGTCTTGACGCGATCCTGACAATTTTCCCTCGAAATGGTGAAGCCGTCCTGACGCGCAGGGAGTTAGAGTGGGCATCATGAAAACGCTCCCAGCTTTTCTCTTTGTGGCGACAAGCCTGTCAGCCCACACCGTGACCACTAATGATCGCGAGTCACTCAGGGCACATATTCTGCAGGAGTGGAAGCGTGATCGAGGCATCGAGATCGCATCGTCGGCGCCGATGCTTCAACTCGCTGCCGCCGCCGGTGCCAACGCTGCGAATGCGCCCGCCGCAGCCAGAGCCTTCCTGCCGTTCACCAAACTGGATCTGCGTTCTGACGACGCATTTCTCTATGTCGGATCAAACGGGATGCCTGATCATAACATGATGGTGGGCATCACCGCCTGGCAGCAGCAGGTGCCGCTGCCGCAAAAATATTTTGATGACAATGCCTGGCGCATTCCCTTGCATCCGAAGCCTGCGGCCCAGCCCGCGTTCATCAAAGGCCGTTTCCTGCGCGGTGCGATCGCGCTGGCGGTGAACGGCATTCCGATCTTCAACCCGCAGAACAACCGCGGCGAGGTGACCTACGAGATCGGCGAACTCGATCAGTGGGGCGGGCACTGCGGACGTGCGGACGATTACCACTACCACATCACACCGCTGCATCTGCAAACGCAGGCGGGCAAAGGCATGCCGGTGGCCTACGCGCTGGATGGCTACCCCGTCTATGGTCTCACCGAGCCCGATGGCTCGCCGGTGGGCCAGCTTGATGAATGCCACGGCCACGAGACCCCTAGTGCCGGCTACCACTATCACGCCGCAACCAGCTACCCCTACGTCTTCGCAGCCTTCCATGGCGAAGTGATCGAGCGTGAGGAGCAGGTCGATCCGCAGCCACATGCGCAGCCGGTCAGACCTGCGCTGCAAGCCCTGCGCGGCGCGAAAATCACCGGCTTCGAAGGCACAGGCAAGGACAGCTACAAGCTCAGTTATGACGTGAACGGCGACAAGCGCAGCGTGAGCTACACGATCAATGCCGACGGCACCTATCCGTTCGTATTTGATAATGGTCGCGAAGGCGTGGTGAAGGAAACCTACACGCGTCGTGAAGGCGGCGGTGGAGCCGGCAGACCACCCCGAGGACCGGGCGGCCCCGAGGGCAAAGGGAAAGGCAAGGGCAAAGGGGGTCCAGGTGGCGAACGTGGCCGCAACGATCAAACGTCGTCCCCTCCGCGTGACGAATCGCGTCCGCCCCGTCCGCAGGCTGCCATTGAGGGCATTCTCGACGTGAACGGCGATGGTGTCGTCACGGCGCAGGAGTTTGCCGACAATGCGAAAGCGAATGCAGCGCGCAATGGCGGTTCCCTGCCAGAGGCAATGGCAAAGGCGAAGGAACAATTCACCGCGGCGGATCACAATCGCGATGGGCAACTTGATCGCGCGGAGCTGGAGGAACTCACCGGTGGCGCGCGTCCGCCAGAGCTGGCGATGAAGGGTCGTGAAGGTGATCGTCCGCCTCCAGGTGGAGAACGCCGTCCTGGCGAAGGCAAAGGGGGAGAGGGTGGTGAGCGAGGCCCTGGCGGAAAAGGCATGGGCGGTGGCAAAGGAGGGAAAGGCGGCAAGGAAGCGTTTGTTGAACGTGCCGATCAGCCGCGCAGCAGCGATGGCAAGTTCCTGCTCACCAGTCCCGTCGTCGAAGACATGAAGGAGATGCCGGTGGAATACACGGGCGATGGCGAGGCGGCGACGCTGCCGCTCGCCTGGGCGAATGCGCCTGCGGGCACGCAGAGCTACGCCTTGATCATGGATCACACGACGCCCGACGGTGACATGAAGTGGTATTGGACGATGTGGGACATTCCCGGGAGCAGCACGAGTTTGCCAAAGAATGTGCAGGGCGTGGGCAAGGTGGGCACGGGCTTCAAGGGCGAGATCGGCTACGAACCGCCGCGCTCGAAAGGCCCAGGTGCGAAGACTTATGTGATCAATCTCTATGCCTTGTCGGAGCCGCTGCAGATCGCGCAGTCGCCGAAGGAAGTGAATCGCGATGTGCTGCTTGCCGCGATGAAGGGCAAGGTGCTCGCGAGTTCTTCGCTGCGCGTGATTCACATCAGCAAAGGCGAAGCTGGACGTGAGGGTGGCGGCGAGAGACGTCAACGTCCCGAAGTCGCCGCGAACGATCGTCCGCCGCCTGTTGCGGATGCGCCTCCACCCGCACCGGGTGCCAATGGTTTGCGCCCGTTGGACAACATTTTCAATCCGCCGCCGCAAGGTGGTGTCGTGCAAGTCGCGCAGAACACGCGCCCTGGCGATGCGCCCCCACCCGCGCCGGGTGGTCGCGGCCCGGATGGCAAAGGCAAAGGTGGCGGCAAGGGCAAAGGCGGTGGTGGTGGCAAAGGCGGGCCGGACAGCAAAGGTTTGACCAAGCCGCAGATGTCCGACACCGTTCACATCAACGTGTATGCGGACAATTGGTTCTCGCTCTTCATCAATGGTGAACTCGTCGCCACCGACTCGATCAAGTTCACGCCGCACAATGTCGTGAGCCTCGACATTTTGCCGGAGTATCCGATGACCATCGCGGTCATTGCCAAGGACAACGCCGACTGGAACACCGGCATGGAATACGGCGATCACATCGGCGACGGCGGCTTCACGATCAAGTTCAGCGACGGCACCGTGAGCAACGCGACGTGGAAGGCGAAGAGCTTCTTCAAAGGTCCGCTCAATCACGACAGCGCGAATCCGAAGGTGGAGCACACGCCGATCCCCGATGGCTGGTGGAAGCCGGACTTCGATGACAGTTCGTGGAAGAACGCCACCGAATACACGGAGGAGCGCGTGAATCCGAAGGAGCCGTATTACAACGCCGACTTCGCCGGTGCGAAGTGGATCTGGACCGAAGACCTTGACCTCGACAATACCGTGATCTTCCGCACGAAGATCGAGAAGCCCGGCTGGGTGAAGCGCTGGAATACAAAGCCCGACATCGACATCAGCGGTGCGCCGTTCAAGTGATGAAAACGTGCGCTCTGTGAAGCGTTTTCGGGTTGCTATGATACGATCTCTTTTGCCTGCCGCGTTGTTGTTGTCGCTCTCGTTGACTGATTTGGGGGCGGCACCCGGCAAGCCCAACATCATCTTCATTCTGGCCGATGATCTCGGCATCGGAAACGTGAGCTGCTATGGCGCGGACAACTACAGGACGCCGAACATCGACAAGCTCGCGAGTGAAGGCACGCGCTTCACGCATTGCTACACCGCGCCGCTGTGCGGCCCCTCGCGCGCGCTGATCATGACGGGGCGCTATGCTTTCCGCACGGGTGCGACGAACCAGGATGCGACCGGTCAGATGAAGAAGGAGAACGAAACGATGGTGCCCGAGTATCTGAAGCCCGCCGGCTATGTGTCATCGTGCGTCGGCAAGTGGGGGCAGCTTCCGTTCGGGCCGAGGGATTTTGGCTTCGATGACGATTTCCGGTTTCGCGGCAGCGGTGTCTATTGGAGCCAGGGCACGCGGTTGGAGAAGTATTGGGTGAATGGCGCGGAGAAGCAGCTCGGCAAAGAGCAATACATGCCCGACCTGATGCACGAGCATCTGGTCAGCTTCCTCACGCAGCATCGCGAGCAGCCGTTCTTCATCTATTACTCAATGTCCCATGTGCATGGCGAACTCCAGCGCACGCCCGACAGTGCTGCCGAACCCAGCGATCTGATGGCCGACAACTGCCTCTACATGGACAAACTCGTGGGCAAGCTCGTGGCGAAGCTCGATGAACTAA
>WBZU01002378.1_pt2 | contig 11595 bp, 6 predicted proteins | sample 5204311 | NCBI WGS metagenome assembly WBZU01 (sample SAMN12344359, study PRJNA552823) | activated sludge metagenome | biome: Activated sludge suspended growth; feature: Nitrification reactor; material: Wastewater; isolation source: activated sludge from nitrification reactor of wastewater treatment... | reverse complement strand
GATGCACGATAAGCGATTTAAGCAGATGGAGGCCGGCCTTCCGGAAGAATATCACGACGAGAAAGAGCTCGACCGCCAACGCCAAATCCATGACTCGCTGATTACCCGCGGACTTCAGATCATCACGGATTCGTACCTCGATTACGTCGACAAGAAATGTAATGAGGCCAATCTGCCGGTGGAACGTCGCTCACTCGAAGGACGCAACTGGAAAGTGCTGGCTGAGGATATCAATACGAACGCCTACGACCTCGTGATCATGGGCGCCTTGGGAGTCGGAGCCGTCAAAGACAGCGTCATCGGCAGCAATACCGAGCGAGTCCTCCGGCGCGTGCGCAACTCCGACATGCTGATCATCAAGCAGCCGACGCCTGTTGGCACGGGAAAAATCGTCGTCGCCGTAGACGGCAGCCCTTATTCATTCGGCGGGCTCATGACCGGTTTGGCACTCGGCAAAGCGTTCAACGTACCAGTCGAAGTCATTTCCGCATTTGATCCCTACTTCCATTACGCGGCCTTTCACAGCATCTCGGGAGTGCTGAATGAAGAAGCCGGCAAGGTCTTCCGCTTCAAAGAGCAGGAAAAATTGCATGAGGAAGTGATCGACAGCGGACTGGCGAAGATCTACCAATCACACCTCGATATTTCCCGCGAAATCGCCCAAGCCGAACAGACCGATGTCAAAACGACCCTGCTGGACGGCAAGGCCTTCGAAAAGATCATTCAATACGTGCGGAAAGAGAATCCTTGGTTGCTCATCGTGGGCCGAATCGGCGTCCACAGTGACGAGGACATGGACATCGGCAGCAACACGGAAAACCTGCTCCGAGCGGCTGCGTGCAATATCCTGGTCTCCAACCGCAAATATGTTCCGCCGATCGATACGCAGGCGGAATACACCATTGCCTGGACGGAAGAAGCTTTGCGTCGGATGGAGCGCATCCCGGTGTTTGCCCGCGGAGTCGCCAAGACCGCGATTCACCGCTACGCCATTGAAAAGGGCCATACGATCATCAGCAACACGGTCGTGGACTCCGCTGTCGGGCACATCCTGCCGAAGGGTGCGATGGACGCCATGCGGGCGCTCGGCGGAAACCTCGACGCGGCCGGAATCGATCGTGACAAGATGCAGGCTGACGATTCGGTCGCGCAGGACCTGATGGGCTCCACGCTGAGCGGCATGATGACGCAGGTCGTGGAAGAAAAGCCGGCTCATAGCCCTGGCACGCAAGCCTATCTAGACCGCATGAGCCAAAACTACTTTGTCTGTGACGGTTGTGGCTACATCGGCAAGGGTGATACGCCCGTCAAATGCCCGGTGTGCAGCGCCGACGGCGATCGATTCAAACAGGTGGACAAGTCGATCTTCGAGGCGGCGGCCAAAGCCGAGGGCGGCCTGGAGACCGATGTCGCCTATGACGACATCCCGATGCAGTGGACCAAAGACGCCAAGGAAGCGATTCGCGCGGTTCCGGCTGGATTCCAACGCCGCCGGGCCAAAGCCAAGATCGAAAAGAGCGCCCGCAAACTTGGCATGACCACCATTACGCTGGAATACGCCGCGCCCATGATCAAAGAAGCGGCTGACGAAGACTACACCCCAATTTTCGCAAATAAGGGCACCGGCACCGCCCCCGAGCCCGCGGTCGCGGAAACGAACGGAACCAGTGCCCATGCGCCGAACGGAAACGGAACCGAAGAAGCGCCCGCTTCCCCCTATACCTGGACGCCTGATGCCCAAGGCCGGCTCGACCGTGCACCGGAAGGGTTCATGCGGGAATGCACCAAGGCGTTGATCGAAAAACACGCCGACAAGATCGGGACGACGGTGATTACGCTGGAAGTGGCGACCGAGGGAATTGAACAAGCCAAGGGGTACATGGCCGATGCCATGAAGACCGGCAATCTGAAGGATATGATTGCCAACCTCACCGGCTCCTCCAAGACCGGGGCGAACCGGTGATGGGAAAGTCCTTGCCGGTTATCAATTTCCCCTTCCTTGGAGACAAGCTGGAGTCTCTTCAGCAACAGATCTCGAAGTTCATTTCTCCAACGTCGCCCGGCACTGCGCCGAATGATGGTCGGACGGTTGACGATTTCAAACCATACCTCGTTGCACTGAATCTCACCAAGCGCTGCAATCTCAAGTGCGATCACTGCTACCTCGATGCCACGACGAAAGCCGGCGGCGGGTCCGATGAACTCAGCACGGAAGAATGCTTTCGACTGATCGATCAAATCGCCGAGGTGAACAAGGGCTGCCTGCTGGTCATCACCGGTGGCGAGCCGCTCGTGCGCCCGGACATTCTAGATATTGCCCGGCATGCCGTCGCACTGGGCTTTATCGTCGTGTTCGGCACCAATGGGATGCTGATCAACGATCGCATGGCCAAGACCTTGGTGGAGATCGGCGTGATGGGCGTGGGCATCAGTATTGATTCGCTCAATCCCGAGAAACACGACCACTTTCGAGGAGTACCCGGAGCATTTGCCAGTGCATTGGCCGGCATTGAGGCCTGCAAACGCAATGGCCTGCAGTTCCAGGTCCATTTCAGCGCCCAGCCCATGAATTACCAAGAGCTGCCCGCAGTGGTGGAATGGGCCCATACTCTCGGTGCGCGAGTCCTCAACGTCTTTTTCATGGTCTGCACCGGACGCGGTGAAGAGCTGACCGACATCACGCCCCAACAGTATGAGGAAGTATTGGGTTATCTGGTGGATTGCCAGGACCAATATAAAGACATGCTGGTTCGAGCACGTTGTGCTCCGCATTTCAAACGGCTGGCCTACGAGAAGGACCCCAACTCCCCGCTCACCAAGGCAACAGGGTATATGGGCGGAGGTTGCCTGGCCGGAACCAATTATGCCCGTGTCACGCCGAACGGCGAACTGACGCCCTGTCCCTATATGCCGCTGTCTGCCGGTAACGTCCGTGAGACGAGTTTCGCAGATTTGTGGGAACGGTCGGATGTATTTAATTCCTTCCGTTACCCTCAACTCAAAGGCAAATGCGGTGACTGCGAATACACGGACATCTGTGGTGGCTGCCGGGCTCGTCCCTACGTGGATCATGGCGATTGGCTGGATGAGGATCAGTGGTGCCTCTACACTCCCAAAGGCGGCGAGAAAATTAAAGTCGCCTTCAACACGCCCGAAGAAACGACTGTGGCGTGGGATGAAGCGTCTGAGCTGCGCTTGAGTCGCATTCCGTACTTCCTTCGCGCGATGGTCAAGAAAGGCGTGGAGCGGCATGCCCGCGAAAACGGCATCGCCCTCATTACCATTGAGCTCATGGAAGAACTGCGAAAAAAACGATTTGGAAACGACGCCCCCGTCTTCAATTTTGACATGAGAGGGAAAGACTAACAGGACCGGCCTGCCGCAGCCACCGCAGGACCATGGCTGCCACTGACACCGCTCCTCTCCGATCGACCATGGATTCTGTACAAAGCATCTTCCTCGATCTCAATCAGCTTATTCCCATCGTCAATCATTGGTTTCATTTGCTGTCTGCCGTCATTTGGATCGGCGGTCTGGCATTTCTGGTGATGGCCGTCACCCCCGGGCTTCGCGAAGGGGGCCTTCCCAAAGAATACATCCGGCCGATCACCGACGCGTTCTATCGGCATTACAAGCGGGTGGCCGGCATTCTTTTAGTCGTCCTCCTGTTCACGGGCGGTATCAACCTCCATTACGTCAATCAGATCTTCGTGTCTCAGACCGGCCAGGGGATGCAGAACCACCCGAAGTATCTCTGGATCTTCTGCATCAAGTTGATCCTCGTCCTCTGCCTCCTCACCCTGTTCCTCTATACCGTCATCTTTAAATCGGACGACGAGGAGGAGGAGGAAGGCGAAACCTACGAATCGATCCCTTTTCAACGCGCCGCGCTCTGGATGGGCTTCTTTATCATCCTCTGCGCCGCTGCCATGAAACACTTGCATCAGTAGTCATACGCCCGGCCTCATTCCCTTCTCTCAGGCGTAACCGTCTCCAACGCCCCCTCTCGCTCAGCTGCCTCGCCCGGAACATCCGGGATCCCCTCCCTATTTCCTCCAGTGATCACCGGCTCAAAATCTATTGGCATTCGTAAACCGATCCAGGTACCCTGCCTCCGCGCATATGGCATGTGTGTTGCTTACTTTTACGGAGGATGTGCGATCACTCGCTTCCGCATCGCCGTGGCTTGAACAAATCCATGAGCCTGCAGCCGACTCGGCTCCGGGAGCTGAATCGAGACTGCCTCGCTGTTTCTCTGATCATCGCCCTGTCTGAGGAGATGAACCATGCCTACTCGCCTGCACCGTGCCCTGATCCTGACCGCCCTGCTGGTGACACTCACCCCGCTGCATTGCCGAGCCATCGATCCACCTCCGAATCCTGTCCAGGTTCTGAACCAGGGCCTATCAGACCAGGAACTGCAGCAGTGGTACCACCTGTCGGCCGGAACCCAGCTGATTCCGTATGATTGGCTGATCGCATTGAGAGATGATGCACTCCTCAACGCCTTCGCAGTCACGGGGTCCATCACAGATTCGGGTCATCCCGACAAGCTTCCGATTGGCTTTGCGAAGACCGAGGGACCGAACGTCTCAGTGCCTCAAGCCGGCTTCACCTGTTCGTTTTGCCATACCACACAGTTCAGCTATCGCGGGCAATCGATCAGGATCGAGGGCGGCCCCTCGCTTCAATACAATGCGCGCCTCGTCAGCGCTCTCATCCAGCGACTGAGCTTGCTGTTTCCTCCCGATGTGGCCGCATTTCAGAAGAGTCTGAATGACCTGGCCCCGCCCGAACCGTTCAAGACCTTTGCGGCTCGCGTGCTGGCCAGCCGTGGGGAAGCTGTCACGGCGTACACGCTCACCAAATTGTCGCAGGATGTCAGGGCGCAGGTTCACGGACTGATTTCTCGCAGCGGAAAAGATCTTTCGCCAGAACAATGGGGACCGGGCCGATTTGATGCGCTTGGCCGCGGCGGGAATCTGGTCTTCACGATGCTGAGTCCCGACAATCTCCGCCCAGCCAACGCACCGGTCAGCATTCCTCCCTTGTGGGGCGTCTGGGAATTTGATTGGGTCCAGTGGGCCGGATCGATTCAACACCCGCTTGGAAGAAATATCGGGCAGGTGATCGGCGTGAATGCCGGACTCTTCAATTGGACGCAATCCGGCGGGCCTCCTCCGTCGGATAAAAATCTGCTGTTCCGCTCATCGGTCAATGTCGAGTCCCTCAAGACGCTCGAAGCGCTGGCGCGCCGGTTGCCTGCACCGCAGTGGCCGTCCGTATTTCCCGCCATCGATCGAGAATTGGCCGTGCGCGGGAAGGATCTCTACCACGGCAACAAAGCCAAGGGCATCCCCAACCTTTGTGCCCATTGCCATGTGCCAGAAAAAAATCCCGCTCCCTCAGAAAATACCCCGAGCCTTCAGATCACCATGGTGCCACTCAAAGAAATCGGCACCGATGCGCTGTATCTGGAGAATTTCTCCGGGCGGATGGTAGATACGAATTTCTTAGGACGCGGACGGATTACCGCGCGGGAAGCGTCGGAATACATCACGTCGGAAATCATGGCGATCAACACCGCCGCGAACGATCCTCACTATCGGAACCGGTCGAACATGTGGCGGGACAAGCCGCAATATATCGCTCGGCCCCATCTGGCTGTGTGGGCGACCGCCCCATACCTGCATAATGGATCCATCCCCACGCTCTACGAGCTGCTGTCCCCGGCGAAAGAACGCCGCCCCTGTTTCGTCCTCGAGCCGAACATGGAGTTCGATCCCAAACAGGTGGGGTTTGTCTCGGAGAACTGCACCGGCCTTCCTGCATCGCCGAAACAACCCGTGCGCTTCGAATTTAAGACGTTCTTACCCGGTAACAGCAATCGAGGCCACGAGTTCACCAACACCTCTGATTGCGACGGTGCTAAGAGCGGTGGCGTCTTGGGATGTGAGCTGCCTGTGGACGATCGCTGGGCCATCATCGAATACTTAAAAACGTGCGATCTCGAACGACTGATATTACCGAAGGCACCGGCCTGTGCAAATTTCGATCGATAGAGTGCGTTCGATCATCCCGGGGTGCTCGATGCGCGCCGGGAACTCGTCCCAGAAGGCTACGCAGGCATGACCGATCTGCTCTCCAAAGACCATTCGATCCTTGAACGCTCGTTCATGGAGTTTCGCCCCTTCGGCTTGAATGATCGAGGCGAGAAAATTGGTGATATCAGCGGGGTCGTGGTCCAATCCAACGTGGACTATATGGTCGACTACCTCACGCGCACGGCCGGAACAGAATCGGCCACCCACGCACTGAACGAACTGTGCCGGCTGTTGAACGCGCGCCTCCCCGATCGCTCCTATCACGTCACGCCCGACTTTCTGCTCAACATTTGGAACAGCTATTCCTATGAGTTCGTCTGCTATCTGCGAGAATTCTGCGAACAGCTCTCCGGGGATCCGGACTTCCACGCGAATGTGGGCACACAGCGCAAGGTTCCCCCGCTGATCCAAATCCTCTGCCGGCCGTTTTCGACACCACAGCTCTACAAGATGTGGCCCCATATCGGCCGAAAATACGTTCGCGACGTGCTGGAGTTCGAAGTCGGCCGCGTCACGCGACGCTCCGCCGTCCTGCGCATGACATTCACCGATCGAGCACTCTCCCAATTCGGTCCCTACCGGAAACGCTGCGTCGACGTGATCTGCCTCTCCTGCAAGACCAGCATCGCCCGGGTGCAAACTCAATTGCACGGTACCCCCGCGGCCACCGTCCGTGATCTGGCCTGCACGGCCAATGGCGATCCGTACTGCGAATGGGAATTTACCTGGACTCCGCAGATTCGGAGCTCTATCCCGCTGGCGATGTGGCTGCTGGTGGCGGGAGGCACGTTCGCCTATCTCCATGTGCGCTGGCCGAGCGTGCCGACCATTGAATCGCTGGGACTGGCCGCAATCCCCGCCTCGCTGTTGTGGTGGATGATGACCAGCCAGATGCGCCGGGCCGCAAAGCCGTTGCAGCGACTGATCAAGGATCAGGAGCAGGTCGTCGATGCCCGACACGAAGAACTCCGTGAAGCCTACCTCGAACAACAGAGCACGACCGTAACCTTACGGCGGAAGGTTAATGAATTGACCACCCTGCACCGAGCAGGCTTGTTGTTCAGCTCCACATTTGATCGGGAGGAACTGCTGTCGAACGTGCTGGATACGATCGTCCGCGACCTGCACTACGATCGTGCGATCATCGCCCAGTTCGACCGCGGGCGGCAGGTGCTGCACAATTTTCGCGTGCGGGGCATGCCGCAGGAAGTCGCCGATTTTTTACGCACCCAGGAAGTCGCCATTACCGACCCGAACAGCATCGATGCCGCCGTGTTCCTGCGCGGCGAACCGGTGCTGACGAACAACATCCAGGACATTTGGGATCGCCTGCACCCGTTTGATCAACAATTGATCACGATGATCGATGTGAAATCGTTCATTACGGTCCCCCTGAAGACCCATCATGCCGTCCTCGGCTCGCTCTCCGTTGATCGCACACACCAGCAACCGTTGACGCAGGACGATCTCGACATGCTGATGACGCTCGCCAATCAAGTCGCCATCGCGCTCGACAATGCCGAAGCCTATCGGGAAATCGAGTCGCTCAATGCCGGCCTTGAAGCGCGCGTACGGGAGCGGACCGCGGAATTGGAGGCCGCGAACGCGCAACTCAAACAAATGGATCGCCTGAAATCCAAATTTCTCGCCCACGTGTCCCATGAGCTGCGCACGCCGCTCACCAGCATCGTCGGCTTCGCGGACAACATGCTCGAGGGATTGGTCGGTTCCCTCAACGTCAAGCAGGAGCAGTACCTCACTCGCATCAAGGCCAATGGTACCAGGCTCGCGCGCATGATCACCGATTTGCTGGATCTCTCCCGCGTCGAGGCGGGCAAGCTGGTGTTATCCTTTGACCACATCTCGCTTCAAGCGGTCGTGACGGATGTCATCGAACAGCTGTTGCCCTTTGCCATCCCCAAACATCTCCAGATCGAACTTCAAAGCCCCGACCCGACTCTGCTGGTCTGGGCCGATCCGGATCGGCTCAGCCAGATTTTGACGAATCTGTTGGATAATGCTATCAAGTACACGCCCGACGGGGGACACATCACGGTGGCGCTGTCGGTCATGGATCCGGAGCTGGCCCGCGTCGTCGTCCGGGACAACGGCCAAGGCATTCCTCCCGACGCTCTTCCCAAGCTCTTCGACCCGTTTTTCCGCGTCCACCCGGAAGAGCGGAGCCAAACGAAGGGACTGGGGTTGGGACTCGCCATCGTGAAAGATCTCGTCGAATTGCACGGTGGCACCATTGCCGTGCACAGCGCATTGGACCAGGGGACCGAATTTACCTTCACGATTCCTCTTCATGCCCGAGCCACGGTGCCCGCCGACCCGACGCCGGCTGTCCGGCGCCGGTTGCTGGTGGTCGATGACGATCCGGATATTTGTGACTTGCTTCGGGATCGGCTGGAATCAGAAGGCTTTCACGTGGACTGCGCGGCTGATGGAGAAACTGCGTTGCGCATCCTGGCCGAGACACCAGTGGACGGCATGCTCCTGGACATCGCGCTCCCGAACATGGATGGATTCGATGTGTTACGGGAATTACGCACCTTCCAACCGGCACTCCCGGTGGTCATGATGACGGCCGTGGAAGCACTGGATCGAGCCATGGCCGCCGTGGAAGCGGGAGCCCAAGGTTACTTACTGAAGCCATTTGATCCCACCAGGCTTCGGCACATCATTGATCACTGGTTTCTGGACAGTCCGGCCCACATTGACTCACCCCGAGGACGATAACTCTATGGTGCTGACGCAGCGCTGCCGCCACGCCCTTCTTCTGAGCTTCTTCATTCTGCTGGCTCACTGTCTGCTACCGGGAGCCCCGGCTCAGGCCCAGACCCCGCGACTGCAAGCGCAATCGGCCGCCGCCGCCGGCATGGGCAACGCCTTCGTCGCGCAAGCCGATGACCCGTCCGCGCTGCACTACAATCCGGCCGGCATGACTCAGTTGCATGGATTTCAAACCGCGTTCGGGACGTCGCTGATCGGCGGAACCACGCAGTTCACGAGTCCGACCGGGAGACAAGTCACGGGCGATCGCAACGGGAGTCTGGCCTGGCCGCCTCCGGGGCATGTCTATCTCGTGGCCAATCTGAAAGATCTCGGGCTCTCGGCATTGGGGGATTTTACGGCGGGCATTGGCTTCAACAATCCCTTCGGCTCCCTGACCAGATACCCGAACAACGGGCCCTTCAACAGCGCGCTGACCTTTACCACGTTGCCGTTGCTGGATATCAAGCCGACGATCGCCTACAAACTCAACGACCAATGGTCGTTCGGGTTGGGAGCAGACATCTACACGTTTTCGGGGCTGTTTGGTGAGGGGCACCTCGAACAGAAATCCATCTCGCCGGGGACGTCCGGCTTTCCCGCCGGCTCATTGGTTGAAATCAACGGCAGTGATACCACCGCAGGGTTTAATGTCAGCCTCCTGTATACGCCGTTTCGCAACACCGACGGGAAGCCGCTGGTGAACGTCGGCCTCGTCTATCGCAGCCAGTCGACTTTCCATCTCACCGGAACACTCCTTGCGAACGGCGCGTTGGTGGCGAATACGGCGGCCACCTTTGTCCTTCCACAAGTGATTTCAGGCGGCATCGCCATCTGGCCGGTCCGCACCGCCGACCGTGAATGGAAACTCGAATTCGACGTGGACTACGTCGGCTGGAAATCCAACCGGACCCTCGATATTCATCTCTCCAACGGCGCGCTGCTGCCCTTTCCGCAAAACTGGCAAAGCGGCTATACGGCGATGGTTGGCACCGAATATCGTTGGCTGCACATGGCCGCCATGCCCGACTGGGACGTGGCACTGCGAGCGGGGTACATGAACCAGCAGACGCAGATACCCGACCGTACGTTCAACCCCGGCGTGCCCTCAGCCAACTCCCACATTCCCTCCGTCGGAATCGGGCTGGCCTGCCACGCAAACGGATCTTTCCTTGGATTGTTGCGCTGCGGCGAATTGGGCATCGGTCCCCTGAAACCGAAATTATTCGCGATCGATCTGGCCTACCAAGCCGCGATCTACGAAGTGCGCACGGTGACCGGCAACCTCAACCCCACCGTCAATGGCCGCTACGACACCCTCATTCATGCCGGCTCCATTTCCTTCCGATTCAACTATTAGCTCCGGCGATGACCACACGAGAATAGTTCCGGCATCTTGCTTCGACCACCAGGGCACAGCGGTTGCTCTTCTTCAAGAGACGACACCATTTCAAGGGTTGTCGCAGCCCCTTGTAGAGGTCGAGGCGTGGCGTAGAGCCGGACGACCCGCGCCGGTTGAGAAGACTCAACCGGCCGCATCCCATGGCCTCTGGATCATGCCCATCCAGCGCTACGTGGTCCGCCTTTACCACGCCATCCGCCGCGTCTTCGTCACCGACGAAGGCGCGGCTATTTTCTTCCTTCAGTACAAACCGCCTCCACTTTCTTGAAAACATCCATCCCACGCGGTTCAAGAAACTTCAAAACGTTGCTTTCCTTCGTATCGGATTCGATACGCCACAGAATCCAATCCGATACAGTCTTAGGCTTCTACGTACAGCTGCATACCGTAGGAATGGGCCTACCCGCTCTCAGGATGTCATGAGAATGTCTACAGATCTTCACTGCTCGCATTTGTCGAACATGCGCCTGGCATCCATGGCACAGGCTTTGCGCGTCCGCCATCCATAACCTAGTCCTTCCACGAATGGCTCACTGAGAGCGAACTCCGCCTCCAGGAGGTGCCATGATGATCGCGCTGTTCTTTCTCCTACTCGGAGCCATCGTTCTTCTGATCGCAGCCGGTCGCATCTGGATGAATGCGCCTCGTCAAGATTCACCGCCTATTGACACAAGAGCAACGAGTACCGTTAACAAGCTCGGTCGCAGGAAGGCGGCTCTCTAACTATGTATGGCTGTCAAAATATGTTCTTTTTCGCAGTGAGTATTCCTCATCCTTCCTATCTCCGAAGAGATGGCGTGGATTATTTGCACCACATACGTGAAATGCTCACCTTGACTATGAATTTAAGATTGAGGGAGGTGCGATATGTTGAAACTGAGTCCAATAACGGCTACCGTTTTTTCGGTGATCATATTGGCATGTCCAGCGGGCCACGCTGGTGGCATGACACAGTCCAGCGTCAGTGAAAAAAATCCGCAGACACAGGCACCGAAGGACACACCGCAAGGTGAGACATCACTACCGCACACCCAGCGTGATTTAGACTGCACGAAAGCTCGCGCCGATCAAATGTGTGTAGGCGAGGCGAATCAATGTTTTTATAAATTTACGGTCAACGAGGTCGTCGACCAGATGCAGTTGCGGGTAACCTACCCGCCAAGCGTATGGGAAGAAACCATGGAGTCTGAAAGGACCACGCCAAAGGAAACTGCCTACCGAACCAGGCTCGAGACGCTGCAGTTTCAGATCTCCCTCATGGCACCGAATGCAGCAGAAGTAGGCAAGACCTACGTGTTCACCAGATGCCCTGAA
>WBZU01002881.1_pt1 | contig 11596 bp, 8 predicted proteins | sample 5204311 | NCBI WGS metagenome assembly WBZU01 (sample SAMN12344359, study PRJNA552823) | activated sludge metagenome | biome: Activated sludge suspended growth; feature: Nitrification reactor; material: Wastewater; isolation source: activated sludge from nitrification reactor of wastewater treatment... | reverse complement strand
GGTAGCCTGCCGGTTACTGCGCCGATTAGCGAGAGCCTGGGCACGGCGACCAGAACGGCCTGGCTGCCGGACTGCCTGATGGCGCCGACGATGGCGCGCAGATCATCCTTGACGGCCGCTTCCGGGCGCTTTCGGAGAAAGTCGTTGCCGCCGATTTCGACGATCACCAGCGCTGGCCGGATCTGGGCAATCGCCGCGTGAATTCTTGCGTGGGCAGCGTCTGCGGTGTCGCCGGGGATACCGGCGTTATGGACCTGCCAGCCGCTGATCGCCGCGAGTCGAGCCGGATAGTCTTCGCCCGGAGCGGCGCCGCTACCGAAGGTGATGCTGTCGCCGAGGGCGAGAACCCGGCTGCCTGGCGGCAGCGATGCCAGTCGCGCTGAGTCGTGGCAGCCGGCGCAGAGGAAAATGGCGAACAGCAGCAGGCGAAGGCGATTCATGGCCTGTCAATCGGGCAGCGATCGCGACCTTCGGATCACGGCAGCTCGTCGCGATGCAGCAGGAAGACATACTGATCGCCAGCGCTGGTGTCGAGCCAGGTGAAGGGCGTCGCTGGAAAAGTGGCTTCCAGGGCATCGCGATTGTGGCCAATCTCGACGACCAGCAGACCGTTTGGTCGCAGATGCTGGCGCGCGCCGGCGAGGATTGCACGCGTCAGATCGAGTCCATCTGGACCACTGGCCAGCGCCAGTTCGGGTTCGTGTCGATATTCGTCGGGAAGGGTCGCCATCGATACGGCATTGACGTAGGGTGGATTGGCGATGATCAGGTCGTAGCGCCTGCTCCCGAGACCGGCGAAGAGATCCCCTTCGACGAGCCGAATCTGCGCTGCGAGATCGTAGTCGTCGACGTTGCGCCGCGCCACTGCGAGTGCCTCCGGAGAGAGGTCGACGGCATCGATGCATGCTGCCGGGAAAGCGTGTGCCGCCAGGATCGCGAGACAGGCCGATCCGGTACAGAGGTCGAGAACGGCAGTCACTGCATCGGCATCGTCGATCCAGGGCGTCAGTCGCTCGCGCAGCAACTCGGCAATGAACGAACGCGGAACGATCACCCGTGGGTCCACATAAAAACGATATTCGCCCAGCCAGGCCTCGTTGGTCAGGTAGGCGACCGGCAGCCTCTCCCGGATGCGGCGGTCGATGACCCGCAGCACGGCGGCCCGTTCGTCACTGGTCAGGGTGGCGTCGAGAAAGGGCTCGAGTCGCTCCAGGGGCAGGTGCAGGCTGTGCAGCAGCAGATACGCGGCTTCGTCCCAGGCGTTGTCGGCACCGTGTCCGAAAAACAGTTTCGCCTCGTTGAAGCGGCTGACCGCGAAGCGCAGCAGGTCGCGCAGCGTCGACAGTTCGGTCTGGGCCTGTTCAAACATCGGGGGTTAACAACGCTTCGATCATTCGCCGATAAATCGCGGCGAGTTGCGGCAGGGCAGCGACCTCGACGCATTCGTTGACCTGGTGAATGGTGGCATTGACTGGGCCAATTTCGAGCACCTGCGGACAGATTTCGGCGATGAAACGGCCGTCCGAAGTCCCGCCGCTGGTCGACAGCTCGGCGGCATGGCCGGTTTCCGCACGAATCGCCAGCAGTGCTGCGTCGATCAAGGCACCACGGCCGGTCAGGAAGGGCCGGGCCGCCAGCGTCCAGACAATGTCGTGGTCCAGCCCATGCCGCTCGAGCAGCGCGCACAGGCGGGTCTGCAGTTGTTGCGGAGTGCTGGCAGTCCCGAAGCGGAAGTTGAAGTCGACCTCGACACGGCCGGGAATGACATTGCTGACGCCGGTGCCGGCGTGGATGTTCGAAACCTGCCAGGTGGTTGGCGGGAAAAACTCGTTGCCGTCATCCCAGGTGATGTTCGCCAGTTCGGCAATCGCCGGCGCGGCCAGATGGATCGGGTTTTTCGCCAGATGGGGGTAGGCGATGTGACCCTGCACGCCCTTGACGGTCAGTTTTCCCGAGAGCGAGCCACGCCGGCCATTCTTGACCATGTCGCCGAGGCGATGAAGTGCCGTCGGCTCACCGATGATGCAGTAGTCGATCAGCTCACCACGCCGCTGCAGCGCCTCGGTAACGGCGACGGTGCCGTCGATGGCGTCGCCTTCCTCATCGGAAGTGAGCAACAGGGCGAGAGAACCGCGATGGGCTGGACGAGCGGCGACGAAAGCCTCCACGGCGGTCACAAAAGCAGCCAGAGAAGCCTTCATGTCGGCGGCGCCGCGTCCATACAGCAGGCCGCCTCTTTGCACGGGCTGGAACGGGTCGCTATGCCATTGTTCCAGGGGGCCACTCGGGACCACGTCGGTGTGGCCGGCCAGACAGAGCAGCGGGCGGCTGTCGCCGCGGCGTGCCCAGAGGTTGCTGACACGGCCGCGATTCATGAATTCGCAGTGGAAACCGACGGCTTCAAGGCGTTTGGCGATGATCTGCAGGCAACCGGCATCTTCGGGAGTGATCGAGCAACAAGCGATCAGTTGCTCGGCCAAGGCCAGCGTGGCATCACGAGTCGCTGCTTCGGCACCCTCACTTCTTGCCATCTCGGGCTTCCTGAGTTGCGCTCTCGGCTTCGTCAAGGCTGAGCGTAAACTCCTTGTATGACGGACTGCTGGGGTTGGTTGCGGAGAGATCGAACACGGTTTCGTGCCGCTGCCTTTCTTCGTTTCCTGATGCGCCGGTCGCTTCGAAGTTGTTGATCAGCCAGGACAGATTGGTCGGTGAGTCGGCATGGAGCATCGCTTCCTGCAGCGTGATCAATTCGCTGCGGTAAAGTCGGACGAGATCCTGTTCGAAGGTCTGTGACCCTGGTGCGAGACTCTGTTCCATCGCTTCCTTGAGAGCCGGGATGTCGCCTCGTTCGATCAGTTCCTGCACATGATAACTGTTGAGCAAGACTTCGACCGCCGGCGTTTGCTGTCCATCTTTCTTCTTCACCAGACGCTGCGAAACGATGGCCTTCAGGCTGACCGAAAGGTCCATGTACAAGGCACTCCGGCCATCGATCGGAAAAAAGTTGATGATCCGGTTGAGCGCGTGATAGCTGTTGTTGGCATGCAGCGTGCCGAGACAGAGGTGGCCAGTCTGTGCGTAGGCTAGCGCCGCCTGCATGGTTTCCATGTCACGGATTTCACCGATCAGGATGCAGTCGGGGGCTTGCCGCATGGCGTTCTTCAGGGCGTGCTCCCAGCCAAGGGTATCCATGCCGATCTCGCGCTGGTTGACCAGCGACTTCTTGTGCCTGAACAGATACTCGATCGGATCCTCGATGGTGAGAATGTGACCCGTACAACTGCCGTTCCGATAGTCGAGCATCGACGCCAGGGTGGTCGATTTTCCCGAACCCGTCGAGCCGACGATCAGAACCAGGCCGCGTCTTTCCATCACCAGGTCGGCCAGCACCGACGGTAGCCCCAGGGTATCGAGCGCCGGGATGTTGCCGAGCACATAACGCACGACGATCGAGATCGAGCCGCGCTGCCGGAACAGATTGATGCGGAAATTGCCGAGCCTGGCGATGCCGAACGAAAGGTTCATCTCCTTCGTCACTTCGAAGGTCGCGGCCTGTTCCGGACTCAGCAGTTCAGTGGCGATCTTCTCGATCATCTCCGGCGCCATGATCTGCTGATTGACCGGTACGGTGGTGCCCTGGATCTTGATGTGGATCGGCGCACCCGCGCAGATGAAGATGTCCGAGGCGCGCCGGTCGGCCATCACATGAAAGAGCTTGTCGAGAATCATTCGCTCGCCGCCGGCTCAGGAATCGATGCGCGCGCGATCAGTCGCCGCGCAGCAGGTCATTGATGCTGGTCTTGGCGCGTGTGCCCGCGTCAACCTTCTTGACGATGACCGCGCAGTAAAGGCTGTAGTTGCCGTCCCTGGCGGGCAGGTTGCCGGCAACGACGACCGATCCCGGCGGCACACGGCCATAGCTCACGGTACCGGTCTCGCGGTCGTAAATCTTGGTGGACTGACCCAGGTAAACGCCCATCGAGATCACCGAACCTTCGCCGATGATGACCCCCTCGACCACTTCCGAACGGGCGCCAATGAAGCAGTTGTCCTCGATGATCGTCGGGTTGGCCTGCAAAGGCTCGAGCACTCCACCGATACCGACGCCACCCGAGAGGTGTACGTTCTTGCCGATCTGCGCACAGGAACCGACCGTTGCCCAGGTGTCGACCATCGTGCCTTGATCGACATAAGCGCCGATATTGATGTACGAGGGCATCAGCACCACGTTCCTGCTGATGAAAGCGCCGCGGCGTGCAGTCGCCGGTGGAACGACGCGGAAACCACCACGCGCAAACTGTTCGCGGTCATAACTGGCAAACTTGTTCGGTACCTTGTCGAAATAGCGCATTACGCCGCCATCGAGCAGGGTGTTTTCCTGCAGCCGGAACGAAAGCAGCACGGCCTTCTTGATCCATTGGTGGGTGAACCAATCGCCGGCAATCTTTTCGGCAACGCGCAGGGTGCCTTCGTCGAGCTGGCTGATGACACTTGCCACGGCATCGCTGATGGCCGTCGGCGCCTGGCCGGGTTGCAGCGAATCGCGATTCTCCCAGGCCTCATCAATGATCTTCTGGATTGCCTGCATGACTGCCTTTCCTAGAGTTTTGCAATGAATGAACGAATACGTTTAGCTGCTTCGACGCAGTCGGTGAGTGGGGCAACGAGTGCGATTCGCAGATAGCCTGCGCCCGGATTGATTCCCTGGGCGGTGCGCGCCAGATAGCTTCCGGGCAGCAGGATGACATTATAGTCGGCGAGCAGCGTACGGGCGAAATCACGGTCGCCAAGCGGTGCTCTGGCCCAAAGGTAGAAACCGGCATCAGGCATGGCGGTCGCCAGGACATCGGTCAGGAGCGGCGTGACCGCCGCGAATTTTTCCGTATATTGGCGGCGATTTTCAACGACGTGCGCCTCGTCGTTCCAGGCCGCGACGCTGGCTGCCTGCACCGCCGGACTCATCGCACTGCCATGATAGGTTCGGTAGAGCAGGAACGACTTGAGGGTCGCAGCATCGCCGGCAACGAAGCCCGAACGCATGCCGGGCACGTTGGATCGCTTGGACAGGCTGGAGAACATCACCAAGCGCTCGAAACCGCGACCGAGCAGATGGGCGGCTTGCAGGCAGCCGAGCGGTGGCCTGGTATCATCGAAGAAAATCTCCGAGTAGCATTCGTCCGAGGCAATCACGAAGCCATACCGGTCGGCAAGGGCGAACAACTGTTTCCAGTCATCGAGGCCAAGCACCTTGCCGGTCGGATTGCCCGGCGAGCAGACGAAGAAGAGCTGCACACGCTGCCATTCGGTCTCGCTCAGCGCGGTGAAGTCGAATGCATAATCGTTGCTCGGCAGGGTGTTCAGAAAGCGCGGTTCGGCGCCGGCGAGGTAAGCGGCGCCCTCATAGATTTGGTAGAAGGGGTTGGGACTGACGACCAGCGGCGTGTAGCCCCGCGACGCATCGACAACCGTCTGGGTAAAGGCAAACAGGGCCTCGCGTGAGCCATTGACTGGAATGACCTGGGTCTCCGCGTCGATACCCGGCAGGCCGTAGCGGCGCTGCAGCCAGGCGACGATGCTGCCGCGCAATTCGCCGCTGCCGAGCGTGCTGGGATAACTGGCCAGTCCGCCGAGCCCTGCGCTCAGCGCGTCCTTGATGAAGGCCGGCGTTGCGTGCTGCGGCTCGCCAATCGACAGTCTGATCTCGCGGTACTGCGGGTTCGGCGTGACGCCGGCAAAAAGCTGTCGCAACTTCTCAAAGGGATAAGGTTGCAGCTTGCTGAGGTGGGGGTTCACTGGCCTGTACGTCTCATGGCGGGACGCTGGATGATAAGGGGCATGAACAGTTGCTGGTCGGTGAGTGCTCCCTGGAGGGTCATGATCTCAGCCCCGGGTGTTGGATTGACTGGCAAAGTCGGCGAGTTGCACCATCGACGCTGGCGTCCAGCCTGCCTGGCGGTAATCGGCAATGACGGTGGTAAATATGCCGCCACGTACGTAGAAGCGTGCCGTCAGTCGCATGTAGCGCGGTTGTGTGGCGCTTGCCAGATCGTCCAGAATGCGGTTGGTGACCTCCTCGTGAAAGCAGCCGGTGTTGCGGAAGGACCCAATGTAGAGTTTCAGGCTCTTGAGTTCGACACAGGTCTGGTCCGGAATGTAATCGAGGAGCAGGGTCGCGAAATCCGGCTGGCCGGTTTTTGGGCACAAGCAAGTGAATTCCGGAATTTCCATGTGAATATGAAAATCCCGTTGCGGTGCCGGATTGGGGAAGGTTTCGAGGGGGTTGGCCGAGGTGATGATCATGGTCATTCCGGGAGGCATCCAGCGGGAAACGAATCGGACAGGCAGAATGCTATTATAAGCGCTTATAATGGCATTCCGCAGGAATATCGCGGGTCGTTCACCTCCAGGGTGCGGGGTGACACCCGCCTGGCACCATGTTTTTTCCGATCTCTTCTGGCGCGGCTGCCGCGGTCGCGTTCTGGTTCATGCGCCTGACCAAACTGAAACTTGCCGGCTTCAAATCCTTCGTCGATCCGACGACCATTGCGCTGCCTGGACAACTCGTCGGGGTCGTCGGCCCGAATGGTTGCGGCAAGTCCAACGTGATGGATTCGGTGCGCTGGGTGCTCGGCGAATCGAAAGCTTCAGAGCTGCGTGGCGAATCGATGCAGGACGTGATCTTCAATGGTTCGGGAAGCCGCAAACCGGTATCGCGAGCGGCAGTCGAACTGGTCTTCGACAACTCGCTCGGACGCCTCTCCGGGCAGTGGTCACAGTATGCGGAATTGTCAGTCCGGCGGTTGCTGACGCGTAACGGCCAGTCCGAGTACTACATCAACAACCTGCATGTCCGTCGCAAGGATGTCACCGACCTCTTTCTCGGGACCGGTCTGGGTCCGCGCGCCTACGCGATTGTCGGCCAGGGAACCATCTCGCGGATCATCGAGGCCAAGCCGGACGAGCTGCGGGTATTTCTCGAAGAGGCGGCCGGTGTGACCCGCTACAAGGAAAGGCGCAAGGAAACCGAGAACCGTCTCGCCGACACGCGCGAGAACCTGGCTCGGGTCGAAGATATCCGCCTGGAACTCGGTTTGCAGATGGAACGGCTCGAAGGTCAGGCCAGTGTCGCCCGCCAGTATCGCGAATACCATGCAGAACTGACCAGAAAGCAGCAATTGCTCTGGTTCCTGCGGCGCAACGAGGCGCAACTTGAGCGCGAACGACTGGCACGCGAGCTTGACCTGGCGGGCGTCGATCTTGAGGCCAGGATCGCCGCTTTGCGTGCCCTCGAGATCCGTCTTGAGGAAGCCCGTGAAGCCCATTTTGCCGCCAGCGATGGCGTGCATGCGGCACAGGGCAGCCTTTTTGCCGCCAATGCCGAAGTCGCACGCCTCGAAGCCGAAATCCGTCACCGCCACGAATCGCGGCGCGAGTATGAGATGCGGCTGGCGCAACTGACCGAAGAGCGGACACACTGGCAGGCGCAGGCCGGCAATCTGGCGGAGGACGATGAACGTTGGCAGGATTTGCTGGCCCTTGCCGACCAACGTGTCGAGCAGGGCCGGTTGCGCCTCGAAGCGTGCCAGGAGCGCCTGCCGCTGGCCGAGGAAAGACAGGTTTCTGCGCTGGCGGCGGTCAACCGCCAGCGCACCGAGGTGGCCCTGGCCGAACAGCGCTTGCACGTCGAACAGGCGAATCGTGGGCACGCGCAGCGTTCGTTGCAAAGAGTCGTCGGTCGCCGCGAACGTCTGGCCACCGAACGTGCGGCGCTGGTGGCACCCGATCTCGCGGACCTTGCCGACCAGCGGGAGGCGCTTGCCGAATTGCGCGAGCGGATTGCCGAGGCACTGGCCAGCCAGAAGGCTCAACAGGACCAATTGCCGGGTCTTGAGCAGCAGCGGCGCACGACCCTGGCCGAATTCCAGCAAGCGCAGCGGGAACGTGCCGAGGCGCAAGCCCGCAGGATGGCCCTGCAACAATTGCAGCAACGCTTGCAGGCTAACGGCAAACTCGACGACTGGCTGCGCCGGCATGGCTTGCAGCACGGTGAACCCCTGTGGAAAGCCCTGCAGGTCGAGGCCGGTTGGGAAGACGCCGTCGAAGCCGTGCTGCGCGAGCGCCTGGCCGCCTTGCCCGCCACCGTTGCCGACGCGGCGTGGAGCCAGGACCGGCCAGGCGGAAAATTGACGCTGCTGCTGCCGCTGGCTGGCGGAAGGCCGGCGGCGGCGCCTGCCGACGAGCTGCTGTTGGCGCGAATTCACTGCAAAGATGCAGTCTTGTCGGCGATTCTTGCCGACTGGCTGAGCGAGGTGCACAGCGCTCCCGATCTGGCGGCTGCGCTGACGCGTCGCGGCAGCCTGACGGCGAGCGCCTGTTGCGTGACCCCTGGCGGGGACATTGTCAACCGACAGAGTGTGACGCTGTTTGCGCCGGACAATGATGGGCATGGCCTGCTCGAACGCCAGCGCGAGATCGACGCGCTGGTAGCGGTGATTGCCAGGCGTGAGGAAAGCGTCGTGCAGGCACAGGGGTGCCTCGGCGAAATCGAAGAACACCTCGCCGAAGCACAGCAGGGCCTGCACGAATCTCGCCAGCAAGTGACGGCTCTGCAGAACCGGGCACACACGCTGCAGGTTGAAACGCTGCAGCTTGCGCAGGCCAGCGAACGTTTTCGTGAGCGGCAGGCGCAGATCGACGCCAGCCTGGCTGAACTGGCCGCTGAAGAAGAAAGCGAGAACGAACGCCTGGGCATCGCCGACGCAGCCATCGATCGACAACACCAACAGATTCAGGAACTGCAGACGCTGTCCGCTGCCGCGCGGATGCTGCTCGAACAGACCGAGCGGGCGTTGCAGGACGAGCGTGCAGAGGTCAACCGCGCCGAACGGGAACTGCGCGAAGCCGAGTTCTCGCAGCGCGAGTGCCGCAATAAACTGCAGGAACTGACCGCTAACCGGGAGTTGGCGTGCCAGCAGCTCGCACGCCTCGACGCCGACCTGACGCGCTGCCAGGAAAGCGCCAGCGCTCGGCAAACCGACGATCTCGAGCCCAGCCTGCAGGCTGCCCTGGATCATCACGTCGCCCACGAGCATGCGCTGGCGAACGCCCGCGATGCGCTTGAAGCTGCAGCGAGTGGCCTGCGCGCGCTGGACGAGGAGCGTCTGAAGGTCGAGCAGAGCCTCGACCCGCTGCGCCACCGGATCGGCGAACTGAAACTCAAGGAACAGGCGGCCAGTCTCAGTTTCGAGCAGTTCGCGGCACAACTGGCCACTGCCGGCGCCGACGAATCCTCGCTGCTCCCCGAGCTTGCCGCGGCGCGCCCGGCTGCCCTGCAGAGTGCGCTGACCGCGCTGCAGCGCTCGATCGATGCGCTCGGTGCGGTCAATCTGGCCGCACTCGACGAACTTGAAGCAGCCCGCGAACGCAAGGGCTATCTCGATGCCCAGTCAGATGATCTGACACAGGCGATGGTGACGCTGGAAAACGCGATTCGCCGCATTGACCGGGAAACACGGGAGTTGCTGCAGAGCACCTACGACTCGGTCAACCGCAGCTTCGGCGAGTTGTTTCCGGTACTCTTTGGGGGAGGTGAGGCGCGGCTGATGATGACCGGCGAGGAGATTCTCGACGCCGGCCTGCAGGTCATGGCGCAGCCACCAGGCAAGAAGAACAGCACGATTCATCTCCTGTCGGGCGGTGAAAAGGCGTTAACGGCGATTGCACTGGTATTCTCGATGTTTCAGCTTAACCCGGCGCCTTTCTGCCTGCTTGACGAGGTCGATGCGCCGCTGGACGATACCAACACCGAACGTTTCTGCTCGATGGTACGGCGCATGTCCACCCATACGCAGTTTCTGTTCATCAGCCATAACAAGATCACGATGGAGATGGCGCAACAACTCGTCGGGGTGACCATGCAGGAATCCGGCGTCTCGCGCATCGTCGAAGTCGATATGGAAGAAGCACTGCGCATGCGCGAGCAACTCGTTTAGGAATGGATATGACCGACTTGCAGATGGGTTTGATCGGCCTCGGTGCCGCCGCCGTCGTTGGCGTGCTGGCTTACAACAAATGGCAGGAGCACAAGCACCGCAAACTTGCCGAGGCCTTGTTGAGTGCTCGCCAGGCAGATGTTCTGCTCGATGAGCCGACAGCGGTGGTTGATGATGCGGACGGGATGACCGCCCGCCCGGATCAGGGGCGGGTCGAACCGCTGCTGAACCCGGCTGCCAAGCCGAACGGGGTGCCTGCGGCGAGTCCGGTACCGGTTGACAATGACGAGGCGCTGCCGGCCAGCGCACGGCCAGCGCGAGCTGACGAGGACAGGCCAGCAGCCAAAACCATCCATGACATCACGGCGCCGCTATATCTGCTATCGCCAACGATCGATTACATCGCGGCAATCGAGGTGTCCGAACCGGCAGCAGCCTACCAGATCCGTGAAACACAACGTGCTGCGCTGGCCCGCTTGGGCAAACCCGTGCACTGGATCGGCTTCAACGAACAGGAACACGAGTGGGAGCCGATTCTCGAAGACGCCGACAGCGCCTACCGGCACATCCGTATCGGGCTGCAACTGGTCGACCGCCAGGGCCCGGTTCGCGATGGCGACCTGTCGATTTTTCATCTGGCCATGCAGGATCTGGCGACCGAATTGATGGGTTTTGCCGAGCTGCCGCTACGCGAGCCCGCCCTCCGGATCGCGTCGCAACTCGACGAGTTCTGCGCCGGTGTCGACATCCAGATCGGCGTCAATGTGATCAGTCAGGGGCAGGTATTTCCGGGCACCAAGTTGCGTGCGCTCGCCGAATCAGCGGGAATGACCATCGACCCGGAAGGTCGGTTTGCCCGTTTTGATGACGAAGGCAGGCTGCTGTACGTGCTCATCAACCAGGAAACGCAAGGCTTTTCGGCCGAATCGATGCGCACCGTGACGACGCATGGGGTGACCTTCCTGCTCGACGTGCCGCGGGTGGCGAACGGCGATCGCGTCTTGATCCAGATGGTCGAACTGGCAAGACGCTTTGCCGACGCCCTGCACGGCGCGCTGGTCGACGATAACCGACGGCCGTTGTCGGAGGGAAGCATCGAGCCGATTCGTCGGCAGGTGGTGCAGTACCAGACGGCGATGGCGACACGCCAGGTGCCGGCGGGCGGCGCCCTGGCGTTGCGCCTGTTCTCCTGACTTGGAAGCACCACGCATGCCTGCCCGCGAGCGCGCTCTGGCCTTGCGGGCCGAGATCGAGGAGCACAATCACCGCTACTATGTGCTCGATGCACCGCTGCTCAGCGACGCCGAGTACGACCGCCTGTTCCGTGAGCTGCAGGCGCTGGAAGCTGCCCACCCCGAACTGGTGAGCGCTGATTCGCCAACGCAAAGGGTCGGCGCGGCGCCGCTGCCCGAGTTCGCGGCGGTAGTGCATGCGACGCCGATGTTGTCGCTCAACAATGCCTTTGCCGACGCAGAGGTTGCCGCATTTGACCGCCGTGTCGGTGAAGGGCTGGCGATCAATGGCGATCTCGATTATTCGGCCGAGCCCAAGTTCGACGGCCTCGCCGTCAGCCTGACCTACCAGGACGGCATGCTGTTGCGCGG
>WBZU01002610.1_pt2 | contig 11596 bp, 8 predicted proteins | sample 5204311 | NCBI WGS metagenome assembly WBZU01 (sample SAMN12344359, study PRJNA552823) | activated sludge metagenome | biome: Activated sludge suspended growth; feature: Nitrification reactor; material: Wastewater; isolation source: activated sludge from nitrification reactor of wastewater treatment... | reverse complement strand
CACGGGGAAGACCACCGGCACATCGAGCATCTGAAACACCGACAATAGGCCTCGGAGAACATCAGGAGTCTCCGTATTGGACGCCCGATGGACGGTCGCAAGGAAATATTGTCGTGAAGCAACTCCCAATCGTTCCAAAATGCGAGAGCGTGCACGGGCCACCGCTGAAAATTGCAACACGGCGTCATACATGGTATCGCCTACCCGGTACACACCTTGCGTCACTCCTTCTCGCGCCAAGTTTGCCACGGCATTGTCCGTCGGGCAGAGCAATAGATCCGCACAATGATCAGTAAGCACACGGTTATGTTCTTCCGGCATGGAACGGTTGAACGAACGTAGTCCAGCCTCGACGTGGGCCAGTCGGATGCCGAGCTTGACGGATGCAACGGCGCCGGCGAGGGTCGAATTGGTATCACCATAGACTACCGTCACATCCGGCTTTTCTGCGATCAGCACCTCTTCAATACGGGCCAGCATCTCACCCGTTTGCTTTCCATGGAACCCCGACCCCGCACCGAGGTTATAGGCCGGTGGAGAGAGATCCATCTCATCAAAAAATACCTGGGACATTTGATAGTCATAGTGCTGGCCGGTATGAACAAGAATCTCCTCCAGCCCAGCTCGCTGAAGGGCGCGCGAAACGGGTGCGGCCTTCACGAACTGCGGGCGGGCGCCCACAATAGAAACGACCTTCATGTCTCGAGGCCCCCTCCGATGATTGCGCTCAGCTTGACCGGAATTCCCCCTCGATCCAAGGAGAGTTGGCTTGCCTGGAGCACGTTCAGCACACGTAAAGCACTTTCTCCATCAGTCACGGGACGGACACCGGTTTGGAGGCAGGAGATGAACTGTTGGCATTCAAGGCGCAGCGGTTCGGTCTCCTCGAAAAACAACGTCGTTTCCGCCGTTTGCCGGGGAACCGGAAGACCGGCTTTCCATTCGATGCCCTTGTCATATATTTTGAGCTTCCCTTCACGCGCCATATCGTCGAACACGGCCATTTTGCGATCACCGACGACAACAAGTTTCTGCTCCTTGTATGGATGGAGCCAGCTCACAAAAATATGCGCTCTTACTCCCTCGTTGAACTCCATATTCGTCACAGTCACATCATGGACCCCCGATTGGAGATACGTCCCCCCTATGGCTTGAACGGAGACAGGCGCGGAACCGAGGACACGACAGATCACCGCGATGTCGTGCGGCGCAAAACTCCATAGAATGTTTTCTACCTGCCGCACCTTGCCGAGATTGAGCCGATTTGAATAGATATACAAAATCTTGCCCAGCTCGCCGCGCAGAATGAGATCTTTCAGCACCGTCACTGCGGGATGGTATTCCAGAATGTGTCCGACCATCAGCGTTAAGCCGATCTGTCGGGATAGTGCCACTAATTCTGCTCCCTGGTCATGCCGCAGCGCGAGTGGCTTTTCGACAAACACATGTTTCCCCGCCCGAAGCGCCGCCAGTGTCGCTTCGTAATGCATGGCCGCAGGAGTGGCGATCACGACACCATGAACCTCCGGATCTTCAAGCACTTCCGCAAACCGTCTCGTCGCCCGGGCATGGGGGTACAGCGTGGCTTGATCTTTCAGAATCTGTTCGTTTTCATCACAAATCATGCTCAGCACACGCAATTGCGCGAAATTTCTTACAAGATTTTTCCCCCAGTACCCACATCCGACAACGGCAATTCGCGGATCAGTAATCATTGATGGTATCCCCTTGGGCCGCGACAGGCTGCGGTCGCCTCGTCACGAAACTTCGTCGGCCATGCAGATAAAAAAACAACCCGATCAGACTGACAATCAGCAGACACATCCTCCACCCCAACATGATTTCCGCACCATTCCCAAGTCCTGCCAAACGAAGCAGCCCGCTCAATGCGGCTTCACCGACACCGAGGCCGCCTGGCGTCAGTGGAATCTGATTGGCTAAAAATCCGAGGGGAATCAGCATGGTCATGCGCCAGGAGAATGCTGAGGGATCGAGCGCGGCAGCAATCAATAGCATCACACCTGCCGCAAGTGTATGGGTCACCAGAGACAGAATCGACGCCCCCGCAAGAATTGCAGGATGTCGTCGATACAGCGTGAGTGTGCTCAGCACACGTTCTAAAATCCGCCCGCCGGGAAGGTGAGAAAAGATCCACTGTGCGGCCGGGTGTTCACGTGCCCAGTCTGAAGAACCCGCAACCAGAATAACTGTCACTCCCAGCGCTAATCCCAGCGCGCCTAGCAGCAACGCGCGAACAATGGGCACGGCTGCCAAATCCAAAAACCAGGGCGCGACCATCAAAGGCCAGATCAACATCGTCACTAGGCCGATGATTCTATCGAACAGGACGATCGTTGCGAGTTCGGTTCTTCGGCCCTGGTGTTCAGCCGCGGCGTAATAAATTCTCACCATATCGCCGCTGGCGGCACCCGGAAGAAAGGTACTGAAGAACAACCCAATCAGCGAAAGACGATTTGAATCCCATAGAGACAGATCAAACCCCACAGGTCGGAGCAGGAGACAAAATCGCCATGATGTCAGACAGGAATCAATTAAATAGACCGCCACGGCCGTCACGCTTAACGGCCATGCTGCCGCGAGGCCCGCTAGCGCTTGCCAATGAATGACCCCTGACTGCCACAGGTAGACCAGCAGCGCCGCGGCAACGACGACCCGACCTACTGCAATCCAGCGTTGCATCTTCTGCTCTTATCGAACGGCATCACCTGGATAATCCACGGTTACCTCGCGTACTCGTCCGACGCCGAAACCATAGGAGGCCTCATACCAGGGCCTAGCCGCGGCTAGGCGATCGGCTCGATCCTCTCGCATGAAGATCTGCACTGGGGGATTCACGCTGGCATATGAAAGAAACGGTCGGTCCAGCCATGGCATGAGCCTGGAGGCATGGAATTTTTCCACCAATCGATAGCCCAAGGTCCCATCCACCAATTGATCAAACAACTCCTTGGAAAACGGACTGATCGCCGAATTCAGACCGGTTCGCCATTCCAGCCGCTGACGCCTCTCATTCATATCCTGGGGAATGACCACGATGAATTCCGGGCGACTCTCTCGGATTGCCGTGATCGCCTCACTTTCATGAACGATTCTCATATTCCGCACGTCAGCCCGCAAATGGGGCAATTTTGAGGCATACCCGAAATGCATCACGCGGTCTCCGGCCTGGAGGCGTTGATCGAGCCACTCCCCGGCCGCATAACGAGCATCGCTCAACATGTCGTGAGTAAGATCCGCCGTTTGAAGAAACATCCAACCCGTCATGAGGCCGCAGGCCACAGCAGCCGGCACACGCCAGACTGAAGAATTCAATAGGTGGTCGACCGCATACGCCGCGAAGTAGGTCAGGGGGAGCGCAACCGGCAACAGATAGTGGACTCGACTCATTCCGACAGGTGTCAGCACGATCACGAAACCCAGGGAGGAAAGCAACATGCCCAAGGACATTCTGTCGCGCATGACGGCCAAGAGCACCCCTCCGCAGGCAGCGAATAGCAACGGCAGGGTCATGACGTCGAGTAAGTAACCGAACAGGTCTTGAAGTTGATGCACCGTACCTGCCCAGGTTAATGGATGGCGAAGGTACAGCTCACGGGTCGTGCTCGCCGACGAAAGTTTCTCAAGATGCTGTGCAAAACGGGTAGGATCCACAAGTATCCCGCTCATGAGAAGATAGACCACAGACAAGGAAATCAGAGTCGCCACGATGGGAGCGCCCTTGCTATCCCACCCGAAGAATCGGTCTGCCTTTCCCGATTTCCATTGAATCCACACCAACAAGGGAGCGAGCAACACGAAAGAGCCTGCCGCTTGATCCTTCGTTGCCCCCGCTAATGCGATGAAACTCCCCAACCATAGCCCTCGCTTCACTGTCAGCCCTCCGCGCAGACTGTTCGCAATCACAGCCAAGCCCAGGCTCGTCCATCCCAGCACCGGCATATCCGGATTGGTCAATTTCGCATAGTAGGCCATGGGAAAGAGCAGCATGGTAAACACCGCGGCTAAACACCCCGCGCGCTGTCCCCATAGCGCGCGAGCACCGAGGTACACGCCGATGACCGCCGCCACTCCAAGCAGTATGGACAAAGCCCGACAAAGAAGGCTGAGTACCTCGAAGGCTCCGACCGGATCGATGAGACCAAAAGGGAAGGTGGGCGTCGGGTGCGCGAATTGACCGGTGACAAACAACCAGACCATATACGGGGCCATGGCACAGGCCATTAGGAAGTAATGCCCCCAGGGATACGCCACATTACGATTGGGAGCCGGGGAGATAAATGTGTCATGCATTTCCGCTAAAGCCGCCAGGGGGGCGGCATCGTCATTGCCCCACGCATGAGTCCGTTCATAGTTAGTGGCATAGGGCAGCCCCCACGTGATACCCGGCACGTAGACGCAAACCGCGATCACGGCGAGCCACAACACACACCGGTCTTTAATCATGTCCCGGAGAACACCATTCATGGCCGGTCCTGACTCACAAAAAACGGGCCAAGCACTAAATGATGTAACTGGCTCTGTTGGAACGCGAGCAGCGCCTCCCCCGGAGATCGCACGATCGGCTCTTCATGCATGTTAAAGCTCGTGTTGATCAAGACTGACATCCCAGTCAAATGCTTATAGGCAGAGAGAATGGCATGCATGCCCGGATTGGTCTCGCGTTTTACCAACTGCGGGCGCGCCGTACCATCAATATGTACAGCTGCCGGACACAATCGCCGCATGGTCTCTGTGCAGCCAACCACCAGAGTCATGAACTCGCAGGAGCGCTCTCTGCCTTCGCGGATTTCAAAATATTCTTTGCGATCTTCATATAGCGCCATTGGAGCAAACGGCATGAATTCCGTCCGGCGGAGCTGCTGATTGAGCCAATCATTCACCGACTTATCCCCGCAGTGATAGAGAATCGACCGGTTTCCCAGGGCTCTCGGTCCGAACTCCATGCGGCCGTCACAGCGTGCGACGATTTTTCGGTCAGCCAGCGCATGTGCAACTACCTCTGCAAGGCAGTCCGGTTTCGTGATGTGAAACCGCGGATATTGCTTGAGCGCCGACAGACAGTCTGCCTCCGTGAACTCGGTTCCCAGATACATATCCCGGACGGGCTTCGGCTCCGCCGCCAGCAGACTCAGCGCCGCCCCGACACAGAGGCCGCCGTCTCCCATGTTCGGAAACACATACAACGAATCGACATCTAATTGTTCGGCCAATGCCATATTCAGCTTCACGTTCGCCATGACCCCGCCGGCCGCCACGAGCGGAAGGCGCTCCTCCCCCAGGTATCCCCTGGCCAGGCCCACGAGTTCACGTTCCATCAAAAACTGAAAGGCATAGGCGACATCTTCCCGCTTATAGCCTTGCAGTAATTTCTTAAGCGGCCGCTTGTAGTTGCGATACTCCACGGTCAACAGATTGACTTTTCCGGCGAGGACCTCTCTAAATTTCGGACGGAGAAAGCCTTCGGCGTAGTAGTGTTTGTTCAGCGTGAATTGCCCCCCCTTCGACCGGAACGTACGTTCAATTTTTTCGATCAATTCCGGTACCGGCTTTCCATATCCTGCCAATCCCGTGATCTTCCCTTCATGACGGCCGCCCTTGAACCCAAGGATCTGCGTGCAGGCCGTATAAAACTGGCCGAAGGAGTTCGGGTAAAACATCTGCGCCACTCTTCTGATCGTCGAACCTTCCCCACGGGAAATCGTGATGGATAGTTCATCTCCCACTCCATCCGCAACCAGAATCAAGGCCTTCGTAGCGGCACCGGTCCGATACGCCGCAGAGGCATGTGACTCGTGGTGCTCGACATACTGAATTTTTGGACGGATGCCATACTCGGCTTCGAGGAACTGCCCAAGAGCGTCATATTTCATCGCGCGCCAGAGACAAAACACGCGATAGGCGAGGCGGCAAAAATGCGGAACGTAGTCATTCCAGGAATGAAAATCCATCACGTCACGGGTCACGCTATCGACAATGCGCGGAAGGAGGTCTTTCGGTTCAAGACCGGACACGGCCACAGCATCAATCTCCTGCGGCTCGATACCCGCCACCGTTATGGCCTCCCGAATGGCGAGTATGGGCGGGAAGGCATCGTCGAGCTTGATACGCGACATTCTCTCTTCATTGATCGCAGACAAAATCTGCCCATCCCTCACCACGCAGGCACCGGTTTCGTGCGTCGTGCTGATCCCCAATATCGTGCGTGGGCCTAAGTCAGGCGCCGACCTCGGCCAATTCGCAACGAACTCCTCGCTGGTCGTTAGGGTGAAGTCCTGTTTAACCCGAGCAAACAGTGCGTCTAGAAAGCGCAGCTTGGATCGACTTGAGGAGAAATTATTCGAGTACAGCTTTAGTCGGAAACTTGATAGTCCCGGTTGCGGGTCGGAAAAATCCGTGAGGTGGAATAAGCACGTCAAATAGTTGTATCGACGGCTGAAGTGCCTGACCTGTGCATAAAAATAGTAGCGCGACAGGTAAAAGGCATAGCACGGGTGAAACGGAGGGAACCACGGGCCGGGGTGCGGCATCGGAAACTCGAAAACCCGGCTCTCCGGGAACATCAGAAATGGTTCTGGGAAGAGCCGCTGTAGTCCGAGCCGTTCCCGAAACGCATTGGTGGGGAAGACCGAACTGTCATAGCGATAGCCGACATCGCGAAGAATCTCCAGCGATTCAAAATCGATCGAATACCCGGGGGCTCTGAATCCCTGGCACTCTACCCCAAGAACATCTTCAATGATTTTCTTCCCTGAGGCGACCTCTTCGCGTTTGTCCATCGAGGAAAGTTGCAGCAACGATCGATGCGTCAGAGAATGGCAGGCAATCTTGTGACCGGCCCGCACCACGGATTCCACGGCGCGACGCTTTTCCTCCTGATTCAGATCCTCCCCGATCACAAAGTACGTGGCGGTAACTCCCTGCCGTTCGAACCACTCGAGCGAGTGTTCGACCGCAGAAACATAAAACGCATCCGCGCCACCGGCATAGTGATGCCCGTGTGCTTGGTAAATGGCGGAAAGCCCATCCATGTCTACATGGGCAAACGCTTGCTTCCGTATCGTTCGAGTCGGGGAGCCGGCGTGCAAGATGTTGGCGTCTTCCGGAGAACCCACCGTCATGGTCCTTGGCGCAGGCATGACACCGCTTCTCCTCCGGCTAGTGTACCGGACCCACAGCAGAGACGGGATGTATGACGGGCAATTGTTCGCGATCCACAAACGCTCGGAACCACAATTCCAAACATAACAACCCCCACACTTGCCGGCCAAAGCTTCGTTCGTGAGCGAGCAACCGTTCCACTTCTTTCACTTGATAGATTCCTCGTTGCCGCGCACGGGAGCTGAGAAGGATATCGCTCAAAAATTCCCGGAGCGGCCCCCGACTCCACTCAGTCAGCGGAACCGGGAATCCCATTTTATCCTTCCGGGTGAAAACCGCATCCGGCAGCAAGACTCGCACGGCATCCCGGAAGATTCGTTTGGTATCCCCGCCCTTGAAACGCACCGTCGGTGGCATTCGGGTCACGAGATCAGCGATCCGATGATCGAGCAGGGGGACTCGCGACTCCAGTGACACGCTCATGCTGGTTCGATCTTCAACATGAAGCAACGCGGGCAGCAGCGTTTTCAGATCAAAGTTGGTCATTTTATTGAAGTAGCTTTTTGTCGAGGAGTTATTGAACACGCCTTGAAAGGCTTCCATCATCCGAAGTCGGCTTTGATCATTCCATATATCCCGATTGATCAAGCTGTCCGCATCGTCAAGACGGCTTACTAGACGGAAATAGCGCTGATCCATATCGTCGAACAAGCCATCGCGCCACAAGTGCTGAAGCATCGGCTTATACTGCCGTAGCAATGACAAATTTGGCATGATGCTTTCCCAGGTCACGACGTACCGTCCCTCGTCTTGCGTTCCGAAGATGACTCCTTTGAGGCATTGCTCCAAGTACGCAATGAGATATCGTGCATAACCGCCGAACATTTCATCGCCCCCCTGCCCGCCGAGAACCACCTTCACATGCTCTCTCGCTAATTTCGACACACAGTATTGAGGAAAGAGCCCGGGACCTGCCGCCGGTTCGTCCATCATGTACATCAGGCGCGGCATAACCTCCACGAATGTCTGCCAATCCGGCCATACTTCGTGGTGGTGACTCTTGACGTGCTCGGCCACGGATCGCGCATAGGCTGTTTCGTCATATTGCGGTCCATCTCTAAATGCGCCCGTAAAGGTGTGAAACTCGCCTCCATAGACGGGAGCCGCGAGGCACACGACCGTCGAGCTATCGATACCGCCCGAACAATGGGCGCCGACCGGCACATCACTGCGCAGTTGAAGCCGCACGGAATCCTGCAGCACAAGCAGAAGCTGTTCTGTGTAGTAATCCTCAGTGTGATGGGTATCTATCTCATAGTTGAAGTCCCAATACCGCACGAGTGACGGCTCTTGATCTTGCAACGGACGAAAGGTGAGATAGTGTCCGGGTTCCAACTTCCGGATATGGCGGAACAGGGTGCGTGACCCCAGGCACAACTGAAAAGTCAGATATTCTTCCAACCCCTGCACGTCCGGGTCGGCAGCCACCAGCCCCGCACCAATGAGCGCTTTTGGCTCGCTGGCGAAGGCAAACCGCGTCCCGTCACAGGTCCAATAGAACGGCTTGATCCCCATGCGATCGCGAGCTGCGAATAGTCGCTGTTGGCGGCGATCCCAGATCGCAAACGCAAACATGCCGTTCAACCGTTCAAGGCATCGCTCTCCTAGTTCCTCGTACAGATGGAGGATCACTTCTGTATCGCTATGAGTGCGAAATGTGTGATTCCGCGTCAACTCGCGCCTGAGTTCAAGGTAGTTGTAAATCTCCCCGTTGAACACAATCCATATTGACTTGTCCTCATTGGCCATAGGTTGATGGCCGGCCTCTAGATCTATGATGGAGAGTCGTCTATGACCTAAGGCTACGGGGCCCTCTCCCCACACGCCCTCGCCATCGGGCCCGCGATGCGACAGAAGGGCCATCATGGCATGCACGATCGATCGGTTGATCGCATGAGACGGATCCAGATGGATTACGCCGACAATTCCACACATGAATTAGTGGTTCCCTTCGAGATTATGGCCCATGCTCAAACGGCAGCCAGCTATCCGTTCGCATCCTGAGGTCATGATGTGTATCTCACTCGCCATGCCGCGTGAACCTTCATGGCGATTTCACCGCAAGACACACAATCATCAACCCGAACCGGCGCGAGAGGAAGCGATGCAGGGTGTCCGGCAAACGTACCGGCAACGCTCGTCTCGGCACTCCCTGACGCATCCACTCCGGATGATCGAACCAGCCGCGAATCATTGCATTGAGATCTCGACGGCAATAGGCCTTCCCGAGAGGATTATCTTTTCCGTCATACAATCTGATAAGTTCTTCCGGCTTCGTTGCCAACAACATGGATTCCCGCCCCCGCCCTTCCAGGCGCACCCAGGGTCGTACCAGCGAAGCGATCGTCCGATACCAGAAAGGACTGCGCAAGTAGCGGGTATTGTAGTAAACGGAAAAGCAGGCAGTTCCGTTCGGCCTCAACACGCGATGCATTTCTTGGATACATCGCATGGTGTCTGGAGTATGGTGTATCACCCCTTGACAGTTGACATGATCAAAGGATTCGTTGGGATACGGCAGTGCTTCTGCATTCCCCAATCGCACATCGGCCTGCAACCCGAAGAGACGGCATCGGCGGCGGGTCAATTCCACCGCATTCTCAGCTAGATCGCAGGCCGTGACGTGAGCCCCCAGCCGATAGAAGTGGTCGACCCAAAACCCAATGCCGCATCCAATGTCCAGCACCCGGGTCCCCGCACGAACACAACGCGAGTGTCCCCGGAGAATTCATGGAGCGTCATGGCCGCATGTTCCTCAAAAAAATCCCTGGTGCCCAGATCGGCGCGCGCCTCGCCGGAATAGATCGGATTCTCATTCCAGAATCGGCGAACATCCTCAAGCGTGGGAGGGGGCAACATCTGCTTATATATCCACAGACGAATGCATGCGCGTGGACTTGTCAACCTGTGCAGACTCGCCTGTCAATGCCGCCATTCGTTGTCGACGTTCCTCAATCAACTGTGCCCACCGCAGCCCTTCGCTCCCGCCCCAGTTCCGACAGTGCTTAATAATTAAAATGAAGCATCCCAATGTGGTGATGCTGGTCACCACTTTGCTCGTGCTCAACTTCTGTTCATAGCGCAGCACGAACGGCACTTCCCCGATACGCGCACCCATCATCCGAAACTTAATGAGTTTTTCGAGGGTCCCCGTAAATCCAAGCCCCTTCAAATCGATAAATTTATTGCCGAAGATATGCAGCGCATCTTGAACCAGTCCGACCCGATACGCCCGATACCCACAGGTGTACTCTTTGAGGCCGGGAACCGGAAAGACGGCTTTGAAGAGAAGGTTTGCGCAACGACTGATCGTTCGGCGATACCAATCCAGCCCGGTCTGACCGCCGCCCGGTGCATACCGAGAGGTCGTTACCACCTCATAGCCCTCATTGAGTTTTCTCACCATTTCGGCGATGTGCTTCGGCTCATGCGTATCATCGCAGTCCATTCGAATCAAAATGTCATCCGGCACCGCCGCATCACACACATACTCGAACCCGTCGCGAATGGTCTCTCCCAATCCTCGATTGTACCGATGTGTAATGACATGCATCGGGTACCGGGTTCGCAATTCCTCCAGAATTGTCCCGGTCCGATCCTGGCTGCCGTCGTTGACAACGACCACCCGGTAGGGCCAGCCTTGTTCGTTCATCGTCTTGTCGATCTTTGCCAACAGTGGGTGAAGAGCGGCTTCTTCGTTGTAGGCAGGTAGGACAATGTGAATCATGACACGCTCTTTGCCGACAATGGCTTCACCGTCTCGCAGCCGGAAACCTCTAGTTCCGGCGGGGCCCCGACCGGAAATCGGATTGTCCATACGATTCTTCCCTCTCCGTTCATCATGAGTTCATGGAGCAATCCTGAACAATCCGGGGTCACGCTGGGCAACATCTCGGCAGATTGAAAATACTTTGCCGATCCCATGTGAATGCCCGTAAACGACCTTGCCAGCTCTAAGGAGTGAAGCGGGAGCCTGCCCGCGATTTCCAGACAGTCATCTATGCACACCGAATCACGGAAAAATTCCAGGCGACGTCGAAGTCGCATCGGAGCGATCCGCTTCCTCAAAATTAATCGCGCGAGAATCTTGCGGCGTACCCATCCGCCAATGGTGATGCTTCGGAAGAGAGTCAAGTTTAAAACTCTCAGAAGAATCAATTTCACCGGAGTCAACAACTCCTGGCAGGCTTCGGCGAAATCGGTCCGGCAGCAAACGACTCCCGTGTGGCCGGATTCAAGATCGCTGCCCAGACCGATGATCTGCGACGTCAACAGTGCATGTTCACTGCGCGCACAGTATCCCGCATCCTCATACGAGACAGCGGCGAGTTCCTTCGAAAAAATCCGGCATACTCCTCCTTTTACAGTGTTGACCACCGCGTAGTAGCAGGGCGAACCAGACACCACAAGGCCGCTC
>WBZU01002880.1_pt1 | contig 11599 bp, 10 predicted proteins | sample 5204311 | NCBI WGS metagenome assembly WBZU01 (sample SAMN12344359, study PRJNA552823) | activated sludge metagenome | biome: Activated sludge suspended growth; feature: Nitrification reactor; material: Wastewater; isolation source: activated sludge from nitrification reactor of wastewater... | reverse complement strand
GGTCTTGTAGTTGGCGAGGATCCGCTGCAAGTAGACGAGCGCGCCGAAGGTGGCGACGCGCGGCAGGAACATGATCCGCGGATCGGCGGACAATAGCGGCGCCTTGGGGCCGACCTCGGGCACGCCGGTCCACAGGAAGTACGGGGCCAAAAGGCCGAAGAGACCCCCCGAGCCGAAGTCGGCCGCGGCCCCGCCGTACTGTAGCGGCGGGTTCTTGGCCTTGTTGTTGTCGTAGCCCTTGCGCGAGGCGGCGCGCTCGGTGTTCTCGTCCACCTCGTCGCCGTTGTGCGCGGTGGTGACGAATGCGCTCTCGCGCTTGGCGATCACCGCGAGGAGCCGGCCGGCGCCCTTGATCCCGCTCGCTTCCTCGGCGAGCAGGAACAGCGGACGCAGGTCGGCGGGCGTCTTGCCCCAATTCGCCGAGAGATCGCCCATGACGTCCTTCGCGGTCGGCAGCGGCAGCGCGTTCTCCCAGGTGGCGGTGCCCGTCTGCCCGCCGCCGGTCTCGCCCTGGGGGACGTCGCCGCCGCCGTTGCCACTACCGCCATTGCCGCCACCACCATTGCCGGTCGGCGGTCCGGCGGCCTTGGCCTTGCCGCTGTAAGTGTAGAGCGCGAGGCCGGCCGCGAACGAGCTGGCCGCGCCGAGGGTGAGGAGCATGGTGCGATTCACGGGACCTCCGCGGGGAGCGCTGCGCGCTCGCGTTGGGCGTTGCGATTGCGAGAGACGAGCCAGACCGCGAGCCCGCCGAGGGCTGCGGCGCTGGCCAGGCCGCCGACGATCACCTCCGGCCGCACGCCGGTCGGTGCAGGCGGCGGCGCCTGCTTGGGCCCCGCCTTGGGCCCGGTGGCGAGGTCGTCGAGCGTGGCGAACGGGACGCGCGCGCGACCGGGTGGTCGCCAGCCGTCCGCGCCGAGCCAGCGCTCGATCGTGGGAATGTCCCACGTGTCGAGCGCGGTGCGAAGCGGCGTCCACGTCGCGTCGTCGCGGATCACGTCGGCGTCCGTCGCCGGCGCCGATGGCACCTGCATGCGCAGGAGCATCAGCGCCGGCGGCGGCGTAACGGGCTTGCCCGTGACGGCCGCCCACACGTTTGTGGGCTTGGAGCCCTGGACCCACGCGCTGTAGCGCGTGCGGCCGGTCGTGTCGGCGCTGTCCCACGAGCGGCGCAGGAACACGGTCACGTCGGGCGCCATCGCCTCGCGGCGATCGGCGGGCAGCTCGGCGGCGCTGCGCGTGAGAGCGATCAGCGCCCGCAGGTTTGCGGTCGATACGCGTTCCATCGGAGTTCTCCAGGCGTGGCCGGGCTCAGGGGGCCCGGGCGAGGCTACTTCGAGCAGGAGCAGGACTTGCCGGACTTGCAGTCCGAGCAGCAGGCCGAGAACCACGAGGCGTTGTCGTGGTAGACGCGCAGGAACATCGAGTCGACGTTGTTCGCCGCGCCGCCGTGGGTGATCGTCACTGCGAGCTGTTCGAGGCTGCCGACGATGATCTGCTGGTCGCGCCACATCGGGAACGCGAGGTGGATCTGCGAGCCGTCGCGCCCGAGGAACTCGTTGCCGCGGTACTCGGGGCCGAGCTTCTTGCCGAGCGCCGGCGAGTTCGCGTCGTCGGACGGGACGATGTAGAACTGCACCCGAATATCGAGGTAGTTCGTCGAATTTCCAGCCAGGCTCATGTCGAGCGCGATCTTCTCGGGCACGTACCCGGGCCGGGCCAGGTGCGTGAGGCGAATCGACTGGCCGGGGCCGAGCGGGAACGAGTTGACGAAGCCCGGCGCGAAGTCCTTGACGATCTGCGTCAGCTCGATCTTGTTCTCGTCGCTGAACTCCGCGAGCGTCGCCTGCGAGAACAGCACGTTGCCGGGGCAGCACGTGCGGCTCATCAGGCCGAAGATCTGCCGGCAGCGCTCGTCGTAGCTCGACATCGACTCGCAGCGCCGCTCGACGCTGCACATGCGCGAGTCGAGGGTCCGAAGGACCTGCAGGTCGCGCATCGACAGACCGAGCAGCCCGCAGAGCCGGGCGAGGAGCTGCTCCTCCGAGTACATCCGCGCCGGCGCGGGCATGTTCTGACCGGGCTCCAGGTAAAAGAGCTGGGCCTCATCTTTGACACCACCACCCATGACTTCCTCACTTCCTTCTTGGGCCTTCGCGGATTAGGCGAGGCCGAGCATTCGACAGATCTCGACGTTGGTCCGCTCGTCGGCCACCTGCGGGCCGTCGAGGCGGGTGCTCTCGCCCGCGGGGTCGCGGACGAGCGGGACAGGCTCGGGCGTCGGGGCCGCCGGATCGGGGGCCGTGGCGCCGGGCCGGGCGCACTGCGGGAGGCAGTGCGCGCTGAGGAGGACGACGAGGCCGAGGCCGACCTCGAGGCCGCGGGCGTGCGCGAGCGGGAGGTCCACCCGCAGCTCGGCGCCGCAGTGATCGTGGGCCACCACGAGGACGCGATCAGAGTGGCCCTTCAGCACCTCATCGACCCGATAGAGCGCGTGATAGGCGTTCACGGGCCACCCTCCGTCTTCGGCGGGAGCGGGTTGAAGTACGCGTAGGCCAGCGTGCCGAGCGTGAACATCGAGCCGCCGACGACGATCGACGTGCGGACCGACTGCTCCTCGTCGAGCGCGAGGCCGAGGACGACGCCGACGCCGCCCAGGGCGCCGTCGACCGGCACGGGGCCGATCCGCACGTCCGCCATCTTCTGCGTCGCCGCGCCGGCGACGACCCCCGAGGCGACCACCGTCAGGATGTCGACCGGGTTGCCGCGCTTGATCTCCGCGATCCTCTTCTCTGCCTCCTCTTTGGTTTGGGCCCGCATGAGACGTTCGGCGTCCAGGGCGTTCTCCGCCTTCTTCTGATCGTCTCGGGCCTTCTTCAGTCGCCCCGCATAGCTCTTGCGGAAGCCTGCTTCGACCTGATCCAGAAACCCGTCCGGGTTCTTGGTGTTGTTGCCGTTCGCCATACGGGGTCAAGCCTGACGCCGAGGCGGGGGGACCGGCAATAGCCCGAAAGGACAGGTGAGGCCGGCTCTTGGGCCTTTCGGCCTCCGAGGTCAGCGGCTCTTGGGCTTTGGGTCGGCGCATTCGTGCGCCTGTCGCTTGGGGCAGAAAATGTTGGGCGGGGCCGAACCAAACCGCGGGGCCGATGCGCGGGAAAAATACAGAAATGGCGCCGAGAATTAGGTAATGTTTGGAAACATTCTTTCGCGCGTCGGGCCGTGCGCGGGAATATTCGGGGAAACGTTTTCTAATTCAATGTGACGGGAGTGTTTCATTTCCTAATGATCTCGTGCGCGAGAGCGCTTCGCCAATTCGGGCCTAAACGCGGGTGTTCATCCAGGTCTAGGTAAAGGTTGGAGCAAGGGTTATTCGGCGATACTCCGAGAAATCGTTTCCTAATGTTCTTCCGCGCGCCCTTGCCCCTGCATTTTGGTCTGAAACCCGGGGCAACCTTCTTCTATCCCCCGCGGGGCGGGAGCTCAATGCCGAGAATCGGGGCCCTACTCGGCGAAACTCGGCGATACCGGAGCGACCGGGGTCGAGGGGAGGTGGGCGGAGCAGACCGGGCTCGTCGAGCTCGCGACGCGAGGGGGCAGAGGTGCGGGCCCAGGCGGGAGGCGTGGTCGAGCGGACGCATGAGCCCCGAACGCTACACGCTCGCGCCGCGCCTGAGAAGATCGAGAACAGGTACCCGGGGGCCGGTGCGTGAGCGCCGCGACGATGCGCGGACCAGGGGGCCGGTGCGTATTTGCGACCGCGACGTCGAATACGTGGACGCGTGGGCCGGTGCGTCACCCACGCGACGGTCAAGGTGAGGCCGAGAGACCACCGCCGGGGTCGACCACCAGGCTGTCCTCGAACATGCTGTTCTGGCCCTCGGCGCAGCTCCCGGCCAGCTTGGCGGCGGCGATCGAGATCCGCTGCATCGCACTGCGGATCCGCTGGACCGCGACGGCGCGGCGGCCCGCGAGGAGTTGCTGGCGGGCGGCGTCGTAGAGGGCCGTCGCCTGCGCGAGCGCCTTCTGGGCCTGCGCGCGCTGCTCGCCGCGGCAGCCCACCGTGTCGATCAGGTTGCCGGCGAGCTCGAGCAGGCGCCGGACGTCGGCGAGCTGCTCGGGTGCGCGACGCAGGCTGTCCTCGAGCTCGGCCAGGCGCTCGCCGATCGCGGCGAACATCTCGCCCTCGTCGCCGTCCTCGAGAAGCACGAGCATCCCGGGGGCGAGCGGCGCGGGCGGCGAGCGCAGGGCGCAGTCGTCGGTGCCGTCGCACTCGGGCGGGAGGTCAACACGGCGGATCTGCAGCCGGCCGCTCGTGTCGCGCACCGCGGCGAAGACGTGGGGCGTGGAGACGCTGTGGATCGCGCCGACAGGGATGACAAGCGCACCGGCGTCGTCGCGCGCGAGCGCGGCGGTGCTGAAGGTCTCGAGGATCTGCTCCCACAGCGTGCACGATGTACTCGTGGGCGCTGCCGAAGATGCCGCGGTAGGCGTCCTCGGCGTCCAGGAGCACCCGCTCGTCGGTGGTCTTGAGCGCCAGCGCGATGAGTTCGCGGAACTCCGGCGGCGTGCCCGCCGGAGCCGCGGCTGCCTCGACGACCTCGACGCTGAATTCCGGGTCGGTCGTCATCGTCGGCGCTCCTTCCTGGCCTGGCCCCCTCGAAGCGCGTCCCGGTCGACCAGCCCGACCATCGACGACTCCTGTAGGGTCAGCTCGGCCCCCGACGTGAACAGCACGCGGACGGTCTCGGTCCACCCGCGTTGCACGCGGGCGACGGTCCCACGCACGGTCGCGTCGGGCAGGGACACGACCACGAGCGCCGGGCCGGGCTCAAGCAGCCGCGCCGCGACCATCCGGTAAGGTGTGGGATATTGCGCGGCGGCGATCATTCGACCCCCTTCGTCGTGTGGCGCGGACGGGCGAGCACCTGCTCAAGCACGTCGTCCCACCAGAGATCGGCGGACGGCGTTTGCGCGTGGCCCATCACCCGCACGGGCACGCCGTCGGCCCCAAGCGCCCAGACGATCGGGGGCTCGCGGCCCAGCAGCGCCTGGATGTCCCGATAGGCCGCCACGGAAATCAGCTCGCCGCGGCGAGTCCGCAACTCCACGACGACGTGCTCGCCCGCCAGCGGCTCGACGGCGAGGACCTCACCCGCACCCGGGACCTGCACGAGCAGCTCGCCGAACGGCAGCGCGAACTTCACAGCGCCTGCCCTATCCATGGTCGACTCCCAGATTAACGGTCGGAAGTGCACTTGACGTCATGCTGATTTCCATTCTGCTTTTTTCTGACCTCCATCTTGCACGCACTCCGCGGGCCCGGCAAGGCCCCAAGATCGCGCGCCGCCGGATAAACTCCCGGTCGTGAGCGCGACGGACTGGACCAGCACGGAGCAGGTCGCTGCTGCCGCTGGTGTTCACCCAGCGACCATCACCCGCTGGGTCCGACGGGGTGTGCTCCCCGAGCCTCAGGCGGTCTGGGGCGGGCGCTACGGCCGCCTTACACGCTGGCCTCCCCACGCCCCCGAGCAGGCCCGGTGGGTCAAGTCCAAGCTCGAGGCGGGGTTCACGTTCGCGGAGATCGCGGCCATGCTCGCGCGGGGCGAGTTTCAGCCAGATCCGTCCTCATAGGAAGAGTTTCATCGTCTCTTCGAATCTCCTCGTTTGCGCTCCCGCTCGTGGAGCGGTTCCGCGCAGGCGGTAGCCGCGAGCCAACAGTTGACGACCTAGAACACGGGGCGTAGCGTTTCGCTGCAGACGTTCTCCTCGGAGGTGAAGATGAGCGCCACGCATTGGCATCGCTTGCTCGATGAGGCGCGGACATTTCCGCCGGACCAGGAGATCTGGGCTGAACTGGACGACTTCGTTGACTCTCTGCGCCAAATCCGCGCCGACAAGCTCGCAGAGGCCACGAGGATCCAACTCAGCTGCAAGATCGACGCCGCCCTGAAGTGGATTGTCGAAGAGCACAGTGCGCTGCTGCGCTTTCTCGGTCTCTCCGTACCGCCAATTTCGCTCGGCGTGGGATCTATAGAGCTCGAGCGCCTTTATGAGCACGTGGAGGAATTCGGCGGCCTGCTGGCGGCGCTCTCGGATCTCCGGTGCCGACCCTGCGAGACCTTCACAGAGGAGGAGAGGCGAGCCGATGAGATCCGCGCAATTCGCGCCGAGGCCAAGCGTCGGCTCGCCGTCCTCGAAGTGATCCAGCCCCTCGCGGGGCACTTGGCGACCTACCCGTCGAATTCGAGCGAAACTAGTCGACCGGCGGAGAACGCTCGCCTCGATCCGGAGGAGGGCTCGATGGAGGGGGCACTCGCCATGGACACCTTGGTCGGCGCAGCTTACGGGTCGAGCGATGAGGTGCCCGCGGTCCAAGAGCCCTCTGAGGGTGCACCGAGCGACGTTCCGGGCGAGACGTCAGAATTGGGTCGTCTGGCGGGCGAGATCGAGGAAGCAAGTCTCGGCAAGATCGAGACCACGGGGACGGACGCGGTCGGTACCGAGGGGATGGACGAGGTCGAGACCGAGGGGGTGGACGAGGTCGGAACCGAGGGGGTGGATGAGGGCGAGATCGAGTCGAAGGATGGGGGGGAGATCGAGGCGAGGGATGAGGTCGAGACGAAGGACGGCGGTGAGGCCGAGGTGAAAGACGGGGGTGAAGTCGAGGCGAAGGACGGCGGTGAGGTCCAGGTCGAAGCCGCGGTCGCAGACGAGGGTGAGACCAAGGTTGGCGCTGCCCTGGCCGAAGAGGGGGAACCGCCATCCGGGCCGACCGCGGTCGATGCGTCGCCGTCGTTCGCTCCGTCCAAAATCAATGCGTGGCGGGAGTTCGATGAGCAGGTCCTCGGAGAACGGTGTGCGGTGTTCCTCGACTCCTCCGCGCCCGAACTCGGCTCAGTGCTCGTCGAACTACAGCGCCGCTGGTTGCGACGCGGGCAACTACTGCGTGGGTATCTGGCGGCCCGGCATCTCGAGGAACTGGCGTCCGTCGGTGAGAGCCCAATGATTCCGGCGTGGCTCTGCTGGCTCGCATCATTGTTGTTTGACCCTGGCGCTTTGCGCATCGACTTCCAGGTGCAGGAGTTCACACTGCAATTGCATGGGTTGTCCGCGGCACCGCAGTCGGCTTCGGTGCAGCGGTTCCTGTTCTGCTGGCTGGGCGTCGCGCTCCTTGGTCCCCAGCCGCAGCGTGCGGTCCAAATCGCCTTCCACCTCAAGCCGTCGCTATGGGAGGCCGAGTGGGCGCATGACGAACTCTTCTATTTCTGCCGCCGCTGCCTGATCGAACCTGCGCGGCAGGGGAGGCAGCCGCGCTTCCGCTTGCACGGCGCCCCTGACGAGCTCTGGAAGCAGATCAGGGAGCGAGCTGGGAAGGCGGGCGAGATCATGTCTCTCAACAACAACTATCGAAACGCGCTTGTCAAGCGCTACTGGTTCCACTTGGTCGGCAAGGGCGGACCAGTGGAGAGATTAATCGACGGCGCGCGGCAGGGGACGCTCCCGGATCCTCTGCCGACCGTGGCGGATCTGACAAACAGTCACGACGACTGGACCCGGATCGAGGCGGACTACCGCCGCAACATGGAGCGCCGCCTCGGGAACTTCCTCGACGTACTCCGCGAGGCACTAGTGCTCCACCAGCAGCTCCGCGCGCAACAGGTGGCCCTCGAGCAGCAGACCCTGCTGTCGCAGACAGAGACCGAGCAAGCGCTGAGCAACGCGCCTGCACTGATCGCACAGATCGAACGAGAGGGCTGTCCAAGCCTCGCAGGGTTGCAGCACCTGGTCAAGCGATTGCACGACACCCGGGAGCAACACGCATGAGCCTACGCCCCTCCATCCTTCGGCTTTTAGCGGAGAGCCGAGACTACCCTGCGCTGCTGAGCCGCCTTGTCGCTATCGAGTCCGAGCTGAGCTCGGTCGACGTGTTGCGAGATGTCCTCGAACCAGACATGTGTGGCATCCAGGACCTTGACGAGCGGCACCAGAGGCTGTGCGAACGTGGGGAACTCGGGGCAGCTCAGGGACTGCGCGGCGACAGCCGTGACCTGGTCGGCTTGGTCGGCGCGAAAGCGAAGTTGCACCAAGACATTGACCTCCTGCTTCGGCAACTCCGCGGGCGGCTGTTGATCCTCCGTGATAGCCCATCGGGGGAAGTCAAGGAAATCAACGCGCGGATCGAGGTACTAGCGACCGATGCCTACCTCCGCGACTTCCGGCCCGGAAGACTGCTCCAATTTCTGCGTGAGCTCGACGATCGGCTCGATACGTTGATCGAACAGGCGCGGGACCAGCAGCGCCGGGAGATCGAGGAGTTGCGCGCCTCGCCCCACAGCGCGGACGACCGCGACTTCAAGATCGCACTGCAGCGAATCGATCAACTGCCCTCAGGACCAGAGACACTGCCGACCGCGCAGCGGCTGCTGACGCTTGCGCGACGCGCCCAAGATGGGCAACTCAGCCCGGAGGACCTGCGGCAACTCCATCAACAGGGGAGCCAGCGAGGGCGCCTCATTCGGCCGCGTAGCGACTTCCCACAGATCCGTAACGTCACGGACGCGCTTGATGTACTCGAGCGCGGCGGCGTACTCCGGTTTCCTAGCGAGGCTGAGCGCGAGCAGACGATCCGGGTCTTTCGAGCGCTGCTGCCGAGCGCCCCCGGGGGCTGGCTCAAGACCATTACAGCGATCAGAGAGCTCGGAAAGTTCCTCGGTTTTCGTCAAGACGACAACCCCGCGCACCGTAGCGAGATCGGATCTTCATTCCGTCTGAGTGTCCCATCCCCGCGCGTGCCGGCGTTCCGCGACGGCGAGGACTACTATGCGAAGGGGATCCAGTTCGTAATTCCGATCACGGAGAACCGCGTTCAGGACCTACTGCGAGAGCTACCGCAGGACTCCTTGCGGGTCGTTCTCGTCAATGGCCGCCAGGATGGCGGCCTCCGCTCTCCGTACGGGGCAAGCGACCTTGTCTACCTGGACCTTGTCGATCTGCTCCGCCTAGGTGAATGCCCGCTTGACCAGCGGTTACACGCGTGGCAACAGATCCTATTGCCGCGATTGCCCCTGCGTCGCCTCAAGCCCTACCAGGGTGGAGGACCGGTGTCACCGGAGATGTTCCGTGGCCGCACCGAAGTCATCGAGCGCCTTCGGCGACCCAAGGGCGGGACGGTCCTATTTAGCGGACGGATGATGGGTAAGTCGTCGATCTTGACCAGGATCCAAAGCACCATCGAGGCGCGGCGCGCGATGGGACAGACCAACGATGCTGCGGTGTTCGTGTCGGTCGCCGCTGACGATGAACTACTCACGCCACTCTGCAGCAGGCTCACCACGTTGCTCGGCGAAATCGACTCCCGCCGCTCCCGCGATGCGGAGAGTGATAGCGTACCTCAGGCGCAACTGCGGCCGGACGTCCGACGCGAGCGCGCGCGGCGTCGGCTAGCGAGGCTGCGCGACCTGATCGCAGCGGCACTGCGCCGCTTCACGAGGCTCACAATCCTCGTCGACGAGGCGGATAAATTCGCAGCGGCCGACGCTGAGCGCACCCGCGAGGAAAGCGTCGCATGGACCTTGCGCGACCTCGAGTTCGAGCAACCCGAGCGGCTGCGCGTGATCTTCGCCGGGTTCCAGACGATCCACCATCAGGTGCTCTTCAAGAACGGGGCCTTCGCTCACTGGTTTGGTCTGACGGAGCTCGGTGCGCTCGAGCAGCCGGATGCGGAGTCGCTGGTCGTCGAGCCGTTCGCCGACTTCGGTTTTGTGTTCAGCTCGCAAGCCGCTACCGACCGGATCCTCGAGTTCACCGGGCGCCACCCGCTACTGATCCAGGAAGTTTGCTCTCGCCTGATGGACCGCGTCGAGGCCCGCCGGCGGCCCGACGGCGGCGATGAAGTCGTGCCGATCCAGGCCGGCGACGTCGAGACCGTATGCCGCGATGATCAACTCCGCGACCGGCTGCGCCAGGTGTTGAGCCTTAACCTCGAAGAGTACCCACGCCTCAAGCTCATGGTGTACCTGCTGGTCTTCGCAACCAATACGCCCGGGCGCTCCCTCACGCTCGAGCAGTTTAGGCTCGATGACTTGACAGAGATCTTGATCGAATTCTACGAGAGACGCTTTAATGACTACTTCGACAAGCGCAGCATCAGCGCTCTCTTGCAGGAGCTAATCGGGGTCGGGCTCGTGTCGCGGCGCGGAGACAGCTACGAGTTCGTCAACCGGACCTACGCAGCGATGTTGCGAGAGGACCGCAGCTTCGATACCGAGCTCGAGCGTCTGCTTGTGCAGGTAACCAACCCCGATCGTTCGGAGACACGTCGATTCTACACGCTCCCGAACGAGGAACTCGAACGGGTCCTGCGCCTCAATCGCGGCCACGCCCTGGTGTTCGGCCTGCCACAGTCGGCGCGCAGCTTCATCGCGCAGCGTCTCTTCCAACAGGATGAGGGAGGGATCAAGTCTGAGGCGTACCTAATGTCGGCGGCTGGCAACTCCGACCTCGCAGGATTCCTTGGGGCACTAAAGGTCCGATTTGGCGAAAAGCGCAAGACGCTTACGGTCGCCGATCTTCTTGTAATGCACGGAATCGGTACGCTCGTGTTGGACGAGGCTGACTCTCTCTGCGGCAATTCCAACGAGCTTGGCGCACTGCTGGAGCAATTGACAGAGAGAGAGATCCACCTCGTCGCGTTCGGCGGGGCACCGCTTGCGCGCTGCTACGTCACCGATCTGCTGGCGCGCTTCGACATTCAGCCCGTGTCGCTACGGCGTCTCCGCGCGCAGGACATCAGGGCGTGGGGCGAGCACAGCGGGACACGCGACGCCGACGAGTTCCAGGTGACTTTTGACCGCCAGACCAGCGAGCAGCTCGCACGGGTGACCGGCGGGTACATGGCGCTACTCCATGGCTTTCGCCGGTTTATCCGCAACGGGCCCCAGCACCGGGCGAGCGATTTCGTGCCGACCCTCAAGGAAGTCGACGAGTACGCGCGGGAGAAGGTGAACAACCAAGCGATAGAGCACATGCTGGCGCCGCTGCGCTCCGAAGAGCGAGCTCTGCTGGCCGAGTTATACAAATTCGCTGTGCGAGAGCAGGCATGGGACATCGAGTGGGAATTCGTTGAGGACGATGTGTTCGAGTCGCTTCGGCGCCGGCTCGGCGGCGGCCTCGGGGATTGGCTCGAGCGGCTCGAGGTTCTACGCCTGCTCGACCTCATTGAGGATCGGCCGGTCGACGGGCAACGTCGGATCCTGATCGCGTCAGGCGGTCCCCTCTCCAAGGTGTTCTAGGTGCTGCTCGGGTTGAGCTGCATCGATCTGTTCGGCCAGCGGCTGCGACCGAAGCTCAGCGACGAACCGGTGTTGCTGATAGCGCTGCCCCCGGGCTTGGAGGTCGAAGATGTGCGTCGGTCGCTGGCGGGCGCGGGCTTACCCGAGCTTGGGTCGCTCAGCAGCCCACTCGACTTGCTGACCAGCGTGGCAGAGGAGGTCGGTGCGGCCGTCGCGGTTGAAGTCCCCGGTGAGGAGCGTCCTGCCGCTGCCGCCGCAGAAGGTGGCGCTGGTCCCCGCGACGGCGCGGATGAGGCGGCGGTGGTTCTCGG